>Ga0210393_10000010_pt1 | contig 308550 bp, 261 predicted proteins | sample IncBWC27OmetaG_FD_160068 | JGI IMG/M metagenome (GOLD analysis project Ga0210393, IMG submission 160068) | Forest soil microbial communities from Barre Woods Harvard Forest LTER site, Petersham, Massachusetts, United States - Inc-BW-C-27-O ... | reverse complement strand
CCCACATTATGGTGCTGACTCCTCATCCAGAAGATCTGCAGGGTTTCACTCGCGGTGGGCGGGACGGCACATACATCATACATTTGCCCGGCCCTGACCAGGCCGATAAATGGTTTTTGGTTATACCCATTGACCAAGCTGATAAGCAGTGAGGGCGTGATGTATCTGTCGTTCGCCAGGAAAGACAAAGGATCAACGGCGCATACAGGCAATCATCGCGCTTGCGTCCACGGTAGGAGCCATGATCCTGGCGCGTGGTAGCGGTAATTTAACATTCAGCAAGGAAGCCTTGAACACCATAGCAACCGCAATTCCGGCGACCGTGGACGCCCTGGAGAAAAAGTCTAGGCGCTGAAATGGCTAAGCCACGAAATTCGTGAGGTGCTTTTATGAATAGCACTGAAAGAAATTCAGAAATCAGATCCGAACAAGTTCTTTCCGGACCGGTAAAAAGAAGGATGATTTCCAAGCCAGCTATTGGTCGCCGCGCCTTCCTCGCGGGCGGGACGGCTGTAGGTGCAAGCGTGTTGCTGGAGCGGATGGCTAAAGCGGCAAGTCTCGCAGGTTTTGACGGCCCAGCGCTCAAGGAGTCCGACGTCGATACGAATGGCATCACCTTGCACGTCACTGAGCAAGGCGACGGGCCTGCCGTTCTTTTCTGTCACGGCTTTCCGGATACTTCCTATACCTGGCGCCGACAAATGAAAGCCGTTGCATCAGCCGGGTATCGCGCAATAGCTCCGGACATGCGCGGCTACGGGTGCAGCTCAGCTCCTGCGGACCCAATCTTGTACACGCCGCTGCATACGGCAGGTGATCTGGTCGGACTCCTCGATGCGCTGAATATCTCCAGCGCTGTCATCGTGGGGCATGACTGGGGGGCATCTCATGCGTGGAACGCCGCGCTGATGCGTCCCGACCGCTTTAAAGCGGTGTTCTGTATGAGCGTTCCTTACGTTCCGCGCGGGGAGGTTAGTGTCTTCGAGCGTATGCGAAAGTCCGGCCATCAAAACGATTTCTACATGTTTGAACAGATCAAACCGGAAGCCGATCACATTTGGGCCGACGCCTCCGTCACCATTCCTGGGGTTCTGTATTGGGCGTCGGGATCTGCGCCGGCGGATAAGCGGTGGAATCCTATGGACCCAGCACGAAGCCTTCATCGTCCAGCTCCGGGGCCGTTGCCGTCATGGGCGGAGCCGGATTACGTTGCACATAACGTAGCTGAATTTAAGCGTACCGGCTTCCACGGCGCCCTGAACTACTACCGTGCCGCCGAGCCCTATTTCTATCTGTCCGCCGCCTGGAAAGGCGCGAAAATCACCCAACCTTCGTTTTACATTGCGGGAAAGACGGATGGCTTGGGGGCGCTCTATCCACCTGTCGAAAAACTCCGCGCAGGCCTTCCCGGTATCGTGGGGAATCTCGAACTCGACAATGTGGGCCACTGGGTACAACACGAAGCCTCTGCCGAGGTCAGCGAACAGCTTGTGAAGTTCCTGCGCACGGTAAACCCTGCCAAAAGGAGTTGACAATCTAGATGATCTGCTGGGATTCAGCCGTGATGGGCGGAAGGCACGTATATGACCCATTTGCCCGGCGCCAATCATACCGATTAAAGCTGATAGCCGGTGAGCGAGTGATGCAATGTTGGAGTCTCTCGACAACCCGATCTGGTTCGCGCTGACGACGGAACACCGGAGCCTTGCCTGCGCGCACGGCCTTGCGCGACGATATCCGCCGGATGTTTCACCACTGGCGGCTTTGCTTCATCCCACGAATGACGCATTCGCCGATTTACAACGGCTGGTCAGTCCCGGTGAGCACGTCGCGCTATTTACCGCCAGCCCCCTCGACGTGCCCGCCGGCTGGCACGTCGACCGCTCTCGGTGGATCGACCAGATGATTTGCGAGGATTCGCTGGACCCTCCACATGTATCGCCGGTTGCACTAGGCACAACCGACGTTCCCGAAATGCTGGCGCTCACCGCTGCCACCGACCCCGGCCCGTTCTTGCCGCAAACGATCCTGATGGGAAGCTATTTCGGGATACGCGCGAGCGATGGGCGGTTGGTCGCAATGGCCGGGGAGCGATTACAGTCCACAGCGTTTGCGGAGATCAGCGCGGTGTCCACTCATCCCGAATTTCGCGGCCGAGGATATGCGCAAGCCCTCGTAACGTTCCTTACAGCCCAGATTCTGGCGGCGGGAAAGACTCCTTTTCTTCACGTCAAGTCTGAGAATGGCGCAAAAGTGGTTTATCAGAAAATTGGATTCCGTTTACGTGCCGCAATGTACCTGACCGTGATTTCCGTCTGCTGAAGGCGCGGTGTCACTTGCGAAACGTATCGCCTCGTTGATTCAGAGGCGTGTGTGCCACCGTGTCAATAAAACTGTCTCCCTAGGGGGTTCACCCCCAAGGCTTCGCAAACTCATGGAGTGAACCCCTAAACTGAGACAATTTCCAAGGTGCGTAGCAATTCCTTACGAGTAGCCGACAACCCAGGAACGATTCCATTTAATAGACACAAGCGCGTTTGTCCTTACTAATCCGCCGGACGAATCGATAATTTCCGGTTTGCCCGTCATCTGACCACAATCGCCGATTTGACCCTACCCTACCCGCGGCCGTATGGGAGCTATCGAGTTCTTTCAGTCTCGGCTGAGCTTCGAAATCAATTCAGCAAGAAATGTCAAAGTAGGCGCCAGTTCCAGCAAAAGTGAACACTGGCTGTTTCAAAGCGGCAACGTTCGCAGCGCCATTTCAACTACATGTTGCAATTTATCGCGGTTTGCGCCACCCGCAGCCTGGACCGCCATGCCGAAGACAATCGTCGCGACGTAGCTGGCAAGATCAGCAGGGTTCACGGTGGCCGGCAGGTCACCTTCTGATTTCGCACGCTGGAAGCGCCGGCATAACCTAGCCTCACCCGCCGCGCGGTACGCGGCCAGTTCCTGCCGGACGGAATCGCCTGCCGCGCCGCAGGCAAGCGCACCTTGCACCGTGAGACATCCGCCTGGATTGCGCCGCGCTGTGTTCAAGTCGGCGGCTCCCCGCAACAATCGCTCGATGACCGCGCGCGCGGTCGGTTCCTTCAAAGCTTCTTGGGTGTAAGCCGCCGGGCCATTCAAATACCGATCGAGTGCTTTGCGGAACAGCGCTTCCTTGTCGCCAAAAGCGGCATATAGACTTGGGCGGTTGACGCCCACGGCCTTGGTCAGGTCCGACAGGGTCGTACCCTCATATCCCTTCCGCCAGAAGACCTGCAACGCGCGGTCCAGGGCTCCGTCGATATCGAAGGAGCGCGGACGTCCCAGCCGCCCTGACGATTTGTTGCGTCTCATGCCCTGTTGGATGCGGTTTTCATACCCATCGGTACAATTATTGAAACTATTTACCCGCCATGATATCTATACCGTATGGTACAGAAATACCATGCAGCTGAAAGGAAATCAAGGAGGAGATAGATCATGGGCAAGCTGGAAGGAAAAGTGGCGGTCATCACGGGGGGCAATAGCGGAATCGGTCTCGCCACGGCGCAACGCTTCGTTGCCGAGGGTGCATACGTCTTCATCACTGGTCGGCGTCAGGATGAGTTGGATAAGGCGGTAGCGACCCTCGGCTCCGGGGTTGCGGGAGTTCAGGGGGATATATCAAATCTGGATGACCTCGACCGGCTGTTCGCAACCGTGCAGAAAGAGAAGGGGCATGTGGACGTGCTGTTCGCCAACGCAGGGATAGGCAATCTCAGTCCTTTGGGCGCAATCACCGAGGAACAGTTCGACAAAGTTTTCGATGTAAACGTCAAAGGTACATTGTTTACCGTGCAAAAGGCGCTCCCGTTAATGCGCGCTGGCGGCTCCGTCATCCTCTCCGGGTCGACTACCGGTTCGATGGGAACACCCGCCTTCAGCGTGTGCAAGTCGGGGCCGATTCGTTGTGCTGGCAGGAATGAAATCGTGTACCTGAACATCGAGCGTGAAGAATTCATTATCCGAATGCTCTTTAAGCTCTTGTATCTTCCGCTGCGCTTCACACCGTCCGGTTACGCAGGCTCGCCGAAGACTTAGAGCCATCGTGAAACTTTTTGAATACGTCGTATTTACGTCGCATCGGACACCTCGTTCAGGATTCCGCAGGGCACTCTCAATACGGTCGTCCATGCGCCTACACCGAGACATGGTGAAACTGGAGCTAATTCTTCGGCTGCTGCCCAGTCAATCTCTGGACCTCATCAGCCAGCATCGTCAGTTCGTCCGTCTTGGACAACACCGATGCTACTCCAGCGTTGTGTGCCAGTCTGTCCAAGGTCTCGTCTTTGGAACCTGTGAACAATATTATCGGCGTGTCTGGAATGACTTCGTGAAACATGAGGGCGGCTTGCAATCCGTTTACTTGGGGCGTGTAAAAATCCAAGACAATTAAATCCGGCTTCAATTCCACCCCTTTTTCCACTCCCACCCAACCATCGGATGCTTCTCCACAAACTTCTACTTCAGGCCAGAATTCGAGGAAAGAGCGAATCAACCTCCTCATGGTTGGGTTATCGTCAACGAGAAGAATTCGCTTCTGCACGTCACGCCTCGGAGGAGATCGAGATTAAGCTGGGGAAGGCTCCTCGTGAGCAACGCTAAACCCGCGAAGCGCTGAACGCAATGCATGGTTTTCACCAGCTTCCGATCTCTTCCGCATGGCGAAAATGGAGCGAAAGTGCTAAACTCCGGTTCCGATGCTTGGTCGAGATTGCAGAAGAGCCAGATTCCGGTTGTACCGACTAACTGACGAGATTACCTGACGAGATAGTCCAAATATTTTTGCGAGAACCAAGCCATTCCAAGACTTTATGGCTCGAATCGTGCAAACAGGCGGGATCGCGGCTCGACGCAGTGTCAATGCTGGTTGGGGCCTACGCTCCAGAGAAAACTAAGTCATCCCAAAAGAGAAAATCGGGGAGTGGCGTCCATATTCACCGGCTGGATCTACGATCAACTGAAACCGCACGCGGCGGCCCTGAAGGGCACACCCGCTGACGTCGCCGGCCATCGCGGGCGCGAAATAGAAAACGATGATTCCTCCCAGCTGCTCCACAATCTCCACCGCTCCCATTCCTGAATTTTGCCTGGATTAACGCGCCGGTGATCAATCTCATGTTGCGCCTTTGCCTGGCGTTGAATGATCTTCCGGGCCGAAAGGAGGGGTTTTACCCGATTGCCTGGGGAACCCAAATTTGTTTTAAGTGCCTACTGGGAGTCGATCACCTCGCAGCTGCAAGTGTGCGTGGTTTCCCGCCCGACCCTAGGGTTAATTATGCGAACCTCGTACAAAATCGTCTTTTGGTTCTTGATAGCACCATTGTCGATCGCGGCGCAAGATCGTCCCGCGTCCGGCCAACTTGACCCGTCGGTGCAAGGCAATTCGGGTGGACAAGAGCTGCCACCCGCCTCGGACATTGCCAACACGACGACGCGTTCCAGTTCCGAGCCGGCCCGAGTCCCGGTGTTGGTGCAATCGGCTCCCGCGTTTCTATTCGTTCGGCCAGTCAAGGCTAAACCGGCCGTCCACACCGGCTACGCTCCTTCTTGGAATGCAAGCGGCGGATTTTCCGTTACCAGTCTTGGGTTGCCCCCGTCAGGCCGTGCTGTCCTGAGCGGAATGAACGCCAGCTTGTCCCTAGACACAGGCAAGCACTATGGAGCGAAATTGGACTTTGGCTATCAGCGTGTCCCGAACCTCAACAACACTGGACAACCCATGTCCCTGCTGAACTACCTAGTTGGCCCCGTGGTGTATCCAACGAACGGCGATCAGCTGAGCACCTATGTCCATGCGCTGATCGGCGGGGCACGGGTTGGAGGGCCCTTCCCGAACGGAGCGGGCGGACTGACGATAGGCTTTGTTAACTCTCCAGCCTGGGCGTTCGGCGGCGGCGCGGAATACCGCGTTTCCCAAGCCTTTGGGTTTCGCGTCGGCTTCGATTATCTGCACACCCATTTCTACAATTCCGCGGGAGCCGTTCGCGGGCAAAATGATATTCGCATCGTAAGCAGCTTCGTTTATTATCTCGGGAATCCGATCAGGGGGAACTGACGGCCAGTATTTTAAGCGCCATTCGGGCGCACTTCGCTCGGGGCAGGTGGACCTCGATCGATCCTTGAAGGAGGCGAATCAACCTTACATCCATGCCAAAGCAAGCGTAACCGCTAAGACCACCGCGTTTGCCGGAATGTATAAATTAAAATCGGCCAAACTATGCAGCAGGATGGCGGCGATGCTTCCGATGCACCCCAGCCAAACAACGGAGTCAAAGTTGTCTTCCGACTTTCGATAGCGCCGTACTGCGCGCGCGAGGATCCAGAAAATCGAGCCAAACAGCAACATGGCTCCTGGCAAGCCAAGCTCACTGGCCACTTCCAAATAATCGCAGTGGGCGTGATCGACCAGTTGGGTTAGGAATACGGTTTGCACGGATGTATAAGCAACGGAAAACGTACCTAGGCCCGTACCGAGCAAGGGATGCTGCCGGACCAATCCGAGTGTGTCGCGCCAGATGGAAATGCGATTCTGGCCCGCTTGAGAGTATTCCTGGCCAAGAATCTCAAAACGGTTCATCACGGGATCGGTTCCCACCCAAACGACAATTCCCATGACGCCTAGAAAAAAGAGTGCAGCGACCACCGCACCAATCCCCTTCGACGTCGAAGAACTTCCGGCCAGAACCAATACGACGGCAATTGAAACGACGGAGGAAAGAATGCCCATGCGTGAGCGTGAGAAAACGAGCCCGGCGAAAATGGCTATAGCCAAAAAGAGCAATCCAGCCAGGGGCAACAATTCAGGTGAGGAAAGCAGGCTTCGCGCCTTCGTTTCACTTCGTTGAACCCCTCGGCGCAGCGCGCTCGCCCGGCGCAATCCCGTGGTTATCGCAAATGGGAGCGCCATTTCCAAAAATCCCGCAAAATGATTGCGATTGATATAGGTTCCGGTCGCGTCCTGCACGTAATACTTCTTCACATACAGGAAAATCTGTTGCCATCCGGTCAGATACTGAACCAAACCGTAGAAAGCCTCGAAAGCTCCGAGCGCAAGCAGCGCGTAGACAATGCGCCTTTTCGCCTCACGGCGTTCGCAGATCCACAGCACCAGATAAAACGTCGTAACATAAGTAATCAGTAGGAGAAGGGCCGAAACTGTCTGGTACGGAGCAATGCTGAGCGCATTACCACGTTGCGTGGCAAGCGCACTGCTCGGTGCCGCGGAACGCAGTCCCAGAAAAACAGGGATGGGGAAGATTTGCAGCAGCACCAGGGCGACCAGGGAGAAAGGAATAAGTATCGGAAAATGATTGTCGTCACCGGGCGTCCGAAGGCTTGCCGAAAGGATCAGGACTCCAAGCCCAAGAATAATGAATTGTGTAGGAAAGAAAAAAGGCGGCGAAGCGCCGCCAAACGCCAGTACCGCAGTCCATATGGCGATGTAGAGGCCGGTTTCGACAATTCGACGCACGCTGCGCCTCACACAGGACTGGCAGGGTAGCTCACTTATTTTGCTGTAAACTGTCTTGAGAATTCACTTCTGGCACACCTCTTTCCCCAGGAATGCCTGCCGGCAGGCCGTCCCCTGCATAGCTGTAATAACCAATGGTTTGAAGGTCCACGTTGTTCAACGCCACGCCGATCACATTTCCGCCCACGCTTCGAATATCGGACACCGTTTGCTTTACTTGCTCGCGGGGTATCGTTGCGTTCTTCACGACCAGAAGGACGCCACTTACCTGGGTCGCGAGTATGCGGCTGTCCGCCAGCGCCAATATTGGCGCTGAATCAAGAATCACGAACTCGTAATGCTCCCGCGCGGATCGGATCAACGCTCCCATGCTTTGCGAAGAAAGAAGTTCCGATGGATTGGGAGGCACTGGTCCGCAGAACAGGAGATCGAGGCTTGGCGATCCCGACTGACGGACCACACTGCGCCAGTCCTGGCGTCCGGCGAGGCAGCTGACCAGGCCCTGATTCTCTCGCTGTCCGAATAGTCGGTGCAGCGAAGGAGATCGCAAATCCGCGTCCACGAGCAAGACGCGCGGGCAGACTTGTGAAAGAGCAATGGCCAGATTGCAAGCGACGGTGGTCTTGCCCTCTCCGGGTTGGGTACTGCTGATGAGTAGCGTGCTGGGAGGATGATCTGGGGTTGAGTGCAGGATCGACGTTCGCAGGCTGCAAAACGCTTCGACCAGCGCCGCTGGCTGCGGCCCTTCCGCATCAATTCGATGCCAATTCGCACCCTGCCTTCCGTTGTTTTCCTTGAGCGCGTGAGCTTTGCCGTTTTCCAACAACTTGAGCATCCCAGCGTGATTGCCATTAGCCTGTAAAACGGCGGGGATCAGGCCCACGGTGGAAAGGCCAAGCAGCCCCTCCACTTCGCCGCTGCCTTTTAGAGTGTCATCCATTCTCTCTTGAAACAAAGCGGCGCAAATGCCCAGCCCCAATGCGAAGGTCGCTCCTACTGCCAGATTCAGCGGAATTCTTGGCTTCACCGGCTTCGCTGGTGGCTCAGCGGAATCCACGATCCGGATATTGCTGGCCTTCAAGCTGGCCGAAACGCCAGCTTCCTTTAGGCGCTGGAGGAGCCCTTCATACATCTCCTTATTGGTCTCTACTTCGCGCTTGAGAATGTTGTATTGCACCGCCCGGACCGCCACCTGGTCCATGGTGTTTTGCTCCCGGCCAAGCGCCTGCCGGACGAGGTCCTCCCTGCGGACCGCAGCGAGATATTCACTGGCGATCTGATCGGCGGTTTTTTTACGCTGCTCCTGAATCCCGGCCTCGATTTCGTCCACCTGGCTCTGGATTTCCTTTACCTTCGGATAGTCCTTGTTGAACGAGGTGGATAACCGGGCGTACTCTCGCTTGAGTTCCGCCAAACGCTCCGTCAGGTCTTGAATTACCTTGTTTTCGGACATTCCCGGAATGGACCCAGTCTCGTCGGCCTCAACAGCCCGGTAGAGCGCTTCTTTTTCGAACCTCTGCGCTTCAGCCTTGGTCAGCTCCTCCTGCAATTGTTGCACCTGGTTGTTCTCAACATTCTGGCTGGGTCCCTTGTCGCTCTCGAGAAAAACGAGGTTGTTGCGCCTCGCGTAATCCTGCAGCCGTACTTCCGATTTCTCCAATTTCACCTTGACGCCGGTCAACTGTTCCGAGAGCCAGTCGGCGGCCTTTTGCGTTGCGGCCCACCGGGCTTCCAGGTTTTGGTTCACGTAATTCTCAGCCAGACTATTGACGACGCGCGCGGCCAGATTGGGATCGTGGGCATCGAACTGAACGGCCACCAGCAGGCTGCGGTTGATCGGATTAATGGCCAGCCGATCTTGAAACCGCTCGAGCACTCGCTGGTACACATCGGGAGTGGCGCGACTCGCCCCGGTGGCAAACACACGAGGCGAGGGCGCCTTCTTTTCTTCTCGCCAAGACCACCAATTTGGAGAATTGAATTCCTGCAGCCCGTCCAATCCGAGTTGGTCAATCACTCTTCGCGCCAGGCTGTCACTGGCAAGGATGGTGTACTGCGATCTCAAGTAAGCATCGGAAACGCTATCCAGTTCGTAGAGCTCCTTCAGCGTCGGAATGTCGGGATTTTCTTTCTGAATTTCCAGCAATGCCTGCGCCCGGTAGACGGGCTTCTGTTTGAGCGTGGCGATAAGAGCCACGCTGAAAAAAATGAAAAAGACGATCAGCACGGTCCCCAAACGCTTCCGCAGGGCGCGCGTATAAGCGCGGAGGTCGAGCGCTTCGCGTGGTTCGAGGATCTCGTACGAATCCGCTATTTCTACGAGTCGACCTCCCAGTAGCTCCGCCCCGGTTCCGTTCGGCTGCTGCCGGTTATGAAGCAGCTCGATTTTGCAGTCTTCTTTCATGCTACCAGCGGAAAATTGCAAGTCCTGTTGCGGTTTGAACTGCCGCTTCCACGCCCCGAGTGAGCGTCACTTTTGCCGCGCTGTCCGGAATGAACACGATGTCCCGGGCCCTAAGCATTGGATCGGGTGATTTCCCTGACAGTATCTTTCCGAGGTTAATCGGCGTCTCCGATCGCGTTCCATTCTGGGGGTCGGTGCTGATGATGCGCGCGCGTCCCTTGGCGGCCGTGCGTGTCAGGCCCTCGCTCAAGGCAATCGCCTGAAGCACAGAGATCTTCTCATTCGTTTTCATTCCAAAACCTCCCGGCCTTTGCACCGCTCCCACCACGTACACAATTCCCGCTCGGGAAACCTTGACGATGTCACCAGGATAAATTGCCGGGTTGTGTGTGGGATCGGTCGAGTCGAGCAGGTCCTTCAAATCGATTTTGACGACATCCGTGGAAATCGCGTCCAACTTCGTGGGACCGTCGTCCACGTCGTTAGGCGCGCCAAATTCTTGCGTGCGGTTTATTGGAAAAGGTTCGGTCAAGTTGCTTGCTTCGGCGGTAAGGATCCCGGGAGAATTTCGCAAACCGGCATCCCGCAAAATGATGACGTCCTCACCGGCATCGTCGGCTAGACCTTCCGCCAGCGAAAGAATTTCCAGCAAACTCTTGTTCCCGCGAATCTGGAAAATACCGGGCTTTCGCACCGCGCCCATCACGGAAACAGGGTGGCTTTGCATGTCACGCACAAACACGCTGACGTGCGGGTCTTTCATGTATTTTTCTCGAAGCACACGTTCCAGCCCGGTCTCCAGCTCGCGTGGTGTATCGCCTGCCGCCGCAATCGCACCCAGCAACGGCAACGAGATTTCGCCGCTCGCTGAAACGCGCACGTCGCGATTCATCTCCGGTGCCTCGAAAACACTGATGTCCAGCACATCTTCCGGACCGATCACATAATCCTCCGGGTCGAGGCCCGACCTCGAATCCCTAGGGGCAAATCGCTTCCGCAAGCGCCGGTTCCAATCGTCCGTGGATTCGACATTGGACGGTGTTTCCGGCGGCGTCATTTTCCGCGAAGTATCGCCGGCTTCCTGTTGTTTCACATCGCCGGATGACTGGGTTCCGGCTCTGGGGCCGTTAGCGGAAAGACTGCAAACTGCGGCCGCGAAAACGAGCCGGATACATATGCGGTGACGCAATTGCGGCAATTGCCGCGGGAATGATTTTCTAAGAGTCGTGCGGGCGGCGCTTCCACTCTTATTCAGAAAATCGATTGCGAATCGTAAAATCACGTAGGCACCGTGGCGCCAGGCCGAGGAGCAATGCAGCTGATCATGGGCGCTCCAGAAATGCCGGCACAAACTGGCTGGCCATTTTCAGACTTCGTAAGATTAGAGGATGCAGAGGTTTCCGTCTATCGGGTGCGGCCCTGAAGCGAAATCAGGTAAAGACCTGATCCAACCTTGGCGAATAAAAGCTATCTTCCAAGATGCAATACGCGATGCTTCGTGAGGATGGAGGGCAGCAGCGCTGGTGCCACTTTTTTTTCTTCGGGGACGATCTTGCTCGAATCCTTCCACATCTGTGGCCAATACAGATGCGGACTTCCCGATGATTGTGCGGCAACGGGATTATCGGCTTCGCAATCAAATGATGTCAAACCTGAAAGTTCGAGGCCAAGGTAGCCAACGAATCGCGCCCCATCGATCAGGTAACGCCGCCAGAGCCGTCGCGGCTCCTGCAAGAGCCGAAAAATACATTCCAGTCCATTTTCGCGCATCCATTGAGGGGCCTGATTTCGCCGACCGGAGACCACGTTAAATGCCGCACCCACGCTGACCATCACGGGAACATTCAATTTGCCGCGATGTTCGTGCATCCATCGTTCTTGCTTCGGCGTCCCCAAACCGACCCACAAAACATCGGGAGAGGCGCGGGAGATCATGGCTACGATCTCCTGGTCTTCGTCCGTTGTAAGCGCACGAAAAGGCGGTGAAAACGCTCCACAAACTTTCATTTCCGGGAAACGCTGCAGGAGCGTATCCGCGAGGCGCTCCGGCACGCCGGGTTCACCGCCATAAAAATAATGACGGTAGCCGCGTCCAGCCGTTCTCTCGCAGAATTCCAGCATCAAGTCAGGGCCATAGATTCGCCGGGGCAAAGAGAGCCCCCTGCGCCGGCCCAGCCAAACCAGCGGCATGCCATCCGGCACAACCAGGTCCGTTGAGCTCAGAACATCCCTGAAAGATGCATCGCGTTGCGCCTCAACGGTCCCGTGCATGCTGGTCGCGGCGATTGAGTGGCATTCACGGCGGTCGCGAATCCATTCCTCCATCTGGGCAACCGTTTCCGAAATCAGCATCGCGTCTATGCGCACCCCCAGAACCCGAAAGCTGACGTGGTCGCCTGCAATCTGCCTCGGGCGATTCATAGCGGACACCGCCGACCCAACTTTCTGGTGCCTACAGGCGGGGCGCCTGAGCGCCTCCTCATATAACCCGGACATGTGCGCGGCGCGGCTTTCCCAAGTCTGAGTTCTCGCGTATGCACGCGCCGCCCCACCCATTTTCAGCCGCTCCTCCGGGCACGATGCAAGGCGTTGAATGCCCTTTGCAAGCTCGCCCACCGTCTGCGCGGGAGTAGTAACAGGAACCTTGATCCCGGCATCAGGCGGGAGAAACGTTCCAACTCCCTGGTGATCCAAAGTCAAGATCGGAAGACCGTGCGCCATCGCTTCGAGGACTTGCGATCCGAAGGAATCCCGCAGACTCGTGAAGAGGAAAGCGTCCGCGCTTTGATACGCGCGAGGCATTTCCCTCCATGGAACTTCGCCGAGAAACTCAGTTTTTCCGTCAAGGTTCAAACGTTTCGTGTAGGTCTCCCAATCCCTTCGCATTTCGCCGTCGCCGGCAACGAGCAGTCTCGTGTTCAGTCCGTTTGTTTGCGCCAGCGCCTCGAGCGCCACAGCCAAGGCTTTTCTTGGTTGCATGCGTCCCGCCCAAAGCAAGGTGAAGGGTCCACCTTCCCGCATTGGATTCCGCGGGCCGGAGAGAAGGGCGGACGAGATTCCGGTGTCGAGGAAAAGTCTGACGTCGGGGGCCCCCAACCGTGCAAGCAATTCGTGTGTCTCGCGGTTTGTTGCCAGAGTAATCGCACTCGATTTCGCCGCTTTCTGGAGAGAAATAGAATAAGGCAAAAAGGCGGCGCGGATGCCGCGAAGGATTTCAGGGCCCGAAAAAGAACGCATGTATTGGCCGAAAGCAGTGGGCACTCGCTGGGCACCTCCCACCGGGCCCCAAACAAAAGGAACGCGGAGCTTCCAGATAGGCGGGGGCGCGTTAATCGTGCCGTAACTCACGTGATGCACCACGTCAAAGCCGATTTGCCCGTGGAGCTCGGCAGCCTTCGTGTACGCCGCATTCAGCCACCGAAGATAGTGAATGGCCAAGGCCACGTTGCCGCCCCGGTGATCCCAGAGCAGACGGGGGCCGTCTAACCAGTGAAATCGGATACTGGCGCTGGGATGGTCGGCAAGCAACACCTCAACGCGTGCGCGATAGCCCGGATGCGCCAGAACCCAAACCTTATGGAAGCGTGAGAGGTGCCAAGCCCAATTCCAAGTATGGCTATTCTCGCCACCATTCAGTGGATCGCAAACGTATCCGATAATCAGTACTTTCACTTTCGTCACCACCCGCCTCTGAACTTGCGCTCGTGCATTGCATGATCCTTTCCCGTGGAAGAATCCTTAACGTACGCGCATCGGCGCTCACAAACGAAGGAGTTTACCCTCAGCCTGCTTATGACCCGTGAATCGCGACGACATTTGCGATCGTCTCAGGGGGAGATAGCAAGCGGGTAGCCGTCCCCTGTTGATCCACGCTGAGAAAGCTATAACCGTGGGCCTTCAAAAATTTCCAGGCCCCGTCCGGCTCCAGACCCAGGCTCATCGCTCCCTCAGGATGAAACTCGAACATGACTGCGGGGCGCATCGAACGGATAACTTCGTTTGCGCCTCGCAACGCAAGCTCTTCCGCCCCCTGCACATCCATCTTGATCACGTCGACCCGTTCCACCGAAGTCCGCCGCAAAACATCGTCAAGCGATTCTGTTTCAATTTCCTGGGCATAAGAATTCTGATCGAATGTGCTATCCCGGGCCAGGGCGTCCGAGCCCACGGCCGAGTGATGATAGAGCAGCGTTCTTCCCGCCTTGTCGGAAACAGCGGTGGGGAAAGCCAGCACATTTTTGAGCCCGTTTATTTCGATGTTTTGTCGAAGCACAGGGTAGGCGCGAGCGGAAGGTTCAAAGGAGATAACGCGGCCAGTCTCGCTCACCGCCTTGCTGGCCATCGCTGTGTAAATCCCGAAGTTGGCTCCCGCATCGACAAATACTTTTCCCGGAGAAAGCAGTTTTTCCAGATAGGCGAGCTCCGGTTCGTAATGATCCCGAAACGCATAGATGAGTTTGGCAACGCCCCGCCACTCGGGAGGAAGGAACATCCGCACTCCCCATCTCCGCAAACGGATAGTGGCCGGCATTCGCGATAGACAACGCATCCGCCAGGACGCTAGGCGGAGCGCGGTGCGCACAGGCGCGAGGTGAAACGATTGCTGTACGGCCAGGAAATCCCATTTCGCTTTAAGATTCTGCAGCGCGGTTCTGTCCGGCAACATGAGCACTATCCTTTTTCGGGCGAAAGAAACGTTGGAAGGCGCGGACGAATCCATTTCCGGGAAATCGCCGCGCACATTGGCGAAACCCGTTCAGAAACCTTCGCGCAATCATCTTCGATCGAGTTTGACCGTATACAAAGTCGAAGGACCTCCGGAAAAGCCAACCGGGAAGCATTATCGATGTTCGCCAATACCATTGGTGGGGCCGAGGCAAGGATTGAAGACGGGCCGGCGGAATGGCCCGGAAGACGGTCCTGAAATTTTCATCGGAACGATAACGCGCGTAAGTGTAATCCATCAAGGACGGCGTCATCTCTTTCGGAAGGGGAAAGTCGGTCGGAAGGCCTGCCCGCGCCGACGAAAGATATCGTCGCCATGCGATCCAAATTTCCCTGTTGTACAAAACTATCTTTTGGAGTTGGCTTTCCGTGAATGTACTGACCCCGGCAATGTTGGCTTCGTGGACCCGATATTCACTCATCGCTTCGTCTATAGCGGCGATACTCGTCACAAGGGGAGTGACAACCTGTATCAACGTATCGGAGTACGCTCGGAGTGCTGCAGGAAGGGGGAAGATGGTGTCGGCTGTGGAGCGCCGCAAGCTTAATCCGGAAGTGGGAGGCATACCCGGTAAGATCTGCGGGCCATTGGAACCGAGTGTCGCGCCCTGCCAACCGCAAGGGAGATTGTACAGGGAGGGCATCTCCGCGAGATATTTCCTCGATTGGTCCACGACCAACATTCGATTCACTGCAAACCCAGAGTCAGGAGCAGCGGCAAAGGCAGCGACTACCCGGCGCAGCTTCCCCGGTAAGAAAACATCATCAGCATCCAGCAGGCAGATGACTTCTCCGGCGCACATACGAAACGCTGCGTTCAGCGCCAGCGATTGGCCGCCGTTGGGCTGATAAATCGTCTGGATTTTGGAGTTCCGCGACCTGTATCGTTCCAATATTTCGCGGGAAGAATCGGATGAACCATCGTCGCAAATAATAATTTCAAAGTTTTCATAAGTTTGCGCCAGCGCGCTTTCAATCGCTTCCCCCAGAAAGGACGCATAGTTGTAACTGGAGATGAGGATCGACACCAAGGGGACTTCCGGCAGGGGTTCGAGCTTGATAGGCGTAACAGGAAGCATATGGTCGCTGCTTTTCCGCAGAGCAATTACAATCCCGTAGGATCAAGAAATCGCGCTTATCAACATGATTCTTCGTGATTCTTCGTGGCCCATCAATATTTCCCTGGGCTCAAACCCCTGAATCCTTCCGGGAGCCAGCTACCATCGGTTTCGGGATCGCCACCACGTTGAAGTAACCGGCCGGCGGCCCCTCTGGAGAGGTAATCCCGGGGCGTCCATGAACGAAAAAATCGTAACCCAGGCGCTCCAGTAGTTTCGTCGCGCCATCTTCGGGGAGGCCTAGATGGAGGCACGCCTCCGGATTCACTTCGTAAATGATCACTGGGCGCATGGTGGTTAGGAGATTGCTGGCCCCGCGCAGAACTAACTGTTCCGCTCCCTCGGCATCGATCTTGATTACGTCCACGTGGTCTGCGGATAGTTGGTCTACCACATTATCCAGGCAGTTGACGGCGACCATCTCCCCGCCTGCTTCGCAACAAGGGTCTTGGCCAAGGGAGTTGCGCACTGGATCCGTTCCGTAATACAGCCAGGCGGTCCCTGCCTTGTCCGAGACGGCGGATTGGAAGGCGTGCACGTTCGCCAAGCGATTCAATTCGATGTTTTGCCGCAACACCGCGAAGGACTGAGCCGTTGGTTCAAACGCGATGACGCGCCCGCCTTCGCCAACAAGTCTGCTTGCCGCCAGCGAATAGATTCCGAAATTAGCCCCGACATCGATAAAGATTTTTCCCGGCGAGAGGAGTTTCTCCAGATCGGCCAACTCGGGTTCGTATTGCTCGCGGAAGACAAAGAGAAATTTCCCCAGGCCTCGCCAATCGCCCGGCAAGAGCATATTTACATTCCATCTTTTCAGCGTGACAATTACCGCCCTCTGCACAAAGCATCTGGCGGTCCACGAAATCAGCCGAAGAATCGTGAGCAGTGGCGCGCGACGAAAGCCATGCTGGGTCTTGAGAAACTTCCACTTGCCCGGCAGATTCACAAGCGGATTTTTCTTTCTCCGCACGATCGCTCCTTGCGCGCTGCTCAAGCCCGTGCTCTTTGAGCTTGCTTATAGATCTCCATCAGTCGCGGATAATTTTGCTCAGCCGTGTACTTGGCTTCGTATTCGGCACGGGCGAGATGGCCCATCACGTCCATCTGTTTTGGATGAGTCCAGGCCCAATCGACTTTTTCCGCCAGATCCATTGCATTACCTGGCATGAAATGCAGTCCCGTCCGTCCGTCCGCGACAATCTCCTTCATTGCACCCAGCCCGGAAGCAATTAATGGAACCCCGCAGGCGAAAGCCTCTATCGCTGCAAGCCCGAAAGATTCGTAATATCCCTCTGATGGCCAAACGAGAAAGCGCGCCCCTTTGATTACATCGAAGAGCTCCTTTTGAGAGAGGCGAGGCAACAATCGAACTGACGGATTGTCTTCAGCGAAAAGGCGTACACTGTCCTCCATCGGTCCCTCGCCCCGAATCCACAAAGGAACGTGGCTAACAGTCTTCCAGGCGCTTAACAGAGTTGTTACGCCCTTTTCCGGCGCGAGCCGCCCGATAAAGAGGGCGTAGTCTCCACTTTGCTTCCTGATTCCGGGGTCAGTCGTAAGGAAGTGCGGCTTGAGGAAGATCCTTTCAGCCGGCAATCCCGCGGCGATGAACTTCTGCCGAAAGAAATCAGTGAAAACAATATAGGCGTCTATTCGCCTCTGCCAGGTCTTCATGAGTCGATGAGTTGCAAGCATCCCTGCAATGACCGCAGTTTGAAAATGCGACTTGTGGTAGCAGGCATGAACCACTCCGGGCCACGCAACGACCTTGTCCGTGCACTCCTCGCAGGCGCCGCCTTCGCGGTGGCAGGTAGCTGCGGGACACAAAAGGCGAGGGTTGTGCAAGGACTGCACTGTCGGAATGGATTCGTCATGACAGACGTAGTACGCGGCGGGAGAAATCAGCGGAAATATATTATGAAAATGGATAACATCCGGCCTCTTGCTGCCCAAGAGCGACCGCAGCGAGTCCGCGCTGCCCGAAGCCCAAACGGATTGCAGCCCGAGCTTGATCTGGCGGAGAAACCCGCTTTCCGCAATTTCGTCGTTATGCCGTGTATATTCCAGGACTTCATGGTTCGCGGAGCGCAAGAGTTCTTTTTCGCGGAGATAGACCTCCTCTTCTCCGCCCGGCTGGCAGTAGTGGTTGTGTACCTGCAACACCCTCATGGTGTTTGCCCTTGGGGTTGTTTGGCGGCCGTTGCAATCGGCGGATAATAATTTCCAATCAGGGTTTGTTTCGTCATTCCCCTTGAGGTCTTCTCGCCCAGCCAGGGCAGAACCGCAGCCGAATACCAAAAGCACATGGCGACCGGACCAGAATCGATTTCCTCCCCCATGAACCCGAACAACATGCACGCAATGAAAAGGGATACAACCGCAAAGGAGAAACCGTCCCTTCTCGAGTACAGAAGACGCGCCGCCCACACGGAAAGCACGGTGCAAAGGGCGATCAGTAGCGCGAAGCTCAAAACACCTCCGCCTAAAAGGACTTCCAGGAACATCGAATGAGCGGTTCCAAGCCCCGCGTTGTATTCGGGACCGTAGATTCGTGAAGCGGAGTAGTACCCCAAACCTAGCCATAGAGACTGCGTAAACGTCACGCCCGCAAGGTGCCGCCAAAGCCCTACCCGATCGTCGAGATCCGCAATGCTTCCTGGATCCCGGTATTGACTCAAGCTTGGCAGCCAGTGATACGCGTAAAGCGTCAGTGTCAGTACACAGGAAAGAAAAGCAAACCGTCGCAGTAATGTCATGTCGGTACGCTTCACAAGAGCGAGTGCGAGAAAGACAGAAACGACGACGTACGCAGTGCGCATTTGCGAGAGCACAAGCAGGGCGAGAAAAAGGGCAACTAGCAAGGCCGGCACTGCCCTCCAGATTTTGCGAACGCCAGTCAACAGAAGAATGATCGCAAACGAAGACACAACGCCCGTCGAAGCAATAAGTTCCCCTCGCAGCCGGGACGGGTCCGGGTTGAAGTCGGAGCTGAACCAAACCAAATCCGGAGAAAGGAAGGCTCCAATTGCAACCGCAAAGCAAAGCAGTGCGCTGCACCAAAATATTGCTTTTAAACTCCACCGCCGGCCAAATCGCTGCACGAAAACATGCATGAATCCTAGCGAAACCAAAATCTGGTAGATCTTGAAGGCAGCAAGGGCTGGCGCTCTCGCAACCCCGGCTGCAAGGGCCAGGGAAAAAACCATCGCCAGCCCAACTTTCTGCGGCAGCGAGAATTGAAGCATCCGGCGCCTAGATTGGGGGTGCCTCCAAACTTGGTAAAAAATCCAGATCCCCGCCCAAGCCCACACCACGACGTGCAATATCACTACGCCGTCTATATCTCCACGAAGGGAAGCGTCGCCGTCGCGAATTCGCAGCCTGGGAGGGCCGGAAAAAATCAGGAAGAAGAGTAACAATGCAGTTAAACTGGAACGCCTGCGCCTAAGGCGCGACCGAGCCCTCAGCGGGTCCGGCGAAGCGAAACACTGTCCCTGTCCACTGGGACCAGACGGCACAGTATTTGCCAGGATGCTCACGGTCACTGCCCTTCGCCTGCCAAAACAGCGGTGATGGTCTTCATTAAAATCCTGCAATCGAGCGATAAGCTCCAATTTTCGATGTAGGCGAGATCGCACTTCATGCATGTTTCAAACGAAGGGTTCGCGCGCGCCAGGACCTGCCAGAGTCCGGTGACGCCTGGCTTCACGCCGAGGCGGCGGAAATGTTTTGGAGTGTATAGAGCGCAGTCCTCCACCGGGTGTGGCCTTGGGCCAACCAAACTCATGTCGCCCATTAGTACGTTCGACAATTGCGGTAGTTCGTCCAAGCTGTACTTGCGAAGAAATCTGCCGAGGCGCGTGATGCGAGGGTCATCCGCGATCTTGAAGAAAGGCCCGCGCCGCTGGTTTAATCGTCGCAGATTCTGCTTCAGACCATCCGAGCCGGCAACCATCGTCCGGAATTTGTAGCATTCAAATATTCGACCAAATTGCCCCACGCGCAGCGAGCGGTAAAAGACATGCCCGGGCGACTCCAGCCGAACCGCCATTGCGATCAGAAACATCAATGGAGAAAACAAGACTAGGCCGACTGCGGACAGGCCAACGTCCATCGCCCTCTTGACCAACTGGCCTAACCGAATCGTCGATTTCGCGCGCCGAACGTCGTTTTTCGAGCCGGAGAACTCGAATGGCAGCCGATCTTTTGCCGGACTTTCGGATAGTTCATCTATGGCCTTCCAAACAGCTGGGGAACCGCTAACAGCTAAGCGTCGGGATTTGAGATCCCTGTCGGAGACATCAGGTACAGACGGAATTCGGCGGCTGCTGGTGGTATGAAAGTTGAAGTCCACGTTCTTGGAAATCATGACAAACCACAATCGTGAATTCGTATTTTCGAGAGAATTGAACGCTGCACCTTAACGGCTTGGACAAGCCCCTAAGCAATGTATCTCTAACGAACACCAACCAACATCGCCAGACTAGAGGCAATGGCGCACACTGTCGATACAGCGAAACCATCAATTGAAATTCAGGAAAAGACCCTAGAGCGTCGCAACCGACTTGTGATGGATACTTCGCCTAGCCGCCTTGAAATTCTTGGCGGAAGGAAGTTGTTCATGAATCGGTTAGTCTTTGGGTTCGGGAATGGGCGGGTGGCCGGGCGTTCAACCCTGCCTATAGCTTTCATTTACATGAATTTGCTTTTGCTATTGTTAGTCGCCCTCCCGATTCCAAGCTACGCCCTTGGCCGAAAGCAAGACCAGCAAAAAGAACCACTCGGTTCCTTGACCGGGGTTGGGGAGGTCTATTTGAACGAAGCCCTATCCATGGGCGAGTCCACAATTTTCTCCGGTGACAGAGTTCGCACTGGACCGACCGGCACCGCGACATTTACGATAAGCGGAAAAGGCACGCTAAAGATTTCTCCACAAAGTCAGATTGTTTTCTCAGGGGCCTACCAATTCACCGCCGATCTGGAAGCGGGTACAATCGTATTGAATACAAACACCGGCCCGAATGGGTTGACTGTGCGAATCGGAAACTATGTGGTGGTTTCCTACAGTCGAAAACAGCCGGCGTCTTTAAGAGTTACGCGAGCCCGGGATGGGTCGGTTCAAGTTTCCTGCCTAGATGGCACCGCAGGAGTGCTCACACTGGAAGGTCAAGTCGGGCAGTTTCTGCAGGCCGGTCAATCGACAAACATTTCCGCAAGTTCGTATTTCGCGTCCTCCCCTGCTTCTACAGTGAATCCTGCGGAGCATAGTCATAAAGGTTGGCTTCTGCTCGGTTTGGGAGGGGGAGGGGCGGCTGCAGCCGCAGCCTTATTGTTACGCGGAGGGGCAGCGCAGTCCATCAGTCCCTCCGGGCCTTAAGAATAACCGCCAGAGGTCTCGGGCGTTGCTCTCCGGTGCAAGGGCCGCGATTTAGCGGTCGTCCAAGGCTTTTCTTGCTACCCGCGCCGGGCGCTTGCGCCGGTCAAACTTAATTCGGGGGCGGTGGCGGGTTCGATAGCCGGAACGTGACGGCGATGTCTTCCTCAGTTTCAACCAATTGCCCGGCCAGAATTGTCTCCGAATAGCGCCACTGCCGAACAGCGTTTATGGCAGCTGCAACCAGAACGGGAGACCCATCCACCGGCTCCAGATTCTCCACGGATCCCTGACGGCCGATAATCGCGTGAAGCTTTACAGTCCCTTGGACGCCATGTGTTTTTGCATCTTCGGGATAAACGGGATCCACACGCGAGAGCAAATGGCCGAGTTGCAGGCTCGTTGCTTGGTGTTGTTTTCTTGAAATCCCCCTATCAGGTAAGCGAAGGGAAGGATAGGGATCGGTGAGGATCGCAATCGCTCCTGTAATGCTCGGCGGAATTGCCGGTTGTTTCGCTGTAGCGACCAAGTTCTCCATTGCTTTAGGATCCACCGCCGCCGAACTCGAGGCTAAGATGACAGCGGGCGTCACTGGAGGTTCAAGCTGTCGCGACGTAGCAGGGGGCACAATTCCGCCGGGTAGAGGCCGAAACTTCATCGCAGCAAGGCTATTCACGCCCGCTGCGGCACGCAATGGGTCCATGGGTGCCGCACGCCGAGCATCTGCATTTCCCACAGAACTGTTGGTTCTCCTGAATATCCCCTTCCCATCGGGCCGCTCTATACCTAGGATACTCTTGGCTAGACTGTTCAGAGGAGGATTCGAAGCACTCGCGCGCGGGTCGGCCAGTAACTGTTTTGTTCTCGGTGCCGACAGCTCATTTTTTGCCCCGACGGGGTCCGGGGCACTCAAATCCGCAACCGAGGTGGGATGCTCCACCGGCCAGCCTTGCGGCTCACGGTCTTTCACCGAAGTATTGGGGATACCGCCAAAATCCCCTGAAATCACAGGCTCAACGCCACTTGGTCGCTGGTCGAAGTTCCGCTCATCTGGAGTATTCGCAATCGCGCCAACGGTGGGAGCTGTCGCATTCTCGATCGGTTCGCTTGATGCTTTAGGTTCCTGAGCTAAAGATGCGCTCATTTTATTCCGATCAACCCGCCGCACCACCACCCATTCCATCGACAGTGAGAAAAGTCCGACCAGAATACCTATCGCGGCAAATGCCACCCACCTTGGGCGCATCGCCCAAGCAAGCCTCAGAGCGCGTGCAGGTTTAGAACTGGATGGAAGACCTCTCTCGTCCGGCTGTTTTTTGAAGGAAGCACCGTTTCCCGGTGCTGAGGCAGGTTGATGGGGAAGAGGCAAAGTGGGTGCAGCGGCGGGAGGGAAAAGCGAAACCTTCTCCTCTTCCTCACTGACTGCAAAAAAAGTTGCCGGGCTGGGGACGGCGCTCCCAGAAAGCGGAGTGGTTGGAAATTCCAGCAGTTTATGCCGACCTTCGCCAATCCGGCCGGTTTGCTCCCGCAAATTGCTCTCGGCCAGCTGCGTTGAAATCCAGCTCCTGATTTGCCGGCTTGCCTCCTGTTTCAAACCTTCAAATCGAATCCCCGCCTTTTTGTCGGATTCGCTCTTCCACGCAACATGGCCGCTTACTTCTATCCACTGCTGTGTTCCGGGGAACTGAATCCGCATGTTCTGCAGTGGCCCGTCCGGCAAAGCCATGGTGTACGAAAGGCCGAATCCATCCTTGCTGACGTCGAACGCCACGCCTTCGGTCGCGCCGTTCAAATTTACGAAGATCGGTGAAACGAGGCACAACCGCTCTTGTGCGCGGCGGTTGCCGCTTCGAACCGGGGGGTGTTCCCTCCTGCATTTCTCAGCCAATTCCGCCACGCGCAGCCGAATCCTCTCGAACGCTTCGTGATAATCGCTGGGGGTCGCGCCTCCAGAATGCGGGGTGATTGGAAATTCCTGTAGTTTATTCCGATCCTCGTCCATCCCACCGGTTTGCTCCCGAAATTCGTGATAATCGCTAGCGGTCGCGCTTCCAGAATGCGGCGTGATTGGAAATTCCTGTAGTTTGTTCCGCTCCTCGTCAATCCCGCGGGTTCGCTCCCGCAAATTGCCCTCGGCCAGCTGTGTCGAAATCCAGCTCCTGATTTGCCGACTCGCCTCCTGTTTCAAACCTTCAAATCGAATCCCCGCCTTTTTGTCGGATTCACTCTTCCACGCAACATGGCCGCTTACTTCTATCCACTGCTGTGTTCCGGGGAACTGAATCCGCATGTTCTGCAGTGGCCCGTCCGGCAAAGCCATGGCGCACGAAAGGCCGAATCCATCTTTACTGACGTCGAACGCCGCACCTCCGTTCGCGCCGTTCAAATTTACAAAGATCGGTGAAACGAGGCACAACCGCTCTTGGGCGCGGCGGTTGCCGCTTCGAACCGAGGCCTGTTCCCTCCTGCATTTCTCAGCCAATTCCGCCACACGCCGCCGAATCCTCTCGAACGCATGCTCATATTCGCTGCGGTGGCAGCCAAACGGGTCCTTGATTTCCCAATCTTCAACCTTGGAATGCTCGCCAAATGCCCGCTCCAGGGGGCGGCCAGTCATGTTGATAACGATATCCGCCTGTTCCCAAATTTCGGGTGAAATCCCTTTCGATTCCAGGCCTTTTACTGAATATCCATTCTTTAAAATTATTTGCTTGGCCATCCCAGCCAGATAGCCCATCGGAGTCAGGCCTGCGCTGAAGGGTTCGATCACATCGTATGCATCCAAGCGCGCAATCGCCTCCGCCATAGGACTGCGGCAGGCATTCCCTAGGCAAACAAATAAGACTTTTGTGCGGACATAATCCGTGCTCATGGGGAACGTTCTCCCAAACGATTCACTGGCACGCCGTAGCCCCGGCACACTTCGCGGGCCACCCTATCGACCGCATCCTAATCCGGTCCCTTAGTGCGTTCAATCAGGGAAAACCCTGATACGGCCCGAGGTAAAAATTGGGTGGAGAAAAAAGAGGGCTGCGTCTTTCCGAGAAGAGGGCTATTGTGCAAATAAAGACTGCCGATTAGCCGTCACTCAGCTCTCAGCCTAACGGCATCGATCCATTCGGTTCCCGCGATCTGGTTATCCAGCTTGGCGCTGGCTGGCCGGACTACTCTCACGAGCAGCAAGCGCGTGTCGGAGCGAGTTGTAAATTGAGCATCCTCTTCCGACCAATTCGAGGTGCTCAGGAGGTTTTCCGTCGACGCAAACACTTGGCCAACATTGTAGGCATCGCACAGTTGCAATCTTGGCCCGCTATCCGTCGTGATACCCTGCGCGCGGACCTGAACGGAAAACCTGTACCGCGTGTTGGGTTGAACCGGCACGTATTGAAAAACGTGGCCGAAATCGATGTTGCGCGACCCGTCGAAGGCGATTCGAAGGGCACGCCTACCCTCAAAAGCGTCGGAGGAAGAGGGATCGACAACTGCACCCTCGGTGGGGATGACACGCCAATCCAGTCCGCCATTGAGAATGTCGAATTCAAAGCCGCCATTTGTGATCAGATTCATACTGGACGCGAGCCCTTGTATTTGCGCTGGAAATCGTTGGACCAGCTCAGCCCAGGACCCCGGCAGACGTGATGCCTCTTTGTATTGAATCAGCGCGTCGAAAAAAGGGAGGGCTTCGCGTAGATCAAAAGGCAGGTTCTGTTGGAGAAGACGCGCCCAAACCTCTTCAGCGCTGGCGATGTCAGCCCTCTCAATCCGGAAATTAAGGTAGTCGAAAAGAATTGGCGCTTGAGGGGGAAGCATGTCCAGAATGACTTTTTTGTCTGGAACCGCCTTCGTCGCAAGCGTGAAGACTTTACGCGATGCCGTGCCATCTTCCAAAAGAACCATCCGCATAGTGCGAAGTGCATCCGGGATCTGGCCCGCTCGGACATAGAAATTGGCCAACCTCCAATTGATCTCAGGTGAATTTGGAAAAAGACGCAGCGCCTGCTGGAAAGCGTCGAGAGCTTCACCGGATCTTCCCGCCCAATCGTACCCATCGGCCAGATCGGCCCTGAACTGCGCATTGTACGGGCTCAGGTGTGTAGCGCTTCCGTATAGCTGGATAATTTCCTCGGAGTTTCCGCCGTCTGCATACAAGTGCATGACGGTTCCTAACGTGTCATAGTATTCCGGGTTGGCTGGATCCCACCTCATCGCGGATTGAATGGCATCCGGCGAGCCTTGCCGAAAACTCCAGGCCGCCATCGCCCTTCTCGCACACAAATATATGCAGAATAGCAAACTCACGATCAGGCAAACGCGAATCGAAAACGCAAGCCTGTATGCATATTTTGGCATCGATCACCGCCCAAAGCCTATCCCGGAACTGTATCAAAGTAAATTTAATTGCCACATTGTTGCTGGGCCGGACCCATCGCTGGCAAAGCTCGATGCAGGGGAGCACGATGCGACTACGCTCGCATCAGAACTGCACGCTGAGCAGCTAATCGTCGATGACTGGGAAGGGCGACGAGAGGCGGAGCGAAGCGGCATTCCCGCGATTGGAACTCTTGGCGTACTACGGGAAGCAGCTAGCCTCAAGCTACTAGACATTCCCCAATCCGCCGAGCGAATTGACACGGTAGAGGTCTGCGGTTCGAGTCCGCACGGGCCTTAAAGGACTGAGTTCCATTAGAGTCCCGTAAAGGGCAGGGTAGCCGACATTCTAACATTTGCGGGGTGAGCGCGCATAGCCGAACACGCATCGCCCGGCTATCGTCCGGTGCGGCGCTACGCCGGCCCGCGCAGCTACCGGTAAACACCGCTCAAGTTGAAGCTTTGCCGGAGCCAGCGTCGGTACTGCGCTAGTCCCCATCATAGCGCACTACCTCTGCCTCAATTCGGGAGGGGTAGCTAGGTACATCGTATCCCCCAGAGTCGTTGAGGTAATAATCCAAGAAGACGGGTGGAAGCAAGCAGAGTTGGAGCGGCGAGCGAGGAGCGAGGCGCTCGATGATCTGCCATGGAGTTTGATTTTCTTTGTGTGAGTTGGGGCGAGCCAGGTTGAAATAGAGCTGATAGGTCTGTGCTTTGGCCAGGAACTCACCGCGACTGGAGAACGATTCTAGATCGAAGAACTCATCTTTCGACCAGGCGATGCACGGTTTCGACATCGCTCTGGAAGGTGTGGGCAGCGGGCGGGATGCGGAGATGCTGGCTGTCGCCGAGGGCGGCGGGGAAGCCGGTGCGATGACCGAGCGGATCGTGGCCGCCGAGCGTTTCTGGGCGAAGGCCCAGAAGAGCAAACCGCTACGAACTTCCCGCGCCGCGTATTCGACCAGAGGCCAGCGCAGGCGCTGGGCCTGGGGCCAGAACCGCGGGATATCGCACAGATCCTTGGTATCGGCACCCGCTTCGGGCTCATGCATTTCAACTCGGCCAGGGGGATACGATGATCCTTATCCTATTCCACTGCCTCAATTCGGGTGCGCATCGCGGCGAACTCTGTTAGACTATCTGCTTTGCTTGTCCCAGTTTAACTTGGAAACAATGGGTGAGGAGCAGTCATGGCTCAGAGATGCACAATTTGCGGCAAGGGCCCGTCGTTCGGCAACGTGGTCAGCCACGCCAACAATACGCGCCGCCGCCGCTGGAATCCAAATCTTCAAAGAGTCCACGCACTGGTCGATGGAGCGCGCAAGCACATTCGTGTCTGCACTTCCTGCATTCGATCCGGCCGCGTCACGAAGGCAGCCTAGCCTGCGTCTTTCCGCATCGCGAAATTTCCGGAGGGCTGGCCGCCGCCGCGGCGAGTCCGCACCCGAACTCAAGGAGAAAGCGTGAGCATGCGTGGGCGGGGATGGCTGGTACTGGCCGCGGCTCTGGCGATTGCGTCAGGCTGCAAGAAATCGTCGGCGCCGGACGACAACGTCTGGGCGACGGTGGACGGCACGCCGATCACGCGCGCGGAAGTCGACAAGTACTACCACACGCAGCTGAATCCCGATGCGCCTGCGCCCTCGCAGGACGAAGCGCTCTCGCTCAAGCTGAACGTCCTCGATGAACTGGTCAACAATCACATCCTGCTCGAGAAGGCCAAGACGCTCGGCTTGCAGGCCGCCGACGGCGAAGTCGAAGACAAATTCACCGAATTCAAGAGCCCGTACACCGAGGAAGAGTTTCAGCGCCAGCTGAAGGCGCGCGCCTACACGGTAGACGATTTACGGAACGACATCCGCCAGCAGCTCTCCATCCAGAAAGTCATCAATCACGAAGTAGTGGCCAAGATCACCGTCACCGATCAGGACGTGCAGGATTTCTACAATCAGAACCGCTCGCAGTTTAACGTGACCGAGCCGCAATACCGCGTCGCGCAAATCGTGATCACTCCGCACAAGGACCCCGGCCTGCGGAACCGCAAGAACGACGACGCGACGACGGATGCCGAAGCGCGCCGCAAGGCGGCGGCGCTCGAGCAGCAGCTTGCGACGGGTGCGGATTTCACGCAAGTCGCTATGGACTATTCTGAGGATCCCGCGTCCGCCGGCTCGGGCGGCGACCTGGGCTACGTGCCGGAATCGTCGCTTTCGCAGAGCGATCCCGCCCTGAAAAAAGCGGTGATGTCGCTGAAGGCAGGTCAAGTCAGCGGCGTGATCGTGCTGAGGGATTCCTACCGCATCTTGAAGCTCGTGGCCAAGGAAATGCCCGGCCAGCGCGAACTCTCCGATCCGACCGTGCAGCAATCGATTCGCGACAACATCCGCAACCGCAAAGAGCAGTTGCTGCGCGCGGCGTATCTCGCGGTCTCGCGGAACAACGCCAAGATCACCAACTATCTTGCGCAGCAGGTTGTCGAATCCGCTGGGAAGTTGCCGGTTGTGGTCCAGCCAAACGCCGCGGACGGATCGTCCGCCCCTTCAGCTAAGTAAGAATCTCCTTTCAAAGAAGCTCCACCATGTCTGACATTCCGGCTCCAGTGGCGCAGGCTTTCCAGCCTGTCGGGGTTAGTGACAGCGGGGTCGCCCTTGCCGTAACAAAACCCCACAGGCTGAAGCCCGCGCCACTAAGCCACGATCGCGAGAACTTCGCCTGCGTTCACCGTCTGACCTTCTCCCACTAATTTTTCGACCGTGCCGGATTTCGGTGAGCGGATTTCGTTCTGCATTTTCATGGCTTCGATGACGAGGAGGCCCTGTCCGGCGGAGACCTGCTGTCCAGCGGCGGCCAGGACGCGGACGATTTTCCCGGGCATCGGCGCCACGAGCCGCTGCCGTCCTTCCAGTTCGATGCCGGCTCCACGGCCCCGGCGCCAGGAGCGCGGATCGAAAATCTCCACGTGAAATTCGCGCCCGTTCGCGCGGATCAACAGGCCGGCGGCGGATTCCTCGACCGTGACATTGAGCGATCGCCCGCCGATCAGAATCGAGTATTCCCCGGGGGAAATGAGGGCGACGTCGGCTTCCACAAAACGTCCGTCGATCGCAAACGTGGCGCGCGACACGGCATCTCGGGGCGGGCTGAACTCGGCGGCGCGTCGCGCGCCGTTGATGACGATTTCATATTTCATCGATTGATTTCACCGCGCGCTCACTCGCTCCGGTCCACCTGGTCAAAACGCACAGCGCGCTTCCACCGCGACTCGGTTTCGGCCCTCGAACCGTTTGCGGTGACCTCGCGGTTTCCGCCGAATGTGTGCAGGAGCGCCGCAAGAATGGCCGCATCTTCCGCGACCGAATCGGTTTCATGAATATTGCTGCGGCCGAGAAAGTCAGGGAGGCGCTCATCGAGCCAGCGCGTGTAGATATCGCCGCGCAGGAATTCCGAATCGCGCAAGATGGCGAGGAGCAAGCTCGCGTTTGTTTTGATGCCGGTGGCCGAATACTCTTCCAGCCCCCGCCGCAGGCGGGCAATCGCTTCCGCGCGGTTTTCGCCCCAAGCGATCAGCTTGGCGAGCATGGGGTCGTATTCGGTCGAGACGGTGAAGCCGTCGTATACGCCGTCATCCAGACGAATGCCGGGGCCGGAGGGCAGGCGGCGCGAAAGAATTTTTCCGGGCGAAGGAAAAAATTGATTTGCGGGATCTTCGGCGTAGAGACGGCATTCTACGGCGTGGCCTGACAACCGGACGTCATCTTGCGCAAACGGGAGCGGCTCGCTCGCCGCCACGCGAATCTGCAACTTCACAAGATCGAGGCCGGTGACCATTTCCGTCACCGGATGCTCGACCTGCAAGCGCGTATTCACTTCCAGAAAATAGAATTTGCGTTCGCTGTCGACCAGAAATTCAACCGTGCCCGCGTTGGTGTATCCCGCCTCTCGGGCGAGCCGCACGGCCGCTTCGCCCATGGCGCGCTGCAAATCCGGAGTCATGATGGGCGACGGCGACTCCTCGATCACCTTCTGATGCCGCCGTTGCACCGAGCATTCGCGCTCGCCGAGATACACGAGATTGCCGTGCGCATCGCCGAAAATCTGGATTTCGATGTGGCGCGGCCGCTCGACGTATTTTTCAAGATAGAGGCGCGCGTCTCCAAAGGAGTTGAGCGCCTCGGAAGAGGCGTCGCGCCACGCCGCCGCCATCTCCGATTCTGCCCCCACGAGCCGCATGCCTTTCCCGCCGCCGCCCGCGACCGCCTTCAACAGAACCGGGTAGCCCATCGCGCGCGCGACGCCTTCCGCGTCGTCGAGAATTTCGACGGCGCTCTGCGTCCCCGGCACCATCGGCACTCCCACGCGAGCCGCAAGCTGGCGCGCCGCCGTTTTCGATCCCAGGCGCTCCATCGATTCGGGCGAAGGTCCAATGAAGGTGATCTGGTTTTCCGCGCACGCGCGCGGCAGTTTTGGATTTTCGGCGAGAAATCCGTAGCCGGGGTGCAGCGCGTCGCATCCGGCGCCTCGTGCAATTTCCATCAACTTGTCAATGCGAAGGTAGCTTTCTCGCGAGGGAGCAGGGCCGGCGCGATACGCTTCGTCGGCCAAGCGGACGTGAAGGGCGGCGCGGTCCGCGTCACTAAAAACGGCGGCGGAAAGAATGCCCATCTCGCGGCAGGCGCGCGCGATCCGCACTGCGATTTCCCCGCGATTGGCGATCAGAATTTTGCGGAACATTTTTTTCAGAGACCGCGGCGGGCTGGATTCTAACACAGCTATGAAACGACGAACCTTGGCTTACGAAGGCGGCGAAATTCCAAGATCGCGGCAGATTTTTGCTTCGAGGACTAACTGCAGGGCTCTTTCAAGTTGCGGCGCGCCTCGGCAAGAGTCCGGCCCTGCGTATTTACGCCTGGAATTTCCTCGACGGAGGCGACATGCCACTTTCCGCGCTTTTCGATGATAGCAGTGAATTGCCGTTCCATGGCCTTCCTCTGGAACTCTATTTTATCACGATAGACTCGCGGAAACGTGGGCGTGCATCGCCTGCAACGATCCGGGCGTGGACACAGAGTAAGCGGCGCGCAATAATCCCGCAATGATGCCGGCAACCGGCGAAAAGCGTGCAGGACCCCAGCGAGAACGCCTGCTCGGCGCATACCTGTTTGCGCTATGCTTCTACCAGATCGGCATCTACTGCTGGCCGAGCGGCCCGCCATTCGTCCTCGATCCGCGCGCGGGCATTCCGGTCCTGCTGATCAATCACTTCTCCTTCGACAACAAGGTGATTTATCCGGTGGAGTGGATCACGGCGACTTGGCTGGTCTTCGCGGCAGTGATGATATTTTTTCGAGGAAAACTGCTAAGAACATATCTGGCCGCGGAAATCGCGCTGGCCGCGCCAACCGCGTACTACATTTGTATTCTGGCGATTCAGCGCGGCGGCCATTTCGCGCCGGCGCGAGTGGACCTCGTGGTCACGGCGGCCCTGTTCGCCATCTTCTCCGTAGTGCCTGCCGGTTTGGCCGCTCAACGCTTGTCGGCCAGGTCGATCAAGCGTACCTGAGTTGGAAGACCCAATGCCGCCGACAGGAGCGGCCTCCCTGCGGCTTGCCGCCCTTGGGTTCCGGGGCGGCGGCTTTCGCTGTGCGGCGCGCCGTTCTCCCCGGTTCTCTGTAGCGCATCAGTGTATTCCTGCATGCCGCGTATACGAGGTTCGAAATTTCCAGGCTGAGTGAGAGGTCAAGGCAACATTTTCTTGAAGAATTCTCGCGCAAATGCTATAGCCATGCGTCAGATGGACAGCTCGGAATCACGGACAATCTTTAACCAAGCATTTAACTTTGGGGGGCACGAACATGAATCAAACTGGGAGATTCGCGCGGTTCCGTGCGAATCGAGGGGTGCTGTTGGCGGGCGTCTGTCTGGCGTCGCTGCTCATTGTCTCGCCGCTGTTCTCACAGGGAAATCTGGGCCGCATTACCGGCACTATTATGGATCAAAGCGGCGGCGCGATTGCCGGCGCCACGGTGACGGTTCTGGACGTGCAGCGCGGCGTCTCCCGCACTCTGACCACCGGCGATTCCGGCGAGTACAACGCACCCAACCTCCTTCCCGGCAGCTATTCCGTACGCGTCGAGGCCAAGGGATTCAAGAAGGTGGAGCAGCAAAACATTTTGCTGGAAGTAGGCAAGGAAATTCGCGTGGACCTGTCGCTCCAGCCGGGCGAAATCAGCCAGACGATCACCATCACGGAAGCGCCCCCGATGGTGGAAACCACGAACGCCACTCTCGGCGGCACGATCAGCAATGAAACCATCAACGATCTGCCGCTCAACGGACGCAATTACATCAACCTGCTGACACTGCGCCCGGGAATGAACGTCTATGCCGGCGGCGGAAGCTTCACCCGCTCCGCCAACGGGACGCGCGCGGAGGACATCGGCTATTTGATCGACGGGTTGAGGAACGACGATCCCCTAACGGGATCGAGCGTCCTCAATGCTGCCATCCCCGCGGGCGATTCGTCCACCTCCCTGCCGATCGACGCGATTCAGGAATTCAACACCGAGCAAAATCCGAAGGCGGAGTTCGGCTGGAAACCCGGCGCCATCGTCAACGCGGGGATCAAGTCGGGCACCAACACGATCCATGGAACGGCGTTCGCGTTTGGCCGGGATACCGCGCTCGACGCGCGCAACTTCTTTGACCCAGCGCCAATACCGAAAGCGGCCATCGGTTTGGAGCAGTTTGGCGCAAGCTTTGGCGGAGCACTCAAGAAGGATAAGTTGTTCTACTTTGTGAATTACGAAGGGCAGCGATATAACGTGGCGGACACGCTTATTGCGACCCCTCCGGTCACCTGCGCCGGCGGGGCGGCAGGTTGCGGCGTGACGGCGAACAACCCCAGCTTGAGCCTCGTGGACGCTTGCAACGCGGTTGGGTTTGCGAATGTGACGCCACTCAGCGCCCGTATCGCAGGCATTGGCCCCGGTTGCACCGTGAAACCCACAAGTTACACTCCCGGTTCAGGCGAATCTCTCTTCCCGACAAACCCCGGGAGCGGCAACCCTGTTGCCCCTAATTCCGAAATCCTCGGGATGGTCAGCACCAGCAAGCAGGACAACGGCGTGGCCAAGGTCGACTATCACATGAACGATCATCACTCATTTTCCGGCACGTATTTCCGCGGTGTAGGTGGCGGTACCTGGCACGACCAGGCCTGGGAGGTCGGAGTTCCAGGATCGGGCAACTCCCCATGGCTGTCCGACCTGTGGGGCTACATTCAAACGGGCTCGGGCGCTTGGACCTGGACCCCGACTTCCACGCTCGTGAATGAATTCCGAGTGGGCTACTCCTACTACAGTCAGCCGAGCGTCTCCAACGACTCCACTGTGAACCCGCTTGCCTACGGCATTGATACGGGCGTGACCGATCCGCGGAGATTCGGTTTCCCGCTAATACAAATCAATCAGTTGAACGGCGCCACATTCAAGTTGGGTGGCAATTGGCCCAAGTACAATGGCCCCGACGGTAGCTTGCAAATTTTGGAGCACGTCGCGATTCTCCGCGGCAAGCACGCATTCAAGTTCGGCGGGGAGGTTATTCGAGACACTTCCGACCCGTTCATCACCATGAACGCCAAAGGGCTCATCAAGTTCCATAGCCTTGAGGATTTTCTGACGGGGACAGTAAATCCCGCCGGCGGTTCTCTGATTCAAGCGGGCGAACCTCAACGATATCTGCACGACTACTCGTATGCGGGCTTCGTACAAGATGACTGGCGTGCGACGCCGAAGCTGATGGTGAATCTCGGAGTCCGCTACGAGCTGACCACAGTCTTAAAGGACCACAATAACCAGCTCGGCAACTTTGATCCCAACTCCTCCACAGGATTTGCGCAGGTGGGAGTCGGCGGGTTCAGCTCACCATTTCACGGCGACCACAACAACTTCTCGCCTCGTGCGGGCTTCGCGTGGGACGTGCGCGGGGACGGGAAAACAGTCATTCGCGGCGGCGGCGGCATCATGTACGAGCAAATACCGATCATTTCCCTGATAGCCGTCGGCAATCAGCTCGGGCTGAATCAGATACCCACGGGCGCGAGGGAGATTTTCTGCTCTACGAATCCCTGCGTGAGCGGCACCGTCGGCGTCCCTGATCCCGCCGCCAGCACTCAGGTCAATAGGGCTGGTCCTGGCAACATGGGGGCGCTTAATGTCGGCGTGGATTCTGGAGCGCTCTCGTCGGGCTGGCAAGCGCAAACCGCCGCCTGTGTGAGCGGTGGTACCACCGCCTGCGGGAGTATCTTTCCACAAAATATTTTCCAACTTACGTGCGGCGACGGAATCTCTTTCACGGATGCAAGCGGGAACCCTCAAACTGACCCAGCGCCATGCAATGTTGAGGCGGTGGATCAGAATCTGCGGACCCCCTACATCAGCACGTGGACACTGACTATCCAACGAGCTATCACGAACAACTTGTCTTTGGAAGTCGCATACGTCGGCAACCATGGGACCAAACTGCTAGGCTTCCAGAACATCAACCAGCCACCTCTCGGGTCTTCATACGCGGCTGCAGGAACTTTGGTCGGGAGTCCGCTGAGCGAAGTTGCCTGGTGCAGCAGCAACGTTCTCGTGTCTTCGAGTTCAGTCCCAACGTTTGATGGAGTGCATCCGATAAACTGCGATCCTGGCGACGCGGGCGGTGCAAGCGCGGTCCAGTCATCTCGGCCGTTGTTTAGTAAGTTCCCGTACATCGGAGAAGTTGACCGTCTCTCGAATCAGGATGCCTCCAACTACAACGGGCTGCAGGTAACTCTCACACAGCGGCCTACCCACGGGTTGTCATTCTTGGCGGGTTACACCTATTCCCACTCCTTTGACACGGGCTCGAACAATTTCAACGACATTCAGCTGCCGCCGGATAGTTCCCACCCCACGAAGGGCGTCTACGGACAAAGTCTCTTCGACATCCGCCACCACTTCACGCTTTCGACGACCTACGCGATACCAGGGCCAAAGAGGCTCGGGCAGTTCCTCCAAGGATGGGAAATCAACTCGGTCGTGGCGGTGCAATCTGCCTCGCCCTGGGGCGTGCAGGATTTCACCAATGACTTCAGTGGGACGAACCAGGTAAACGAGCTGGACACGTTCGGCCAGCCCTGGAACTTCTTTGGTAAAGATGCTGATTTCAAGGCTGGGCGAGCAACGCCAACCCCTTGTTGGTCCGGGTCAGGACCGTCGGCGCTCCCGGGCTGTACGCTCACGGCCGAACCAGCAGCGTGCTTGAGCGCCGCAACCACAATCGGCGCGATGAATTCGCTCAACAGTGTTGGCTGTTATGTCGCGGGGAATTCCGTCTTGATTCCTCCGGCTCTCGGAACGATTGGCAACGCGCGACGCAATATCTTCCCAGATTTGGGATTCGTGAACTGGGACGTGTCCGTCGTCAAGGAAACAAGAATCAAGGAGCGGCTAACAGCCGAGTTCCGCGCCGAGTTCTTCAACGTCCTCAACCATGCGAACTTCAGCGACCCCAACGGCCCGGCCAACGCCGGATTCAACGATCCTTCGACCGGGAGCGCAGGCAACTTCGGATGCGGCTGCAACACTCCGGACCAGGCTGCTCCGAACCCCGTGCTGGGAACGGGAGGCGCGCGTTCGATCCAGTTGGGATTGAAGCTAATCTTCTAACAGGACGTGGCACTACAGCGGAATATTGCCGTGCTTCTTCTTGGGGTTTGAATCGCGCTTGGTCTCGAGCGCCCGCAACGCCGTGATCAGCTTGGCGCGCGTTTCGGACGGCTCGATCACCGCGTCAATATATCCGCGCTCGGCGGCGACGTAGGGATTGGCAAAGCGTTCGCAGAACTCGGCGACTTTTTCGCGGCGCAGGCGATCGCGGTCGGCTTCGGGCGCGCGTTCGAGTTCCCGTTTGTAGACGATGTTCACTGCGCCCTCGGGGCCCATCACCGCAATTTCCGCCGTGGGCCAGGCGAAATTCGCGTCGGTGCGGATGTGCTTGCTGGACATGACGCAGTAAGCGCCGCCGTACGCCTTCCGCGTGATCACCGTCAGCTTGGGGACCGTCGCCTCCGCAAACGCATAGAGCAGCTTCGCGCCGTGCCGGATGATCCCGCCCCACTCCTGTTGCGTGCCGGGCAGGAATCCCGGCACGTCCTCGAGCGTGACGAGCGGAATATTGAACGCGTCGCAGAAGCGCACAAATCGCGCGCCCTTTACCGACGCGTTGATGTCCAGCACGCCCGCGAGCACGGCGGGCTGATTCGCCACGATGCCAACAGGCTGGCCGCCGAGCCGCGCGAATCCCACCACGACGTTTTTCGCGAACTGCTCCTGAACCTCGAAGAAATAGTTGTCGTCGGCGATGCTGTGGATCACGTCCTTAATGTCGTAGGGCTGCATGGCGTCGGCGGGAACCATGGAATCGAGAGCCGGGTCGCGCCGGTCGGCTGGATCGGACGTGGGCCGGCGCGGCGCGTCATCCAGATTGTTCAGTGGCAGAAAACTCAGCAGCTCGCGAATCATGGCCAGGCAGTCGGCGTCATCGGCGGCGACGAAATGGGCGACGCCGCTCGTCGCGTTGTGCGTCATGGCGCCGCCGAGGTCCTGCTTGGACACATCTTCGTGCGTGACGGTCTTGATGACGTCCGGCCCGGTGATGAACATGTAGGACGTGTCGCGTGTCATGAAAATAAAATCGGTGATCGCCGGTGAATACACGGCCCCGCCGGCGCACGGTCCCATGATCGCGCTGATCTGCGGCACCACTCCGCTCGCCAGGGTGTTGCGCAAGAAAATATCGGCATAGCCCGCGAGCGAGCGCACGCCTTCCTGAATGCGCGCCCCGCCCGAATCGTTCAGCCCGATCACCGGGGCGCCGTTGCGCATCGCCAGGTCCATGATCTTGCAGATTTTCAGCGCGTTCGTTTCGGAGAGCGACCCGCCGAACACAGTGAAATCCTGCGCGAAGACGTAAGCCAGGCGGCCGGCAATGCGCCCGAAGCCCGTGATGAAGCCGTCGCCGGGTGGGCGCTGCTCCTGCATCCCAAAATCTTCCGAGCGATGCGCGACAAACTTGTCCAGCTCCTCGAATGTGCCTTCGTCGAGGAGCAACGCGACGCGTTCGCGCGCCGTCAGCTTTCCCGCTTTGTGTTCGCGCTCGCGGCGCTCCGTTCCGCCGCCGGCTTCCGCCTCGGCGTTGCGGCGGCGCAGCTCCGCGATCGCGTCGTTCGCCTTTGTGTCTTGAGCCATGGAAAATGGGCACGCGCAAGAAACCGCGCGGCCTTCGAGACTTTCGCACAAGCCCGAAGCGCCGCGCCACTAAATTTTGGCGGAATCCCCCGAGCGAACTTCTCGCGAATATTCGTCGATCGGGAACGCGGGAAATTCGGCGTCGCCCACGCCCACGATCAGAACGGCGAGCCGGGTGGCGAGGTAGATGCAACCGACCAGCAGTACGGTGCCAAAAAGAAGATCCGCGGCAACGGCAAGAGCCCGAAGCGGCAGGCTATTAAGCTCGACAGCGCGGATCGTTCCTTGCACGAGCGCGATCAAGCAAGCCAGCGTCAGTCCCGCGGCGCCCAGCACTGCCGTCATCGAGGCGAGGATTCTTGAAATCATGCGGGAACCTTGCGGAAAGTCGTTGCTTGAAGCGTGCTACACAACTTTCTGAAAATTCTAGTGAAGGCCCGACCAGTCGTCAGCCACGAGAATCGAGTTGCTGGGATTGGAAGGATCGTATTTCACGCTCGCGGGCTGGCCGGCGGCGAGGCGCTCGAGGCACAGGCGCTCTTCGAGTCCGGTGACATCCTGCGCGGTTTCGTAGGTCACGCCGGCGATCGAGTAGCTGTAACGCACCAGGCGACGCAGACTATTTCCCGAAGTCTCCGGAACAAGGCCCTTGCGGCGCGACGCCCCGTCCGAATTCGAGGAAGCCTGCACCGGCGTTTGCGACTCCACCAGCTCCACCACCAGGCCTTCGACAATGCGCCCGACTTGATTGAGCTGGGACCGGCGCCGCCGCTCTTCGTCCTCCGGGTCCGGCGGTTTGCGGAGCACCTGATGCAAAACGACCGCCGCCGCGCCCGCCACGAGCGCCGCAGCCCCCACCACGACCCGCCAATCGATCGACCAGTTTCTCAACGCGCCGCGTTGCGCGCCGCCGCCGGCTCAAACACATCGCCGAGCGTCTCGCGCGCTTTCTCCCAGTCTTTCAGGAATCCTTCAAGCCCACGATCGGTCAACGGATGCTTGAAGAGCTGCTCGAAAACCTTGAACGGCATCGTGCCGATATGCGCGCCCATCCTCGCCGCGGTAATCACGTGGAGCGGATGGCGCAGGCTTGCCGCGAGGACCTGCGTCGAATAGTTGTACGCCTTGTAGATGTCCATGATTTCGCGCAGCAGCTCGAGGCCGTCCGCGCCGATATCATCGAGCCGGCCGAGAAACGGGCTCACGAAATACGCCCCCGCCTTGGCGACGATCAAAGCCTGGGGCGCGGAAAAAACCAGCGTCATGTTGACGCGAATCCCCTCTTTGGAAAGAATGCTCAGCGCGCGCACGCCGTCGGGAATCGTGGGAATTTTCACGATCACATTGGGATGCCACGTGGCGATCTCGCGCCCCTCGCGCAGGATTCCCGCCGTGTCGGTGGACACGACTTCCGCGCTCACCACGCCGTCCTTCACAATGTTGCAGATCTCCACGATGTGCTCGCGGAAAGGCCGCTTTTCCTTGGCGACGAGCGTCGGATTCGTGGTGATGCCGTCGATCACGCCCAGCGATACGCCCTGCCGGATTTCATCCAGGTTGGCTGTGTCGAGAAAGAATTTCATGTTATTGCCTCCTTGCACGGAACCGCTATCAAGCGCGGCCGGGAGGACGCCGCGGTCAGGCCGCCGGGTTCGCCGCGGGATTTCGCAGCGTGCCGATTCCGGGAACCGTAATTTCCACAACGTCCCCAGCTTTCATGGGACCAACGCCCGCCGGGGTTCCGGTGGCAATTACGTCGCCCGGCAGCAGGGTCATCACACGCGAAACCCAGGGAATTATAACATCAATGGGGAAGAGCATTGAGGTGAAGGGGGCGTACTGCTTACGTACGCCATTCAGTGAAGTTTCGATTGTGCCCTGCGCGACGTCGAACTCGGTTTCGAGAACCGGTCCGAGCGGGCAAAACGTGTCAAAAGCTTTCGCTCGTGTCCACTGCTTGTCGAGGGCCTGGTAGTCGCGCGCGCTGACGTCGTTCAGGAGCGTGTAGCCGGCAACGTACGGCCGGTAATCCTCGCCGTTTTTCAGATTGCGGCACGCGCGGCCCATCACCACCGCAAGCTCGCCCTCGAAATCGATGCGCTGCACCTCGGGCAAGAGAACGATGGGATCGCCCGGCGCGAGAAGCGAGGACGGCGGCTTGAGGAAAATCAGCGGCTCTTTCGGTGGAACGTTGTTGAATTCCGCGGCGTGGTCGGCGTAGTTTCTGCCGAGGGCGACGATCTTGCTCGGCGCCACCGGAACGAGGAGCTTCACGTCGGCGAGCGGCCACGAGCGGCTTGTGACCTCCCACTTGCCCAGCATGTCTCCCGAAATTTGGCGAACCGTCTCGCCTGAAATCACTCCCTGCAAAATTTCCGTTGCAGCAGCGCCCGCATTTCCCTTGGGTTGAAACCGGCAGAGCTTCATCGATGTAGGAGTCCCTTTATCCAGGATTTTATGGAATTAGTGCGCGCGGCGCCGGTCCGTTACAGGGGTAGCCTCGCGCGATTGCGCGATGTGCTGCTGCCGCGCTCCCGCGCACATCAGGAAGACCCAGTCCAGCACGGCCACAAAACCATACGATACCGCGCCAAGCACGAAAACGTGCAGAAATCCCATGCGGCTTTCGAGCAGCTTGAAATTGATCTCCGCGACGAGGTAGGTCAGCGTCAGGAGTGCCCACGCCGTGAGGCCCGCGACGAAAAGCTTCGCCGGGTCATGACGAAAATGCAACGCGGGAATCGCCAGAATGCCGACGAAGAGCACGGCGGCGATGAAGTTCCGCGTTCCCGCGAAAGCCTCCAGCTCGCGGACGCGGTTGGCTACCTCCAGCCACGTGACGAGGACGCAGGCGAGATAAATTCCAGTCAGGACGCCGTTGCGCAGCGCCTCGTGGCGCAGCCAAAACGACCAACGGATGCCCGGGATCTGGGTACGGGCTGCCAAAATTGCTCTCCCTGAAATGCCGGCTATGGAACATCCACTGCCGTGGCCGAACTCTTGGGGCTTTCATTCCCGGCGCGGTCCAGCGCGGAAACCCGATAGAAGTATCGCCTGCCGGGCTGTACCGACATATCACGAAACGCCGGACTGGGCAATATTTCCGTGCTGATGCGCTCGCCGGGCGAGCCTTCAGCTTCGCCGCGGTAAACGTGGTACCCCGCCAGGTCCGTCTCCGGGCCGATCGCCCACGATAGTTCGACGTACGAAGGTGTCCCCGGGGTTGCCGGAATCAGCGCAACTTCGATGCCCGTGGGCGCTGCCGGAGGAAAAACGTCACGCGCAGTTACCGTCGCCATCGAGCTCACCGGCTGCTCCGACTCCACCGTATCGCTTCCGTACTGCGCGACCGAGCGCACGCTGTAGGCGTACGTGCGGCCGAATTCGAATTTGCGGTCCTGAAACTGCGTCGCAGCCGTCTGGCCAAGCAGCGCGAACGGCGCTTTCACCTGGAGCTTTTCCGTTGCCGCTTGGCCCGAGGCTGGAGATTCCACTTCTTCGCGGTACACGCGATAAACATAGGCGGGCTGCGCATCAGAGGCGGCTGCGGGCGCCGTCCATGAAATTTCGATGGCATCCTCCAGGACCGCGGCCTTCACGTCACTGGGCGCCTCGGGCGGCGGATATGCTCGCGCCAGGACGACGTTCGAATCCGCGGAAGCTCGCGCGCTCGTCTCGCGCGTTCGAACTTTATAGGCGAACGCTGAACCGGCCGAGCCCGCGAAATCGTCGGGCGTCAGGGCGTCGTGAAACTCGACGCGATCGTCTTTCAGGTAGTGATCGATCTGCTCGGAAGGAATCGTGTACGCTAGGCGCCAAGGCGCCTTTTTGTCCGGAGCCGCGCCCGCCGGAAGCTTGGCACGGTAAATTTCGACGGCCGGATGCTCGGCCAGCGGTTGGCGATCCGCCGATCGCGCCGGAAGGGTGAAACGCAGGATCAGCGAGTCGCCGGATTGCTGCGCGGCAAGATCCGAAACGGTCGTGGGAACAACCGGATGGCGCGCGGTCGGCTCGCCGGGGGAGGCGCATCCCGCCGAGAGCGCGCACCCAAGAAGGCAGCAGGCAAAAGCGACAGGCGCGGCGGCGCGAATCATCGCTTTTCCATCGCGTCAGAGGATGTACCGGCTGAGGTCCTGGTTCTTCACGATGTCGGCAAGCTGCTTGGTGACGTACGCGCCGTCGACTTTCACATTCTTCTTCTTCATGTCCGGCGCCTCGAAAGAAATTTCGTCCAGCACCTTTTCGAGAATCGTGTGCAGGCGGCGCGCGCCGATGTTTTCGGTCTGCTCGTTCACGGTGACGGCGAAGCGCGCCAGGGTCGCGATCGCGTCTTCGGTAAAACTCAGCTTCAGACCTTCCGTATCGAGGAGCGCGGTATATTGCTTGATGATCGCGTTCTTGGGTTCCGTGAGAATGCGCACGAAGTCGGCCTCGCTAAGCGCCGTCAGCTCGACGCGAATCGGCAAGCGGCCTTGCAACTCGGGAATCAAGTCCGAAGGCTTACTGATGTGGAACGCACCGGCCGCGATGAACAGGATGTGATCCGTCCGGATCATCCCGTAGCGGGTATTGACCGTCGTGCCTTCGACGATCGGCAGGATGTCCCTCTGCACGCCTTCGCGCGAAACGTCGGGGCCGTGGCCGGACTCGCGGCCGGCGATCTTGTCGATTTCGTCGATGAAGATGATGCCCATCTGCTCGGCGCGTTCGACGGAGAGGCGCGTCACCTGGTCCATGTCGATCAGCTTGTTTTCTTCTTCCTGGATCAGGTAGTCAAACGCTTCGGCGACGGTCATTCTCCGGCGGCGTTTCTGCTGGCCGAATATCCCGGAGAGCATGTCCTTGACGTTTATGTCCATCTCCTCGACGCCCTGGCTGGAGACGATTTCAAAGGCCGGCGTCGAGCGCTCGCGGACTTCGACTTCGACGAGGCGCTGGTCGAGCTTGCCGTCACGTAATTGCGCGCGAAGTTTTTCGCGCGTGCGGTCCGCTGCTTCCCGCCGTGGGCCATCGAGCGGAGGCGGCGCGGGCAAGGAATTCGCCGGCTCGGGCAGAGGTGGAGAGGAAGGCAGCAGCAGATCGAGCACGCGCTCTTCCGCCGCTTGTTCGGCGCGCTCGGCCACTTCGTCCAGCTTCTCTTCGCGCACCATGTCGATGGAAGTTTCCACCAGGTCGCGCACCATCGATTCCACATCGCGGCCCACGTAGCCGACTTCGGTGTACTTGGAGGCTTCCACCTTGATGAACGGGCAGCCCGCAAGGCGCGCGAGGCGCCGGGCGATTTCCGTCTTGCCTACTCCGGTCGGGCCGATCATCAAAATATTTTTGGGAAGAACGTCTTCCGCCATTTCCGGTGTCAGTTTTTGCCGGCGCACGCGATTGCGAAGCGCGACGGCCACCGCTCGCTTCGCCGCGGCCTGTCCGACGATGTATTTATCCAGCTCGACGACGATTTCGCGCGGCGTCAGTTCGTCGAACGAAGGCTCCAGCGCCTGTTCCGGTTCGTGCTGCTCGCCGGGAAGATAGATCACCATGGTTTCATTTCCGCCTTCCAAACCCTCTTGGGTGCCCGCGTTCCTGAATAAGCCCAGCCGTTGTAGCGCCCGCCTTCAGGCGGGCATCGCGCCGACGCCGAGGGTGCTCGCCTGAAGGCCGGCGCTACAACTCCTCGATTGTGAAATTTGCGTTGGTAAAAATGCAAATTTCGCTGGCGATCTTCATCGCCTCCTGCGCGATTTCCTTGGCTCCCAGCTTGGTGTGCTTGGCCAGCGCCCGCGCTGCGGACAGCGCGTACGGCCCGCCCGAGCCGATCGCGCACATGCCGTCGTCGGGTTCGATCACGTCGCCGTTCCCGGAAACGAGAAACGTGGATTTACCGTCAGCCACGATCAGCAGCGCCTCAAGGTGCCGCAGCGCGCGGTCCTTGCGCCAGTCCTTCGCGAGCTCCACCGCCGACTTCGCCAGGTTCCCCTGATGCTCCTGCAGCTTCCCCTCGAACCGCTCGAAAAGGGACAGCGCGTCCGCCGTCGATCCCGCGAATCCCGCCAAAATTTTTTCGTTGAAGAGGCGCCGCGTCTTTCGCGCCGTGTGCTTCATCACGTGCTCGCCCATCGTGACCTGGCCGTCCGCGGCGATCACCACTTTGTTGTCGCGGCGCACACACAGAACCGTCGTCCCATGCATCCGCGATGAATTCCTGCTCGTTGGCATCCGGAGATTATAGCGCGAAGTAGGACAGGCTTTCAGCCTGTCGGGTGTTCGCCTGCGGCGGAAACCAACAAGCAGCCCTTAAGAAAAAGGGGAGTTATTCGTGGAACAGTGTCGGACGCGCAGCCGCAGCGACGCGCTCGACCGCGGGCGTCGGCACTTCCGGCTCGACGCCAAGCCAGCCGACCGATCGTCCCTGCACCGCGCCCATGAGCGAGCGGAAGAGGACGTAGTACATCATCTGCCGGTAATAAAATCGTTGCAGCAGGAGCGGCCAGAGCAGCGACCAGTCTTCATGCCGCTCGAGTGTAAACGCGACGATGCAAGTCAGGAAATCGATCAGCATGAAGCCGATGAAGAAGACCAGGGCACGCTGGACGTCCGCGGTGGTATAGGACTGCTCGAGATATGGGAAGTGCAGCTGGGAGGCCCCGTACAGCGCCAGCATTCCGACAAACAGAAGATCGATCACCGGCGAAAAGAGCGGCAAGAGAAGCTGGAACAAGAACATGTTCGGCAGCGCGATCCACCCCAGCGTGCCGTACTTGCGCCGCGCGAGCGTGTCACGATGCTTCCAAAACGATTGCAGCGTGCCGAAGGTCCAGCGGAATCGCTGCCGGATCAAGGCACCCGCGGTTTCAGGAGCGTTCGTCCAGCCGATTGCCTGCTCATCGTAATCGATTTTCCAACCGGCGCGGCGGATCGTGATCGTCAGATCAGTATCCTCGGCGACGGTGTCCGCGCTGAACCCGCCGGAATCGTTGATCGCTTCGGCACGCCACGCGCTGAGCGCGCCTGGCACGACGGGAATGCAATTCAGAAGGTCAAAAGCGCGCTTCTCGAGATTCTGACTCGTGACATATTCGAGCGCCTGCCAGCGTGTGAGCCAGCTGATGCGGTTACCAACTTTCACGTTCCCGGCGACGGCGCCCACTCGCGGGTTCACGAAATGGCGCACGAGCTTGCTGATGGCATCCGGTTCGATCGCCGTGTCCGCGTCGATGGTCACGATGATGCTGCTTGAGGCTTCCGCCAGCGCATGCGAAAGCGCCGCCGGCTTGCCGCTGTTCGCCTGATGGATGATGCGCACCGCGGGATTGCGCCCAAATTGCGCGTCGAGCAGTTCGGCGGTGCCGTCGTTCGAACCGTCATCCACAACGATCACTTCGAGCCGCGGATAGTCCGACTCCAGAACGGAGTTCACCGTGTAGACGATGACGTCTTCCTCGTTATACGCGGGAATCAGCACGCTCACCACCGGCTGAAAATCCGGCCGGTCCGGAACCGCGGGCCGGAATTTCTCGATGACCGCGAGCAGGCCCACGATGATCGCGCGGCAGCTCACCAGCCCGATTCCCAGGACAAAAATGAACGCCACGCTCAGTCGCGACCACTCATACATGGTGAAGATCAGGCCGTCAGCGTGGGCCACGACGCGCTCGCGAAACGTGAGCGGCGGCATCAGCTGCGCGCGCGTCTGCCCCACCAGTTCCGAGACAGGAACGATTTGAAAGCCCGCGGCGCGCAAACCGTCGATGATTTCCGGAAGCGCCTCAACCGTGTGCGAGCGGTCGCCGCCGCCGTCGTGCAGCAGCACGATGTTGCCGCCGTTCGCATGCGCTTGCTCGAGAACGCGCTGCACGATGACCTGCGCGGACGCGGGCGGAACTCCTCCCGGCTCGCCCCAGTCGTGTGGATCGATGCGCGCACCCACGATGAGATAGCCCATCGATTGCGCGATAGGCAATTGCGCGACTTCATCCGCCGTTTCGGGCTGGTGATCGATGCCAAAGGGCGGCCGGAACAAGAGCGTTTTCACGCCGAGGGTGCTGCTGAGCAGGCGCTCGGTGACGTTCAGCTCAACGTCGATCTGCGCGCGCTTCGTGTCGTTCCAGCGCGGGTGGGTGTAGGTGTGGTTCCCGATTTCGTGGCCTTCGTTGTATTCGCGCTGCAGGAGGCCCAGATTGTCGTTGGCGTCGCTGCCAATCACGAAAAATGTGGCCGGCGCTTTTTTCTCTTTCAGGATATCCAGGACTTTCGGCGTAAATTTCGGATCCGGCCCGTCGTCGAAACTCAGCGCGATTTTGTACGGCGCCGCGCCCATCTGAAAAATGCGATACGAAGTCGGAACCGACAAATAATTGTCTTCGACGATGTTTCCGGTCGCGGGATCGAAGCGGATCGAGCGCTTGCCCTTTTGCGGCGTGTCGGAAAATCGCCAGATGTCGCCGTCGCCTTCGAGGATCAGGTCGTAGCCCGGAGGCATGTCCTCGAGCTTGGCGCGGTCGGCGTCGTCCGGGCGGGTGTTGTCCCAGATCGACCAGACGGACGGATCTTCCGAACCAAGCCGCCAGATCGCCGTGCCCTGCACGCCCACACGCTCGGCAGCGCGCAGCTCGTTGTACGCTGTCACGCCATCCAGCATCCAGACGCGGTGAACGAAATTGTGCTCGTCCGAGTACGAGTAATTCGGGTTGAGCGAATCCGAATCGAACTGCACCTGCGCCTCAGACTCCACCGAAGTGACGATCGCTTCCTGGAAGCTTTCGACTTTGGCCTGCTCGTGCGCCTTGAGTCCCGCCTTACTCGGCCAGTCATACGCGTAGCTCGCGATGCCCATCACCAGTTTGCCCGGCGGCACCAGCTTGGTGATCGCTTCAATGTTTCGCACAAACCAATCCTGCGCCGCAATCGGGCCGGGGCCGGACGTGCGCCAGTGCTGGTCGTAGTTCATCAGGATCACGGCGTCCGCGGACTTTCCGATTCCCGCGTAGTCGTACGCCCAGTCCGCCGCCGGCAGGCAAACCATCAGCTTCAGCTTCGAGTCGTGCAACTCCACGGCCAGCTCCGAAATGAACTGGCTGAAATCCTTCTGGCTCTTGTCGGGAATTTCTTCAAAATCGACCACCAGCCCGGCGAAATGGCTGTCGGTAAGGTATTGAACCGCCTGTTGCGCTAAGTGTTCGCGCGCCGCGCGATTCTTGAGCATCGCGGCCATTTCGTCGGTGAGCCAGTTGGTGCCGTCCGAATTATTCAGGAGCGGCATCGTGGGAATCTTGATGGAGGGAGTTTGCTGGAGCAGCGTCTGCTCCCAGGCCTCGAGTTTCGGATCGGGTTCAACGTCCAGGCGGCCGGCCGCCGTGATCGAGTGCAGGCGCTCGGGAATCAGCAAGTCAATGTCGTGGAAATGCTGCTGCAGGGCCGCGAGCGAAGTGGGATCCCAGCTCACATAAAACGCGGCGCGCACCGGATCGTACGTGGCGGGCATTTGCCCGAGCGATTCGACGCGGCGCAGCCGTCCGGTTCGCTTCAGGGTAATGCGCGTGCGAATCTTTTCGCGGACGGGATGGAGCGCGCTGCGATTGGTGGGAAGCAGCGGCTCGGGCAACCGCGGGCTGACCAGAACATTGACTAGAAACGTGATCGCCAGCAGCGTGAACAGCGCGCCCGCAATTTCCAGAATGCGGCTCGTGCGCCGCCACCGGCGGCGCTGTTCATCGTAAAATATGGGTTTGCGAGGCTTCATGCCTTCATTCCGAGCGAGCGGTCTGCCACAATAGCGCCGATGATCCCTCCGCCTGCTGCACAGCCGCGCCAGGAAAGCACGATCATACCTGCGCCGTCCGGCGGCGTCACGGCTCTTTGGGTACAGGTGTCCTTTGCCATACTGGCCGCCCTCGCCTTGCGCCTGCTTTTCGCCCTGCGCTATCCGGGCTCGGCGGACGACAGCGACCTATACCTACAACTGGCTCGCACCTGGGCCGATCATCATGTGTATGGATTTCCGCTCAATGGCGACATCATTCCGACAGACCTCCGAACGCCTGGGTATCCGGCATTCCTGGCCGGAGTGGCCTTGCTACTTGGACGCTCGATGCGGGCCATTTTGTTGTCTCAGGCCGTTCTCGACTGCGTCACTTGTATTTTGACGGCTGGGTTGGCTGCCGCGTTAGCTCCCGCCAACGCGCGACGGCGTGTGGGGATTATAGCCCTCTGGCTGACCGCAACGTGTCCCTTTTTAGCCAACTACTCGGCAGTGGTCTTGACGGAAGTTGTCGTGACGTTTCTGGCCACCGCGGCGCTGTGGTGCTTCGCTCTGGGACTGCGGGATACTTCCGCGAGGTTGACCCTCCGCGATGAGCGCAATCGACTTACTCCCTTTGCGTGGGCCGTGGTTGGGGCATTTTTGACCGGCGTGGCTACCCTGGTGAGGCCGGAGATGCCGCTGCTCTTCTGCGTGGCCGCGGGCGTGTACGCCGCGCGCGAGTGGAAAGTCTTGGGGCTGCGGAGGGTTTTTCTGTTTGTGGCCGCGATGGGCGGGGCGCTGCTGCTTCCTCTTCTGCCGTGGGCCGCGCGCAACTGGGTCACGCTCCATGAGGTCCAGCTTCTCTCGCCGCGGTACGTCAACCTTCCGGGCGAAACCGCTCCAGTCGGATACTACGCGTGGACTGGGACGTGGCTCGAGCGTTATCGCGACGTGTACCACACCGTGTGGCAGCTCGGCGTCGGCCCGCAGGACGTGAACGATCTTCCGGCTTCGGCATTCGATTCTCCGCAGGAAAAGGCTCGCGTGGCGGCGCTGCTGGCGCAGATCAACGACGGACCAGATTTCGAAGTCTCTCCCGAGCTGGATCAGCAATTCGCCCAAATCGCTCGCGAGCGGACGCAGCGGCATCCTCTGCGCACCTACGTCGTGGCGCCGTTTCAGCGCGCCCTCTCGATTTGGTTCACGCCGCGCACCGAACTCGTGGACATCGACGGAAAATTCTGGCCGCTGCGCCAGCAATGGCGCGATTCGCGCGCCAACGTCCTGATCACCGGGTCATTCGCGGTGCTGGAGTATGCGGACATCGCGCTGGCGATCGCCGGCGTCTGGCTGGCGTGGCGCACAAGGAAGCGCGGCGCCTTGGCTCAGGGGCCGGTGGGACCAAATTTGTGGGCTATCGGTCTTCTGCTCGCGTACTTGTTCGTGCGCACCGCGTTTCTGACGACCGTGGAAGCGCCCGAGCCGCGCTACGTCGTCTCGTGTTATCCCGAAGTGCTGGCGCTGATCGCGCTACTTGGCTCGGTTTCGTGGCGCCGAGCCTGAAACACATCGAACCTATGTCATGTTATCTTCCTATTAGGATCGCGCGAGGTGAACGGATGAACAGGCGAATCTCCATTCTGCGTGGCTGCGCCGCTCTTCTACTCTTCTTGGCGTGTCTCGCGCCGATGCTCAGCGCGTGGGAGCGCGAGCCGCTGAGCGTATTCGCCGGTCGGCGCGCCAAGCTCGTCGCCGCGCTGAACGCCCCCGTCGTGCTCTTCGGCTACACCGGCCACGAAGAGGCGAATCCCTCGTACGTCTTCACGCAGGAAGAAAATTTCTACTACCTCACGGGCCACAATGAAGAAGGCGCGGCGCTGCTCCTCGTGCCCGACTCCGCCGACCAGAAAGGCTGGACCGGCGGGCGCGAAACGCTTTACCTCCCGGCGCACGACTACAACCAGGAGAAATGGAACGGCCCGCGCATCGGGCCTGACGATCCGGACATCCAGAAGAAGACCGGCTTCGCCCGCGTCGCGGCGTTTTCGCAGCTGCGCGATGACCTCGTGGCGCTGTCGAAAAATTATCCGGAAATTTACACCGAATTGCCCGGCCCGCACGACGAAGGCTATCCGCACGCGGCGAATTGGTTGAAATGGGTGAAGGACGCCGCGCCGGAAGCCACGGTGAAGGATGCTTCTTCAGCCATTGGCACGCTGCGCTCGATCAAATCGCCGGGCGAGTTGGATCTGATCCAGAAGGCCGTCGATCCCTCGATCGACGCGCAACTCGCGGCCATGAAGATGGCGCGGCCGGGCCTGTACGAATATCAGGTGGCGGCGAAGATGGTCGAGGTCCACGACTACGCGGGCTGTGAAACCGAAGCGTACGCGCCCATCGTCGGGACGAATATCAATTCGACCGTGCTGCACTACAACAAACTCGACCGCAGGATCGAGGACGGCGACGTCGTGCTCATGGACGTCGGCGGGCAATATTCCGGCTACGCCTCCGACATCACGCGCACGATTCCCGCGAACGGGAAATTCACGGCAAGGCAGCGCGAAATTTACGAAATCGTTCTAGGAGCGCAGAACGCCGCGATCGCCGCGCTCAAGCCGGGAATGACGCTCGGCGGCAAGGATGCGTCCACGAGCCTCCAGAAAATCGCCATGGACTATATCGATTCGCACGGCAAGGACCTGGAGGGCCACTCGCTCGGTCGGTACTACATTCACGGCCTCAGCCATCACGTGGGGCTCAACGTGCACGACCCGGCCGGGCCGAACTTCGGCGCCCGGCCGCTCGAGCCGGGCATGGTCATCACCATCGAGCCGGGGATTTATATCCCGGAAGAAAAGATCGGCGTGCGCATCGAGGACGACGTGCTCATCACCGCGGACGGAAATCGGCTGCTCACCGCGCGCCTGCCGCGCTCGCCCGACGAAATCGAAAAAATCATGGCCGAGGGAAAAGCGGAACGCGAGAAGCCGCACCCCTAGCAGGATTCCGTTCCGAACTTATTTCTTGTTTTTCTTCTTTTGCGCGAGCAGGACCGCGTCATCGATCGCCTTCCCGATGCGCCGCGCGCGAGCGTCCGGACTTTGATAGTAGAAGGTGCCCAACAGATGGCCGCGCCGCCGCGCAGGAGACATGAGTTGCCATCCTTCCCGGGCCAGGGAATTTTGCGCGAGTGCATTCTGGAACGCGGGAGGGAGTTCGCGCTCGGCTTCCATTGCAGCCAGCAGACATTCCGCGATGCGTTCGGCGCGGCGCCGTCGAACCGCAGGATTTTTCGCCTGAACAATTCCTCTGCAGATATCGGTTCGGATCGAGTGGCTGAGACCCTCGAACCACCGTCGGAGCGGACGCTCCTGCGAGAGTTCGCGAGCGAGTTCCGAGGGCACGGTGACAACGCGAACCGCGTTGTCCGGTTCCAGTCGAAACTTTGCACTCATCCCCGGCGCGGCCTTTGCGCCGCGCTGCATCTGTTTGTTCACCAGCAGCCTGTGGCCGCCCTTGCCGTCGGGGAAAAGCGATGTGCGAAAGGCGAAACCGTTGATTTCGCCTTTTACTTTGACCTGCCCGCGTTTTCCCCAAACCTTTGCGGCATCGAAGGGAACACGGACCATGACCCATTTGAGAGGGGAGTCGATACGCTCTAACGTGGCCTGGAAGGTTCTCGGGGCCGGCTTCTTCATGACTTTCCTGGGCAGTTCCGGCGCAACCGCTTGTCGTTGGCGCCGGACTACTTTTCCTTCAGCTTCAGCCGGCTTTTGTTCGCTTCCAAGAATTCGCGCAGCCTGGTCGCAGCTTCGAGAAGGCGGATCCACTGCTCGTAATACAATGTGACCGGGAACCGCCCCAACCCGTACACGCTCACCCCGCCTTTTTCTCCCACCCGAAAATCGAGTTCGCCCGTGCGGGTTACCGTCTTCTTTTCCAGCTCCGCCACGCGGGCTTTGAGTTCGTCATACGTCGGGTCCGCCATTTTTTCCTCCACACAATTCTTCAGATGAGGCAAATTGTACCCCAACCCGGGCGTCCTTAGCATCGACGCTACGCGGGCAACGGAACGAAGTGGAGCAAGGAGCTGCGGTTAATCCGAGGCGTTCATGACGGATGCACCGTGCAACGAGTCCCGCGTTCTTTGGGAGTGAGAAGTTTTGACGAAGAATTTCTGAACTGCATTCGGAGGGCCGGGCTTCAGCCCGGCGTAACAAGGCTACGAGAGACCGGCTTCAGCCGCTGAAGTTATTCCTGGCGTCCGCAGCGCGATGCTAGCGGCTGATTTTCTTGAGCGCCGCAGGAATGAATTCGTTCGCGTACCGCTGAGCTTCCTCGGTTCTGGATCCGTTGGAATTCAAAACCTTTTCAAATTCAGGCTGGACTTGCGTGCGCAGCATTTTGGCGTTCTGCGTCGCGACGGCCTGGTCAAAATGCTTCATCGCGTTGCGATACTCCGCGTTGAGCGATGAATTCGCTTCTTCCGCAGCGAGCCGATCTTCGATCACCTTTTGCGCTCTTCCGAGCAGATTGTTTAAACAATCGCGCGCGTCGGCGACCTGCGGGCCGCCCGCGTCCACGATGGACTTGAATCGCGGCCGAAGGCTTTGCATCTGCTGAAGCGCCTTGGCGTCTCCCTGAGTCAGGGCCTGGTCCAGCTCATCCTTTAATTGACCGAGCTGCGGGTCCGTCGAACCCGCGCGCTGCGATCCCTGCGCCGCTTGCCCCGCCCCTTGCCCCGAACCTTGTCCGGCGCCCTTGCGCAGGCCGTTTCGCGCAAATTGAGACATCAGCGTGTCGCGCCTCTCTCGTGCATCTTTCTGATGAACGCCCCCAAGCGCGAGCAACTGATCGAGCAATTTCACTTCGTTGATCCGATGCTCGGGCCCCATCACGCCGATCTCTTGCTGCTCGTTCGCCCAGAGCTGATCCGCTTTCCGCCGCTCGGGGATTGTCTCGTCCACGTAACGCGCCGCCTCGGTCCAGTGGCGGTTCACTTCCGGCAAAGTGAGAATCTCGCGCAGCGGCTTCTCCGCGCTGTCCCATTCGCCGGCTGCAAAAGCTTTCATCGCGCGGTCCCACAGCGATTGCTCGCGCGCGCCGAGCTGGCGCAATTCGGCGCCGTGCGCTTCATCGCTGAACTCGTGGCGCAAATCCTTGATCAGCGGATTCAGCGGGCCATTCAGCTTTGCCGCTTTGTCGAGCCGTGCCTGAGCCGCCTTGAAATCCTTCGCGTCCGCCGCTTCGTGCGCGAGGTCGACGAGATGCCGCTGCTGGTCTTCAATCGAAGCCGTGGGCTGCGCGGGTGATCTATTCTCCGGCGCGGAAGCCGCCGGGGCTGCCGGAGCCTCGGGCTGCGTTGCGCTCGAGTTCGGTGCAGGGGCGGGTTGCAAAGCGGGCTGAGTCGCTGCTGCTTGTTCCGCCGCGGGCTTGCGACTCGGCGCCAGGTTCCAGTAGCCGACCGCGCCAAGGATAAGCAGAGCGACGACGCCAGCCACGACGTACGCGGCTGCGCCCCGCCCAGAAGATGGAGCGGTCGCGGCAAAAGCATCGCGGCGGACCGTCGCGGGCGGCGTGACCTGCGGTGTAGCAGGTCGCGCTGAAATCGTTTTTGCAGGCGCCGAATCCTGCGCCCACGCGCGCGGTTTCGCCGGTTCGCCCGTCGGCGCCGGATTCAGCGACGAAACGAAAATCGTTTCTGCGGCGCGCCCACCGCGCGACGGCGTTGACGGAGCGACAGGAGCGTTGTTCTGTGTGCTCCGCGGACTCGCGGGTTCCATGACACGCGTTGACAGCGGATCCACGCGCGTCGAAACTCCCGCCCCGCCGCTCTTATCTGCAAGATCGGGCGCGGCAGCGCGAGTTGCGCGCTGATCCGCGGTGGATTTCTTCGGATCCTCCGTCGCTCGCGTGTTCTCGCCGAGCATCGCGTTCACTCGATCGTAGAGCGCCTTCACCTCCGTGTTCCCGGTATCCAGCGAAAGGGATTTTCTGAGGACCGCGCTCGCTTCTTCCAGCCGCCCGCTTTCCATCAGTTCGCGGCCATGACTCATCAGCTTCTGCACCGCGTCGCGCTGCATCGCGCTCCAGATCGGCTCGAGATCAACGAGCAAAGCCTCCATCGTCTGGTAGCGCTGCTCCGGCGCCTTGCGCAGCGCGCGAAGCACAACGGCTTCGAGGGATTGCGGGCACTCCGGGACAGCTTCGCGCAATGGCCGCGGCTCCTCGTACAGAATACTCATCAGCAGCGCCGCGTGATTGTCCCCATCGTAGGGCCGGCGATAAGTGAGTAGCTCGTACATCACCACGCCGAGCGCCCAAATATCGCAGCGCTGGTCGGCATGTTTGCCGGCGATCTGCTCGGGGGCCATGTAGGAAAGCGTTCCCAGCATCATGCCGGTCTGCGTCTTCGACGTATCCACCATCCGCGCGATGCCGAAATCCACCACCTTCACGATTCCTTCGGAGGTCACCACAATGTTGCCCGGCTTCACGTCCCGGTGAATCACGCCGCGCCGGTGCGCGTAATCGAGCGCGCGGCAGGTTTGCACCAGGCAGCCAAGCTTATGCACGAGGGGAATTCGCGCCTGCCCGTCGATTTTCTTCTCGAGGCTCTCCCCCTCGAGATACTCCATGGCGATGAATGGAGTGCCCTCGAACTCCGACATCTCATAAATCGTGACGATGTTGGGATGTTGCAAGCCGCCCGCGGCTTGCGCCTCGCGCCGGAAGCGCTCCAGAAACTCCGGGTTGTCGGCGATTTCCGCGGTGATCGTCTTGATCGCAACGAGGCGGCCAATGAAGGGATCCCGCCCCTTGAACACCACACCCATGGCGCCCCGGCCGAGTTCGTCGAGAATCTCGTATCGGCCGATTTGTGCCGGCGCGGACGTACCTCTGAGAGTCACAACTCTATTCTAGCTGGAAGGGCAGGGCCTCCCCGGGCCGCGGCCCGAGGGCGTAGCGGAAGTGTCATTAGAGAACATGCTGCCCCGGCGGCAGCGGGCCAGTTTCCGATGATCCCGGTGGTCTCAATGGGTCGACGCAACACTTGCTCAACGTCTTCCCGTGGGAGTCTTAGGAAGCTGATTTCGTTCGCGGGCGTCAACTCAAACAAATCAAAAGCCCTGCTTAGGTTCTGATTGAGTACTGCCGTACGGATTGATTCTCGATGGGAAGTGTTGTGAGATCAAATGGTTATAGGGTGTTGCATCGACCGGTTGAGCTGGCACCGTTTCTCAGGCGGTATCCGGGAAATTGATCTGAATTGCTGCTTGAAGGCGTTGCCAGCGGCGCGATGGATGAACCCTTATTTCGCTCGCTGCATATATCGCGGCGCGAGGGATGGCGTGGCAGATTAATTCCCGGAGCATGAAACGAAAGATTAGGGGAGGAAGCCCTCGGTTTCCTCCCCCTGGGAGAACCGCGACGCCGGCGGCCCTAGCCAATCGGGTTGTCGGTCGACGCGGCAGTCTGAGTCAAGTTCACTCGGATCACGCCCGACTGGTCGGTGTAGAAGTACCGCTGACCGGTGACGCCAGGCGTAATCGGGCTCGCCGTGATCGAATACTGCTGATAAGGACTCGGGGAGCTGTAGGTAAACTTGTAGCCGCTCTTCGAGCCGGTGACCAGCGCGGAGTCAATCAAGTCCGCCGTAGTCGATGTCGGGGCGGTCGAAGGCCCGAGAGAAGCAAGAGCCGGCGGATAGTTTCCGTAGCTCGTGCTGTACAACACTGAAGCGGTATTAATGGTGCGCAACGAACCGACCGCCGAAGCTTCACTGGCCGCGATCTTCGAACGCAGAAGGTTCGGGATGGCGATGGCAGCGATGATCAAAATAATCGCGACTACGATTAACAATTCAATTAATGAGAAACCCTTTTTATGCTTCTCCATAAATTATCCTCATTCCACTTTTAACGCCTTCAATCAGGACTTGTGTCCGTGATTCGGCGCATAAGTGTCGCACCATGCGGCACAACACTTGCCGGGTGATCATCACAGAGATGAAATCAGGAAGCTGTCTGTAAGAAGACACATTCCTCTACTCGTTCCCTTTCGGTACAGGTCCCGAGAAGTCGGGTGGTCTCAACGGGTCCACGTAACATTTGCTCAAAGTTTTCTTGTAGGAGTCTAGGAAGCTGATTTCGTTCGCCGGCCTCAACTCAAACAAATCAAAAGCCCTGTTTAGGCTCTGATTGAGTACTGCCATACGGATTGATTCTCGATGGGACGTATTGCGAGATCAACTGGTTATACGGTGTTGCATCGACCGGTTGAGCTGGCACTTGCTTGCGGTCATATACACCACCTATGAGGAGAGCTTCTAGCTCAGATGGTGTTGCAATGACCAGTTGAACCGGCACCACTTTTCGGGCGTCGTCTTCGCCGGCCGAATTCGGCTAAGGCTTCAGCCCTAGCGCGAGCGCCGGGTTGGTCTTCGTCATCAGGTTAATATCAGCCACGGAGATTCCTTCCCTGTGCAGCGCCTGCATGAAATCGAGCAAGCCTTGAGGTTCGAGCGGGCGCTGGGGCTCCGGTGGCTTTTGGACAGCGCCAAAATCGGTGGCGACAATGCAGGATTTCGGGCCGATGGCGCGAATCGCCTTGGCGTAATCGCTGATGCTGACAACCGGGTTCATTCCAAGAGTGGCGCCGTATACAAATTCGATAAACGCGCCGTCCTGAGCAGCCGCTTGCATCTGCGGGAGCGTCATTCGGACCGAGGCCGCCATCGCATGCGTGACCACCACGTGGGTTACGCCGCGTTGGCGCGCCTCGTGAACCACCAGATCTCCCTCTTCCCCGGAGATGTGTCCCGTCTCCAGCACCAGGTCATGATGCTGCGCAATGAAATCAATCAACTCGAGCACATTCGGCAGCAGATGGCCGTTCTCCGAAACGCGAACAAATGGACCGGTTCCTTTCGCGCTCTTCACGGCATTTTCGGCATCGAACGTGGGCAGCCAAACGACTCGGCCCCAGCCGCCCTTCATGGCCGCCATATGTTTCACCGCTTCCAGATTAATTCCGCCGACCGCCAGATCCTGCGTAATTCCTCCGAAGAGCTCGATGCCCGGAACTTCCTTCCGGACCGTGTAGACCAGCGCAGCCGTATCCTCCCAGTGATTCTTCATCACCAGGCCGCGCATTCCCATCTTCTTGGCCAGCCGCGCCAAATCGTCGGCGTCGATCGCGCGGTCCACACTGTCAGGACCTTGATGCACGTGGAAGTCGATCGCATCCTTTAAATTCAATTCCGAATCTGTTTGCGCAGGCGATGACACGGGTAAGAGGAATAAAGCGATCCAAACCCAGCCAAGCTGTTTCATCCGATTGCGTGAGAATTGTGAAAGCATCTCATCGTCCTTTCCATGGCAACGACGATCGATACCGCGCGATTCGCTCCCATTGAATCCCCCAAGGGCCGCTTCAGTCCGAGGAATTTCGATTCCCGTATGGCTGGCTTCATATCACGGAGTCAATCCCGCACCAAGTCCTTATGATCGTCTTTTCGGAAACTGGCCCGTTACCCCGGCGCGCCTCACGTTGACCCGCCCTCGGCGCGGCGTCTATAATCGATCTTCGGTCAGCGGCAGATTCCTGGTGGAGTATCGCCACGCCGCCCACGCGCGAGAATCGAAGCCGCGTTGATTCGAACCGCCTGCCGCAAGACCCCGTAGGCATCAGGAGCAAATGGAATGCGAGCAACACAATTGCGTCCGGGAATGATCATCCGCCATGACGGGGATCTGTATTCGGTGCACGCCGTCGAGCACCGCACTCCCGGCAACAAGCGCGCCGCCATGGCCACGAAGATGCGCAACCTGCGCAGCGGTTCGATCATCGATTACCGGTTCCGCGCGGAAGATGACATCGAACGCGCCATCTTCGACGAAATCGAACACGAATATTTGTACGCGGACACCGAAGGCTACCACTTCATGAACACCGAGTCGTACGAGCAGCTGCAGCTCACCGCGGAGATCCTCGGCGAAGCGGTCTACTACCTGATTCCGAATACCACGGTGAAGCTGGAATTTTACGAAAACAAACCGATCGGTGTGCTTGTGCCGGATACGGTCGACCTCGTAGTCGTGGACACCGAGCCGACCGTGCAGAAGGCCACCGCGAGCGCAGTAATGAAGGCGGCAAAGCTGGAGACCGGACTGACGATCCAGGTCCCTCCGTTCGTCAACAACGGCGACAAAGTAAAAGTGGATACGTCGGAAGCGCGCTACGTACAGCGCGTGTGACGCCCTACCGAAACCGAATACCCCCGTTGTAGCTCGCCTCTTCAGAGGCGAGGTTCCTGGTACCCATCAACCGTATTCGCGTCTTACACGCTCTCAAGGATCACCGCTGCACGCCTTGGCGCCGTGCAGCATCCCTGATTTGTCATTCTGAGCGGAGCGAAGAATCTCTCTCCGGTTCTACCGTAGAGCAGAGAGATTCTTCGCTTCGCTCAGAATGACAGGTGTGATTTTCCCGCCTAAGTTGACTTAAACACCCGATCAAAGATCGCGTCCACGTAGCGCAGGTGCCGGCTCAGGTCGAACGTCTTTTCCAGCGCGTTGCGGTCGAGAAAAACTTTGATTCGCGAATCCCCCACCACACGCTGGCGAAAATTCATCTGCGTTTCCGTGTCCGATTCCCACGCAGCCATAGCGTGTTCCTGGACCCACTTGTAAGCGTCCTCGCGGGGCGCGCCCGCTTCGATCAAGTCCAGCATCAGCTGCCCTGAGAAAACGAGGCCGCCGGTGGCGTCGAGGTTGCGGCGCATGCGCTCGGGAAAGACGCGCATGCCGGAAACGATGTCCGTCATGCGCGCGAGAAGATAGTCCGCGAGGATCGTGGAGTCGGGAAGGATCACGCGCTCGACCGAGCTGTGCGAAATGTCGCGCTCGTGCCACAGCGCGATGTTTTCAAACGCGGCGCCGGCGTTGGCGCGAACCACGCGCGCGAGGCCGCAGACCTGCTCGCTCGAAACCGGATTGCGCTTGTGCGGCATGGCCGAGCTGCCGCGCTGCTCGCCTCCGAAGGGCTCCTCGGCCTCGCGCACTTCGGTGCGCTGCAGGTGGCGAATCTCGAGCGCAATTTTTTCGAGCGTGGCCGTGACGATCGCGAGCGTTGAAACGTACTGCGCGTGGCGGTCGCGCTGGATCACCTGAGAGGCCACGGGCGCGACGTCGAGACCCAGCCGCTTGCAAATCGCCGCTTCGACGTCCGGCCCGAGATGTGACGCGTTGCCGACGGCGCCCGAAATTTTTCCCACCGCCATTTGCCGCGCCGCCTGGCCGAAGCGTTCGAGGTTGCGGCGGTTTTCGGCAAACCAGTTGGCGACTTTCAAGCCAAAGGTGATCGGCTCGGCGTGAATCCCGTGCGTGCGCCCGATTTGCGGCGTGTGCTTGAATTCATGGGCGCGGCGCTCGAGCACTTCGCCGAAGCGGATGAGCCCATGCTCGATGAGACGCGAAGCTTCGCGAATCTGCAGCGCCTGCGCTGTGTCCACAATGTCATTCGACGTGAGGCCGTAGTGCAGCCAGCGCGCGGCCTCGGGATCGCCGATCGTTTCTCCGACGGCCATGGTGAACGCGATCACGTCGTGCTTCACCTTGGCTTCAAGCTCGGCGATCCGCCGCACCACGTTTGCGTCGACGCGCGCCTTTTCGCGGATCTTCGCCGCGGCCGCGGCCGGCACAACGCCCGCCTCGGCGAGCGTCTCCGTGGCGGCCAGCTCCACTTCGAGCCAGCGCTTGAATCGCCCCTCCTCGGTCCAGACCCGGCCCATTTCTTCGCGCGTGTATCGTGAAATCAAGCGAGACTCCCTCGGCGCGCGCGCCGGCAATCCGCGGCGCGGCAGTTTCAGAAAAAATTGTTCGGGGAAAATTCCCGAGTGCCCTAGTAAATGATAACCGAAATTCGGTTCCAAGTGGCGCGGGCTCTTTACCCTGAGAAAGTCGAAGGGCAGCCTGCGGGGCTTTGGTTGTGGCGAGGTCGAAGTTCTCCGGGAATGCGCCAAATAAGTTTCACTGTCATCCCGAACGAAGTGAGGGATCTGCTTTTCTCATAAGTGGCAAGAAAAAGCAGATTCCTCGGGCAAAACCCGCCCTTCGGAATGACAGCGTTGTGGTTTTTGGCAGGCCGTAAAAGCTGCTCTAAGCTTCAAACGATGCGAATTCTCAGGGCAGATAAAAACGCGGGACGCGCTTTCCAAGCGCGCAGAGTAAGTCGGCGCTGGCGGTGCCGGCGATTTTCGCCACGTCCGGCACGGACTGCGTCGTCGCGCCGTCCGTCCCGTAAATCGTGGCGATGTCACCGACGCGCGCGGACGCAATGCCCGTGACGTCGGCCGTAGTGAGGTCCATCGAGACCGTTCCAATGATGGGCGCCATCTGGCCGCGAACGATCACGCGTCCTTTGTTCGAGAGCACACGCACGAGCCCGTCCGCGTATCCAGCGGCAAGCACCGCGACGCGCGACGGCCCGGGCGCCGTCCAGCGCGCGTTGTATCCGACGCGCGCTCCCGGCGGCAAATCCTTGATCGAAATAATCCGCGCGCGAAACGAAAGGACGGGTTTGACCGCAAGCTTCGCTTCCATTTCCGGATTCAGCTCCGACGGCTCGAAGAACTGGTGATAGCCGTACAAAATCGCGCCAGGCCGCACCATGTCCCGCCAGGTGGACGGGCGGCTGACGATCGCCGCGCTATTGGCCATGTGCACGATGCCGGGATCGAGTCCCAGCGAGCGCATGCAGGCCAGGGCTTTGTCGAACGATTGTTCCTGCTCGATCGTCTGTTCCGTGGTGAAGACTTCCGACGACGCGATGTGCGTGAACGTGCCCGCAAGCCGCAGGTGCGGGCAATCGGCAAGCGCGCGCGCAAACGCCGGAATCTCCGACGGCGGAATGCCCAGGCGATTCATTCCCGTGTCGATCTTCAAATGAAAATCGACGGGACGCTTAGGCGATTTGCGGTGTTGCGCGGCCGCTTTTTCGAGGAGCCGCAGCTGGTCGGCGCGCATGATCGCAGGCGTCAGGTGGTTGTCGAGAATCCGCTTTTCTTCTCCCGCCCAGAAACCGGTGAGAATCAGGACCGGCTCGCGAATGCCGGCCTCGCGCAGTTCGGCGCCCTCCGCCGAGCAGGTCACACCAAACCAGTCGGCGCGCGCTTTCGAGAGGGCACGCGCGACCGGAACGATGCCGTGGCCGTAGGCGTTGCTCTTGATGACGGCCAGAATTTTCCGGCGCGGGCCGCGCGTCCCGGCGGGCGTTCCCGCGGGATTCACGTGCGCGCGGATCGCGCGAAGATTGTGCGTCAGCGCTCCCAGGCTTACTTCCGCCCAGATCGGGCGTCCGTCAAATTTTACGGTTCGTGTCATTGGAATCTTCAAGGGTACCCGATCCGCGCGCGGAAAAAAAATAACCGCCGCCGTTTAGTAACTAGCTTTCATAGGACAAGCTTATTTACCCTGAGCCCAGTGAAGGGCGGCCTGTCGGGTTTGGTTGGTGCACGGTCGATGTGTTCTTGGTGCTAGCGATCTCGCTCCTACAAAACCCGACAGGCTCCCCTTCGCTGCGCTCAGGGTAAAAAAGCCTGTCCTAATTAGGAGCAACCCCCGTGCCGCACCACGGCCGTGCATGAAGATTGTTAAGTGATAGAAGACACTGGACTTAAAGCAGAGAGTCCGCAAGGAGTTCGAGTTGACGGTCACCAGTGAGTGACAGCACGACACACCTGTGGCTACCGCGGCACGCCTAGTCGGGCTCGTTCCAGGCGTCCGGCGCCCGCTGCTCGAAGCGCGTGAACGAGCCCTGGAACACAAACCGGATCGTGTCGGTCGGGCCGTTTCTTTGCTTGGCGATGATCAAATCAGTTTCGCCGCGCTCTTCCGGGCTGACTTCGCTGGATTTTTTAAAGAAGTTCGGCCGATGAATGAACATGACGACGTCGGCGTCCTGCTCGATGGCGCCCGATTCGCGCAAGTCGGCGAGGCGCGGCTCGCGATCCTCGCGTTCCGGCGCGCGCGTCAGCTGCGAGAGCACGACGACGGGAACTTTGAGCTCCTTGGCCATGGCCTTCAGGCCGCGCGTTATGCTCGAAATTTCCTCGTTGCGGTTGCCGAAGCGGCCGCGCGCGGAAATGAGCTGCAGGTAGTCCACGACCACCATCGCGAGGCCCTTCTCCCGTTTCATGCGCCGCAGCTTCGCGCCGATTTCCACGACCGTCGCGCCGCCCGCGTCATCAATCCACAACGGCGCCTGCGAGAGACGGCTGAGCGAGCGCGGAATTCTGCCCTTGTCTTCGTGGTTCAGATGGCCGGTGCGGAATTTGTGCGAATCGATTTTTGCGTCCGCCGAAAGAAGGCGCAGCAGCAGCGATTCCTTGGACATTTCCAGGCTGAAGATCGCCACGGGCTTGTTGTCCCGCACGGAGATATTTTCGGCAAGGTTCAGCGCGAACGCCGTTTTCCCCATCGAAGGCCGCGCCGCCAGAATAATCAATTCGGAGGGCTGCAGGCCGGAAGTCAGATTGTCGAGCAGATCGTAGCCGGTCGAGAGGCCGGTGATGCGCTGGCCGCCTTCATAAATTCGAGAGATGCGGTCGCGGCTTTCGGTAACCACATCGTGCAGGCCCACGAGGCCCAGGCGCACGCGATCTTCGGCAAGCTGAAAGATGGAAGACTCGGCACGATCCAGAATCGAGTCGGCGTCGTCCTCGGCTTCGAGCGCCTGCTGCTGGATCGCGCCCGCCGCATGGATCAGCCCGCGCAGCAAAGACTTTTCCTTCACGATGCGCGCGTAGTGCTCGACGTTGGTGATGTGCGGCACGCCGTCCATCAATTGCGAGATGTAGGCCGCGCCGCCGACCGCCTCCAGCTCGCCGCTGCGCTGCAACTGTTCGGCCAGCGTCACGAGGTCGATCGCCTGCTGCGTCTCGCCGAGGGCGATCATCTGCTGATAAATCCGCCGGTGATGATCGTGGAAGAAATCCTCGGGCTTCAGTTTCTCGATCGCCGCGTTGATCGCGTTGTTGTCGATGAGGATGGCGCCGAGGATGCTGCGCTCGGCCTCGACGTTGTGAGGCAGGGGACGTTCCAGCGCTGAACTTGCCGTGGCCATTAGATATTCGCCTTATCTTCGCTGCCGAACACACCCGTGTCAATCGGTCTTTTCAAGGCGCGCTCTGTGCAGAAGATCTCCGAGCTTTTTAGTTTCTTTCCAAACGAGTTTCGCGCGCGCATGCCGGAGACGCAACGGAAAACGAGCGTTTCGTCTGTGCGAAAATAAATTCCCTGTGAATTTAGTGGAAAAGGATTCGAAGCGCGAGACAGGAATCGCTGGGAGGTACGGCCGCAGGAAAATATTTAGTACGTGTCATTCCGAGCGAAGCGAGGAATCTGCTTTTCCCTTGGACCAGCAAGCAAAGCAGATCCCTCGCTACGCTCGGGATGACACTTTTATTTTCGTGGGTTCAAGACACTTCGATGTTCTGAGTGCAAAGCAATTCGCGTGTATCGCCGCAGCCGGTACCGAACAAAACCCAATCAGACCGACGCGCCCCAATCCGAGAGCACCCAGATTTCCGTAAAGTGCTTATGCTCGCGGTCGTGGTTGTGATCCTTGGCCAGCATCTCGCGCAGTTTTTTGGGCGCTTCGTCGGCGCGGCGCGCGGGGTCGAGGTGGAGCTTGCACTCCTGGTGGTAGCCGATGCCGAAGCGGGCGCCGCAGCAATCGCACAGCTCGAACATTTCGATCGTGTACGTGGGATACTTCGCGATTTCCTTGTCGAGGATCGCCACCGGGCTGTTTAGATCGGCTGTCATGTCATCCTCCGCTGGGGTTGAGGATTGCCTGCGCAACTGCTGGTCAGGTCACCTGTCGAATCTGGCTGCTACGTGGAGCCGAATTCGCGGCAGTGCTCTCGGGGGCGAGGCCGGGACCGAAGTCGTCGACGCCGACAATTTTATCGCGATTCATCGCCGAATGGTAAAGGCAGCCTGTGGAATTCGTGTGAACCTGTGAATAACTTTTCGAAAATACTTGACACACTTCTGTGGAAAAAATGTGGGAAGCGTTCGAACTGACGAGAATGCATGCGAGCGCCACGGAATTTCGCGGATGCCGCAGCGATAGAGCAAAGTTCTTGTGCGCGTCGGCGCTTGGGTTTGGTATTCGGAGGGCCGGGCTTTCAGCCCGGCCATAGCGATTCGAGCTGAATGGGCTTCAGCCCTGAAGCGATTTAGTTGCGGCGACAACGCGCCAAGAAGAAAGAATCCGGCGTGAGGAACCGCAACAGTTCAGAGTACAATGTCCGTCGAAAACGGGTTCATGGCGGTGTTTGACGAGGGAGGCGGGGCAATCATGGCACTCGGATGCGGATGCGGTTTCACGCGGCGCGACGTGTTGCGCGCCGGCGCGATGGGCGCGGCGGGGCTCCTGACGGGCGTAGCGCGCCTCGGCGCGCAAGCCAGGAAAGACATGCGCATCGACATTCACGCGCATCTTTGGACCGTCGAGTACCTCGACCTGTGCCAGAGCTACGGCAACGTGGACACCGGCACGCAGCGCAACAAGGGCGCGGGCATGGGCGCCGACGAAATCGAAAAGCGCTTCGCCTTGATGGAAGCGAATGGCGTCGAGATGCAAATCCTCGACATCTGCCCGCAGGCGCCGCACTTTGAAAATAAAGAGCACGCGGTGAAAGCGGCGCGCATGGCGAATGACCTCTACGCCGAAGCCGTGAGCCGCTGGCCGAAAAAATTCAAGGCGTTCGCGGCCGTGCCGCTGCCTCACGTTGACGAAGCGCTCAAGGAACTCGAACGCGCGCTCGACCAATTGAAATTTGTCGGCGCGACGATGACCACGTTCGTCGGAAACCATTCCCCCGCCGATCCAGCCTACGCGCCGTTTTACGAAGAGCTCAATCGCCGCGGCACCGTGCTCTACATTCATCCCTCGGGAAACGGCATCGATTCCCCGTATGTGATCCCGTTCAATCTGCGCTGGGCGATCGGCGCGCCGATGGAAGACACTGTCTCGGTGATGCACCTGATCGAAGCGGGCATCCCGCAGAAATATCCGAAGCTGAAAATCGTCAACTCGCATCTCGGCGGCATGCTGCCCATGGTGTTCCAGCGCATTGACAACATTTCCAAGTGGGAGCATCCGCTGCCCGAACTGCCTTCGATCACCGCGAAGCGCATGTGGTACTGCAGCGTGGGCCACGGGCACCCGCCGGCCCTGCGCGCCGCCGTCGATTCGATGGGCGCCGACCGCATTTGCCTCGGCTCGGATTTTCCGTACGAGAACGGCCCGCTCTACAATCACGCCATCCAATACATCAGCGAATCCGGCCTGAAACCCGAGGACGCGGAAAAAATCCTCGACCGGAACGCGGCCTACGTGCTCGGTCTCGCGTGAGCGCTTCGCCAACCTCGATCGCCGCACAATCGAAACCGAAGCTCACGCCGAACCAGATTCGCAGCTTCTGGGCGGCCTGGGGCGGCTGGAGCATGGACGGGATGGATTCGTTCATCTATTCCCTCGTGCTCGTTCCGGCGCTCACCGAGCTTTTGCCGCGCTCCGGAATTCCCGCGACGCCGGGAAACGTCGGCTACTACGGCGGAGTCTTCTTCACGCTCTTTCTGATCGGCTACGGCATGGCGCTCGTGTGGGGACCGATTGCCGACCGCTTCGGGCGCGTGCGGACGATGATGCTGAGTATTTTTTGCTTTTCGCTTTTCACGCTGCTGGCGGCGTTTGCCACGGGCATCTGGAGCCTCGCGGTCTTTCGCTTCATGGCCGGCGTGGGCATCGGCGGCGAGTGGTCGGTGGGCGCCGCGCTGGTCTCCGAAGACTGGCCCGAGGAGCGCCGCACGATGGGCGCGGCGCTGATGCACACGGGCTACTACATCGGATTTTTTCTCGCGGGCGTCGCCAACATTTTCATCGGCAGCCGCTTCGGATGGCGTGCGATGTTCGCGCTGGGCGGCGTCCCCGCTCTACTGATCGGCCTGATTCGCAACAACGTGCACGAGCCCGCGCACTGGGAAAATAAAGTGCGGGAGCTCGGCGGGAAATGGGCCATGCACAGCGCCTTCCTGAAACTTTTTTCGCCGCAATACCGCAAGCGCACCATCGTCAATTCGCTATACCTGATCGTTTCGCTCGCGGGCTTGTGGGCCGGGTCCGTCTACGCTCCGACGGCGATCACCTACATCGCGCAAAGAACCGGGCGCACCGCGATCGAGGGCGCGCGCCTCGCTTCGTACTCCTCGGCGCTGATCGGAGTCACCACCGTTCTCGGCGCGCTCATCGTGCCGTTCCTCGCGGACTGGCTGGGCCGCCGCGCCACGCTCGCGATTTTCTACGTGATCATGATGTGCGCCATCTGGGTGGCGTTCGCGCACGTCTTTTACATGCGGGAGAACGCCGTCGCGTGGTTTCTCGCCTGCTCCGCGCTGCTCGGCCTCGGCGGCGCGAACTTCATCGTCTATTCCTTCTGGCTACCCGAGCAGTACGGCACCGAATGCCGCGCCAGCGCCTTCGCCTTCATCACCAATCTCGGCCGCTTCTTCGCCGCCGGATTTACGTTCCTGGTAGGCGCGGGCATTCGCCACTTCCAGACCTTCGGAATTCCAGTGGCCATGATGGCGCTAGCGTTCGTAGTAGGCCTCGCGCTCGTCCCGCTAGGAGAAGAAACCAAAGGCAAGCGGTTGCCGGCCTAAGTAGCACAGCGACTCTTCGCTGTGTGGTTTCGTAGGCCACACGTTTGGCTATAGCTTCACCTTCGATTGCAAACCCCACACAGCGAAGAGTCGCTGTGCTACTCACGCCGCCCCACCCTGGTGTCATTCTGAGGCGTGTCTTTCGTCGAAGAATTCCTCTGGAACTGCGCCGAAGAGAGATTCTTGGCTTCGCCTCGGCGCGATGCCTCGGTGCGAGCGCTCAGAATGACCATCGTGCGGTTAAGCGTGCGCCATTGACCCGCGCGCGCGATTGGCATATCTTCTGCCGCTAGTGCAAGCTTCCCAGGCCCCAATCGCGTTTTCAGGAAGTGACCCATGAATCCAGCCAGCACGCAAGAGCGAATCGAGCCCAACGCATCCGCACCCTTCGCGGAAAACGCTCAGGGCAAGCGCTACGCACGCCCGGCGCGAGACAACTCCCTCGGCCGCGCCCTGGGCTACTTCATTCTGCGCCTCTCGCTCGGCGTGGACATGCTCATGCACTACGTCGTGCGCACCTGGGGCGTCAGCCAGGACTTCGTTCCCGTAACGGAAAAAATGTTCGTGGGTAATTTACTGCCGATGTCCTGGGTGCATTTTTTCCTGACGTACCTTCCCTACTTCGAGGGCCTGCTCGGCGTTCTCCTGATCCTCGGCCTCTGGTCGCGCTGGGCCATCACAGCGGAAGGCCTCCTCGTCAGCGTCCTCCTCTTCGGCACAGCCCTGCGCTCAGACTGGACCGTCGTCTCCCACCAGATGATCTACCTGCTCTTCGTATTCATCCTGCTTGCGGTTGAGGAGTGGGATTACTTTTCGGTGGATGCGTGGCGAGCCCGATCGGGGAGGAGTGAACGGCGACCATAAAGACGAGAGCCGCAGTAGGGCACTCCACCGATGCAACGTTTTATCCCCCGAGCTTTATGTCTCTCGGATGGAGGACTGTCAATCCAGGTATTTGCTTGAAATCATTTTTTTCGTCGAACGTAAGAATTTCCGAGATTTTGTAGTTCTCCATAATCACGCTATGGATGATGTCTCCAACTCCGGAATGATATTTCAGAATTCCTAGGCGAACGTGATAGAAGAATTCGCGGAAGTCGTAGTCCTTCTGAGGACTAGCTTCCGCGATGTATATCTTGAGACCTTTCAGGCGACTCTCGCTCACGAGCTGGCTTTCAATTTGGGCGACCAATCCTCGGTCCATTTTCTTAGCCGAAACTAGAATATTGACCGTTTCCGTGATTGCCCAGACCGAGGTCCACAACTGAATATCCCTCAATTCGGCGAAAGCATTGAGCGCGTTCTCGACCTGCGATTTCTTGAGTTCTTCAGCCTTGTCCACCGAGTAGTGCGCAATCAAGATATTGCTATCCAAATAGATGCGCCTCATTTTTTCTTTGCGCGGAAGGAAACGGGGGTTTTCTTCTCGAAGGTCTTAACCGCCTTGAAGGAAACAGTCTTGCCAGACTTGGTCTTAAACTCCACCCTTACGGGCTTCTTAATCGTTCTAATGGCGACGAATTTGACGTTTTGGTTAGCCATGGATTAATTTTAGCATCGTTTCGCGTGCCTTCGATATCCGAAAGATCGCTCAAATCTGCGAATCCTTTTCCGTCTCCGCCGGCAGCATCCACAGGCCTGACACTTTTCCGGCGGGGTCGAAGGCGACTCGGACGATCATGGGGCCATTTTCGAATTCGCAGCGGACGTCGACGCGGTCGAGGTCGGGATCTTTTTTCGCGGATTTGATGGACTTGAACGGACCGAGGTGCGTCATCACGTGCGTCCAGGAGGCTTCCAGGCGGTCGGCGGGCATGTTGCCCTTCATGCGGGCGTTGAATTTGGCGTTCACGTCGGCGAACTGATTCTGGTGCAGCAGGTCCGCGATGTCGCGCGCCGCCGCTTCCATGCTGTCCGGGCTGAGGTCGGAGACGGGGCCGATGCGGAACTCGATGATCTGGTTCCGTTCGTCGAACATCAGCCGCAATTCCACTTTGAAGTGCGCGCACTGGCTCCGCGAAATGTAAACCGGCGCGCCCTGCACCGTTCGCGTGGCCTGCGAGATTTGCGACTGGAACGCTCCGGCGATCTCAAACAGCTGGTCGTGCGCGTCCTTCATGTCGCTCTCGCTCACGGAATCCTTCAGCTCGTCGCCAAAGCGCTCGCGCACGGAAGCGAGCGAGCCGTGCGCGAATTCGTCCATCACGTCCTTGGCGATCGCGAGGCGCTTCTCGTCGGAAGTATCCGCGGATTTTTCGGAGGATTTGTCGTCGGACTTCTGGCCCGGAGTCTGCGCAAGCGCCCGCCCGCCGATCAGCAAAACAACAAGAAAGAGGAAAAGAAAACTTCGGAGCCGGCGCATCGCGACCTCCCGCAGTACAAGAAGAGGCTGACCATCCGGACGGTAGCACGTATGAGCGCGTCGCGCCACCACGTGGCACAGCCAGTCTTTATCCCGAGCCCCTGCGAGGGGCTGGCTGTGTGGTTTTTGCAATCGCGACCAGGGCGGTGACTCACCATCGGCCCACAAAAGCACACAGCGCGGGACCATTGACAAATATACAATAAAGTGTATACTGGGCACGAACTCTAAACGCAGGGACTTGTGAACAACGATACCGACAGTCCTCGCCTCGCGACCATCGTTTGGGAGGGTGACTCCCGGAAATTCTTCAGGGCTTTCCGGACGGCGTCAGGCAGAACTTAGGTTTCGAGCTTTGGCGATTGCAAAGAGGAGAGAGGCCGAGCGATTACAGACCGTTACCCTCGCTTGGCTCGGGCGTGTTCGAGCTGAGAGATCAGGATGAACGCTCCTGGTATCGCGTCGTCTACCTGTCGAGAATCAGGGATGTGATCTACATCCTGCACGCGTTCGGGAAAAAAAGCCGGAAGATGCCCGGGCGGGAATTCGACAAGGCGAGACAACGCCTCAAACTGCTGAGGGCGCGTCTGGCGGAGCAAAGGGAAGCATGAAGCGAGCAACCAACAGACCAACTCACATCACCCGCGGAAGCGTGCTGGACGACCTTGGATTTTCGCCGGACCAGGCAACCGCGCTCAAGTTCAAGGCCGAGTTGTATCAGGCCATCCTGAAGTGCGCCAAACAATATTCGCAACGGCAGCTCCAAATCATCCTCAGGGAACCCCAGCCTCGCGTCAGCGAGCTCCTCAACGGGAAAATCGCCAACAGGAGTATCGACAAGCTTCTGCAATACGCGGGGCGGCTGGGCATCGAGGCGAAGTCCCGGTTTACGCAAACCCGTAGGCAGGTGGTCGAAAGAGAGCTCGCGCAGACGGTCTAACAACACGCCTATAACAGCCAAGACCTACCCGCCCGCGGCCTGCGCCTTTGCGATTTCCTTGTTCTCCGGATCCTGACCTAAATCCGCCACCAGCTGTTCGAGCGTCTTCGTGATTTGCTGTGGGTCCGCGCCCGGAGGAAATTCGATGGGCGCGCCGATGTGCACGCGAATCCGTCCCGGGCGATTGAAAATGCTGCTCGCCTCGCGAATCTCGTACGCGCCGTCGATGCGCATCGGCACGACTGCAATTTTCAAATTGCTCGCGAGCAGGCCGATGCCCGCGCGGAACGGCTGCAACTTCCCGTCCGGCGTCAGATCGCCTTCGGGAAAGATGAGCACGCTCCAGCCGCGATCGGCCAGGTCTCCCGCAAATCGAAAACTCTCGCGGAAGCCGGACGTTTTTGGCAGCGGAAATACGTTGAAGAGGGAAACTACGAGAAAATATTTCAGCCGCGCGAGCCAGCGCCGCGGAAGGGATAACACGAAAGGTTTACCCTGAGCGTTCTCCGCCAAGGGCGTCTGGCGCATCTCCGCAAGCCGCTCGCCGCCCATCGCCACGGCCAGGCGATGCCGCAGCCGCCCCGGCAGCGCCGCCAGCACGAAGCCCACATCCAGATAAATCACGTGGTTGCAGACGACGAGCACCGGCCCGTTCACCCCGCGCAGATTCTCGCGACCCAGGACGCGCGGATGCGCCAGGAGATGCGTCGCGGGCCAGGTGAGCAGGTAATACGCGCAGGAGCGGATCCACGTCACCGGCCAGCGCTGCGCCCACCGAGGAAACACAAATTCGGAACGCGCAGCCGACGATGCGCGCACCAGGTTTTCGATTTCGCCGACCGTGCGCGCCGAGGCGAAGCGCGTCTCGTTCAGATCCACCTGATAGCGATCCTCGATCGCGCCGAGCAACTCGACGCGATCGAGCGAGCTGAGCCGCAGGTCGCTCTCGAGATTCGCGTGCGCTGCGGCCGCCCCATCCGACCGGCCCTGTATGCGCCCAATCAACTCCGCGATGCCTCCGGCCGCGGAGGGCCAGTTCCCGGCGCCGCTCCCAATCCCCCATTGCGCTTCCACGGCGGCGCGAATGTCGGCCAGCTTCGGCTTGCCTGTCGACGTGCGCGGAAAATCCGCCTCCGGCCATAGGAACCACGAGCGCATCCGCTGATACTCCGCGAGCGATTCGTTCACGCGCGCGACGATCCCGGCCGCGTGCCGCGGCTGATTCACGCGCTTCTCATCGCGCAGCAGCAGCACGCCGCAAGGCTCGGCGTTGCCTCCGCGATCGAGGCCGACCACCACGCAGTCCTTTATTTCGGGCTCGCGCCGCAACAGGCCTTCCAGGTCCTCGGGATACACGTTCATTCCCGCGCCCGTGACGATGACGTTTTTCTTGCGCCCTTTGAAATACAGATTCCCATCGGCGTCCTGCGCGCCAAGGTCGCCAGTGCGAAACCAGCCCGCGTCCGCGCCCTTGGCCACCGCGAGGACTTCGTTGTCCTCCCAATATCCCGCCGCGACGCTTTCTCCCCGCACGAGGATCTCTCCGTTTTCGTCCAGCTTCACCTCGCGACCCTCGAGCACTTTCCCGATCGAGCCGCGCCCGACGCGAAAAGGGTGATTCACGCTGACGAGCGAAGTCGTTTCCGTAAGTCCGTAGCCCTGAATCGCCGCCACGCCGATGCGCCCCCAGAACTCCTCCAGCCCCGGATCGAGCGTCGCGCCACCGGAGATCACCGCCCAGAATTTCCACCCGAACCGGCGATGAATTTTCCGGAAGCGCCACAACCGCCGCGGCACGCTCTCCTTCTCCGCCGCGTCGAAGTCCCGGCGAAACGCGTCCAGCCTTCCCGCCGCCTCAAGGTCGCGCTCAATCTTCCCCTGAAGCCCTTCGAGAACACGCGGCACGGCCACGAGCACCGAAACGCGCTCCCGGCGGATCGTCGCCACGACCTCCGACGGATTCAACGAATCCTGGAAATGGACCTCCGCGCCCAGCAGCGGGGGTATCCACACCCCCATGAACTGCCCAAACACATGGCTCACCGGAACGAGATCCAGAAACCGGAGCGGGTGAACGAAACGCTCCCACTTGAGATACGGCCGAACCCCGGCTTCGAGCGCCTCGAGGTTCGCCAGAATATTCCCGTGCGAGAGCACCACGCCCTTCGGCGTGGCCGTCGCCCCGGAGGTAAAAAGGATCTCCGCAATCGACCCCCGATCAAGGTCCGACGAGGGATAGGGCTCTTCCGACTGTCCGCCCACAGCTTCCCGCAGCGAATCGAAGACGACGTGGGGCTGCCTCTCGACCGCCGGGAGGTTCTCACGGTCCACAAACAAGAGCTTTGCATCCACCTCGCGCGCAACCCGGCAAGCGAACTCCGGCGTGGCCCCGCGATCCATCGGCACGGCGACTGCTCCACGCAAGATGCACCCGAAGAACGCCGCGACCCACTCTGCGGAATTTCTGCCCCAAAGCAAAACCCGGTCCTGGGGCGCAACGCCGCGCCGCTCCAGCTCCCGGGCGCACTGCGCCGCAACGGCCGCGATCTCCTGGTAGGACCAGCGAACGGTTCGATAGCCGCTTCGATAAACGTACGCAGCGTCGCGGCCGTGTTTGGAATATTCCCGAAGGTACTCGATGAGCGACTGGCGAGGCATGGCTGAGGTCCTGCTCCCAGAAACGAGGCGGCGATTCATAAGAAGAGTAAACCCAAATGACCCAGGATGGAGAGGCGCGGGCGAAATATAGTGCCCTTAAGGATCACAGCATCGCGCGGGATAGGCGTTGCGGCGCCTGCTCCGAATGGGGCTGGCCGCGATTAACCTGCTGATAATAGAGTGTGTTACGCGGCGACGTACTCCCGCAATCACCTCATTTCCTGAATGCGATCCATATAGACAACGAATCATCTTTTTTGGTAAAATCGAGGTGCGTTTGTTGCTCTTGTGATTCCTTTTGACTCGTTCAACGGGGCTGCAAGTCTAACGCTTGCAGCCGTTTGTTTCTACGGGCTAGAGGCAGTCGAAGGCCCCGCTCCCCGCCTAGCGTGGCGCGCCGGTCGGTACGAGAAGCGCAAATAGCTTTATCAATGCGAGGTAGTACGAAGTGAAAGAACAAGGAACAGTGAAGTGGTTCAACGCCAGCAAAGGCTACGGGTTCATCCAGCGCCAGTCCGGCGAGGATGTCTTCGTCCATTTTTCGGCGATTCAGATGGACGGATACAAATCCCTCAACGAAGGGCAAGCGGTTGAATTCGAGGTCCGCAAAGGACCCAAGGGTCTGCAGGCGGAGAACGTTACCGGCCTCTAGTCTGATGACAAACGTGGTTCCGTCCCGGCTCGCCGGGACGGAACCCGCTAATAAAGCAAGAGCTCCGCAGGCGCCAGAAGCAAGTTAAGGAGGCAGTTGTGCAGGTTCTCTCTGAAGGGCAATGCATCAAGCACGAGCAGTATGGGTACGGGATCGTCTCGGAATCCGACGCCGAGCGCACCACCATCGATTTTGACAGCGTCGGTATGAAGAAATTCGTCACCGGCCTCATGGCTATGGAACTGGTGGGCGAAGCGCCAGAACGGCCCACTAAACCCCGCCGCCGCAGCAAGAAAGCCGGCGCGACAGCCGCTGCAAAAGTCGCGGCAGCCGCCAAGTAAATAGAAACCGAGTCGAAAACCCTCAGCGCAGCGCGTTCTGGAAAACGCGATTTGGAATCGTGTCCCCGATTCCACGCGCGTCGCCGCACCTCAAGCGCCCTGCGAGCGCAGTTTGCAAACTCAGAAATCTTTGTAGGGCGCGGCTTCAAGCCATGCCATAAGTCGATCACACTCAGAGCAGCTTTTTAGCCGCTGGCTGCTGGGAATCGCAGACTCCTATGCCCCTGCCGCCGCCTTTCCGCGGTACGCGGGCGCAAATACTTCAACGGCAAATGCTTCCAGCGTGGTAGGCGTCGTGTTCTGCGCCGACCTTGGTTCCCTGGACTTCATGTGCCCCGTGTTCAGCGCCTCAAACATCTCCAGCATCACGTCAACCATATTTGAGGACATCCCCATCTGCATCATGGCCGGTTTCAGCACGGCATCAGGGACCTGCCGGTACGCCAGATCGGGCTTCCCGATCACAGCGCCGATGATCTTCGCAGCGTCGGGATAGATCACATGCCGCGGGCCGAGCAGCTCGCGCGTCTGCTTTCCCTTGAATTCCGACTTCGCCAGCAGTTCCGCCGAAACGACGCCGATATCGTGCGTGGCGATCATTGGCAAGGGTACGTCCTCGCGAACGGGACCCGCCATGAACCCCATCGATTGAATGATGCCCACCTGCGCCAGCAGATTCTCCATGAAGTATCCGCAGCGCAGGGACAGTACGTTCAGGCCGTCAATGGCCCACAGCTTTTGCTCCAGGCTGTACAAACCGCGAACCGGGCCCGTGCCGTAGGTCTGGTCCGCTCCCGTGCTACTGACAACCGTAGCGTACGAGATCCCGCTCTCCCGAATCGCAGCGGTCATATTGTCGGTCACCAGTTCCTGGTAAGCGCGGACATCCGAGGCGGTCAGGTTCGGCGGAATCAAAACGTGCGCGGCTCGCCCGCCCGCAAACGCTTTCTTGACCGCGGCAGCGTCCGTCATGTCTGTGACAGCAATCTCGGCGCCCTTTTTTGCGAATCGCTCCAGCTTCTTCGCGTCGCGGCCCAACACCCGAACCTTCGCCCCTGCCGCCAGAAGTTTCTCCGCCGCTACGCTACCTGTTTTCCCGCTCGCCCCGGTGATGATGTACATGTTTCCTCCCCTTATCGTGAAGCCAATCTGAACGTACAAGCTGAAGTCGCAAGATCCGGATCAACCTAGACTACCGCCGTTCCTTGTGGATTCAAAACTAAGTTGAGGGATATCCGGGCCGTTGCCGGACGATATGGTCGAACGGCCCACGACCGTTTCTTATCACCCGCCACATTTCCTTGCTTGCCCGCACAATTTACTCGGCTTCCCGCCGGATCGCGGTATACACGGGCGCTTAACCACGTTTAGATGCACTATCCTTCAATCAATACATCGAGTGGCGCTTGGCTTGCCCTACTCAAAGGTGCTAGTCAGCTGCCGGGAATACGTGAGGTTCGCAATGGACAAAGCTAGACAGAGAGCAGTGAGCATCTTGCTGTTTTTTGGCGGCATTCTGGTGCTATTGGCTGCGTGGGATTTCCCCGAGCGCCCGTCGCCACAAGTGAAATGAAAAGCCGGGCCCGTACTTTCTTCGGTGCGGTATCTCTGTAGAAAGAGGAGGTTGATCATGGCTCAAAACATGGTTCCTAAAGGAAACTATTTTCTGGTCGGGCTTGGCGTCGGATCGCTCATCGCCGTTCTATTTGCACCGAAATCCGGCGAGGAAACCCGGAAATACTTGGCGAAGAAGGCAGGCGAAGGGAACAAATTCGCTCGTAAACAGGCGCGAGAACTACGGGGCCGCGCTGAAGACGCTGTCGAACGCTGCATAGAAACAATCGCGCAGACGAAGAAACAAATTGCCGGGGCGATTGATGTGGGCCTGCGGACGTATAACCGTGAGAAATCGAGGGTGCATATCGGCTGAATGAAAAGGGGCTTCTCGAAGTCCTGAATCGCGGTTGCGGCGGCTTGATGTCCAATCACAATTGAACAGACGCCTTCGCTGTGAAATTTGCGCTGCGCGTGTCTCTCGTTGTTTGGTGAAGAACTTGGAGGCGTATGATGAGTGCGAAAGTAACGGACGAAAGTTTAGCCGAATTGGTTTCCGGCTTGTCCGAGGCGTTCACCGTATTTTCAAATGAAGCGGCAGGTTTGAGCGCCCTTTTGGCGCATTCGGAAGCCCCTGTTTCTGCTGAAAGTTGCTATGAGTTACAGAAGCAGTGCGCTGCCGAAGTCCAGGCTTTTGAAGAATACCTGAACCGAAAAGAGGAAATACTTGCGCACCTCGGAGTGGAATCACGACAGGCGCAGCCGTACTAGGCGTGTGCGTTCACCATTGTCACACCGAGCGTCGGCGAACGAATTGTCGATGGCGGGCTCGCGCGACACGTCAAAACCCCGCCTCATCGAAATATCAGAAGAAAAGTACCCCCGGGCCGTGGCTCAGTTCGAGTCACTCGGCCTGGAGGAACCCGCAATGTTTGCTTTGGCGTGCGCAAACCAATTCGTCACCAAATGGCCAAAATTGGACATCTTCGTTGGGGATCGTTCTGCCAGACTCTGAGCATGACGACGAAATCGATTCTGGCATACCCATCCATGTGCTGAATACATGGTGGTCGATCGCGAGTCTCGCATTGTGCATGGAAATAGGCACACCTTCGCATGCGCAGACCATTCAACCAGTCCCGTCAACCCCTGTCGATATCAAAAAGGCCGAACTCGGTGGGACGCCTTGGAATCCAGCATGGGACCACATCGTCGAGAAGACGCTGCCCCCCGAAATGCTTTCTTCCCAGGTCCCCCAGGGCGTGGGTCGATTCTGCCCGCGGTTTTTCGAGATGAGTACGCCGGACAAACGCACATTTTGGGCTTATTTTTTCCAGGCGCTTGCAGGTGCTGAAGCCGGACTGAATCCACATACGAGCGTCCGTCACAGCGATCCGGAAGGCGCGCCGGCCATGCGCAGTGAAGGATTGCTGCAGCTTGCGTATGCAGACCACAAGCGTTAGGGCTGCGATTTCGATTGGCCAGCGGACCGGGCGCTCAAGGCGAACGATCCGGCCAAAACCATTCTCCAGGCAAAGAACAATTTCGAATGCGGAGTGAAGATTCTGGTCAACCAGATCATTGTCCAGCACAAACCATTGCTCACCCCGTCGGGATACTGGTCGACGTTGCACCCGGACGGGCCGAGCTTCCGTGTATTCGCCAAGCAGATGACGAATCCTCCGGATGCATGCGGCCTGTCCGTCAATTCGGGGATCGACAAATCATCTACGACAAAATCAGTGAAGGACGACGCGAACCGGGCTGAAGCTCCCAAATAGTTTCACGCAAGGTATTGGATTCGAAGCAACGCGGTGAAATCTAAGTCTGATGGTCTTCAGACTGCTGCAACTGTTCATTGACAGCCGCGGCCTGCGGTCTTTCCTCATTGCCACGTCCGCGATGAGCCATTCTCTGATGCTCGCGCAACTTGCTATGCGACTCATAGGAAGCGTTGCACAGACTGCAGGTACTCGCACCGATCGCTGATTCTGGCATGGTTTATCCTTTCTGAATCTTCGCGTCTTAGCTGGTATAGCTTCTGCTACCGTGAGCTGGACTGAGGGCTGCTTCTCTAAATTGCAATTAGTTGATTTTGGAACCTGGCGTCTTGCGCGCAAGCGCAAACCACATATCGTCTTCAGGGAGATTGCCGGCGCTACCGCTGAAGTCGGAATCGGTCTTGCGCAAGTCGTTGTAGGCGCCGTCGGGTGCAAGAACACCTTCCGGCGAGACCGAGATTGCGCACATGACTTCGTTCCACGTTGCCAGGCGGTCCAACCCGAAAGCGCTTGCGCTGTCAAAAGGCTTCACGAGATATGCTCCAGGCCTGGTTGCGGCGTTCGTAACGAAACGCAAACCATCCAAGCGCGACGATAGCCTCATCGGAATTTCTTGTCTGTTCCATTGTGATCACAAATTGTGATTGCCGTGAACGGAGGAAGGATAGGCACTGGTGCTCCGGTAAATAGCGGTCTCGGAAGCCCGGTCGGGGAGGACTCATGCCAGAGAGCGAACCCCAGACCCTTGCTTACTTTGCGGGCAAGACCGCGTAGCGGGCAATCACGAAGCCCATGGCCCCGCCGAGGAATACGTCGGAGGGAAAATGGTTGCTGCTCGTGATGCGCGCGAAGCTGATTGCGCCCGCCATGCCGTATGCGACGAAGGGCACCCAACGATGTTTGCGGTAGCGGTGCGCGATGACGGCGGCGACTGAAACAGCAGACATGGCATGCACGGAATAAAAACCGCCCGAGTGAAACGGATTGTGAGTGCCGCCGAAGAAGCTATCCGCATAAGGGCCGTTGCCTGCGTACTGCAGAGGTTGCTTTCTGCCCGTGATGCCCTTAAAGGCAAGGTCGACCGCGAAACCGTCCGCGAAGGCCTCGGCGGCAAGGAGCGCCGTGCTCTGTGCGTAGGAATCCTTTCGTATCAGGCCGAAGGCGTAGATCGACGCAGGAACGGCAGCGATGAACGCTCCGGTGTTCACTCCGCTCAAGACGCGATTAAAGCCGCTGAAGGCGCCTGTTGTGCGGAAGTACGGAGCGGTGTGCGGGTCGGAAGCGACGAGTGCCGATGTGCCGCCCACGATGGCGATGGTGGGAAGCCAGTGCTTCGCCTTGGCGAGTTGTCCCGGAAAGATCCAAATTTCCTTCTGATCGGCGATGAAATTCGCGGGCAGCGTGCGGAGGGAGACTTGGCGATCAGAGGCGGCGGCAGAAAGTTGCGGCTGCTGCGCGGGTGCGGAGGAGGCGCCGTCCGGGGACCCCTGACAGTATGCAGGACCTGCGGCGGCGAGAAGTGAGAAGAGAAGAGCTTTGCGAAGTTTGCCGCAAAACGGTCGCCGCGGAATCATACGCAGAGTATATCGCAGCGTATGTCTCTTGCGGGTTAACCTGCAAGGAAGAACCGCCCGCCGGTCGAATCAAGTTCCGCCGATCGTACGGTCGGAGGCAATCGGGTGTACACTGTTCGTGTCTAGCCACACACCTTCCGCCGTGCCCGCCATGGGCGACGGTTCCTGTGCCACAAGACTTGCATCCCACAGACTGGGTACTACACCAGAGTTCTCGGCAATCTAACTAGCAGTCCGGGTGTAGTCGGGCGAAAACCACACTGAGGAGAACACAAATGAGCCCACAAACAGCATCGGTATTGCAGCCATCCAAGACATCCGTACCAGTCAAGCAGACTGAGACTGAGAAGCTCTTCGATCGGATTCAGAAAAACCACGACTCGATCGCTCAAAGAGCGTTCGAGATATTCGACAATAGGGGCAGATGGCACGGCCGCGAATTGGAGGACTGGCTCCAAGCCGAATCCGAATTGCTGCACCCGGTACAACTCGAAATGGAAGAGTCTGAAAACGACCTGACAGTTCGAGCACACGTCCCTGGGTTCAGTATTAAGGAACTCGAAATCAACGCCGGGCCACGCAATCTGACGATCGTCGGTAAACACGAAGCCCAGGAAGAGAACACCAAGGGCCAGACCGTCTCTTCCCAGATCTGTGCGAAGGGAATCCTGCGGGTCGTTGACCTGCCGGTGGAAATTGACAGCTCGAAGGTAACCGCGACATTGAAAGACGGTATCTTGAGCCTCGAAATGCCCAAGGCCGCTCCTGCGAGAACAGTTCGCGTCGCAGCGAATGCAGCATAGTTAGCCGGAAAAAAAGTGGGGCGGGCTCACCTTTCGACTCCCGCCCTCACTATCCCCTGAAACCGAACCGCGCCCACGCGCGGGCAGCAAATCCTTTGAGTCGGGTTTGAATTTCCGGGTGGCGCATCCTTCACGCTCCCTCTTCGGGACGCTACAGCCGCGTGTCCCACAAGACGCTCAGTGCTATACTGTCTCCGCACGAAGCCTGCACGCCGCATCACGGATTCGGCCCATATCTCCGCGGAGAGGTGCTGGAGTGGCCGAACAGGGCTGCCTGCTAAGCAGTTTCACCCCAAAAGGGTGACGGGGGTTCGAATCCCCCCCTCTCCGCCATAAATCTAACGGTGTGCATCTCCCTGCCGTCTAGTCGCCGATAGTTTGAGTCGAGTGCGCAGGTGTTTCCTCCGTTCACTGGACGACGTATCCCGCAAGTAGGTCGCCGTCCGTAACTTCATAGAGAAATATTTCTTTGAACGAAATCGTAAACGGTTTATGGCAGACGGGGCAGTCTATTTCCATGGACCCCTTCTCCTCGTCGATTCTCCTGCCGCCGTCGGGAATAGCGGGAAGAATCACCAAAGCCGGGCAGACTTCATTGGTGCAACGCACGCACGCTGCGACTTCGCTCACACTTGCCTCCGGCGGACATTCAAATCAGTTGGGCCAACGTAGTGACGCCTGATCGCTCGTCCCGGCTAACTGACCTTCTTGACCCGAGCCATGCGGACTACCGGAGACTGCCGTTGCCGGTCGGCAAACGCTTCCGCCTTCTTGCGATCGGTGTATGTGCGCGCAAATTTCTCGCCGTCAGGATAAAAGAGCGTTACCTCCCAGTGGTGGTGCTTTCGCCGCTGATCTTTTCTGAAGCTTGTGCGTTGGCGATGCGCGATCATTTGACTCCTGTGAGTCGCGTGAAGTCATATATCAAACCGTATGCATCCGTAGCTTATTGGCCTAACCTGAAAAGCACCTTAATGCGGACGCCCCGGCTGGCGCGGATTGCGTGTACGACCCGGTAGGCAAGCCTCAGCAGGGTGGGTTCTGCCGGCCCGCGCTCACGAATGTTGTGACCGATCCGGATGCGGCGACGCGGTTGCAGGTTTGGCAGCCGATGGTAAGCTTGCTAGCCTCATGATGCGCGAATCCCGCGTGACGTTTCGCACATCGAAGTCAGAGCACGCCACCGGATGGCACCCGATGAAGAACCGGTGAAGAGCCGATCAAGAGTCAATGCAGAACAGCGATCCAATCAGGGCGGCTGAACCGGCTAGCGGATTGCCCGCTGTCGCGCAGGCAGTAGACGCGCCGCTTACGCGCGCCGCGATCTTCCTCGTCGCCGCGCTCAACCCGGGTTCCGAGAATCGCGCAATCCTGCGCTCGTTCTGCGGAGACTTGGCCGCGCTGCTGCGCGCGGTGGACTTTCGCGACTTGGAAGCGGGCCTTTCCTGCGTCATGGGCTTTGGGTCCGACGCCTGGGACCGCCTCTTCGGGGCGCCGCGCCCGGCGGAACTGCATCCGTTCCGCGAGATTCGCGCCGGCGCGCGCCATGCGGTGTCCACTCCCGGCGACCTGCTGTTCCACATCCGCGCCAAGCGCATGGATCTCTGTTTCGAGATGGCCACTCAGATTATGGCGCGTATCGGGAATGCCGTGTCGCCGCTGGACGAAGTGCAGGGCTTTCGTTACTTCGACGACCGTGATCTCCTCGGTTTTGTCGACGGGACGGAGAATCCCAGGGGCGCGGACGCGACCGCCGCCGTGCTCATCGGCGGCGAAGACTCCGAGTTTGCCGGCGGCAGTTACGTGATCGTTCAGAAGTATCTTCACGATCTCGCCGCATGGAATGCGCTCTCCACCGAAGCGCAGGAACGCATCATCGGCCGCACCAAGCTTTCGGATATTGAATTGAGCGACTCGGTCAAGCCAACGTCGGCGCACAACGCGCTGACGACCATCGTTCAGGACGGAAAAGAGATCCAAATCCTGCGCGACAACATGCCCTTTGGCCGGCCCGCTCAGGGCGAATTTGGGACTTACTTTATCGGCTACAGCCGTTCGCCGCGCACCATCGAGCAGATGCTGGAGAACATGTTCGTCGGCAAGCCGCCCGGCAACTACGACCGGCTGCTCGACTTCAGCCGCGCCGTCACCGGAAATCTGTTCTTCGTGCCTTCGGCGACGTTTCTGGAAAACGTCGCCGCGGACCAATCCGCGGTTGCGGAATCCCCCGCCGCGCCCGAGGCCACTTCATCCATCCCGTCGGTGCCCGATGGTTCGCTCGGCATCGGCTCCCTCAAAGGAGACTCACAACATGAATAATCTCCATCGCGAGCTGGCCCCGATTTCCGATTCGGCATGGGCCCAGATCGAAGAGGAAACATCGCGCACGCTCAAGCGCTATCTTGCCGGACGTCGCGTCGTTGACCTGAAAGGCCCGGCAGGCAGCGGCCTCTCCGCCGTCGGCACCGGCCACTTGAAGACAATCACCGCCCCGGCGAAGGGCATTGTCGCGAGGCAGCGCGAGGTGAAGGCGCTGGTCGAGCTGCGCGTTCCGTTCGAACTCGATCGCCAGACGATCGACGACGTCGATCGTGGCGCGAACGATTCGGACTGGCAACCGGCGAAGGAAGCCGCGCGGCAGATCGCCTTTGCCGAGGACGCCGCCATATTTGATGGGTACGCCGCCGCGGGTATTGGCGGCATCCGCCAGGGGACCAGCAATCCGGTCATGACTCTCCCCGCCGACGTGCGCCAGTACCCCGAAGCCATTGCCCAGGGCCTGAGCCGGCTGCGTCTCGTCGGCGTCAATGGCCCCTACTCCGTGCTCCTCGGCGCCGACGCCTACACCGCGCTCGCCGAGACCACCGACAACGGATACCCGGTGCTCGAACATGTCAAGCGGCTGGTCAAGGATCAAATCATCTGGGCCCCGGCCATTGCCGGAGCTTTCGTCGTCACCACTCGTGGCGGCGACTTCGACCTGCACATTGGCCAGGACGTCTCCATCGGCTATCTCAGCCACACCGATGCCGTTGTCCACTTGTACCTGCAGGAGACATTCACTTTCCTCCTGCTCACCTCCGAAGCCGCCGTCGCGCTGGCGCCTCCCGCAAAGGCGAAGAAGGCTTGACGCGTGTCCATGCTGCGTTCGTGGCCAACTGCAAGAAGCGCATCACGAGGAGGTTGACCACCGAATCTCCGACCTATTCCGGCGTCGCGTCGCAGTCTCTATTAACTTTGTGCGCTTGCTAGTACTCAAAGTTCGCGGCGAACTGGACTATGCGGGGGCTGAAATCCTGGATTGGGTGAATGTATCCGGGGAGCGGCGCGGCACCTGTGCCGAAAAACGGATTGATTGCGGTGGCGCTTGTATGGTTGAAGAGGTTAAAGAATTGTGTGATTAGGTCCAGATGACGGTGTTCGCCAAGATTAATTGTCTTGACCACGCCGAAATCCACGATCGCCATTCGCGGGGTCTGCAAAGAATTGCGTCCCAAGCCTACAGGTCGCGCTGAAAGTGGAAAAGCGTCGTTGCGGTTCGAGTTGATGCCCACCAGCGGATCGATCGGACGGCCGGTACCCACGGTGATCAGCGGCGCTAACTCAATTTGCCCGGGAATGGGCAAGTTCCAAAGCGCGTTGAAAACGAGCCGCTGTTGCTGATTTTGGCGTGAGAGCGCGCGCTCGGCCGCGAGGTCGAATGGGTTCTGCGGCTGCTCGTCGAAATCCGAGGCGTCATCCGAGGTCTTCGAAACCGTGTAGCTCCCGCTGAACTCCACGTCGTTGGATAGTCGCCGGTTGAGCGTGAAGGAAACACCGTTGTACGTGGAACTCGCCGAGTCCTGGATTTGATAAATATCGTTGAACGCCGGGTTCTGCCGATTGGGAGTGAACACCTCGTTCCCAATTTGCTGCGGCGTTGGATTCGTGATGCCGAGGCTTGCCGCATTCGCGAGTGTCAGAACAACCGGAGGCAACAGGTTCACGTTCGCTGTTCGCGACAACTTGACGCCCCGCACAAACAGGTAATCGGCCCGGAACGTCACGTCTTTTGCGAGAAGATATTCCGCACCGGCGTTGGCCTGCTGGCTGTAGGGCGTAGCCATGCGCGGATCGGGTTGGTAAATCGATGGCGCGATTCCGGATATGGAAGCAGTCTGCGATCCGCCTCCCGCTCCCGCGAAAGCACTTGCCGCCGCGCTTCCGTCAACTACCTGCTCAAAACCTTGCGAACCATTGAATTCGAGGGCTCGCGTCAGGTTGGCAAGAACGTAGCGGTCAAAGAAAATTCCGTATCCTGCCCGCACGACCCATTTGGACGATGGACTCCAAGCCAGGCCAATTCGCGGGCTGAAATTATTTGTGTCCTGATTGAACAGCGACGGCAGGCGCTCGTAATCGTATCGTATGCCCAGGTCCAGCGTAAGCTTCCGGGCGATGGACCAATGATCCTGCACGAACCCCCCGAAACTCGTTACTGAATAATTCGCGTTGGGGTTCCCGAACGTTTGCCGAAACTGATCGGGATTCCCTGCCATAAAATCGGCGAGAGAGCCGAAAAGATAAAGCCCGCCAAAGCCGTCCAGCACGGTCGCGCGTAAACTGACATCGTTAACCGTGCCGCCCACCTTCAAGAGGTGTTGGCCCTTTGTCTTAAGGTAGGTGTAGCTGGTTTGGTAGTGGTTTTCTCTGCGACTGCTGTTGCCCGCATACGGCCGCCCAAAATCCACCAGGCCGTTGATATCGATTTCGGGGTCTGCCGCGTCGTTCGTCCGCAAGACCGCATGGCGTGTTGCCGCCAGGAAACGCAGGTCGCCAACACTCCCGGAACCGAAGACCGTGACCAGCGAACCGGCCACCACGTTATCCGAAGTGAAGCTGCTGCCCCTGGCGCTTGCGTCATCGAGCGACGTTGTGTTGAAGGCGTTGCCTGCCACGCGGTTGTTCGTGAAAGCGTAGCGCAGCGTCAAGGAATTCCGCGAACTGATCTGATAGTTGACCTTCCCTGACGCCTCGGTTTCCGCCCGCGCGATCGGGAGAAAACCGGTAGTGATCCGGCGGATATTCAATCGGGGAAAAGCGCCAGCCGCAAGAAAATTGTTAATGGCAGAAGCCAGAGAGGGATCTATATCGGATCCGATTTGGCCGCGGTTACTTTCTTGCTCGAAAGCCGCATGATAGAAGAGGCGATCCTTAACGATGGGTCCTCCCCTGGAGGCCCCGATGCGATAACGGCGGAAGTCCGGCTTTCCAGGCGTGGTTTCGAGGGGATCTTCAGCGTTGAACAAGGCATCTTGGGCATAAACGAAGGCGTCGCCCCTGGTGGCGTTTGCGCCCGTGCGCGTGACCACGTTGATCGATCCGCCTGAAGCGCCGCCGTATTCCGCCGACAGCCCATTGTTCACTACCTGATACTCTTGGACCTCTTCCGGCGAAAGCTCCGTGCGGCTCGATCCGGTAAATTCGTCATTGTTGTCGAGCCCATCGACGGAGACATTGTTGCTTCGCGGGCGCAAGCCGCCGAAAGTGAAGCCGCTATCCGCAAGCGCGCGGCGTGAACCTGTTCCACCTTGCCGTGAAGAAGAACTGGTCACGCCAGGCATCGCAAGGACAAAGTCCAACGAGTTGCGGCTGTCCACGGGCAGATCTTCGATTCTTTGCCGGTCGACGCTGGAAGTGACGGAGGTTTGGCTGGGGTCAATGGGCGACGGTTGCGCGGAGACCGTCACTTGGGTGGAGACGCTGGCCGCTGGAAGGACGACGTCCAAGTGCGCGGTAATGCCCACATCGAGGTCAACTCCCGTATGCAAGTAGGGCGCAAATCCAGAATGTTCGATGCGAACCTCATAGGTGCCCACGGGAAGGTCGGTCGACCGGAAGAATCCTTGTTCATCGGTATAAACCACGCGACTTTGGTTTGTATCCGTCTGTCGCAAGTTAATTTTGACGCCGGGAATTCGCCCCCCGGTAGAGTCACTGACTGTCCCCTCCAATGTCCCGCTCGTCTTCAAAGTCTGGGCCGCAGCTGTGGCCGCGCCAACCAGAGCGAGCAAGAATACACACGCCGCGCCCAGCCCGTGACTTGCCGACAATAGCTGATGGCGCCTGACAAAAAAATTCAATGCGCACCCCTTGGTAGAAGCGGATTCGATCGGGTTATATAACAAACCGTAGTAAGCAGGCCGAGGGGAAACCACGACAGCGGAATTTCCGTTCTGGTTTCCCGGCTGACCGAAAATGTACACTCAAGCTCCTCCGTGTGCAATGCTCCCGCCACTTTTTTGGAATGCGCAGCCTTTTTGTCGGCTTTTTGAATCTGGTTTTGGCGAATTCCCCTTTCCGCCATTTTCCGCAAACATTCACCACGGTTTAGTTGCGTTGACACCCCGGCAGCGCGCCGCCATAATCGCGGGCGGGTTGCCACTTCATGATTGCTCAGCTTCGCGGAACGCTCGAAAATAAGAGGCCGAACCAGGTGCTGGTGGACGTAGGCGGCGTGGGTTATCTGGTACACGTGCCGCTTTCGACTTTCTATGCCCTGGGTGAATTGCATTCGGGCGTCACGCTGCTGATTCACACGCAGGTGCGCGAAGACGCCATCGCCTTGTACGGCTTTTTGAGCGCGCGCGAAAAGCATCTCTTCGAACTGCTGATTTCCGCTTCGGGCGTCGGGCCGGTGCTGGCACTGAAAATTCTTTCCGGCATGAGCGTGGACGATCTCGTTCCCGCGGTGCGCGCGGGCGACCTGGCGCGGCTGACGCGCATTCCCGGCGTGGGCCGCAAGACCGCCGAGCGCATGATCGTCGAGCTGCGCGACAAGCTCGCGGCGGAGGAAGCGCCCGAGGGCGCGCGCCCTGCTGCAACGCCGCGGGGCGCCGCGGGCGACGTGGTGTCCGCGCTGCTCAATCTGGGTTACGAACAGCGCGCCGCGGAGCAGGCGGTCGAGCGAACGGGGAAAAACGGCGCGTCCGCATCTTTTGAGACGCTCCTGCGCGCCGCGCTGCAGGAACTGACCGCCCCGGCGCAGACAAGCGCCCGCGCCGCGCGTTAAGCAAAATGCGTCGGGCGGAAATGCGCAGGGCTACTGAGCAGAAGCGTAGTTAGCATCGGCCAGTCAGCGAGCGCGCAAGACGAACGCCGCATTCGGAGGGCCGGGCTTCTTGCACTGACGAAGGAAGTGCAGCCCGGCCGTATCAGCACGAAATGAATTTGGCTTTGGCGGGTGCCCCACCCTTTATGCATTACAAAGGGTGGGGGTTTAGATTCAAGAGCAACCGGGAATGTGGAGACGGATCGTCCCCAAAATCCCCACCCTTGCAAAAACCGCAAGGATGGGGCACCCGGCCGCGCGCTAGACGCACGGCGCATTCGGAGGGCCGGACTTCTTGCACTGACGAAGGAAGTGCAGCCCGGCCGTATCAGCGTGAAATGAATTTGGCTTCAGCCACTGAAGCGATCCTTCGATCGGCGCCACACAGAACTGGAAATGCGCGACGGCGATGTCCGAGGCTATGAACCGATGAACTCCGGAACGGGAAGCGAACGCCAAATGGAGCGGACGACGCGCATCGTCACGGGCGCGGCGCTCGATGAAGACGCGCGCCTCGACGCGAGCGTCCGGCCTTCGCGCTTTGCCGACTACATCGGCCAGACGCGCGTGAAGGAAAATATCGAAATCGCGATTCAGGCGGCGCGCAGCCGCGGCGAAGCCCTCGATCACGTTCTGCTCTACGGCCCGCCCGGGCTGGGCAAAACGACGCTCGCGCAAATCATCGCCGCCGAGCTCGGCGTCACCATCAAGACCAGCTCCGGTCCGCTCCTCGAACGCAAAGGCGACCTGACCGCCATCCTTACTTCGCTCGAATCGCGCGAAGTTTTCTTTCTGGATGAAATTCACCGCCTCGTGCCCGCCATCGAAGAGGTGATGTACCCCGCGATGGAGGACTATCGCATCGACCTCGTCATTGGCCAGGGCGCCGGCGCGCGGATTCATCCCTTCATCCTGAACAAATTCACGCTGATCGGCGCCACCACGCGCGCGGGACTCGTTACCGCGCCGCTGCGCTCGCGCTTCGGCATCGTCCACCGGCTGGATTTTTACACGCCGGAAGATTTGATGACGATCGTTCGCCGGTCCGCGGGCATTCTGGGAATTGCGCTGGACGACGACGGCGGGTTCGAGATCGCGCGCCGCAGCCGCGGCACGCCGCGCGTCGCCAATCGGCTGCTGCGCCGCGCCCGCGATTTCGCGCAGGTTCGCGCGCAGGGGCGCATCACTCTGGCCGTCGCCAAGGAAGCGCTGCAGATGCTGGGCGTCGACGAGCACGGCCTCGACGAAGTCGACCGCAACCTGATGCTCACCATTCTGCAAAAATATTCGGGCGGGCCCGTAGGGCTCGGCACGCTCGCCGCATCGATCAGCGAAGAAGAAGACGCCATCGAGGAAATTTACGAGCCTTACCTCATGCAGCTCGGCTTGCTCGACCGCACGCCTCGCGGGCGCGTCGCCACCGCGCTCGCTTACAGGCACTTCCAGGTGGAGCCGCCGCGCCAGCAGCGCGGGCTGTTTTGAATCCACAGATGAACACAGATCAACACTGATAAAACCAGAGAGATAAAGGATAGTAAGAGCGTTCAAACGAAGAGGGCTTCTTCGGAATTGGCTCTTTGCCTCCCTCAACTTTTGTCCTTCGATGTGGTTTCAGGCTGGTTATTGTTCTTAATCTCTTATCAGTGTTTATCTGTGTTCATCTGTGGTTTCATTCTTCGGTATGGCGGAGGGAAAACTCATCTATCTTTCGCTGGGATCGAACTTGGGCGATCGGGCGGCGAATTTGGAGAGTGCGATCGAGGCGCTGGCCGGCGTTGGCGTGCGGGTTCTGCGCCGCTCCTCCCTGTATGAGACTGAGCCTGTCGATCTTCTCGAGCAGCCCTGGTTCTTGAATTGCGTGATTGAGGCGGAAACCTCGCTGGCACCGCGGGAACTATTGGAAAAGCTCCAAGGCGTCGAACAGCAACTCGGCAGCCGGAAGCTCATGCCCAAAGGGCCGCGGATCGTGGATCTGGACGTGCTGTTCTACGGCTCGCACGTGATTCGCGAGCCTGGGATTGAAATTCCGCATCCGCGCCTCGCGCAGCGCCGCTTCGTCCTCGTTCCGTTGGCAGAGATCGCTCCCGGGCTGCCGCATCCGGTGCTGGGCAAAACAGCCGCGGAACTGCTGGCCGTGACGCAAGACCAGAGTGCGGTACGAATCTGGCGGGCTGCGTAAAAATCTCACGGCGTTGTCTTCGTCGGCTGAAAAACTGAACTGCTTGCGGAAACACCCCACTTTTTGTCATTCCGAGCGAAGCGAGGAATCTCTCTTCAGTTTAAACGTAGGAACAGAGAGATTCCTCGCTTCGCTCGGAATGACAAAATAGTGCTAGCTCTTGCCGTGGGTTTAGAACTGCCGACGGGCGGAACTTAATAGCGGGGTTCGAGCTTCTTTTTCTTCTTGTCGCGTTCGTCGCTTTCGGATTTTTCGTATTCCGCAATCTCTTCTTCGGTCATCGAGTATTCCTCGCGCTTGGCGAACATGCTGGTGTTCCGCAGGGCCGCACGTCCGGATTCGCGCCCGGCCCGGCCTTCCTTGCGTTTGCGTTCGGAGAGCCCGGCGTCGTGCCGCACCCGCCGAATCGGATCCGCCAGAGCCGCCGCCTCCATCAGGAGATCGCTCACTTTCTCCAGTAGGTCGTGGAACTGGAACGGCTTTACGACGTACGGCAGCCGCTCCCGCTCGAAAACCGGAAGCGCTTCCATGGCCACCGACTCGGGCACCACGAAGAGCACGCGCGCGCGGACTTTGCCTTCCTCCACCGCGGGCGCGAGCGCCAGCTCGCGCAAGGTCAAGTAGACCGGGCTCGTCAAGCCGATCATCTCGACGTTGACGATCACCAACGACCATTCGCCGGTCGATAGCTCGCCGAGCGCCTGGTTCACCGCCGGCACGACGCGTACTTGCCAGCCCTCGGAGTCCAGCAGTTGGCGCAGGGCCGCCTGATTTCCTTCGTCGTTTTCGATAACCAGGATCCCTATCTTGGCCAAGTTCGGCTCCCTCTGCGCACATCGAGTATAGCTTTCCATCGACTCCGCCCGGGACCGCCGCTTGATCCAGGCGGTCTCAAGCGTAACCTGTCCTTATGTTCGGCCAAAAAGAGCCGTTCCTGTAGGCTTTGTAGGGCGAATAAATAGCGAATATAGTGCTTGACAAAGCGAACGCAAAGCGAAACAATCGCCCCGTGCTTCGCGAGACGGGTGATGGCCACCGCTACTTCGATTCCCATGGCTTCGACGAGCCTTCCGCTCAAGCGGAAAGCTCCGCGCGGCCCTCGGGTCGAACCCACACCCACCTTATTCCCCGACGTCCCCAACCAAGGGGACAGCGGGCCGGCCCTGTCGCCACCAGGGTCGCCCGAACGCGTCGGCATCGCCCGCCTCGCACTCTCCTCCCCTCTCGCCGATGCGAAGAGGGGCACGGAGTACTTCCTTCTCCCGGTTAAATCGATCCTGAACCATTGCGACTCGACGCGCGTCCCCTTTTCCTGGACGGTGAATCCCTATCGCGGCTGTGAATTCGGCTGCAAGTATTGCTACGCGCGGTACACGCACGAATACATGGAGCTGGACGGGCAGGATTTTGAAAAGAAGATCTACGTAAAGCAGGGCACCGGCCCCTTGGCCGGGCGTGATCTCGGCAAGGAGAAAGTCTGGGGTGAGCACATCGCCATCGGCACGGCCACAGATCCCTACCAGCCCGCCGAGCGCGAATTCGGCGCCACACGCGCGATCCTCGAGCAAATGGCTGCGCGCAAGGGCCTGAGCGTTTCGATCACCACGAAATCCGACCAGGTGGTGCGCGACATCGATCTGCTGCGCCGGATCGGCGAGCGCTCCGGCGTCTCCGTGAACCTGAGCATCACGACGCTGCGCACGCGCCTCGCGCGAATCCTGGAGCCGCGCGCGCCTCGTCCGGACCTGCGCCTCAAAGCTGTTCAGGAATTGCGCCGTGCCGGCATCGCCGCCGGTGTGTTTGCCATGCCCATATTGCCCGGGCTTACCGACCGCGAAGAGGACCTGGACGCTCTGGCGCGCGCGGCGAAAGATGCCGGCGCGCAGTGGTTTGCCGGAAGCGTTCTGTTCCTAATGCCCTCCGCCAAGGAGCAATTTCTGCCGTTTCTGGACGCGAAATTCCCGAAGCTCGCCCGCCGGTACCGCGAATGGTTCGCGCGGGAGGCCTACGCGCCGGAGGAGTATCGCCAGGAAATTGCGGAACGCATCCGCGCACTGCGCAGGAAATACGGTCTGGGTGTCCGGCCACTCGATCCAGGCCGGACCCAGGCGAGCGGCCAGCAACTGAGCCTTGGCCTCGAGTAGGACAGGCTTCCAGCCTGTCGGGGTTCCCAACTAAAAGCACAGTCAAACCCGACAGGCTGAAAGCCTGTCCTACGAGGCTACGGAATAATGATGCGCGATTCTTCCCTGGGGGCGGGCGCCTCTTGCGGAATCGTCGATCGCAGAAACGTCAGGAACGCGCGCGTTCGCGGCCGGCCGTTGGAACGCAGCTTCCCGAAGCGAAGAAAGAATACCAGGATGTGAAAAATTTCCGTGTCTTTCAAGGCGGGGTGCTCCGGATGCTCCGCCGCGTGCTTCTTTTCATCCTCGATAAATTTCGCGAGGGCGGCGTACAAACCCGCGGCAATGAGATTGTCCGGCGGCCGTTCGTAATAAATCCCAGAGAGGAGCGTCCGGCGCGTCTCCGCCAAAGCCTGAACGGCGGTGAATACGTCGGCGTCCGTGAGAGACCGCTGGTCGACGGCAAAGATCAGAGTCGCGTATCCAAGCCCGGCAACCACGCCCTGCCGCGTATGAATCAGCTCCGGCGGCAAGGAAACGTCGGGAAACGGAACTTCGCTTTCGGCGATCGGTTTCGGATGGCCCAGCTCCCAGCGATGCGCCGCCACCAGATACGAGCAATCGATCGGGCAGTCGATGCTCACTTCTCGCTCCGTGCCGCAATCGATGGCGCAGATTTTTTCGCCCTTGGCCGGGCAGTAGCGTTCGGCGCGCCGCTTCTCGCAAATCGGACAGATCAACTTTTCGGTCAACGATGTTCGCCCTAAAAAATCCTACTGCCTTCGCTCGCGCGCGCCCCGCAAGCGCCGCAACGGACTTCTGAACGCACCGCCGTCCGCCGAGCGGCCGAGATCGGACGAATCCGCCCTTGCGGACAGCTCGCGTGAAACTATTTCAGCGAATTCGGGTCGGATTGATTCTTGGGGGACTTCTTTTGCAGCAAGGAGACCAGCTTTTGTCCGGACGGCGGCACGGGCACCGCGCCTTTGCGCACGATGTCTTCACCGGTCAATTTTTTCCCGTAAAGCTTTTCATTGGCCTCGTTGTCCGGCCGCAAGCTCGATCCTTCCAGCGAAACGCCCGCAAACAATCCTCGTGACCTCGAATAGGAGAGGATTTCGGCGCGCAGCGTGGCATCCGTATCCGCCGAAGCGACGCGGCCTTTGGGTCCCGCCGCCGCTGCCATATCCGCGCCTAGCTTTACTTTACTGCTCAAGATCGCTGTCGCGCCGCGCGGGTTCATTACCAACAGGACGAAATCGGTCGCCTGCCCGCCCAGCTGGAATCCCAGGCTTCCGCCCTCGAGCGCCATCATCGACGGCGCGCCCCACGGGCCCGTGAAATGTTCGCCGCTGCGGCAAGCCATCGCTCCGCGGCCGTAGCTTCCCCCCACAATAAATGCGCCCTTCAGCACCGACGGAAATACGATCACGCACTCCGCCTTGTCGAGCAGATCCTGCGGAATGTTGTCCGGGATATTCATGATTTCTTCCATGACCACGCCGGCATTTTCCAGCCGATCCGTTTCTTTGTCGTTCTCCGCGGGCGCCGCGAACACCGGCGCGGCCGCCAGCGCAAAAAGCATCCCGAGGGCAATTCGCTTTCTCATGAACTTAGTTCCTCCTTGAAGGGTAACTGGGTCAAACTGGGCTGGACGCCATCCGTATCATAGGGCCTGCCGCAAGTTCGCGCAACGCACCCGACGCTGCTTGCGGGAATTTAACGCGTCTGCAAACGGCGCGTAAGAATCCGGGAATCGGATTCATTGCCGGTTCCCGAGACCGTGTGGACTATAATCGATTTTTCCTTTGAATCTTCCATGGAAGGGCTCGATGGCGCCGAACCGAGGCTTACGTCCACTTGCAATTGGATGCGTTGTCGCCGGCATGGTTGCATTGGGCGGAGCCGCGCGGACGGCGGCGCAGTCGCACGACGACCCCCAACCGCCTGCGCCCCGGTCGAACCCCGCCAATTTCAAAAATGCTCCGCGCGCCGACGTCGAACGATTCCAGAACCGTGTAGACGCTGCGCTCTCCGCTTCGGGGCCGGACAAGGGCGCGTGGGGCGTGCTCGTGAGCGACGCCGACACGGGAGAGGTCTTGTACGCCCGCAACCCGGACGCTTACTTCATGCCGGCTTCCGTCGCCAAGCTGTTCACCACGGCTCTCGCGTTCGCTACACTCGGGCCCGACTACCGCGAGCGTACTACTGTCGCAACCAACGGCACAATCGACGCCGCCGGCGTCTTGAACGGTGACCTGATCCTCATTGGACGCGGCGATCCCAGCCTCTCGAACCGCAAATTTCCCTACGGCAAGAAAGAAGAACGCGAAGGTCCAGCCGACAAAGCGCTCGCCGAACTGGCGGATGCGGTCGCGGCGCGCGGTGTGAAGGAGATTACTGGAGACATCGTCGCCGATGACAGCATGTTCCAGCACGAGCTGATTCCGAGCGGCTGGCTCGCCGACGACATGTTGTGGTCCTATGGCGCGGCGGTCTCCGCGGTTGCCGTGAATGACAACACATTTACGCTGGATTTGCGCCCGGGCGCGAGCGAGGGCGATCCGGCCCGGTATGAAGCGCCTCTCGCCGTCGATTTCTATTACGTAGAGAACTTGATCCGCACCGGTCCGCGCGGCAGCGAGGAAAAAATCGCCGCGGCGCGGGATCCGGGATCGCGCGTGATTCACCTGAGCGGAACGATGCCGTTGGACGCCCCGCCGCGCAGGCTGACGTTTGCCATCGAAGCGCCCGCCGAGTTTGCCGCTTCGCTGTTGTCCCGGCTGCTGGCGGCGCGCGGCGTTCGTATCGACGGCCAGGCGCGCGCGCGCCATGCCGGTGGCACCGCGGGCGATGCCGTGAGTTTTGGAACCGTTCTCGCCGAACGCAATTCCGTTCCACTTGCGGATGAAGCCCGGCTGACGAACAAGAACAGCGAGAATCTTCACGCGGAACTTCTGCTGCTTCTAGCGGCGCACGAAAAGGCCGGCGCTCGGAATTACGAAGACGCGCTGAAATTTGCCTCGACGTTTTTCGGAGCCGCGGGCATTGCCGACGGCGACATCGCGCTCAGCGATGGCTCCGGGCTTTCGCGCAAGGATCTCGTCACGCCCCGCGCGGTGGTTCAATTGTTGCGCTACGCTTCCACGCAGCCCTGGGGCGAGCTGTATCGCTCGACGCTTCCTGTCGCCGGTGAAGACGGCACGCTTTCCGATCGCATGAAAAACACGCCGGCCGAAGGCCACGTCTTCGCCAAGACGGGAACCATCGGCCACGGCAACACGCTCTCCGGCTACGCCACGACCGCGCACGGCGCCCATCTTGTCTTTTCGATCCTGGGAAACAACAACAATCTGCACGCCCAGGATGCGAATCGCGTGATCGACTCGATCTGCGTGGCGATGGTGGAGGAACTGGAACCGGCGCAGGCAAAAAAGAAGTAGAGGAAGCAAGGGGGCAAGGACGCAAGGATGTTCGATCCACGATCAATGAGTTCGTGAAGGGACGATGACAACACAGACAAAAATCATAACGGTCTTCGGCAGTTCGCGCCCCGAGGAAGGCCACGCGGACTACGCGGAAGCGCTCGAACTCGGGCGCGCTCTCGCGGGCGCCGGATTCGCCGTTTGCACAGGCGGCTACGGCGGCGTGATGGAGGCCGTATCGCGCGGCGCGCGCGAATCGGGCGGCCGGGTGATCGCGGTGACGTCCAGTTTTTTCCGCCCGCGCGCCAACCGCTGGGTGGAAGAGGAAACGCGTGTCGCGACGTGGCAGGAACGCCTCTTTGAACTCGTGCGCCTCGGCGACGGCTACGTCGCGTGCAAGGGCGGCACGGGTACGCTCGTCGAACTCGCCGTCGTGTGGGAAATGCTCAACAAGAAAGCGATGGAGCAGCGCCCCTTCGTCGTGCTCGGCGATTTCTGGCAGCCGATCCTGGATCGCGTGCGTGAGGTCGAGCGCGGGCACAAGTCAGGGTGGGGCGAATCGAGCGATCCGCTGGTGCACCCCGCGCCCACCCCCGCGGATGCCGCGCGATTCCTGGCCGCGCGGCTCATGAACGGCGCCTCAGCCGGAAAAGGAAAATCCTGAAACGTGCCGCGCTCCGTCGAGGACATTCTCGAATTTGACCGGCTGCTGGACCTGCTGCGCCGCCGGACCACCTGCGCGCCCGGGCGCCGCGCCGTAGAGGCTCTTTCTTTCTCCGAAAATCGCGCCGCGCTCGAGGCTGCGTTTGCTCTGATCGCGGAGGCTCAGGCCTATTTGAATGACGGCGGCGAGATGGGATTCGGCTCGCTCGCCGATCCGGCCGCGTGGCTTGCGGAACTCGAAGCGCCCGCATCCATACTCACACCGCCGATGCTTCTCGACGCCGCCTCGCTCGCCGATACGGCGGCGTCGCTGCGCGATGCTTTTCGCGAAAGCGGGCGCACCGGCTCGGCTGCGGTTCCCGCTGCGCGCCGGTATCCCCTGCTTTCCGCACGTGCCGCCTCTGTCGCGGATTTTCGCTCGCTTGGCGTCGCTATTCGTCGCGCCATTTTACCGACCGGAGAAATCGCGGACGACGCCACTCCCGAACTGAAACGGATACGCGGCGCGATCGGCCACACGCGCCAGACGATTCAGAAAGCTCTCGAACGCATGCTGCGCATCCGCGGCGGCGATTCCGGCGAAGACTACGTCACCCTGCGCAACGATCGCTTCGTGATTCCGGTTCGCGCCTCCGAGCAGCGCCAGGTGCAGGGCGTGGTTCACGCGGCGAGCGCGACCGGGCAGACCGTTTTCGTCGAGCCGTTTGAAACGGTCGAGCACAACAACCGCCTCGTGCAGCTCGGCGAGGACGAAGCCGCGGAAATCGCGCGAATTCTCGCTGAATTGACCGATCGCCTGCGCGCCAATTTCGGCCCGCTTCGCAGTTGCGTCGAAACCATCGCGGAGCTCGACTCCGTATTCGCGCGCGCCCGTTTTGCCCGCGACTTCGATTGCGCGCTCCCGGAATTCACCGGCGGCGGAGTTTCCTCTAAAGAGACCGCCTCTGCCGGAGCGCCTCTGCTGGATTTGATCGACGCGAGGCACCCGGTTCTCGCCGACACGCTGCGCGCGCACGGCCGGACCGCGGTTCCCATGACCCTCGCGCTCGGCGCGCCGGAAACGGTGCTGGTGATCAGCGGCCCGAACACCGGCGGAAAAACCGTCGCGCTCAAAACGGTCGGCCTCGCGGTCCTCTCCGCGCAATCCGGTATTCCCGTCGCCGCGGCGAAGGCGCGCATGCCGATTGTCGATCGCCTGCTCGTCGATATCGGCGATGAACAATCCATTGCCGCGGACCTCTCCACATTTTCCGCGCACATGCTCAACGTGCGCGCGATGCTCGATGCCGCGACGCCGCGTTCGCTCGTCCTCATGGATGAGCTGGGCACGGGTACGGCGCCCGATGAAGGCGCGGCGCTCGCCGTCGCGCTTCTCGATGAATTTCGCGAGCGAGGCTGCCTCACCCTTGCGACCACGCACCACGACCGGTTGAAAACGTATGCCTCGACCACGCCGGGCGTTCTGAACGCCGCCGTCGAATTCGACGAGATCAATTTGCGTCCCACGTATCGGCTGATGGTCGGCGTCCCGGGCGGCTCGAGCGGCATCGATATCGCCCGCCGCCTCGGCCTGCCCGCTCGCGTGATCGAACGCGCTCGCGCGCAGATGTCTCCCGAAGCGCTCGAGGCCGGCGCGCTGATCGCGTATCTGCATCGAAGCCGCGACGAACTCGAATCGATGAAGCGCGAAGCCGCGCGCGCCGCCGAGGAGCTGGCCCAGGAAAGGAAACGCCTGCAAACGGAGTGGACCGAGCGGCAGCGAACGCGCCTTCGGGAACTCGAGCAGCAATTCTCCCAGTTGATTGAAAAGCACGAAAAGGAAGCGGCACGCGCAATCGACGCGATCAAGGAACGCGAATTGCGCGCGCAGCTCGAAAAGCAAACGCAGCGCAAACTCGTCAAGGCGCGAAGTGACGCCCGGGCGGACGCCGATGCCGCAACGGTTGCGCACCTCGCCGATTCGCAGGCCGACCTGGGAATCGCCGCGGCCCAAGCCGCGGCACCCATTGCACAGAGTGACCTGGTCCCTGGCGCGCGCGTCCGCGTGCGCGGCCTGCCCACTCCTGTAACGCTGCGTCGCCGCGACGAATTCAGCGCCGAGGTAGAGGCCGGCCCGCTCCGGATGAAGATCGCCCTGGCCGACATCACCGCGATTGTCGGCGACGAACCCGCCAAGAAACGGACTCTTTCACAGGGCGTCACGGTGCGCACGCGGCCGGCCGACGAACCCACCGGCGAAGAAATCAATGTGATCGGCTGCACCGTCGAAGAAGCCACGCGCCGGGTGGACAAATTCCTCGACCAGGCCGCGCTCGCCGGCTCATCGCAAGTGCGCATCATCCACGGACACGGCACCGGCGCGCTGCGCCGTGGCCTAGCCGAATTTCTGCGAACCCACCCGCTTGTCGACTCGATCCGTTTTGAAGCCGAGGATCGGGGCGGGCAGGCAATCACCCTCGTTCAGCTGAAGGATTAGACCCTCTCGCCATTCAGGAAGGAAGATTGAAACTACGACTAGAATCTAGTAGACTCTACTAGATTCTAGTAGAATTGAGTGAACAAATGCCGAAAATGAACACGATCGAACAACGAGCCGTCGGCTCCTGCCAACTCGACGAACATAACGAGGGCCGCATTGAGCGAAACCTCTTCAACGCCAACGGTAAGACCTGGGAGGCGCTCCGTTTCTGCAAGAACAAGGATGGCGCGCACAATCGCGTGCACCTGGTGCTCGACGAAGAGAAATTTGTCGAGCTATTTCGGGACGCGGTGAAGAACGGCGTATTTCGTCCGCGAACGCTCGGCGAACTACGAATGATCCTCGAAGACATTCCGGACCCGTTCCTCGATGTGATCGGCTCCATCTCGGACGGAACGCTGTCCCAGAACATCGACGACGAGCTTTATCCCGAGCGTCCTGAGTGAAATTGTTTGTCGACACCTGGGGCTGGGTCGCGGTGGCCGACCGGAGTGACCCGGGCCACATGGCCGCTTCGGAGTTCTTTCGCGGAGCCCGGCGCTCGGGCGGAGTCGTCACATCGAATTTCGTCCTCAACGAAACCATCACCTTGTTGTTCAACCGCCGCCCGTTCGACGATGCATGGCACTTCACCGTCTCGGTCGTCGAATCCCCGTACATCGACGTGCAGGAAGTGACGCGCCCGCGATTCTTCAGGACGATTGAGTTGCGACGACAATTTTCCGACAAGCCCAAGATATCCTTCACCGACCTTTCGACGGTGGCGATCATGCTCGAACTGGGGATAACCGACATCCTGACGGCGGATCGACATTTCACTCAGGTCGGGCTCGGCTTTCGCGCGCTTTCGTAGCCGCGCGAGTGCAGGGCCCTGCAGCCGTTCGCAGGCCATTTGCACGCAACCGAATGGTTGCGTTTGGAAGTTTGGTGCGTTAACATGCAACCCGGAGGTTGCGTATGAGCACGGACCGGATCGAGAAGAAGATTTTATTGCGCGCGCCGCGGGAGCGCGTGTGGCGCGCGATCAGCGACGCCAAACAGTTTGGCAGCTGGTTCGGCGTGGCTTTCGACGCGCCGTTTGCCGAAGGTGCGCGACTGAATGCGAAAATCGTCCCGACGACCGTGGACGCCGAGGTCGCCAAAATGCAGGAGCCTTACGCGGGAAAGGCGTTCGAGTGGACGGTGGAGCATGTCGAGCCGATGCGGCGCATCTCGTTCCGCTGGCACCCGTACGCCGTGGAAGAGGGCATCGACTATTCCAAGGAGCCGACCACGCTGATCGAATTTGACTTGGCCGACGCTCCGGGCGGCGTTCTCCTGACTATCACGGAATCGGGATTCGATCAGATTCCGCTGGAGCGGCGCGCCAAGGCGTTCAAGGCCAACGAGGGCGGCTGGGAAATGCAGACTCGTCTCATCGAGAAATACCTTGCGCAGACGTCTTAACTCGCGCATGGGTACGGCGCCGGTCTCGTCGGCGCCGCTCTTCGCCGCGCTCGGTGACAAGACCCGCTTGTGGCTCGTCTCGCGCCTCTGCGAAGGCGGACCGATGTCCATCACCAGCCTGACTGCCGGGTCGCGCGTCACTCGCCAGGCCGTCACGAAACACCTGCGCGTGCTCGAGGGCGCCGGCCTGGTGCGCAGCCGGCGCCGCGGCCGCGAAAGCATCTGGCAACTCGAGCAGCGCCGCCTCCGCGAAGCGCGCCGCTACCTGGATTTGATTTCGCTGCAGTGGGACGACGCTCTGGACCGGCTGCGAACCCTCGTCGAAGAATAAGAGGAAAAATATTTTGCGCGTTTGCATCGATGCTCGCTTCGGCGTGTACAATACGATTTCCGACGTTCCTTTTACAGGCGCATGGCTGAAGCGGGCTCATTTGCGGATCGCGTGAAGCAGCAGGCGGACATTGTCCGCGTGGTGGGTGAATACGTTCGCCTGAAAAAGTCCGGGCAGAATTTCACGGGGCTGTGCCCCTTCCATAGCGAAAAGACGCCGTCGTTTGCCGTACATCCGGTGAAGCAGATTTATCACTGCTTCGGGTGCGGCGTGGGCGGCGACGTTTTCAGCTTCGTGATGGAGATGGACAAGATCACGTTCCCGGAAGCGGTGCGAGCCGTGGCGGAAAAATGCGGCATCGCCGTTCCGGCCCCGCGAGAGCGCTCGCCCGAAGAGCGGCGTGAAAACCAGTTGCGCTCGACGCTGGTCGATATCCACAAAGAAGCCGCCGCATTTTTCGTGCAGCAACTGAACGGGCCCCCGGAAGGCCGCGCCGCCAAGGCCTACTTGCTCGATCGCGGGCTGGACTCCGAAGCCGTCGCGCGCTTTGGCATTGGTTTCGCTCCTTCGGGCGGCGAAGCGCTGCTGCGCGCGCTCAAGCCGAAATATCCGGAGAAAGCGCTCGAACCCTCGGGCCTCTTCAGCCGCGACCAGAACGGGCGCCTCTTCGATCGCTTTCGCCGCCGCGTGATGTTTCCGATCGCAAACGAATCGGGAAAAATCGTGGCGTTCGGCGGACGCGCGCTCGGCGACGACCTGCCAAAATATCTGAACTCGCCCGAGACGCCGATCTACACGAAGAGCAACATCCTGTATCACCTCGACCGCGCGAAGGATGCGCTGCGCCAGCGCGATTTCGCCGTTCTCGTCGAGGGTTACATGGACGCGATCGCCGTGGCGCGCGCGGGCGTCTCGAACGTGGTCGCGAGTTGCGGCACGAGCCTTACTGAGCCGCAAGTGAAGCTGCTCAATCGCTTCACCCGGCGGATCATCGTCAACTACGATCCGGACACGGCAGGCCAGGCGGCCACCGAGCGCTCGCTCGCGATTCTTCTCGAACAGGGCGCCGAGGTTCGCGTGCTCGCGCTTCCCGGCGGCAAGGACCCGGACAGCTTCATCCGCTCGGAAGGCCCCGCGGCGTATACGAAATTGCTGAGCCAGGCTCCGCCTTACGTGGACTATTTGATTTCGCGCGCCCGCAAGACGGACATGTCGACCGCGGAAGGAAAACTTCGCGCGGTGAATTCCCTCCTGCCGTACGTTCAGCGCATTCCCGACCGCATTCTGCGCTCGGAGTGGGCCACGCGGATCGCGCAGCAGCTCCGCATCGAGGAACCGGTGCTGCGCGAATCGATGCGCAAGGCGGCGAGCGAGCGGCGCAGCGAAGTGAAGGCCCGGCCGGAGCTTGTGGGGCGCGTGGGAAAGCCCGCGGAGCGGCGGCTGGTGCAAATGCTGATCGAAGGCGAGGAATTTCGCGCGCAACTGGCCGAGGAAATCCGCGCCGGGGAATTGCACCGCGGACTCGAGAGCGAGCGCATCCTAGGCGTCTTGATTGAGGCCTGCGCGTCGGGCGTGCGTCCGGACGCGGCCGCGCTCGCCCTGGCGCTCGATGAGCGCGACCGGCGTCTGCTGTTTGAAATCGCATTTGAAGCCGCTGCGCCACCCACGCCTGAGGAGGCGGCAAGCTGTATCACGGTGCTGCGCCGCCTGAAGGCCGAGGAGGAACTGTCCGCGGTGCAACGGCAGATCGAATCCTTTGCCGCGGCGGCTGGGGCGGGAGCAGGCGGCGAGCTGAGACGGCTTCTCGAACGCAAGCAGGAGTTGCGGCGGAGGCTTGAGCCTCCGGCACAGTAGATGTCTCCACTCTGTCCGTTCAAACCTCAAGAGCAAGCTCAAAACTACGCGACGAACAAACGTGGCTCCAGAGGCTCAAGCCCTCTCATGGCTGGGGCTATATGGCCGGGCTGAAGACCGGCCCTCCGAAATCCGAGACCGTCCGCCGGAAATTCCCCTTGCGCTGCGCCCGATTTGCTTCCTGGCGTTGATTCCATCAAAAAAAAGACCTCAACACAGAGTTCACTGAGAACCACAGAGGTTCACGGAGAATTTGCTGCCGTGGTTTGGCGCTCGCTCGGAAACTTCGTCCGAAAATCGGTGTTTGTATTGATTAATACCCGCGAAACAAAACGGTTGACGCCCTTGCCCGCCAACGGATAACTTGAACCGGTTTACGCTTGATGGCGGCGTAACGCGTGCTTTGCGATTGGCATCTAAAATGCGTGGGGAAAAGCGTTCCGACGGATTCGGGGCGCGGGCCGGGTCAAGGGACGTTGCGAAGCGCTGTTCCCTCCGTGCGATCACGCAGAGACAATTTGAGCACGCGTTGCGAAACAGGTGTTTCGCCGGCGGGCGGAATTGCCGATAGTTGAGTCGGGTGTTTTTGCTGTTCCTCGGTCGATGTAGGGGCCGTTGCGGGCGTTGTTCGGGGAGGCTTCCTTGGCGCTGGCAATCGAGGAAAAATACGATCAGGTACGGCAGCTCATTGCCATGGGCAAGGAGCGCGGCTACCTCCTGTACGACGAAGTGAACGATATCCTGCCCGCCGAGGTCCACTCCTCGGAAGAGATTGACGACCTTCTCTCCACATTCGAGCGCTACGGCATCGACATTTACGAAGACGCGGCCGCGGCCAAAGCCGCCCGCGCCACTGCCGATCCAACCGTAGCCGACGCTCCCGAAATCGAATCCAAGGACGACCTCCCCGTCGCGGAAGACGCCGGCGAACTCGACCTGACGCCGGGAATGCTGGAGAAAACGAACGACCCGGTTCGCATGTACCTGCGCGAAATGGGCACCGTCCCGCTGCTGACGCGCGAGGGCGAAGTGGCCATCGCCAAGCGCATCGAACGCGGCCAGCTCCTGGTCCTGAAGACGATCACGCGTTCCCCCATTATCGTAAAAGAGCTGGTGAACATCGGAGAGGACCTCCGCAAAGGCACGCGCTCGATCAAGGAAATCGTTCAATTCGACGACGAAGAACTGACCGAAGAGAAGATCGAGAACAAGACCAAGAAAATACTCAAGGTCCTCGACCGGATCGCCAAGCTGTACAACGAATGCCTGCGCGAGGCCGCGAAGCTCGAGCGGATGCCGAAGTCGAAGAAGCGGCCCTACATCCACTTGAAGTACCACGTTTCGCGGCTGCGCATCGAGATGTCGCAACTGGCGCGCTCGATCGAATTTCACCCGTTTGAAAAGAAGCGCCTGATCGACAAGATTCGCCACACGGTCGAGCGTCTGCAATCGCTCGAGCGCGAAGCGGGAAAGCTCGAGCGCCGCGCCGACGCGTCCAAGGGCGACAACGCCGCCGAGGCCCGCAAGGAGCTGCGCACGCGCCGCACCGAACTGCGCGAAATCGAAGTCTCCAGCGAAACCGGCCTCACCGATTTGAAGCGCATGCTTCTGGTGATTCTTCGGGGAGAAGCCGAAGCCGAGCAAGCCAAAAAAGAATTGATCGAGGCGAACCTGCGCCTCGTCGTTTCCATCGCCAAGAAATACACCAATCGCGGCTTGCAGTTTCTTGACCTGATTCAGGAAGGCAACATCGGCCTGATGAAGGCGGTCGACAAGTTCGAGTGGCGACGGGGCTACAAGTTTTCGACCTACGCCACGTGGTGGATCCGCCAGGCCATTACCCGCGCGATCGCCGATCAGGCTCGCACCATCCGCATCCCGGTGCACATGATCGAGACGATCAACAAGCTGATCCGCACCAGCCGCCAGCTGGTGCAGGAGCTGGGGCGCGAGCCGACCTCCGAAGAAATCGCCAAGCGAATGGACATTCCCGTCGCGAAGGTGCGCAAGATTTTGAAAATCGCGCAGGAGCCGATTTCCCTCGAGACACCCATCGGCGAGGAAGAAGATTCGCATCTCGGCGATTTCATCGAAGACAAGGCGGTGGTCTCGCCGTCCGACGCGGTGATCAACCTGAATTTGAAGGAACAGACTTCGTCGGTGCTGAAGACGCTGACGCCGCGCGAGGAAAAAGTCATCAAGATGCGCTTCGGTCTCGACGACGGCTCCGAACACACGCTCGAGGAAGTGGGCCAGTCCTTCGCCGTCACCCGCGAGCGTATCCGCCAGATCGAAGCCAAGGCGCTGCGCAAGCTGCGGCATCCGTCGCGCTCGCGCAAGCTGCGCGCGTTCCTGGAAGGCTCGTCGCGCGATTACCTCTGAAATTTTTGGGTCCATTGATTAGGCGGGAAGTTCAATGTAGGAAGAGGACGCTTGTGGTTCCGGAATTGGGTAACCCTCCTCGCGCAAGCCATCCACGTGGAATTCGATTGCTTTGCGCATATTCTGCTCTGTTTCCTCGCGCGTTTTCCCAGTGGACACGCACCCTGGAAGGTCGGGCGAGTAACTTGAGTAGCCGGTTTCAGTTCGCTCGATGATGATTAGATATCGCTTCATTTCTTAGTCCCGTCCGGGTTTGTCCCACGCCGCAGTGATCTGATCCAATCCTTCTCGGTACGTCGGATACTTCGGCGACCAGCCGAAATCGCGGCGGAAGCGCGCGTTCGTTGTCCTCGTGGATTTCGTGAAATAGGTTACGGCCTGTTCGCCGGCGAGCCAGCGAGCGAGCCAAACGGGCGCGCGGCGCGGAGCCAGGGCTCCCAAACGCGCGGCAAATTCGGTGAGGTACGTGCGCACCGGGACGAGTTCGTTGTCGACGATGTGCCAGATGCCGTTCGTCGGCTTTTCGGCGGCGGCCATGAATGCGCTTGCGGCATCGTCCGTGTGAATGATCGCCCACATCGCGTCGCCGCTGCCGATCACGGGCATTTGGCGCTTGCGGAGCGCGTCTCCAATCATTCGCATGTGCGCCGATTCGGAATCGTAGAAATAGCCGCCGCGCAAAATTGCGACCGTAAAGCCCTCGGCCGAGGCGGCCTCGCGCGCGATGGCTTCGGCATCGATGGCCGACTGGATGGCGGGCTCGGGCACCACGGGTGAGTCTTCGTCGAATGCGGATTCGTCCCTGGGGCGCGCGACCCATGTGATGCTCTGTTGCAGATACGCTTTTGCGCCGATCTTTCCCGCGGCTTCGGTGAGGCAGCGCGTGCCTTTGCGGCGAATGTGGTCGTTCATGGCCCAATCGGCGGGCGCGGTTTTTTGCTTTGTGGGAATTGCGGTGGCGGCGTGGATCACGGTGTCGCAGCCGTCCGCGGCGCGCGCCAGGGACTCCGCGTCGAAGAGATCGGCTTGGCGCGGCTCGCCCCCGGCGACTTTCACGGCGGCTTCGGCCTTGGGGCTGCGCACTTGTCCAACGACGGAGTGGCCGCGCGACACGAGGCCCTTGACGAGCCTGCGGCCCAGAACTCCCGACGCGCCCGCGATGAATATTTTCATCGGACAATTCCTCAAAGCAGCGTCATGGCGCCGCCCTCAGGTTGTGAAGGCGGCGCTCAGAAGGATCGACCTCGTTGTGACCAAACCCGCAGGCTCAAAGCCTGCGCCACTTATCCCGCCACCGGCGTCGGAGCTTTCCCGGCTCCCAGCGACAGAGAGCGCACGCGGATCGCGGCGACGGTTCCTCCGCCGTAAATCGCGCCGAGAAGCAGGAAAGCTATCGACAACGTGAAATGCTCGGCAAACGAGCCGAGCAGGTAGCTCATGACCACCTGCAAGATCGTGGCGATCACCGAAAACGCGGACTGCGTGCGCCCCATGAGCCTTCTCGGCACGGACGCCAAAATTGAAGATTGCGTCAGCACGCCGCCGAGCGCGCGGCAAAAGCCGAACAGCGCGTTGGTCGCAATCGCCAGCGCCAGATAGCGAACGAATGGAAACAGCGTGTGGCCCACGGCCAGCGTGGCCAGCGCCAGAATCAACACGCCGTACGGATTCCTTCGCGCCACCGAGCCCGCCGCCAATCCTCCGACGATGGCCCCCGCGGCCCAGCCCATCTCAATATATCCGTATCCCACCGGGCCGGAGGAGAGCAGATCCCTCGCCAGCGCTACCACCAAAACATTGGCGCTGATCACGCCGGCCATCATGCACGCGTACGTAAATCCCAGCGCCATCACCCGCGGCTGCTCGCGCAAATATGCCAGGCCTTCGCCGATTTCCGCAAAAATGCCGCTGCCCCGGTCCTCCATCGTCACCAGGTCCGGTTCGGACATTTCCGGAGGGGCTTCGATCGTGGGCGCAGCGGCCATGAGCCCCGGCATCGGAATCTCCACGGGAGCGTGGTATCCGCGCCGCAGCATCAAGAGGCAAACCGCGGAAACCAGATAAGTGGTGCCGTCGATTCCGAGGATGCCCGCCAGCCCCGCGCGCACATAGATGAAACCGACGAGCGCGCCCGCCGCAGCCATTCCCCCCTGCACGGCGATCAATACAGTGGCATTCGCCAGGATCAATCTCTCACGCGGGACGAGTTCCTGGATCAGCGCGTTCGTCGTGGACCAATAAATCGCGAATCCCACGCCCAGCAGGAAGACCATCGTGTACAGCTGCCATAGCGCCAAGTGGCTGGCGTAGGCGAGGCCGGCCGTTACGAGGACGATCACCGCGCGCGCCGCGTCCAGCGTCATGCCCAGGTAGCGCCGGTCCACACGATCGATCAGGACGCCGCCGAACGGAGGCACCACCAGTCCCGGCAGCGTTACCAGGATGACGATCAGGCTGACCTTCACGGTGGACTGGGTCACGCCGAGCACATACCAGGTCACGCCGGCGAAGTTCATGCCGGTCCCGAACAGGGACACCAGCATAGCCAAGAAGAAAAAGGGGAAACCCGGGATGCGAAACAACTCTTTCCAACTACCGGGCGATGGTTGTTCGGGGGACATTTCAGAATCGGAGAGGCCACTCTTTGGCATCTGGCCAAGTTTAGCGGCAATGTTCGCCGGGGTCCAAGCAAATGAGGCCGTGCTGTTGCGGAGATTTGATTTCGCGGGGCGGGTTAAAGGCCGCGCAGTGTGCCCAATCCGGCAGCGACTGCGGCACGCCTAACCCACGCATTCTCTGCATGGTGCGCGACGTTTACGAGCGTCCAACGATTCGCTTATGACTCCTTTAGGGCCTTGGAATTAGGCTGATGTTTACTTCCGGTTTTGGCAGGCGCTGGAGGAAATCGCCTCTCATGTTGATGAACCAGCTTCAGCTGGGCGAGGTCTTCGAGAAGTTTCGGATCGAAGCGTTCGTCATCCGCACTTCGATGACGACGATTTATCGCGCCACCGATCTCGAGACTGGCTGGCTTGTAGCCATTAAGATTCCCCATCCTGAACTCGAGTGCGACCCGACTTTTTACAGCCGCTTCCAGCGCGAGATCGCGATCAGCAAGAAGCTCCGTCACCCCGGCGTCGTCCAAACCTTTGACAGCAGCGAAATGAATCAGCTGTGCATTGTGATGGAGTGGATCGAAGGAAAATTTCTGCGGGAAATTATTTCCAGGGAAGGAAAGCTTTCCGTCGAGCGCGCCACGCGCATTGCGACGGCGGTTTGCGAAGCGCTCGAATACGTCCACGGCCAGGGCGTCGTGCACCGCGACTTGAAACCGGAAAACATCATGGTGCTCGAGGGAGACCGCATCAAGCTGATCGACTTCGGCATCTCGGGAAGCGAAGGCGCGCGCCGCCTGACGTTTTCGAAGTTCTCCAACGCGATGGGCACGCCGGATTACATTTCGCCTGAACAGATCAAGCGCAGGCGCACGGACGGCCGCAGCGACGTCTACGCGATGGGCGTGATCCTCTTCGAGATGCTGACCGGCGAGACGCCGTTCGACGGGCCAAGCCCGTTCGCCGTGATGAACAATCGCCTCGTGAACGATCCGCCGCCCGCGCGCGAACTCAATCCCGACATTTCAGCGCAAATGCAGGAGATTTTGTATCGCGCGATGGAGCGCGATCCCGAGGGCCGCTTCGCCGGCGCCCGCGCTTTCGCGGACGCCCTCGCGCACCCGGACTGCGTCGAAGCGATCGATCGCTCCGCGCGAAAAGAGAGCAAGAAGAAATCGCTGTCATTCACGCCGTTCCTGAAGAAAATTCTGTCCTACACCATGTTGCTGATGATTCCCGTCGTAATCTTCACCACGCTGATCCTGCTGGTCACCCATCTCAAGTAAGCATCCCGCCGGCGCCGTATCCGGGTCCGGAGCCCCTGCCCTCGCGTCCGGCTTACTCTTTCCGCAAAGTAGTACCTCGGGTCCATGGTGTCGCGCGGTTTATCGAGAGAAATTGAAACGAGGCCCCTACCCCTCCACACTTGAAACGCCGAGGAAAAGAGGACACATGCACCGGAATATGAGCCTCGTTGCAGCATCCGCGCTGGCCCTGATGTTCAGCCTGCCCGCGCACGCGCAGGACGCGTCGCCTTCGCTGGGCGACTTGGCCCGCCAGTCGCAGAAGGACAAAGAGAAGGCCAACAAGCCCACCGCGAAGGTCTTCACCAATGAAGACATGCCGTCCAAGGCGGATGGCGCGCCCGCGGCGTTAGGCGGAAGCGTGGGACAAGCCGCGCAGACGCTGCAGGGAAACGCATCCAGCGCAAATGTCACGCCGGCACAGAAGCTGGACCAATTGGAAAATTTCGTCAGCCAGGTCGCGGCCCTGGACAAGGCGACGCTCGTGCAAGGCGCCCTGGGTGACAAGAAGGACGCGAATTTCCCTGGTCGCGCCAGATGGGAAGAACGATTGTTCGCGGCTAAGGAAACCTACGTGACGCAGGTTCGGGCGGTCATCGATAAGGCCAGGCAAACCGTGTCTTCCGCCGAAAGCATCAAGGGGACGCAGGATCCGAACGATCCTCGGATCAAAGAAATGAGCGCCAAGCTGGAAACCCTCATACGAGATGCCGTGCAGACGGACTCGGGTTTTCAGGCCGTGATCATGGAAGGCCGCGACCTGGCCTCCCAGCCGAGCGGGCACTGAGCGTCGGTCTTCCGGACTAGAAATTCCCCTGATTCGGGCTGTACGGACTCGCCAGATATTTCAGTGATTGCGCTTCGTTCTTGGTGGGAAGAATCTTGTCCGGATCGAGGCGCACCATCACGTAGCGAATGTGGTCGTCGATTTTCGTGAACCAGTGCCCGGTCCCCGCCGGAATGACGATCATGTCGCCGGCCTTCAACTCATGCACTTCGGGATTTTTGATCGAAGCGGCGCTGAAGCCGGGGCCGTTTTGTTCGCGCACGGTTTTCAGCGTGCTCGGCCGCGGCTTTGGATCGACAAGGTCCGGGCCCGTCAGCAGCGTCGCCGAGCCTTCAATCACGTAGTACACCTCGCTCACCTGCTCGTGCTCGGCCACCGCTTCCGCCACCTGATTTTCAAGCCCCTGCGCCTGGCCCAGCTTTCCACGATAGATGCTGCCAATGCCGACCTGCACGCGCCCGACGTCCACGGAACGCACCTGCTGATCCACTAGCTTGTGCTCGATGGCGCGCTGGTTGTAAGCATCAAGCTCGCTCTTCGGAACGTACACGGCCTGGCAATGATTGCAGGTGGGCTTCGGTTCCACATCTTGCGCGAGCACTGGGAACACGGCGGCGACTGCAGTCAACAGCAAAACCCTCGAGACGAATCTCTTCACTTCCATCGAACACCCTCCTCCAATAATTTCTTCAAGCTGCTCGGTCACAGGTGGAAGTATCTATACCCTAAGATCGCCCAGCGTCGCTGGGGAAATTGTGGGACAGCCACTCCTTCTCCCGAGCCTCTGCGCGCGGCTGGCTGTCCCCCGTGCAAACGGGACGCACACCTATCACTGCTTTCCGAAGCACACGACGCCGCAATCCATCTTATGATGTACTCATGTCTCCGCTAATCGAGCTGCTCGGGCTCACGGTCGAGATTCCTACACGGGCCGGATGGATTCGCCCGGTGGACGACGTTTCGTTTTCGCTCGAAAAAGGAGAATCGCTGGGCCTCGTGGGCGAATCGGGTAGCGGAAAATCGATGCTGGCGCTGGCGCTCATGGGGCTCTTGCCGCAGGGTGCGCGGGCGCGCGGCGAGGCTTGGCTCGCGGACCCCGCATTCCTCGGGACAAGCGCGAATGGCGCCGGCGGCAACGGCTCGACTTCACGCGTGAATTTGCTGGCGCTCGCCGAGCGCGCGCAGATTGGCGTGCGGGGGCGCGACATCGCCATGATTTTTCAGGAGCCGATGACGGCGCTCAATCCCGTGATGCGCGTGGGCGCGCAGATCGCGGAAGCGATTCGGGCGCATGAAAAAAATCTTTCGCGCGAGGAAGTAGACCGCCGCGTGGCCGCGGCGCTCGAACGCGCGGCCGTGCCCGAGCCCGCGCTGCGCGCGCGGCAGTATCCGCACCAACTTTCGGGCGGCTTGCGCCAGCGCGCCATGATCGCCATGGCGCTCGCGGGAGGAAACGGAAACGCTCCGCGCCTTTTGATCGCCGATGAGCCGACGACCGCGCTCGACGTAACCGTGCAGAAACAAATTCTCGATCTGCTCGCCGAGCTTCGGCGGGATCTCGGCTTGGCGCTGCTCTTCATTACGCACGATCTTGGCGTGGTGGCGCGCGTCGCGGATCGCATCGCGGTCACTTACGCGGGACGCATCGTGGAGGAAGGCCCCGCGCGCGAAGTGCTCGAACGCCCTAGGCATCCTTACACTGCGGGGCTCTTGCGCGCTTCGCCGCAGCTTGTGCGGCATAAGCTGGAGCCGATCGCCGGCGCGGTGCCGTCGCTCACGGCGTTGCCTCCGGGCTGCGCGTTTGAACCTCGATGCCCGGTGCGCATCGCCGAATGCGCGGCGGCAGTGCCCGATTTGCGCGACGCCGGGCCGGGGCACCGCGCGAGGTGCGTGCTGGTTTAGGGTTCAGTAGGACAGGCTTTGAGCCTGTCGGGTTGGTTGCGGCTGGATCGATCCCGCGGTAACTAACCCCGACAGGCTGGAAGCCTGTCCTACTGGACGCCACGCACCGCGGGAACGAATGGATATTTTGAGAAAACGGAATGCAAAAGCCATGACTACCGAATCGAGGCACCAGGAAAAAGTTCGCGAGCGCTTCACGGAAACCGTGGACGTCTTTGCGCGAACCACTCGCCGGACGCGCACTGAAGAAGCTGAACGCCTGGCTGAATACGCAACGACGGGCCTCGCGAACGCGCGCAGCCTCGTCGCGATCGACCTCGCCTGCGGACCCGGCACCTACACACGGCCGCTCGCCGCGCGCGTTGGCCGCGCCATCGGCGCCGACCTCACTCCCGCGATGGTGGAGAAAGCGCGCGCCGAGGCCGCGCGCGCCGGCATCGCGAACATCGAATTTGTGTGCGCCGATATCTACGCGCTGCCGTTCGCCGACAAATCCGCCGGCGTTGTTTCCTGCGGCTACGCGTTCCATCACATGACCGATCCGGCGCGAGCCCTCGCGGAAATGGCGCGCGTCCTTCAGCCCGGTGGCCGCATGGCGATCACGGACATCATCGTGCCCGAAGGCTGCGATGCTGCGTTTCAGAACCACGCCGAGCGCGTCCGCGATCCCTCGCACACGAACACGCAGACCATCGCGAATTTCCGCGCGTGGATGAAGGACCTCGGCTTGCGTATCGTCTCCGAACGCACTCACGACAACTGGTACGAATTCAACGTCTGGATGGGCAACGCGGGCAAGGCGCCCGGCGATCCGGTCTACGAGGAGGTTCGCGCGCTGATGGACAGCCGCATCGAGAACGATACGTCGGGATTCCATCCTCGCCGCAACGGTCAAATCCCCAGCGGACTCAAATTCATGCACACGGTGTTGTTGCTGATCGCGGAGAAACCTGTTTGACCGCTCCGCCCCTTCTCGAGGCGCGTAATCTGCGGAAGACGTTCTCCGCGCCTTCGGGCGCGCTAGCGAACGGCGCGTCGCAGTCGAGGAGCGCTGACGGCAACGGAGTCGCCGCGGTCGACGGCGTAAGCCTCGAACTTGCCGCCGGTGAAACGCTCGCCGTTGTCGGCGAATCCGGCAGCGGCAAGACCACTCTCGCGCGGATGCTGCTCCGCCTCATCGAGCCGGACTCCGGCGAATTGTTCGTCGAGGGCCGCGACTTCCTCGCGGCTCGCGGCGGGGAACTGCGCGCGCTGCGCCGCGAGATGCAAATGGTGTTTCAGGACCCTTTCGCGTCGCTTGATCCGCGCATGCGCGTCGGCTCGATCGTCGGCGAGCCGCTCGAAATTCACGAGCCTAAGCTCAGCCGCGCCGACCGACGCTCGCGCGTCATCGAAGTCCTGCGCGCCACCGGCCTCGCCGAAGATACTCTCGCGCGCTATCCGCACGAATTTTCCGGAGGCCAGCGCCAGCGCATCGGCATCGCTCGCGCCCTCGTGCTTCGTCCGCGCCTCGTCGTGGCCGATGAGCCGGTCTCCGCGCTCGACGTTTCCGTGGGCGCGCAGATCCTCGATCTGCTCCAAAAATTGCAGCGCGATTTCTCGCTCACCTACCTCCTGATTTCGCACAGCCTGCCGGTCGTCGCGCAACTCGCGACGCGCATCGCCGTCATGCAAGGCGGCCGGATCGTCGAAACCGGCCCGGCCGAACAAGTCCTGCGCGCCCCGGCCCACCCCTACACGCAATCCCTCATCGCCGCGATTCCCTCCCTGCCTGCTTCGATCTGAGGGCCGCCCTGGAAAAATCGAGCATTCTCTAATACACTAGAAATGAGCCACTTAGGGCTTTCCAGGGCGGGCAACAAAACGCCTCGGAATTCGCTCACTCTTTTGCGCGAGCCTACGTCTAACGAAATGTAGAAGTCTCGGCAGTTAGGCGAGTGCACCGCAATGGCGGCTGACGGAATGACGATGACCTGGTCCGGCAACGGCTCGGGAGACTCGGTGCGAGGTTCAGCCTCGATCGGAGTCTCAGGGCGGGGCCTTGCCCCGGCGGACGAGCGTTCCCTGATCGAGCGCGCGCAAGCCGGAGACCGCGAAGCGTTTGAAGACCTGGTGCGCTGCTACGACCGCGACGTTTTGCGCATCGCCCTCAACATCCTGCACCGGCCCGAGGACGCCCGGGACGTCTACCAGGAAGCCTTCCTGAAAATCTACAAGAATTTGCCGCGCTTCCGCTTCGAGTGCAGCTTTTATACCTGGGTCTACCGCGTAGTGACGAACGTCTGCCTCGACCATTTGCGGCGGCGCAGCAGCCGGCCGGAAGACCAAGCGCCGGACCTTGCGTCTAACGCGGACGGCGAGCCGATTCCGGGAGACTTCTTCGACCGGCAGCAGGACACGGCGGCGCTGTCCGATCCCGAGCGCCGGATGCAGGGACTCGAGATCGCACGCCGAATCTCCGCCGCGATGGAGCGGCTGACGCCACGCGAGCGCATGGTCTTCGCGATGAAGCATTACCAGGGACTGAAATTGCGCGACATCGGCGACGCACTTGGCACCACGGAAGAGACGGTAAAGAATTCCCTATTTCGCGCGACGCGCAAATTGCGGGCGCAATTGGAAGGACTGCTGTGAGCGATAGCCGTAAAGATCTGGGGTTCGGCAACGCGCCAGGCGAGCCGGACGCAAGCGCCGGAAAAATCGGACGCGCGGTTCGCTGCGATGAGATCGAATCGCTGGCCGTTTTCTACGCCTGCGACGAACTGGATGCCGGCGAGCGCGCCGCGCTCGATGCGCACGTCGCCGTATGCCCTTCTTGCGCCGCGGCGCTCCAGCGCGAAACGCGCTTGCAGCTGGCCTTCGCGTCGATCGAGCCGCCGGCTGACTCCTTGGACCGCTCGGGCTTGCTGCTGGCGCAGTGCCGCAGCGAACTAGCCGAAGCGCTCGATGACCGCCAGGCCTCGGCAGGCCGCTCCGGGTGGCCGACTTTTCTTTCTCCCGCTGCGTGGTGGGACGCGCTGCGCCACACGCTCATCTATCATCCTGCGCTGAGCATGGGCGTGCTGCTGGTGGCGGGATTCCTTGCGGGTGTCGCGGGGCAGCGCTTGCCCGTCGGGCCGCCGCCGATCATCGCGTCGCAGCCTGTGCTGACGTCGAGTTCCTCAGGGTCATCGATGCGACCGAAAGTCATCGAAGAACAACTGCGCAATGCGGAAAGCGCGACCGTCACCTGGGTCACGCCCTCCGGCTCTTCGACCCGCAGGGTTCAGGTGCAGCTGAACTCTCCGACGCCGACGGACATCGTGGGCTCACCGTATGATGCGGACGTGCAGCGCGCGCTCACGTTCTTGCTCGAGAATGGCCAGCGATTCGATCCCAATGTGCGCCTGGATTCGCTGGACGTGCTGCGCACCAATGCCGCCGATCCTGACGTGCGTCGCACCCTGTGCGCGACCGCGCGCCTGGACCGCAATCCTGGCGTTCGCCGCAAAGCGCTTGATGCCCTGCAGGGGTTCGAGCGCGATCCGATGGTCCGCGACGCGCTGCTCGACGCGGTCGAGAGCGACGCCGATGCGGGAGTCCGCGTCGAGGGCATTCACCTCGTTCTTTCCGCGCTGCAATCCGAAGGCGGAGCCGGCGCGTCCGATCGCCAAGCCGTCGAAATTCTGCGCGGCCGCCTCCGCACCGACCCCAGCCCCGCCGTGCGCCGCCACAGCGCCGTAGCCCTCCAGCAGCTGGGCGAGCCAATCCAGTAGGACAGGCTTCCAGCCTGTCGCCTTTGACTTCCGATTGAAACAAGAAAACAACTTGGAGGGGCTAGTGGCCCTGCTCCCCCAGGGCGCGCGCCTACTGCCGTTCGATAACCGCCTTCGAGGAAGGAACTTCCAGCCGGATGAGCCGGTGAGCGGCGTCAAGGTACAGCATAATTTCCAGGTCGGGCGTACTGGCGCGCAGGGCCGCGGATGTTTCTTTCCCCGCTGGCGCCGATTCCACAGCTTCCACTGAAATCGTGCCCGGAACCATATCCTGCGGAATGACGACCGGGAACGTCTGCTTGCCGCCGGCCTTCCAGTCGTACTGGCGGGCGAGGATCCCGAACTGATAGTAGAGATTGTTGTCAAGGACCGCGATGCGCGGCGAAGTGAACGTGAAATCCTTGCGCAGGGGATTTTCGCCGCCGAAATCGGCGGTGCACTTCGCGGTTCCGCCCGAAAATTCCACCGAGCCGCTCGCCTTCTTCTGGGCTTCCGCGGTCCAGTCGTAATGAATGGGTGAGCCGTCGGCGGCAAGGCGGAGCTGACCAGCCGCCTTGATTTCCGCGCCGCCCGGAGCGCGTGCGGACATTGAGCTGCGCTCGAGCCAGGCATCGCCGGACGGAGCAATCGAGAACTCCTCAGTGCCGACTTGCTGGCCGTCAATGCTGACGCGGAACTTACCCTTGTCCGGAACGAAGACCGATGCGGCGTCCACCGGGATGGCGGGCGGCGCGGCGAGGAGTCCCACAGCCGCCGCGCAGGTCAATACTGCCAAGCAGGTCAGGATCAGAGTACGTTTGTCACTAATCATGACAGAGGCGCTCCGGGAATCCCTCGGCCCGCCTGAGGCTGGGCGGAGCGGTCAAAAATTCCGAGGGCCAGAATTTGCTCGACGACGCGCATAGGTTCGCCGCTGCTCTCGACTCGATAATCGGCCTGCCGGTAATACGGCAAGCGTTCCTCGTAGAGTTTACGAAAACTCGCCTCGTCGCGAAACAGCGGCCGGTCGCCCATCAGCACGCAGCGTTGCAGCAACTCGTCCGACGGGCAATCCAGCCAGATCACGGCCGCGGCCGAGCCTCTTGCGGCGCTTGATTCGCGCAGCAGCACGGCGTTGCGTGGCTGCGTGAACGTTCCGCCACCGAGCGCCAGGACGAGACGCATATTGCGCGCCGCAGCCATGGCCAGGACGCGCTCGAGGCACTCGTGTTCGATGTCGCGAAACACGGCTTCGCCCTTTTGCGCAAAGATTTGCGAAACGGAGAGGCCGGACTCGTTTTCAATTTCTTCGTCCAGGTCGGTGAAATGCCAGGCGAGTTGAGCGGCGAGAAGGCGCCCGATCGTGCTCTTGCCCGAGCCCATGAATCCGGTCAGGCAGACCACGCGGTTCTCCGGGACAGGCCCCGTTGAGGGCGAATGGTTTGAGGATGAATCCTGCAAGCGATTCCGCGAGCGTCAGTCACGCTTCAGAATCTTGATTGTACCACTAAAGGAAGAGAGCTCGACCTTGGCGTGCCCGTCGTTCATGGTGCCAAAGAGGCTGTGGCCCCATTTCGATGAGGGATGCGAATCGCCGTGGGTGTCCGGCTTGAACGAAGCCTGGTTGATCACGTCGCCCTTGAGCGAGGTCGCCTTCACGTCAAAGGAATCGTTCGAGGAAAAATGCACTTCGATGGTGCCGCTGAAATTCTTCATGATGTAGATGCCGCGGCTGAGGAAGCTGCCGTCGAAGAGGATGTTGCCGGAGGAAGTTTGCACGCGCAAGCTGTCCAGCGAGGGCGACATCAGCTGCATGTTGCCGCTGATGGAATTGGCTTCCAGTTTTCCCGCGCAGCGGTTGCAGACGAGCGAGCCGTCGATCGTCTTCACCACCACGTAGCCGTTGACGTCGGTGAGCTGGAGATTCGCGTCCACCGTGTCGAACGTCATGTCGCCGTGCAGGGTCTCCACCGTAACGCTGCCTGAGTCGGTACGCACGCTCAGCTCGCTCTCGACCGGCATGGTGATCTCAAAATCCGTCTTGTCGTTGATGGAAATCTGGTCCCCGACCGGCTGGGTGATCACTTCAATCCGGTTGCCCGCCTGCTCGGTCTCCACTACGGAGTTTCCGCTGGCGTTCGACCAGTTCACCTGCACTTCGCTCTTGGCCCAGGTCTTCACCTGGATGCGGCCGTTCGAATTTCGAATGGTTACCTTGGGCTTGGGCTGCACCTGAAAATGCTTTTCCGCGTGGTCGGCGTGAGCCGGAGAGGCGACCAGCATGAGTCCCGCCATCGCGGCGCCCAGCGTCCCAAGACGAATCGCGTTGCGCGCATGGGCTGCGCTTGCAGCCCGCAGGGAATAACAAGACGCCGGAGATACGTTCACTGCAGTCCTCCCGTCATGCTGCGGTTCATGGCCGTGGCCAAAAGCTCCGCCTTCTGCTGATAGGCCCCGTACAGGTAATCCCGCGCCATCTGATTGTCAGGTTGTTCGCGTACGCTTTTTTCACATATCGCGATCAGGTTGTCAACGAGTTGCAAGTTCCGGCGAATCGACCGAGTAACCGCAGTGTCCTCGCGCTGAACCCCGGGAATGGAATCGTTCCCGACGGTGAGAACTTCTTCCTTGAAAACGTTGTCGGCGGTGAGAGAGGGGGAAACTTCCTGGCGGGGCGCGATCTGGGATTGGATGGAAGTCTGGGGAGCATTCGACAAGTAACCGAGAGCGCCGGATGCGGCGAGTACGAGACCCAGAAACGATCCCGCAATCGCGGGGCGCTGGAATACGGCCCACCATCCAGGACGGGCCGGGCCGGAGGTTCGAACGGCCCCTTGCGTATCGCGGATCAGCCCCTCGGCCTCCAGCTGGTTTCGCAACGAGATCCATACTCGCTCCGGAGGCGCTTCCGTGGCGGCGCTCAACTCCAGGGCGGCGTCACGAATCGCGCCCAAATCGGCCGAAAGGGCGCGACAAGCCTCGCAATTTTCAACGTGAGCGAGCGCCGAGCCGGAGAGCGCTCCGTCGTCCTGATCTTCCAAAATCCGTTCAAATTGTTCGCACTTCATATTCATAACCGCGTTTCCTTCTTCGTCCCAATTCTTACGTGTAGCCCTACGTCTCCACCTCTAGCTTCCAGAACTCTTTGCTGCCTGCCGTTCCTGCCGCGCGATGTCCCGCAATGTTTCCTGAAGAAGTTCCCTCAACCGCATCCGGGCTTTGTGCAGCTGCGACTTCGAGTTTCCAATCGAGCAATCCATCAGGCCCGCGATTTCGTTGTGTTCGAATCCCTGTACGTCATGGAGCACGAAAACCTGCTTATATCCCGGAGGGAGCTGCTCGATCGCTCGTTCCAGATGGACTCGGTCAATCGACCCCGACAACAAGAGGTCAGGGCCTCCGATCTCCCTTCGCGGCCGTGTGGACTCGTCCTCCGGATCGGCCGGCTCATCGAGCGGCGTTTCCGCCAGCGTCTTCTTCCTCAGCTTCATCAAGACTACGTTGACCGCCAGGCGATGAAGCCAGGTTGAAAACGCCGACTCGCCCCGAAACGTGCCAATCTTGCGAAATAGCTGCAAGAAGGCGTCCTGGGTCAAGTCCTCCGCCTCGGCCGTGTTTCCGACCATTCGAAGACACAAGGCATAAACACGACGACTGTGGAGCCTGTAAATGCGTTCAAAGGCGCCAGCGTCGCCCTGTTGGGCGAGGCGGATGGCCTCAGCCTCGGTCATTTCGCTGGTTTCCGATCGTCTCGTCCGGGTCACCGTACCCGTTCGGGACGCATCCGAGTCATGGGATGCGACACCCGCTCCTCAAGTTGTCCGCGTACTAGCATATGAACGTTGGACTGCGCACGATCATTTTCGGTTCAGGTTCGGGAAAAGATTTACAGATTAGCCGGAAACTGCCCATTGATTCTAAGGGTGTTAGCAACTCTAATCTACGCGGGCTGGATTCCACCAAAATCGAATCCAAACAGGGCAGGTTCATCGCTGACCAGTTTTTCCCGGAAGGCAGCGAGTTCTTCGGTTGGAAGCGCGCAGAAAAACGACTTCAGCAGAATCGTCGTCTCCCCCATGCATGTAGCCATATCATAACTAAGGACTTCCAGGAGCTTCCAGATTTGGTCCTGACATTCCGAATCCCCTGTCGAAACGTCTGTAACCACCGCTCGCATTTCCCCTTGGAGTCCGCCCACGATCTCGTCAATGGAATAGAGCTTATGAAAGAACCTGGACCTCTGCCCGAAGACGACCTTGGCGAGCAGGCTGCTGGTTCGCGCGATCTTCTGTGCGGACGATCCCCGAAAATTCGCCGAGGAGAGAGGCTCAACATTCGGGAGAGTTCCAAAATGGGAACCGTGCTCCCGAATCGCGCGAATCACACGGAGCACGCGCGCCGCGAGGCGATCAAATAGGCCGGCAAATATGACAACTCTGTCGTTGGCGGTCTCCCAGCGCTCGTCCTTGCATAGCTGAAGGGCGTCATCGATGGTCATGCATAGGATGAAGTTGGAAGTCTCCAGTTCCTTGCGGGTGGCGTCGAAAAGCTCGCGCTTCTCGGCCGGTATCCATGCGAGCCAGTCCTCGCTGACGGTACGAGTCCGCTGGCTTGCGCGTTTGGCGCGCGTGTCTCCCAAGGCCCACCCTCCGAAGAGGGGCTGAGTATACCATAGGCTTCGGCAACTGAGTCACAGCGGAAACCGCGACTCTGGCCTCGGCGTTCCACCCCTGAAGTGCCGCTGTTCCTTGCCACTGGCTGGCCCAGCCGCTATACTGCGCCATCAACCTTCAAGGTTCTTCGGGAGACTTCACTGTTACCTTTTGAGCCAGCCGATCAGTTTTTGCAGCGCCAGAAAAAGCTTGCCGAGATCGAGGCTCGGGGCCACGAGGCCTATCCGCACAAGTTCGACTGGACCATCTCTCCGCCCGAGATTATCGAAAAATACTCGAATGCGGAGGCCGCGACCCTGGAAGCAGCCAAGCCTTCGGTCCGAGTGGCGGGCCGAGTGGTTGCGCTTCGCGGGCACGGCAAAGCCGGGTTCGCCCACATCTATGACTCCGGCCAGCGGCTGCAGCTGTACGTAAAGCTGGACAACGTCGGCGCGAAATCGTACGAGCTGTTCCAGCTCCTCGACCTCGGGGACATCATCGGCGTCGCGGGTCATCTGTTTCGGACGAAGACGGGTGAGCTTTCCGTCTGGGTCACGGAGCTGACGCTGCTCACCAAGGCGCTTTTGCCGCTGCCGGAAAAATGGCATGGACTCTCGGACGTCGAGATCCGCTACCGCCAGCGGTACCTTGACCTGCTGGCGAACGAAAAAGCCCGCGCGATCTTCATCCGGCGGGCGCACATCGTCCGCGAGTTGCGACGATTTTTCAACGCGCGGGGCTATATCGAAGTCGAAACTCCCATGATGCAACCCATCGCGGGCGGGGCGGCGGCGCGGCCTTTCATCACGCATCACAACACGCTCGATCTCGATCTGTACCTGCGCATCGCGCCGGAGCTCTACCTGAAGCGGCTCGTGGTCGGGGGGCTCGACCGCGTGTATGAAATCAACCGCAACTTCCGGAATGAGGGCATCTCCACGTCCCACAATCCCGAATTTACGATGCTGGAGTTTTACCAGGCGTATAGCGACTATCACGATTTGATGGACCTGAGCGAGGAGCTTTTCGCGTCGCTGGCGACCGAAGTCACCGGCTCGACGTTTGTGAAATACGGCGAGCACGAGATCGATTTCTCGAAATTTCAGCGCCTCTCAATGCGTGAAGCAGTTTGCCGCCATTGGCCCTCGGGCGCCGCGCCTGCGCCTACCGTCGCCGAGCTCGCCGCCCCCGGAGGGCCGCGAGCGGCCGCGGAACGCTTCAATGTTTGGGCGCCGACCGCGGGCCGCGAGCCTTTGCTGGGGCTTGCCGCCATGAAGGACGGAGAAATCACCGGCCTGCTGTTTGAGACCCTCGCCGAACCGCAGCTGATTCAGCCCACAATTTTGTACGACTATCCGACGGAGATTTCGCCGCTTTCGAAATGCAAGACGGATGATCCTTCGCTCGTCGAGCGGTTTGAGATTTACGTGGCAGGGATGGAACTCGGCAACGCCTTCTCAGAACTGAACGACCCCATCGAACAGGAACGCCGCTTCCGCGAGCAGGTCGAGGCCGGGGGCGAAGAAGCCCCGCGCGAAGTGGATATGGACTACATCCGCGCCCTGGCGCACGGCATGCCACCCACTGCCGGCGAAGGGATCGGGATCGACCGCCTCACCATGCTCTTCACCGATTCGCATTCCATCCGTGAGGTGATCCTCTTCCCGTTGCTGCGTCCGGAGGCTGCAGGCGCATCCGATTCCCCGAGTCAGGATTCAGGCGAAAAGAAATGAGATTTGCGTGGTTGGTCGCACGGCGGTATTTGCGATCGCCTTATAAGCCGGCGGTTTTGCGCCTGGTGACGCTTTTCTCGATGATCGGGATCGGCGCGGGCGTGGCGACGCTCGTCATCGCGCTGTCCATGAACACCGGCTTTCGGCGCACGATTCAGGATCGCCTCTTGGGCGTTTCCGCGCACGTGAACCTGACGCGGCCCGGAGCCGAAGGCATCGCGGATTACGACGCCCTGGCGCAGAAACTGAGCCACGTGGACGGCGTGCGCAGCGTGGCCCCCGCGATTTATCTGACCGTGCTGCTTTCGGGCGGCGGGCACGCGCGCGGCGTGGTAGTGAAAGGGATCGAGCCCGAACTCGAGGCGCGCTTCGATGAGGCGCTGAGCCGCATCGTTTCGGGCGCCGCCGATTTCACGCCGGACGCGGACGGATTCGAGTCCATCGTCGTGGGGAAGCTCATGGCGGACGAGCTGAATCTGCGCGTGGGCGATTACATCACGCTGACGAGCCCCGAAGGGCGGCTCACGCCCTACGGCATGGTGCCGCGCTCGCGGCGCTTTCGCATCACCGGCATCTTCAATTCCGGATTTTACGATTATGACGCCAACTGGGTCTTCGCCAAGCTGCCCGCGGCGCAAAATCTTGCAGGCGTCGGCGACGTGGTCAGCGTCCTCGAATTTCGCGTGTATGACGTGGACCGCGCCGCTATCGCGGCTCGCGCGATCGGCGAAGCCGCCGGCGCTGGCTTCACGACCACCACGTGGGAAGACGAAAATCGCGCGCTCTTCCGCGCGCTGCGTCTCGAAAAGCTCGTCACGGCGCTCTTCATCGGCCTGATCACGTTCGTCGCCGGGTTGAACATTCTGGTCGTGCTGTCGATGTGCGTCACCGATCGCGCGCGCGACATTGCCGTGCTCATGTCGCTCGGCGCGTATCGCCCGCAGGTCCGCAACGTCTTCATGCTGCAGGGCCTCGCCGTCGGCGTGATCGGCACCGTCGCCGGCCTCGTCGCGGGCTACGCGCTCTCCTGGGCCGCCGGCTCCTACCACCTGATCCCGCTCGACCCGCAAGTCTACTCGGTGCCCTACGTGCCGTTCGTCTCGAGCGCCTTTGACGGCATGTGGATTGCCGCCGCGGCGCTCGGAATCAGCGTCGCCGCCACGTTGATCCCAGCGCGCGCCGCTTCGCGCATTTTGCCGGTGGATATTTTGCGCTACGAATAGGGCCATGATCCCCAGGGAACCACTGAAGGAGAAGGCGATGATTTTCAACCCGGCGCATCCCGGAGAAGTGTTGAAGGATTATCTGGGCTCCATGACGGTCAAGGAGGCCGCGGCGCGCCTGCGCGTGACGCGGGCGACTTTGTCCCGCATCCTCAACAGACATGCTGGGATCACGGCCGGAATGTCGCTGCGGCTCTCTGCGGCGCTGGGGACGTCGCCGGAGTTCTGGCTGAAGATGCAAGTGCACTACGACCTGTGGACCGCACGGAAGAAGACTCCCAAGATTCAGCGGTTCCCGCGCGCGGCGACTCGCGAGCCAGACCAGGAATTGTCCCGTCCCTGAGGAGAGGCGGAACAGGCGATTTGACGCGGCGACGAAAAGTTCCCCGCGTCTAACCCTTCGCCCGCTGCGGCCGGCTCAGGGCGAGAGACGCGGGCTACAACAACGACCCGCTACGAACCTTCTCCGGTGCCCGAGCTCGGTGGCGGTGGTGGCGCCACCGGCGTTGCTGGTTTATACGTCGGCGCTGGCGGCCTATACGGAGCGCTCTGTGGTTTGATGTCTTTTTTCTTTGGCTTTTTTTTCTCGCGACCGCGCACGTCTCGATTGCCCATGATTTGCTCCCCTTCATATTCAGAAATCGCCCTACCGGCCAGGCGACCGCATCTACTTCCGAGTGTCTCACGATCCGGTAAATTCACAAATGAAGCCGGGCGCACAGATCATTGTGATGAACCCCGCCCGGGAACGTATAATCCTTCCCAGCGTCAAACAGAACGTGTCGCACAGGAGATACAGATGAGCGAGATTACGAGGCGCGGATTTGTGAAAGGCGCGGCGCTCGCGCCGTTGGCGTTTGCGCCATTCCGTAGCGTGGCGCAGCAAGGCGCGCTGAGCGAGAAGTTTGACTTCGTGATCGCGGGTGCCGGGCACAACAGCTTGATCTGCGCCGCGTATCTGGCCAAGGGCGGCTACAAAGTGCTGGTGCTGGAGGGCCGCCCGACGATTGGCGGCGGCACGAAGACCGCCGAAGTTTGCATGCCGGGATTCAAAGAGGATTTGTGCTCGAGCGTTCATTCGGGCATCTCCAACAATCCGCTGGTGCGCAACAACGAATTGAACCTGCGCGACTACGGGTACGGAGAGTACATCGATCCCGATCCCGTCATGCACATCCCGTTCCTCGATGGCGCGTACATCACGGTGTGGCGCGACATCGATCGCACCTGCGAGACGATTTCGCGATTTTCCAAAAAAGACGCCGAGACGTATCGCAGGACCGTGGCGGAATTCAAAGCGTACACGGCCGCGACGAGCGCAAGCCGCGGCGCATCCGGCGCGCCCAAAATTCCCAAGGCCGGGGTGTGGCAGCGGCGGATGGCGATGTCCGGCTATGACCTGGTTTGCGAATTATACGAAAGCGACTACATGCGCCGCGCCAATCTCGTCTGCGGCCATTTTGGATCGGTACCGGGCAGCGAACCGAACACCGGGAGCCAGGCGTTCGCGCTGGCCGTGCAGCAACTGAGCGGGCGCGTGATTCCCAAGGGTGGCTCGGGGACGCTGAGCGTCGCGCTCGGAAAATTCGTCGAAGCGCACAACGGAGTGGTCCTGACGAACAAGCCCGTCACACGGCTCGTCATCGAAGAGAGCAAATGTGTGGGCGTGGAATGCTCTGACGGCAGTACGTATCGCGCCGAGAAATCGGTCATTTCGACGATTCACATCAAGAATTTGGTGAACATGGCGCCGCGCGAACTATGGGGTGAAGAGTTCCTCGAGGCGCTCGAGTTGTATCAACCCGAGCACGCCATGCTGAGCCTGCACTACGCAACGACTGAGCCGCCGAAATATCCGCTGGCCGGCGGCGATACCATTTCGACAGCCGAGTCGGCGATCGCCCCGCCGCTCGATTACTATCTCCGGCTGAACTACATTGAGGCGCGCGGAGAAATTGACCTCAACGATCCACCGGGCTTGCAGATCGTGAGTCCCAGCGTCGCCGATCCGAGCCGCGCTCCGGCGGGGCACCACACGATGAAGATCGAGAGCAATCTTCCCTACGGCCTGAAGGAAGGACCCAAGCACTGGGATAACATCAAGGACCAGGTCGCCGACGCTCTCCTCAATCACTTGCGGAAATATGCGCCGAATCTCACTCCGGACAAATTTCTCGGCAAGTTCATCGAAAGCCCGCTCGACATCGAGCGCATGAATCCCTCTATGTGGCGCGGCGGCACGCACGGCGGCGCGATGATTCCATCGCAGACGGGCAGCCTGCGCCCGGTCCCAGGCTGGGCCAACTACTGCATGCCGATTGCCGGGCTGTATCAAACGGGGGCGTGCACGAACCCCGGTGGCGCAGTTACCGGCATGCCCGGGCGCAACGCGGCGGCAGTCATCCTCAAGGATTTCGGTACCAGCCTCGAGGAAGTTGTAGCGAAGAAATCGAGCTAGCGTGCGCGGAAGACGTGCCGGCCGCGGTGAGCCAGCGGCTAAACAGGTTGCGGAAAAAATAATTTATTTTGTCATTCCGAACGAAGTGAGGAATCTCTCTTGGGTTTAAACGCAGAAAAAGAGAGATTCCTCGGCCCGCCTCCGGCGGGCCTCGGAATGACAAAAATAATTTTCGGCGGCGGCTAAACCCGGATCAATCCAGCCAGATGACGGCACGGCTGAAAGCCGTGCCCTACAAAGCTTCCTCGGCGCCGGCAAGACGGTCGGTTAGCGGCGCCAGAGCCGGTGCGGCAGCAAGTATGTGAATCCCGCGAAGGCTTCCCAGTGCGTGGAAGTGCGTGTTAGACCCTTCTCAAAGCCTGCGTCAAACACCAGATTTTTGCGCGCGGCGTAGCTCCCGGCCCAGAGGTTTCCGATGGCGTTGCTGTGCAGAAAGGGCTGCGTGAAGCGCCAGATTTCGCCGGAGAGCGCGAAGCCTTTCCCGAGCGGATGGGAGATTGAGAGCGTCTGGCCGAACTGGGCCCTGCGCACTTGTCCCTCGAGGACCTCGTTGAACACGGCGTTTGCGTCGTAATGGAAGCCCTTCACGTCCGCACTGGCGTAGAGGACGGAAGAATTGAGCGGGCTGCCAACGTCGAGTTCGGGCGCGCCGCCGTCGTAAACGCGGCGCGAGTAGCTGGCTGACAATGTGGGCCTCGCGCCTTCGCCGGGCAGGAGCACCACTTGCGCGCCCAGAAAAACCTCGGCGACTCCGTTGGCCGAGACTCCGTTCAGGGTGTAGTGGACCGCCGGCTCAGACGACTCGACGAATTCGAGGCGGCGCGAGACGGCCAGCTTGATGACTTCGTTGAATTCGTAGCGCGTCGAAAATTCGCTAGAGGTCGTCGCGCCCAGCGTGCCCATTTCAAATTGCAGGTAGCCCACGGGCGTGAGCGTGGCAGGATTGCTGACAGTGGGCCGCGCGGGATTCGCCTCCGGCCCGCCCTCTTCCGTGGATTCGCTATGTGCTTCGGCGGGTTGGTCTTGTGCGACGACCCGGCGTGCAACGACCGCGCCGAAAAGAAGCAAAACGACTTGCGCGAGTCGAACTCGCCCGCAACGGGTCGAGTGATAGATCGTCGCGGAGTTGCTTCCTGTCGAGAATCCAGGTTCGAATCTCACGGCGGCCATCATAGCGCGTAACTTGAAATCCTATGCAGACGTGTACGCCGCGGGAGAAAGCCGGCGTCCACCCCGCTTCCAACCCACGTCCAGATTGTCCCGAAAAGGACCGGTTCGGCTGTCGCAGTGTCGCTGTGCTCCCAAATGCAAAGACCACAAATTTTCGATGGTTCCTGGCGTGTTTTGGCGTTCTGGTTGCACCTGTTACGGTGTATGCTCAGGCGGCTGGAATGGCGGCGACCCCGAGGCGCGGGATCACCTAAGGTGAAGGCTACAATTTGAGCTATTTCAGCAACTTAGGATGGTGCTCCGCCAGTGCCAAAACAGGGCGTTTTCTTCGCGGGCATTCGAAGGGCGAGAATGTGAAATCGTTTGTCCCCGGAGCGGGCGCGAAAGTGGCAGCCGCGCCGCGGGCCGGCGAACGGCAAGAGAAGATGGGGCATCTAAGTAACTAGAAGTAAATGTAATTTGGGCGACGAAGCGACCCAAACGGGATCAAGTCCGGGCCTTTACGACGATCGATTGAGCGAAAAGCGCGGGAGCAGATGACGGCACAGGCGACAACCTTGGCGGGAACACCGGCGAAAACGGCGCCGCTCGCGGGTGCGCTGATCGAAACGCGCGATTTGCGCAAGGCTTACGGCGCGGGCGCGTCGGAAGTTCAAGTTTTGTCCGGCGTTACGGTGAGTGTGGAGCGCGGAAAGCTAATTGCGATTGTCGGTGCATCCGGCGCGGGCAAGAGCACTTTTCTGCATCTGCTGGCCGCGCTAGACACGCCGACGAGCGGTACAGTATACTTCGAGGGGAAAGCAATAGATTCGTTTCGGGAACACGAGCTTGCGGATTATCGCAATCGCTCGATTGGTTTTGTATGGCAGAGGCACCACCTTTTGGCTGATTTCACGGCCGCGGAGAATGTGGCGATGCCCCTGCTGATGCGCGGCGCAAGGTACGGCGAGGCGCTCGACACCTCCGAACGCTGGCTCAGGGAAGTCGGCCTGGGCGCGCGAGTCGGACAGCGTGCGGGGGAGTTGTCCGGAGGGGAGCAACAGCGTGTGGCGATCGCCCGCGCGCTCGTGCAGGGGCCGGCTCTCTTGCTGGCCGACGAACCCACCGGAGACCTGGACGAGCGAAACGCAGTAGCCGTTTTCGAGCTGATGCAGCGGTTGCACCGGGAGCACCAGCTCACCTCCATCCTGGCCACGCACAATACAGTTCTGGCGGAGCGCGCGGATTCCGTGCTGCGATTGGAGCATGGAACGCTCCAGCCCGTGAAGCAGTTGACCTAAACCCTGGTTTCCGGACTGAGGGAGAAACGAGTTGACCCGTGTTTGAACGCTATACTGAGAAGGCCCGACGCGTCATCTTTTTTGCGCGCTACGAAGCCAGTCAGTACGGTTCCCCGTACATCGAGACCGAGCACCTGCTGCTCGGCCTGATGCGCGAGGACAAGGCACTGGCCAACCGTTTTCTTCGTTCCCACGGCTCCATCGAATCCATCCGCAAAGAGATCGAGCAGCGCATCACGATTCGCGAACGCATTTCCACGTCCGTCGAGGTTCCGCTGAGCCAGGAATCCAAGCGCATCCTGAATTTCGCCACGGAAGAGGCCGAGCGCCTGGGGCACCGGCACGTCGGCACGGAGCATCTGCTTCTCGGAATTTTGCGCGAGGAAAAATGCTTTGGCGCGGAAATTTTGCAGGAACGCGGCCTGCGGCTTTCGACGCTGCGCGAGGAACTCGCCCGCAGCGCGGGTGAAAAGACGCCCGCGGCGCGCCCGAAAGAAACTTCTCTCCTGGCTGAATTCAGCCGCGATCTTACGCAAGCCGCGCTCGAAGGCCAGCTCGATCCGCTGGTGGGCCGCGAGCGCGAACTCGAGCGCGTCGTCCAAATTCTCTGCCGCCGCACGAAGAATAATCCCGTGCTGATCGGCGAGCCGGGCGTCGGCAAGACGGCGATCGTCGAAGGCCTGGCGCAGCGAATTTCCGACAGCGACGTGCCGCCATTCCTGGCTGACAAGCGCATCCTTTCCCTCGATCTTTCACTCATTGTCGCCGGCACGAAATATCGCGGGCAATTTGAAGAGCGGCTCAAGACCATCATGAAGGAATTGATGGAGAGCCAGAACTCGATCGTTTTCATCGACGAGCTGCACACGCTCGTCGGCGCCGGTTCGGCGGAGGGCTCGCTCGACGCCGCCAACATTTTGAAGCCGGCTCTGTCACGCGGCGAAATCCAGTGTATCGGCGCGACCACGCCGGGCGAATATCGCAAGTCCGTTGAGAAGGACCGCTCGCTGGAGCGCCGCTTCCAGGCGGTGAAAGTCGGCGCGCCGTCCGAGGACGAAGCGATCCTGGTTCTCGAGGGCGTGCGCGAGCGCTACGAAAAATTCCACGCCGTGAGCTACACGGACGAAGCCATCCGTTACGCAGTATATCTCTCGAGCCGTTACATTCCGGACCGTTTCCTGCCGGACAAGGCTATCGACCTGATCGACGAAGCCGGCGCGCGCGTGAAGTTGCGCCAGGCCACACTGCCCGATGAAGTCGCGGAAGTGCAGAAGCGCGTGAAGTTCATCACCCATCGGATGGAAACGGCCATCGCCAATCACGAATTCGAGAAGGCGCGCTTCTACTCCGAGGAAGAGCGCAAGGAGAAGGAAAACCTGCGCGCCGTGCGCGAGCGGCTGAAGCTCGACGACACGAACACCGGCATCGTCACGCGCGAGGACATCGAAGAAGTGGTGGCGCGCTGGACCGGAATCGCCGTCACCTCGATCAAGGAAGACGAACAGCAGAAGCTGCTGCGCATCGAAATCGAGCTGCACAAGCGCGTCATCAGCCAGGACAAATCCATCACCGCGCTCGCTCGCGCCATTCGCCGCAGCCGCGCCGGACTCAAGGCTCCGGGACGCCCCGTGGGTTGCTTCCTGTTCCTCGGCCCCACCGGCGTCGGCAAGACCGAAGTCGCGCGGCGCCTCGCCGAATTCCTCTTTGGCAGCGAAAAATCGCTCATCCGCTTCGACATGTCCGAATACATGGAGAAGCACTCCGTCTCGAAGCTGATCGGCGCGCCTCCAGGATACGTGGGTTACGAAGAGGGCGGCCAGCTCACCGAACGCGTGCGGCGCACGCCGTACTCCGTGATTCTGCTCGACGAGATTGAAAAAGCGCATCCGGACGTGTACAACATCCTGCTGCAGGTTTTCGAGGATGGGCAATTGACGGACGGCCTGGGCAACACGGTCGATTTCCGCAACACCATCCTGATCATGACGTCGAACCTCGGCGCGCGGCACCTGCAGAAGAGAACGGCGATGGGCTTCCAGTCCGCCGCGGAAGAGGGCCAGGCGAAGAGCCTCGACGAGCTCGTGCTGGGTGAAGTGAAGCGCGTGTTCAACCCGGAATTCCTGAACCGCCTGGACGAAATTATTCTGTTCAATCCGCTGGCCGATGAAGACCTGCTCCGCATCATCGACCTGCTGGTCGGACAGATCAACGATACGTTGATTCATCGCCAGGTCCAGATTGTGGTCACGCCGGAAGCGCGCCAGTGGGTCCTCGAGAAGACGTGCGCGGATCGCAGTTATGGCGCGCGGCCGTTGCGGCGGGCGCTGCAAAAGTACGTTGAAGATCCGTTGTCGGAAGCGCTGATTCAGGGGGGCCTCCAGCGTCCGGCAACGTTGGAAGTCTACGTCACAAGCGACGGGCTTGGTTTCCGACCGGTGGTCGAAGCAACCCCGGTATCCCACTAGCGAATCCTACGCGCGCAGGCCGGGCCATTCCTGACCCGGTTGGGGGGAGCGTACTTCATTGTTTTGGGGCAAGCGGCCTTGAGGGTTTCCCTGGCCGCGAGACACTACTCGTGTTTTGTCACTGGGCTGCGCGCGAGCACGCTGTATTTGCTTGCCGCGGCCGCTGTGTGTGCGCCTCCGTGCGCCTCGGCGTTTACGCTATCCATTCAAAATTCTCCGCAGGAAAACGCGAGACCCGCCGCCCCTCAGGGCACGGCCACCATCGAGCGCATCGAATTTCAGGGGAATCGCCGGATCCGCAGCGAAACTCTGCGCGCGCGCATTTTCTCCCGGCCCGGCGATCCGGTGAGCGATGAGGCGCTGCGCCGCGATTTCCACGCCTTGTGGAACACGCAGTATTTCGAGGATATCCGGCTCGAAATCGAGGACAGCGCGGACAAGCCCAACCAGAAAATCATCATTTTTTACGTGACGGAGCGGCCGATCATCCGCCGCATCGAATACAAGGGCAACAAATCCGTTTCTGAGTCCGACATCCTCGACCGCTTCAAGGACCGCAAAGTCGGCCTCTCGATCGAAAGCCAGTTCGATCCCACAAAGATCAAGAAAGCGGAAGTCGTCCTGAAGGAGTTGCTCGCCGAGCACGGCCGCCAGTTCGCCACGGTAAAGCCCACCTACGAGCGCCTCCCCGGCACGAACGCCGTCAAGCTCACGTTCAACATCGACGAAGGCCCCAAGGTCAAAGTCGGCAAGATTCTCTTCACCGGCAACACGGCGTTTTCCGGCCGTAAGATCATCCGCACGATGCGCAACTCGAAGCCGTACATGATTCCGCTCGGCCCGGTTCCCCCGAACTACATCGCCGTGATGTCCAAAACGTTCGACCGGCCCAAACTCGATGAGGATTTGGAAATCGGAGTTCGCGGCCTCTACCAGGACAACGGCTATTTCAGCGTGATCGTAAAAGATCCGATCATCCAAAACGTGACCGTGAAAGAGGGTGTGCTGCCCATCGGTGTACCCTACATCGGGGTTCACCAGGGCCGGGCCACGAACATCACCATTCCAATCGAAGAGGGCGAAAAGTACCGCATGGGCACGCTGCACGTGCGCAACGCCAATCCCGACGAAGGCCTCTTCTTCAAGACTCAATATCTGGAACAGATTTTCCCGCTGAAGAAGGGCGACATTTTCAGCGTGGCCAAGGTCCGCAAGGCCATTGAGGACTACACGAAGCTCTACGGAAATTTCGGCTTCATCGATTTCACCGCCGTGCCGGACACTCAAGTCAACAATGCCACGAAGACGATCGACCTGACCTTCGCCTTCGACCAGCAAAAACAATTCTTCGTTCGGCGCATCGATTTCTCCGGCAACACCGGCACGCGCGACAAGGTCATCCGCCGCGAGCTCCTGCTCAACGAAGGCGACATGTTCCGCAACAATTTGTGGGAACTGAGCCTGCTGCGTCTGAATCAGCTGGATTATTTCGAGGCAGTGAAACCGGAGAACGCCGAGATCAAGCGCAACGTGAAGCAGGGCACGGTGGACATTCTCCTGAAGCTGAAAGAAAAGGGGAAGCAGTCCATCAGCCTGACGGGTGGCGTCAGCGGCTTTGCCGGCACGTACATCGGATTGACGTACCAGACGAACAATTTCCTCGGCCTCGGCGAAACGCTCACCGTTGGCGCGAACATCGGCACCATCCAGCGCACCATCAATTTCGGCTTCACCCAGCCGTATCTCTTCGACCGGCCGATCAGCACCGGCTTTACGATCTTCGCCAGCCGTTACAATTTCGATCAAGCGCGGCAATACTCGCTGGCCCTGGGGTACCAGGTGCAACTCAACCCGAACACGGTCCAAAACTACATCCAGAACAGCAGCGGCTTCACCGTGTTCGCCAGCTATCCCATGAAAAAGCTGGGTTTCACGCGCCTCGGCGTGACGTACGGATACACGGACACGAGCATTACGGGATTGAGCACCGCCTCGACGGCGCTCTTTAACGTGCTGCAATTTCAGCAGCTCGAAGGACCCTCGTCCCTGAACGGAATTCGCGAGAGCAAGGTCACGCCGACATTGACCTACAACACGGTGAACAACCCCGTGAATCCCACGAGCGGCAAAAGTTTGTTCGTGTCGACTTCTTTCGAGGGCAGCGTGCTGGGCGGAAACGTCAACACGGCTTCCGAAGTTCTGGAGGCGAAATACTTTCGCCCGAACTACCACCGCCGGAACGTGATCGCCTTACGCTTCCTCGAAGCGTTTGAAAGCGGATACGGCGGTAAAGTGATTCCGCCGTTCAACCGCTTTTACCTGGGCGGCGAGCAGGACCTGCGCGGATTTGATATTCGGACGGTATCGCCCATCGTGTTCGTGCCGACGCTGACGACCACCTCGGTTGCGTACTCGAGTCCCACAGGACTGGGCGGAACGATCAATGTTCCAACGCTCAGCTATCAAACATCGTTTCCGGGCGGCGATACGCAGTTTGTGTTAAACGCCGAGTACCGCATCCCTCTTTTCCCGCATGTGGCTTTGTCGTTTTTCGGCGACGCCGGCGCCACCGGAAATTTGCGCAGCAATCAGCTCCAGCTGAACAGCGAGGATTTCAATTCACTGACCGCGCAGTTTCCCACCGCGACCATCAACCGGACGCTGCAGTACCAGCCGGGAACGAATTTCAAACCGCGCACTTCGGCCGGCCTGGAACTCGTCGTGCAACTCCCCATCGTGCAGGCGCCGTTCCGGATCTATTGGGCGTACAACTTCAACCGGATGGCCGAAGTGATCACGGCGCCGCTGACCCAGTTTCCCGGGAACGTCAATTTTACGAACTCTCTGTACCTGACCAACCCGTGCCCGACGTCGATGCAGGGTTTGCCGGCGGACACTCATTGTTTTGACATGCGCTGGTTCCCCTACTACGCGCGGGTTGCGGGGGTCGGCGGCGATCTTTGGGATTCACAGGTTGTTCCGCAGATTACAAATTTGTTCAACAACCCGCAGCGGACGAACTTCTTCGACCCGATCCGCACGCTGCGGTTTACGGTGAGCCGGACGTTTTGATTGCGAAATTCGAGACGCGGAACTTAGTATGTGGGGCTATGAAATCGGCGGGAACGGCGGGCGAGCGGGCCTGGGAATCGATTCCGGGCCGCGAGACCTTATGTTGCGAAATTTGGGGAGGGTTGGAATGAGGTGGTGGAGGATCGCTGCATTTCTTCTTCTCGTGACCATGCTCGGAGCCATGGGTTGCGGGTCAAGTAGTTCCTCCGCCGTCTCGCTGACGATTAACCCGACGACGGCCAGCGTGATCACGAACCGGACGCAGCAATTCAGCGGCCTCGTGACGGGCTCGAGCAACACCACAATTACCTGGGCCCTGGCTTGCGCGAGCGGCGTGACCACCGGGACCTGCGGCCAGATCGATGCCGCCGGACTTTACACCGCGCCCGGCACGATTCCCACGATTCCCGCAACGAGCAGCACAACGACGCCGACGCCCGCGCCGACGGTGACCATTACGGCTACCGCGCAAGCCGACACAAGCAAGACGGCGACGGCGACGCTGACGATCGTGACCGGAATCAGCATCACCATCACGCCGACCTCGGCCACAGTGGGGACAAAAGAGAATTTCGCATTCACCGCGACGGTCACCAATCCGGGCTGCAACACGACCTCGAATCTCACGTGCCTCAATGTGACCTGGACGCTCCCCACAGCCACCAGTACGTATAATCCGGGGTCGATCGACAAAAATTCCGGCGTTTACACCGCTCCGAGCACCGTTCCGAGTCCGAGCACCGTCATCGTCACGGCGACCTCGGTCGCCGATACGTCCGTCACCGCCACGGCGACGCTCACGGTGGTGACCGCGACGCAGCCTACCGTCACTTCGGTCAGTCCCAACGCCACCGCCACCGGCGGACTCTTCCAGGACGTGTACATCACCGGAACGAATTTCATTTCGACGAACATCGTCTACGTCAATCACGCGCAGCTTTCGGCTTCCCTGGTGACTCAAGTGTCCGCATCGCTCATCCGCGCGCGCATTCCGGACTTCATTCTGGCCGCGCCGCCGTCCTCCGGTTTCCTGCAGATCGGTGTTTCCGAGCAAACTGGATCCGAACAGGCGTGCTCGGGAAGCGACGAATCGCCGTGCCAAATCACCATGATGAACGTGCGTCCGGGTGTCGTCGGGCCCAATCCCGACAGCATCCAGCAGGGCACGGCCGGCGTGGTGAGTTTCAACGTGGACGGAGGATTCTTTGGAACGGGGCTCAATCCGGCTGACCCGGCCGTTACCGCGACCTTCAACGGGCAACTCCGCGGGGTTTCGGTCCTCGGGAGCCAGACGATCGGAAGCACGAGGCAGCTCACGGTCAGCCTCGGAGGCGGGTCGAACTCGAATGACTTCAGCGTGCCGGGCCTCTATCCGGTCGCCATTCAAAACAGCCGGGATTCCTCAAAATTCGCGGTCACCAACCTCGCGATACAACCGAACTACAACGGCGGATCGTCAGTCTCGTTGCTCGCGAATCTGGGCGTCGGCACATCGCCCAGCGCCGTCGCCATTAACCCGAGAACGGGAGTGGCGGTCGTCGCGAACACGGGCTCGAACGATATCAGCCTGATCAATTTTTCGCCCGCTTCCGGGCCTCCGGCGGTGATTGCGAGCATTTGCACGTTCGCGCCGGGGCTTTCGGAGCCTTGCCCGACCGGCACGCCGTCCGGTCCTGTCAGCGTCGCGATCGATGACGTACTCAATGAGGCGGTAGTGGCGAATTCGGCGTCGAATTCCATCGCGATCGTCGATCTAACGAAACAGGAAGTAGTCACAACAATTAGCTTGCAGAACACACCGGGAGCGGTCGGGGTCAACCCGATCACGAAACTCGCGCTGGTCGCAATGCAGGAGCAGAACTACGGAGTACTGCTGAATTTAGACCCGGCTGTGAGCTGTCAGAGTGGTTCGAGTGGGCCGTGCATCGCAGGCATCGTCTCGATCAGCACGGGAACGAACACGAAGGTCGCGGTCGAGCCGCATTTGAATTGGGCTGTGGTGTCGCCGGGGGGCGCCGGTTCGGTGGCGATCGTGGATCTGAGCAACCAGTCAACCAACGGGATCACCGCGATCTCGAGAACCACCAATGTGGTCACCGTCACGGTTCAATCGGCGCAGAACGCCCCTCCGATCCTGGTTTCGCCCGGAGACACCGTCCAAATTTCCAACGTTACATTTCCTGTGTGCGGCACCCCGCCGACACCCGGTTGCGTGACGTCGCAGGTCGCCGCGCTCGCGCCGACGTTTGACGGGTTTTATACGGTCTCGAGCGTCGGACCGGGCCCCAACCAGTTCAGCTATTCGCAGACGGGCGCGACGGAAACCGACGTCGCAACGCAGTCGACGCCGCAGGTCGCGAGCGGGTCCGTATTCTCGTCCGAACCGGTGGCCATCAAGTCCGTGCAGATCAACGACGAGGGAGTTGCGATCAACCCGGAAACGCAGCAAGCCGTGCTGGTAGACCCCACGACGGGAGGCCAGGTTACATTTTTCAGCTTGCTCGATCAATCGACTTCGCCCTTGAATCTTACGTTGAACAAAAGTGCCGACGTCGGGACGAACGCCGTGGCCTACAATCAGCTGACGAACACGGTTGTCGCGGTCAATTCCGTCACCGACAAGGTTTCCATCCTCGATCCGACAACGCCGCGGCGCTTGAATGACAGCAATCTCTTCCAGCTGACCTGCTCGAAGGGGTGCGGCCCCTCGGCGGTGGCGGTCGATCCGGGGACGAACATTGCGCTCATCACCAACCAGACAGACAACAGCGTCAGCATTCTGAATCTGGTGAGTCCGACCGCAGCGGAGTCCTTCGCGATCACGGACACAATCGTCACGGACGTCGTGAGCGGCGTGCAGTACCCCAATATATTTGTCTCCCATTCGACGCTGGCCTCGGGTCCGAACCCCGTTCCGCCAACCATCACGGTCATCGGCACCGGCTTTGGCGCCGCATGCGCGGCCCCGCCCTTAACGAGCTTGCAGATTCGCCTCGATGGGGTTGCTATTCCCACCTCGTGCGTCTCGGATCTCACGGATAACAAGGACCGCGTGTTGCAAGCGACCCCGCCGGCCTCGAAGGTGCTGGCTCCGCATCTCTACGCGCTCGATGTTTTCAACCCGAGCACGAACCAGATCACGAACGCGGAGAGTTTTGCCGTGGAACAAAGCGTGGACGTTTCGACGGCCTGCACCGTGCCTCCGCAGCCTGCCGGCGTGGCGATTGATCCCGTAAACAATCTCGTCGCGGTCTCCTTGTTCGGCTGCGACTCGCTGGCCCTGATCAATTCGACGACCCTCATCGGGAGCACCGTGAATTTGGGGCAAAACTCGAACCCGATCGGTGTCGCCGTGATCCCGCGCCTGCAGCGGGCCGTGGTCGCCAACAATGGGACTGGGACCGCCTCGATCGTCCTCGAATCGGGAAATGTCTTTCAGACGGTGTCCACGGGGTCGGGGGGATCGGGGCCGATGGGCGCGGCCGCCAATGAAGCTACGGGAGAAGTGGCCATTGCGAACAGCGTGGCCAACACCGTGAGTGTGGTGAACGCCGCCACGGGCGGCGTTAGCACGATTTCGACCGGCCAGCATCCCGTTGCGGTGGGATTCAACTACGTGAATGACCAGGTAGCCTCGGCGGCTTCGGCCAGCAATCTGCTGGGAGTTTCGGGCGGCACAACCGGCTCGGCGAACCAGTCATTCTCCGTCCAGGGCCCGAGTTCGGTAGTTTACGATCCGGTGCCGACGGACTGCGGGTCGAACAACAACGGGGCGACGACGAACACGGCCGGCTGCTTCATTGTCAGTTCCAGCCTCGGCAATTCCGTGTCGATCATCGACCCGGTCAGCTCGGCGGTAACACCGTTCGAAATCGGCATCAATCCGACGTCGATCGCATATAACTATTTCACGAGCACGCTGGTGAGCACGAACACCGCGAGCCGCACGATCACCGTGGCCGATTTGCTGGCCCTGAAGATTCGCGCCGTGCTGACGCTGCCGCCGATCGTCGGAACCAGCACCAACCAGGCCCTTACGATCGCGGTTGCGGGGGTACCGCAGTACGCGCTGGCCGTGCATCCGCTTACCAACATCGCCGTCATCGCGGACACGGCGAACGGAGCGGTGCTTTTCGTTCCCCTGCCGCGATAAAACGGCGCGGCCAACTCCCGCGGCGAGTTCGCGCATCGCACCGAGCACGGAAGAAAGACCGCCGGCGGAATCGCCAGGCAAAACATGGGTGGCAGCATTTCCATTGACGCCCGCGAATTGGGCTCGCTATAATCCGCGATTTGTGATTTTCTAAAAGGACAAGAAGGAGTGAGGATGATCGTCAATTCACGTTCCATTGGCATTTTGGCCGCGCTGGCCGTGCTCAGTTTCGGCCCGGTTCGCGGCGTTCGCGCGCAGAGCGCGGTCGCCAATTCCGCGCCGCCCGCGAAGATCGCGGTCATGAACGTCCGCAACGCGATCGTGGCCACCGCCGAGGGCAAGCAGGCGCAGGCACAATTGCAATCGCAATTCGCCCCCAAGCAAAACGAACTGCAAAACCTCCAGAAGCAAATCGAAGACCTTCAGCGGCGGATGGCGGACGGCGCGCGCACGCTGAGCGACGACGAGAAGGCCAAGATGCAGCGCGAAGGCGAGATGCTGTCGCGCCGCCTGCAGCGGGGCAACGACGACCTAAATGAGGAATTGAACGCGGCCCAAGGCGAAATCGTCGACAGTATCGGCCGCAAGATGCTTGAAGTGCTGGACCGCTACTCCCGCGAGAACGGCTACACGGTTGTTCTGGATACCTCCGCGCAGGGCAGCCCGGTTGTCTACGGCTCATCGACTTCCGACGTTACCCAGGACATCGTGCGCCTCTACGATCAGGCGTACCCGGTCAAGGCCGCGGCATCGTCGGCGCCGGCAGCCCCAAAGGCGGCAGCCCCGGCGCCGGCTCCCGCCCCGGCCAAGAAGCCGACTCCGTAGTCCGGCGCAACCGCCGCAGGAGTCTGTCCGAGGGGCGCAGTTCGCTTGCGCGGAATCCGCGCTTGGTTCTGTCACCGGTTTTTCGATACTGGCCCTCTCCGTTTTTCAGCCGCCCGTATTCCATTTGTGTGCAACTTGCTTTTGCAGGAACGGCTGACTATACTGGAAGCGCCTGGACCGGACGAAGTTCTCAGTGGGCGAGAGCCCACTTTTTTGTTGGGTAAAGGCTTTTTGCCGGCGAGCGCGGAATAGGTTCAGGCGGGCGTAGGATGAGGGGGACAGATCCCTCGGCCGCTTGAGGCGGCCTCGGGACAAGCATGGAACTGGAGCGCATCCGCGAAGCGGCCGAGCGCGTGGCGCGGTCGGCGGGCGTCGAAATCGTCGACGTGGAATGGAAGATCGGCAAACAGCGCTTCCTTCGCGTTTACATCGACAAGCCGGACGGGGTCAGCCACCGGGATTGCGAAGCGGTCAGCAACCAGCTGAGCGTGATCCTTGACGTCGAGGATTTGGTTCCGGGCCCCCATTACATTCTTGAGGTGAGCTCGCCCGGCCTGGACCGGAAGCTGACCAGGCCGGCGGAGTTCGAACGATTCGCGGGCCGCCTCGCGCGAATCTCCACGAACGAGCCGGTGGAGAACCAGAAATTTTTCGAAGGCCGTCTGGCGGGCTTCGCCGACGGCAAAGTGCAGATCGAAGTGAAGGGCCGGGTGGTCGCTGTGCCGGTGGAAGGGATTCGCAAAGCGAATCTGGTGGTCGAATTCTAGAACGAATTCTGAGCCGAATTTTTGGACGATGAACTGAGGAACGTATGGCCAATCTGCTGTATCAAACGATCGAGCAGATCAGCCGGGAAAAGCACATTGAACCGGAAGTGATCGTCGCGGCGATCGAAGACGCGATGATCGTTGCGGCGCGGAAGTTTTACAAGACCGAGGAAGATCTCCGCGCCAAGTTCAATCCTGATTCCGGGCAGGTGGACGTGTTTGCGGTGCGCCCCGTGGTCGCGGAAGTCACCGACCCGAAGAAGGAATTCACGCTGGCGGAAGCGAAGCGCGTGGACCCGAACGCCGAGGTGGGTGGCGAGGTCGTGATTCCCAAACCGACCGACGTGCTGGGCCGCATCGCCGCGCAGACCGCCAAGCAAGTGATCATGCAAAAGGTGCGCGAGGCCGAGCGCGACACCATTTTCAACGAATACAACGGCCGCGTGGGCGAACTCGTCAACTGCGTGGTGAAGCGCACGGAAGGCCCGGACGTGATCGTGGATCTGGGGCGGGCGGAAGCGCGTATGCCCAAGCGCGAGCAGTCGCGCCTGGAGACGTACAACATCGGCGACCGCCTGCGCGTCGTGCTGCGCGCGGTGGATCGCTCCGCGAAGGGACCGCAGGTGATCGTATCCCGCGCCGATCCCGTGCTGGTGCAGCGCCTCTTTGAAATGGAAGTCCCGGAAATTTACGACGGCACCGTGCAGATCCGCGCCGCCGCGCGCGAAGCGGGCGAGCGCACCAAGATCGCCGTGCAGAGCCGCGACAAGGACGTCGATCCGGTGGGCGCGTGCGTGGGCATGAAGGGCATGCGCGTGCAGTCCATCATTCGCGAATTGCGCGGAGAAAAAATCGACATCATTCCGTTTTCGGAAGACACGGTGCAGTTCGCGCAGAAGGCGCTCTCGCCCGCGAAGGTGACGCGCGTCCAAATCATCGATCCCGAAACGCGCCACCTGGAAGTGATCGTCGAGGACACGCAGCTTTCGCTGGCGATCGGCAAAAAGGGCCAGAACGTGCGCCTCGCTAGCAAGCTGATCGGCTGGAACGTGGATATCAAGAGCGAGGAAGAGAAGCGCCAGGAGATCGAAGCGCAAATGACCGCGCTCACCGCTCCCGGAACGCCGCTTTCCGAGCTGAAGGGCGTCGGGCCGAAGACCATCGAGCGCATCGAAACGCACGGCGTCGGCACCATCGAGAAGCTTGCCGACATGACGCCCGAACAGCTGACGGAAATTCCGGGCATCGGCGAGAAAATGGTCGAGAAGATTCAGATGGCGGTGGCGGCGCATTTCCAGTCGCTCGAAAACCCACAGCCGGAGACCGAATCGGCCGAGGCGATCGCCGAAGGGGAAGACGCGCAAGCGGTCGCGGAGCAGGCGGACGTCGCCGAGGAAGCGATCGAGGGCGCGGACGTCCAGGCGGAAGAAATCGATGCTCCTTCGGAAGCGCAGGAAATTGCGGATGCGGCCGCGGCCAACGGCGAGGCCGGAGGCGGCGCGTCAACGGATAAGGATTCCGGCGAAAATAAAGGAAACCAGTAACGGCCCAGGAGGGCAATGACCGATTCGAATCAAATCCGAATCAACGAACTGGCTCGCGAGCTCGAGGTCAAAGCGAAGGCCATCATTGATTATTTGCCCGAAGCCGGCGTTACCGAGAAAAAGACACACTCGAGTTCGATCGAGGTAGCCGCGGCCGTCAAAGTGCGCGAACATTTTCGCGCTGTGGCCGACGCGGAAGCCGCTGAGGAACAGAAGATCGTTGCGGACAAGGCCGCAAAGGACGCAGCCGCTCGAGCGGCGCGTCTGAAGCCCGCAGTTGTTCCGCCGCCTCCGCCGCCTGCCGCGGTTGCTCCAGAGGCGCCGGCGCCTCTGCCCGCTCCACCGAGCGCCGAACCGAGCCACCCAGCTCCAACGGCGGCGGCTCCCGCCGAGGCTAAGCCTGCGGCTGCTCCGCCTCCGCCGGCGCCCCCAAAGCCGGCCGTTGTTCCGCCACCGGCGGCGCCCCCAAAAACACCGGCAGCTCCCGCGCCTACTGCGGCGAAACCAGCCGCGCGTCCAACGGCTCCTGCGACGCCTGCACCGGCTCCACCTCAACCGATAAGGCCGACTCCCGGTGTGCCAATCGTCGCGCGGCCTGCGGCGTCTGCGCCAGCCACATCTGCATCGGCAAAGCCAGCGGCCGCTGCGTCGCGGTCTGGCGCGCCAGCCAAGCCCACGGCTCCGAAACCAAATTGGAATCCGTTGCCTCCCGGCGCGCGAGTGAATCCGCCGGCGCCAAGGCCCGTGACGGGCGCAAGACCGGGCGGCCAGCCGTCGCGGTTTCCACAGCGCCCGGGTCAAGGCCGCCCAGGGCAACCCGTTGCCGGGCGCCCCGGGCAGCCGCTGGTTGATCGCACCGGAGCGCCGCGTCCCGGCGGCCGCGCGGGAGCGATTCTGCCGTCCGACAAAGCTCCTCCGAAGGCGGAGCCGGGCAAGCCGATCTACGAGCGCAAACCCGCCGCGCGAGCGCGTCCCACGATGGAGAAGCGCTTCGAGGAGGGCGAGCGCAAGCTGCATCCGGTACGCGCGCGAGCGGGCGTGGGTGAGAGGCGCACCGCGCAAATCGAGCGCGCTCCAGCGCCCGTGGCGCGCGAGCCGCGTGAAATTACGATCACCGAGGGCGTCACAGTTCGTGACCTGGCGGAAAAACTCGACGTTCGCGCCAAGGACGTATTGAAAATCTTGCTCGATCGCGGCGTGTTCGCCAGCATCAACCAGGCGCTCGACACGCAGACCGCCACGAGCCTCGCGCAAGCGTTCAACGGAATCGTCAACGTCATCACGTTCGAGGAAGACGTTGTCCGGGAAGTCGCCAAGGAAGAGAAGCCGGAAAATCTGGAGCCGCGGCCGCCCGTGGTCACAGTGATGGGGCACGTCGATCACGGCAAGACGAGCCTGCTGGATGCGATTCGCGAAACCGACGTTGCCGCGGGCGAGGCCGGCGGAATCACGCAGCACATCGGCGCCTACGAAGTTCATATCGACGGGCGCAAGGTCGTGTTCATCGATACGCCGGGCCACGAAGCCTTCACGCGCATGCGCGCGCGCGGCGCGAAGGTCACCGACATCGTTGTGCTGGTGGTCGCAGCGGATGACGGCGTGATGCCGCAGACGCAGGAAGCGATCGACCACGCCAGGGCCGCCGGTGTGCCCATCGTCGTGGCGATTAACAAGATCGATAAGCCCGAAGCCCAGGTCGAGCGCGTCAAGCGCCAGCTCTCCGAGCGCGGACTGATGCCAGAAGAATGGGGCGGAGACACCGTGATGGTGGAAGTCTCCGCGAAACAGAAGAAGAACCTGAGCAAGCTGCTCGAGATGCTCCTGCTCGTGGCGGATCTGCGCGAGCTGAAGGCCAATCCGAAGGCGCCCGGCGCCGGTACCGTGCTGGAATCGCGCGTGGACAAGGGCCGCGGACCGGTGGCCACCGTCCTGGTGCAAACCGGCACGCTGAACAACGGAGATGTTTTTATTTGCGGCGCGGTATACGGCAAGGTGCGCGCGATGTTCGACGATCACGGCCGGCCCGTGAAAAGCGCGGGGCCGTCGACTCCGGTGGAGGTGCTCGGCTTGCAGGGCGCTCCGGAGGCGGGCGACCAGTTTCAAGTGGCCGACGAAGCGCGCGCGCGGCATATTGTCGAATTCCGCCAAGGCAAGATTCGCGAGGCGACCCTCGCGAAATCGGCGGGGGCGCGCATCACGCTCGATCAGCTGCACGAGCAACTGCGCGTGGGCGAGGTCAAGGAACTTCCACTGGTGATCAAGGCGGACGTGCAGGGCTCGGTGGAAGTGCTCAGCGAAATGCTGCCGAAACTTTCCGACGACCGCGTAAAGCTGAAAATCATTCACGCCAGCATCGGCGCGGTCACCGAGAACGACGTGCTGCTTGCCTCCGCTTCGGGCGCCATCGTCGTGGCATTCAACGTGCGCCCGGACCGTAAGGCTTCCGATCTCGCGCAGCGCGAGGGCGTGGAAATTCGTCCGCATTCAATCATTTACGAAGTGACCGACGAAATTAAGAAGGCCATGACGGGATTGCTCGAGCCCGTCTTCAAGGAAACGCATCTCGGCCGCGCCGAAGTGCGCGACACGTTCCGTGTGAAGGGCGTGGGAATGATCGCGGGCTGCTACGTGCTGGACGGCATTCTCAAGCGGGACTCCGAAGTTCGCGTGATTCGCGACGGCATCGTGGTCTATACCGGAAAGATCAGCTCGCTCCGGCGCTTCAAGGACGACGTGAACGAAGTGCGATCCGGCTTCGAGTGCGGCGCGAGCGTCTCCAACTTCAACGACATTAAAGTCGGGGATCAGCTCGAGTGCTTCCACATGCAGAAGCTGGTCCTGGCCGAAGCCACTGCCTGATTGCGGGCTCGATGGCCGCTCCCCACAGGGACGAAGATGCCGATTGGTCTGCTCACCCTGGAAATTTATATCCCCGAGGCGCACTCGCTCAAGGACAAGAGACAGGTGCTGCGCAGCCTGAAAGACCGGCTGCGCGAGAAATTCAACGTGGCTGTGGCGGAGCTCGAAGGCGAGGGCTCCTGGCAGCGTTCGGTCGTGGGTGTGGTGAGTTTAGCCAACAATGCCGGATTTCTGGAGAAATCCTTGCGCGGCGTGCTCGCGGAATCCGAGCGGCACCTCGGGCGCGATCTGGCGGGGCATGACTTGGAAATTCTTTAGCGGATTTTATTTTCGACGCACGATACTTCCTAATTTTCGCAATGCTGTGAGACGGCAATGACGGTAGCGGGACATCGGCACGAACGGGTGGCGGAAGAGATTCGGCACGAGCTGGGCACGATGGTGGCGGGCGAGCTGAAGGACCCACGCATCGAGGGCCTTGTGACCATCACCGAGGTTCGCGTGACGCCGGACCTGAAACATGCGCGGGTCTACGTGAGCGTGATGGGCAGCGAGGCCGAGCAGAAGAGCACGATTCGGGGGCTCGCCGCGGCCTCCGGATACATTCGGTACGAGCTCACCGAGCGAATTCAGTTGCGCCGCGCGCCCGAGATGCATTTTATCCTCGATCACTCCGAGGAGTACGGCCGGCGGATCGAGGACCTGCTGCGGCAGGCGAAAAAGTCCGCGCCTTGACTCGTCGAGCGGCGCCAGGTTTCCGGCAAACAGCGTTTATCATCGAAAATCGGCGATCGCGGTTGTTGTAGCCTGCCTCTTTAGAGGCGGGGATCGTCGCATCAGGAGAGTCCCCGGACGACCGGTCGGCAACCCCGCCTCCAAGAGAGGCGGGCTACAACGGCCGGGAATGCGCGCGATTCATGCAACGAAAACCAAAACCCGCGCCCCTTGACGGCGCCCTGGTGATTGACAAGCCACGCGGCCGGACGTCGCACGATGTCGTCGAGGCTGTGCGCCGCATCGTCGGCTTCCGTCAGATCGGCCACCTCGGCACGCTCGATCCGCTGGCGACCGGCGTCCTTGTGTTGTTGCTCGGGCGCGCCACGCGGCTCGCGCAGTTTTATACCGGGCGGCGCAAGAGGTACGACTCGACCTTCCGCTTCGGCTTCGCCACGGATACTTACGACGCCGACGGGGAGCCGCTCGGCCCGGACGCGGCGCCGCAGATCGATGGCGCCGAAATCGAGCGGCTCGCCGCCGCGCGTGTGGGGCGGTTTCCGCAAACGCCGCCCCCTTTCTCCGCGAAAAAAATCCACGGGCGCCCGGCGCACGAACTCGCGCGGAAGAAAAAGCCCGTGGAGTTGAAGGAAGTCGAGATCGAGGTCTACGATTTTCGTGTGAAGGAAGTGGAAGGCTCACTCGCCAAATTTTCCATTGAATGCGCCGCCGGCACCTACATCCGTGCGCTCGCGCATGACATGGGGGCCGCGGTGGGATGCGGCGCGCATCTCGCCGAAATCGTGCGCACGGCGGTCGGTGAATTCACGCTGGATCAGGCTGTGAAACTCGAGGATCTCGAGAGCGCAGCGAAGGCGGGTGAACTCGAGCGTTTCATTATCCCTTTGGAGCGGCTGCTTCCCGAACTGCCCAGCGTAACCATCTTGCCGATTCTCGAGCGGCGCGTGCGCCACGGCTCGAAATTCAACGTGCAGATCGCGCAGATTCAACCGGGCCGCGCCGCCGCCGCGCAGGGCGCCACCACGGAACTCAATTCCGGCGAATGGAAGCCGGCGCGGCTACGCGTCTTCAGCCAGCAGGAGCGGCTCATCGCCATTGCAGAAGCCGTCGTGCCGCGCACGTACCAGCCTGTCGTGGTCCTCGAAGCGGAAGCCTGAACAGTTGCCTCCGGCCTATTCAAGACGGTTTAGCAGCACTATTGGTCCTTATCCAGGTATTCGCTCGGGACGTCGTCTTCCGGGACCTCGCGCGTCCTGATCCCGCCCCGGTCGGCGTCGGGAACGTTTTGCACGCCCTCGACGATTTCGGCTTCAAACGCGTTCCCTTCTTCGAGCAATTCGTCCACGCTCTCGGAATCGGCGCTCGCGGAGTTGGACAAACCTTGCAGATCGCCCGATTGACCGGCAGAATTCGCCCCGAGGCCCTTCGGCTCGAATGTCACGCGTGGCGTGTTCTGGCTCTTTCCTCGCGCCCTTGGGCTCTTCTTTGCTGCCTTCTTCTTTGGTGCGGCTTTCTTCGGGGGCGCTTTTTTCTTGGTCGCCGCCTTCTTTTTTACGGCCTTCTTCGGCTTGGCCATGCTCTTCTTCCTTTTCGCATTCTTTTTGGGTGCCATGTCCGCAGTCTACCACTTGTCTGCCTTTTCCAATGCAGTCTGCGTCCTGATTGAGGGCCGCCTTTTTGAAAGCGTCCTAAGGCGAGGCAAAGAAGATCTGTAGTCGTCCCACGCCCTCCCGAAACATTTCCACGGGAGTTATCAGGCTGAGCACCAGGAAACCTTCCCTGGAAAAGTTGAAGAAGTGGCCGGGGTGTACGAACACGTCCGCGTGCTCGACAAGCGCCACGGCTAGATCCTCGTCGGTTTCCGTTGCGGGGGCGCGAAGCACGGCGTACCAGCCGCCTTCGCGGTCGAGGCGAGAGAGGCACTTTGATTCGCGCAGCATTCCATCCAAGACGGAAAGGTTCGCCGCGATCCGCCGCTGCAACTGCGCCTGCAAGTTGTGGCGTAGCGCGAGAAATTTGGGCAGCGCGAGCTGGACGGGTGTGCTCGGCGAGAGATATGTGTCGGCGATGATCTCAAGGCGATCGACGGCGGCGCGCGCCAACGTTTCCGGCCCGCTGACGATGGTCCAGGCGAGCTTCATCTGCGGGAGCAGCGAAATTTTGGAAAGGCCGCTCAGCGCGAAGGTAAGCGCGCGATCGTGAAATGCGAACGTGCGCGCGGGTTCCGCGCCTGCTGCGTAGTCGAGGAACACTTCGTCTGCCACGATGGCCATTTCCCGCGCGGCGCACATTTCGGCAAGCTCGGCCGCTTCAGCGGGCTTGACGAACGAGCCGGTGGGATTATTCGGGTGCACGACCAGCACGGCGCGGCTACGCGGCGTCAGCGCTTCTCGCAGCGAAGTGAAATCCATTTGCCAGCCGTGGTCGTAGAGCAGAGGGTACGAAATGAGGCGAACGTCCGCGAGGTCGGCCAGAAATTCAAAGAGCGGGTAGCTGGGCGCGGGCACCAGAATTTCATCACCTGGCTCGCAGACCAGGCGGAAGATGTGGCTGTAAGCCTCGCTTGTTCCCGATGCGAGCAGGATGCGTTCGGGATCGACCTCCGCAGCGGTCCCCGAAAATCCCTGGCGCCCCCGGTAATACTCGGCGACCGCTTCGCGCGCCTCGCGCAGTCCTTTGCTCTCGGGCCGATACTCCAGCGCTCGCGGGTTCGCCAACGCCGCCAGAATTTCTTCCCGAGGATACGCAAGGCCGCAGTCGGTGGGATTCGACGCGGTGAGATCGAATAGTTCCTTCCCGCTTTTCCGATACGCGTCAAGGGCCCGCGTGAGGCGGTTCGTTTCGAGGCGCCAATTCGTGCGCGAAGCAAACATGAGGGGGGAAAATGAACATGGAATTTATACCACGCCGGGAGAGGTCGTATGGCGGCGCAAGATGGGTCAACGGCAAAATACCCAGTCGAGACGCTAGCTTGTCGTGTTGGCACCCGCGGTCGGATGCGGCGTTTGCACTTGGGCGGTCTGCCCGCTCGCGTTGGTCAAAGTAAATTGCACTTGCTCGACCTGCAAGCCATGCGCGTTGAATGGACTCGGGTTCGCGGCGGAGCTTTGACTGCCGTTCCCGGGCTGACCGCCTGGCGTCCCTTGTGAATCCGCGAACTGAATCACGATTTGCTGGACCTGAAAGCCGCCGTTATTCGCGTTCGATCCCGCGGTCGGCGTTGAGGGGGATCCGGCCACCGACGGCTGCGCCGCTCCCGCGGCGTTTGGCTGCGCCGACTGCTGCGCCAGCGCTTCAAACTGGTTGACGAGGTCGGTGTACGCCGCGGGATTGAAATCCTTGATCATCGAGGCGATCCGGTCGATCTGCTGAATCTCGTTGTTCGTGAGCCCGAGCGCGGGAAGCGATGCGTTCAGCTGGCGAATTTTATTTTGCAGCTCTGCTGAGGCTGCCGGACCGGAAGCGTCTTGCGCGGAGTTTGTAGTCGTGCCCGAAGCTGCCGGTGCGGTTTGGGCTGCGCTTGCGCCTGGGTTCGGAGCCGCGCCGGCCCCGTCCTGTCCAGGCGCGGCCGGTTGAACCGCATCGGGAGGCGCTTGGGCGGAGAGGATGCCAACGGCCACAGTCGTGAGCGGCCCGGGGCTCAACTGAAATATTCCGGCATCCTGCGCGGCCAGCCCGGCACTACTTTGCGTCGAGGGCGTAAAGGTATCTTCGACCGCGGGCCCGCTTGCGGCGCCGCGCGCGCCTGGAACGCGCGTCCCTGCCTGAGTGGCCCCTTGTCTAAACAAATGGTCGGCCAGATTTTGAATGAGATTTCCTACGCCTTCAACCGCCATGGTTCCACCCCCGCGGCGGGACAGCAGATTAAGTGCCTGGAGCCGCGAACTTCGGTACTACGTAAGGGACCATCGGCGTGGTCCGGCGAAACTTTAAGAGTAGAATAAAACGGAGGGAGGGTTTGTGTGCCGAATCGAAACCGTCAGTAGCCCGCCGTTCACTCGAATTCGATGAGGACGATTTCCGAGTGCGAGCCGAGCCGCATGGGCGGGCCCCACGTCCCGGCGCCGCTGGACGTGTAAACCGCGAGATCGCCCAGGTAATGCAATCCGTGGGCGAAGGGCCCGTACATTCGGGAAACCGCCATGGTCCACGGGAAAAATTGCCCGAGGTGCGTGTGGCCGGAAATTTGAAGCGAAATGCCCGCCCCCGCCGCAATCGGCAAACGATGAGGATTGTGAACGAGAAGGACACTCGCGACATCGGGATCGAGGGCTGCGCGGCTAAGGATCGAGCGAAACCGTTCCACGTTCGTTGAGTCGCGATCGGCGACGCCCACGATTTGCAATCCGTCGATGACAATCCGCTCGTCTTCGAGCACGCGAATACCGAACCGACGAATGGCATCCAGATATTTTTTGGGATCGGTGAATTCCTCGTGGTTGCCGGTGATGAAGTACGCGCCGAGGGGCGCGGAAAATTCGGCCCAGGGTTTCGCGAGCCGGTCGAAGTCCACCGGCGTGCCGTCGAAGAGATCACCCGGGATGAAAAGTACGTCCGGTTGGAGCGTCGAAAGCTTGCGCAGGACGCGGCGCAGGAAGCCGGCGTTGCGCACGTGTCCGAGATGAAGGTCGCTGACCACCGCGGCGCGGCGCCCGCGCCAGGTGTCCGGAAGATTGGGAAGCTTGACGGAAATGCGAACCACGCGCGTCCAGGACGCGTTGATGATGGCGTAAATTCCGGCGAGGAGACCGAGCCCGAAGCATGCGGCTGCGATCGCGCGCCGGTCGAGGGTCACGCCGAAGAGCGGCGGCACGCCGTAGGCGATCCAACTGGCGATCGCCGCCAGAAAAAAGAAATTCACGAAGCCCAGCCACACGGCGGAGATTGTGTAGACGGCCCGAACCACCGGATTGAAATACCGGTGCGCGGCAAGCGACGACGCGACGAAACTGATTGAAAGCACGCCCAGAACGGCCGGTAGTGCCGGCGAGCCCGTTGACGTGGGCGCGCCCCAGAAAAACGTCCAGGTCGCATACAGCGCGATGTGTATGAGGATCAGGATTGCTTGAATAATGAGGACGAATCCCGCGATGGGGGGCCTGGTGCGTGATCTCGGCAGCGTGCGTGCCTGCGATTGTGGCGCGGCAGCAAGTTCAGGAGCGGTCGGTTGTGTCATAAGGATCAGATGCGCTTTGTGGGTTGTGGAGTCGCATGAAAACGCGGAATTGCCGATCGCTCAGCGCGGGCGGAAGGTGCATCTTTACTTTTTCTTTATGGGTCTTCGTAAAAGCCAACGGGCTTCCAGCTCGGCTCGTTCAAACCCGACAGGCTGCCCTTCGCCACTCTCAGGGTAAAAAGCCTGTCCTACTTCGCTACTTGTGGAGTACCGGCTCGTCGGTTTCGACTTTGCCGTCGCGGACGTGGATGATGCGGTCGGCGCGCTGAGCCACGTCGTTTTCGTGGGTGACAAGAATGATGGTGTTGCCGTCGCCGTGGAGGCGCAAAAAGAGGGCCATGATTTCGTCGCCGGTTTTGGTGTCCAGATTTCCGGTCGGCTCGTCCGCGAGAACGATCGAAGGCGAGTTCACCAGAGCGCGCGCCACGGCCACGCGCTGGCGCTGCCCGCCGGAAAGCTCGTTGGGCTTGTGGAACATCCGAGCGCCGAGGTCCACGGCTTCGAGGGCGCGTTTCGCGCGGGCGATGCGCTCTTCCGCGGGCGTGCCGTTGTAAATCATCGGCAACTCGACGTTGTGCAGCGCGGTCGCGCGCGGCAAAAGATTGAAGGTCTGAAAGACGAAGCCGATTTCCTTGTTGCGAATCGCGGCCAGCTCATCGTCGCCGAGTTCGCTGACGAGCCGCCCGGCCAGCCAATACTTTCCCGAGGTCGGCGTATCGAGGCACCCGATCAAATTCATCAGCGTGGATTTTCCCGAGCCCGACGGGCCCATGATGGCGACGTATTCGCCGCGGCGAATGGTGAGGTCGACTCCGCGCAGAGCATGGAGCTTCTCGCCGCCCATTTCATACGTCTTCCAAAGCCCCTCGGCAAGAATCGCGATGCCCTGGTCGACGAGGTCCTGGCGGAAGTTTTCGGTGGAGACGGCTCGCTCGGGCATTCCTCAGTTTCTCAGTCCTGCGGGGATTCGCAAATTAATTTTCGTCCGTCTTGGGCGCGGAATTGTCCACTTTGACGCGCGCGTCCGGCTTGAGCGTGCGCAGCGTTTTGTAGCTTCCGGTGACGATCTCGTCGCCTTCCTGCAGGCCGCTGACAACTTCGATGTCGGTGACGCCGGTGATGCCGGTTGCGATGGGTACGAACGCGGCGCGTTTGTTGCGCACGACGAAGACGCCCTGAACCTCGGGATTTTTCTCCAGCGGAGACGAGGAGTCGGCGCCATCGGCGGCCGATTCCGAGGAGGGGCGGCCGGCCGCCAGCGTTACGGAGGTTTGTCCGTTTGCCTTCGCGGCTTCGTCCAAATCTTTCTTGGTGCGTTCGGCGAGCGCCTGGATGGGCACGGTCAGCGCATTTTTCGTTTGCGCCGTGGCGATCTTTGCAGTGGAAGAAAGTCCTGGGCGCAGCCCGTCCGGCGGTTTTTCGAGCGTCACCACGACCTTGAAATCTTTGGCTTCCTGATTGCCCGTGGTCGATTGTGTCGAGGCGAGCCCCGAGCTGCGTAGTACCGCTTGCGTTCCGACTTCGGTGACCTTGCCCTTATAAAATCTTCCGGGCATCGCGTCGATGGTCACGTCGGCGGTCTGGCCGAGTTTGACGTTTACGATGTCGGTTTCGTCCACCATCACTTCCGACGTCACGACGGACATGTCGGAAATCGTCATCAGGTAGCTGCCGGTGGCGTTTTGGATTCCGGGAACGACGTTTTCGCCGACGCGCACGGCGATATACGTCACGACTCCGCTGATCGGAGCGGTGTAGGTGGTCTTGTTCAGCACGTCTCTCAGCCGGCCGAGCATGGCTTCGTTCTGCGTGAGCGAGGAACGTGCCTGGCCGAGCTGCGCGCGGGCCTGATCGGCGCGAGCCTGCGCGGAGGCAAGCGCGGCCGCGGCGCCGTCGTACGTTGCCTTGCGCGTGTCGTAATCCTGCTTGGGTATGAGCCCGCCCTTGAAGAGGAGTTGCCCGCGCTCCCAGTCCAGCTTGGCGTGCTCGAGATCGGCCGCGCGCGATTTGACGTCGGCTTGCGACGAAACGTCGTTTGCTCCCGCGGACGTCACTCCCGCCTCGGCGGCCGCAATGCCGGCGCGCTGCGCGTCCACGTCCGCCGCGGGCTGAACGCTTTCGAGCTTCAGGAGGACATCGCCCTTCTTGACGTGATCGCCTTCCTTGACGGCGATGGCGGTGATCTTGCCGATGCCTTCGCCCAGCACGTTCGTGTAGGTGAGCGGCTTCACTTCGCCCGAAGCCGTGACGATCGAGGTCAAATCCTGGCGCGCCGCGGGAGCCGTTTGCACTGTGACGACGCCCTTATTGATCTGCCAGATGGCCAGCCAGGTTCCCCCGGCGAGCGCCGCCGCGACACCCGCGCCAATCCCGAATTTTTGCCACGTGTTCATTGGGTCTGCCTGCAGGTTTGGCCGTCGCCTTCGAGTGACTTCCTCCGGCGCTCACCTTATTTTCTACGCGCGAAAAACCTGAAAAGTTACCCGATGGCGCACCCCAATTGATCGAGTCCAGCTGTATGGCCAAGGAGCGAGCAGATTTCGCGGTGTTTGCGCGCGAGGCCGGACGATCCGCGCCCGCAAGGGCAGCCGGACGGGCCGGGCTCTAAGACCAATTTTACAGGCATTTCGGTGCGAGACAAAGTAATTTACCTTTTGCCGAACAACGGGCGCGGCTCCGTTGAAGGCAAGGGAAGTCAAAACCCCGACCCTTTAAAACCAAAAGGGTCGGCCACCCGGAAAAGCTAAACCAGTTCCTCGGCGTTGACGTATTGGAGTGGTATCATCCACCAGTCATGCGTCGTCAACGGGAAAAAACCAAGGAGGGGTGTGCCACCCGCCCGTTCTGAGCGGACAGAATTGCGGCCGCAATTAAGGATTTTAGAAATCGGAGCGTGGAGCACATGAAGATACGCTGGATGTTTGCAGGCATTCTGTTGCTGGCTGCGAGTGCTCTCTCGTCGGACCTGGGCAAGAACCATCGAGACTATGTGCCCGATGAGAAAACGGCACAGCGCATCGCAGACGCTATTTTCGTTGGACAATATGGGGAAGAGTGGATTAAATCTCAAAGCCCGCTATTGGTGGATAGTTCCAACAAGCAGTATTGGATCGTCCAAGTATCCGGCGGGCAGAGTGCACCGCCAGTTAAGGGTGGTGGACCCGCCGTGTGGATCAATCGACATTCGGGGTGCATTCAAGTCATGGAGCACATGAAGTGACAAAGGCGGGCGGGTGGCGCACCCTTCGCGACGCTTTTGACTTTCCGGGTGGCCGGTCCTTCGCGGGTTTCGAAGGGCCGGAGGGTTTGATTTTCTCCTCTACAAGATCCTCAATTTAGTTCACGGGAGCCGCTGGGATCATTCTTGGTTGAGATTCGAATGGAAGGAAAAACTGGCGGCGGGGCAACCCGGCGACCCCGGCGGAAGTCTTAGTATTCATCGCATTCAGCCGGGCCGGCAAACGACCCCAATCGAGCGCGCACCGCCGGGCGGGGACGATTCCTTGATTGACGGTGGCAGGGGCCGGGGATAGAATCGAGCTTCCATTCAGGGGTACCTAGAGGTAAGCATATGAACCGCTTGGGACGCATTACGCTTATGCTGCTGATGGGCGGAGCCTTGCTGCTGCCCGTCTGCCTGCGCGCGCGCGCCCAGGATCAAGATAAGGCCGCGACCCCCGACAAAGCTCAGGAGTCCGGGAAGAAAGACAAGAACCGGAAGACCCAGAACCTGAGAAAGCTCGAGAAGGAACTCGATACCCCGTACAAGAAGTGGCTCGAAGAGGAAGTCCCCTACATCATTACCGACGAGGAGCGCTCCGCCTTCCTCCGGCTGCAGACCAACGAAGAGCGCGAGCAGTTCATCGAAGCCTTCTGGCAGCGGCGCGATCCCACCCCGGACACGGTGGAAAACGAATTCAAGGAAGAGCACTATCGCCGGATTGCCTACGCCAACGAGCGTTTCTCTTCGGGCATTCCCGGATGGCGCACGGACCGCGGGCGAATGTACATCATGTGGGGTCCCGCAGACCAGGTGGAATCGCATACGCAGGGCGAGCTTTATAACCGCCCGATGTCCGAAGGCGGCGGCCAAACCACGACGTACGCCTACGAAACCTGGACCTACCACTATATGGAAGGGATCGGCCAGAACATCTCCATCGAGTTCGTCGATCCGACCGGCACCGGCGAATTTCACATCACGAACGACCCGGGTGAGAAGGACGCGATGTCGCACGTTCCCGGCGGCGGGCCGAGCATGCTGGAATCGATGGGCATGTCCAGCCAGGCGGCTCGCTTCACGCGATCGGACGGTTCCACCGCGCCTCTGGGTCCGGCCGGCACGCAGGCGATGGACAGCCAGGACGAATTTACGCGCCTCGAGCGATTCGCCAAAGTGCAGGCGCCTCCGCCGGTGAAGTTCAAGGATCTGGAAGAGGTGGTCAGCTCGCGCATCCTTCGCAATCAGATCTCGTTTGATTACCGGTTCGACTTCATGCGGATCACGGGCGACACGATCCTGGTGCCCATCACGGTGCAAATCCAGAACAAGCAAATGACCTTCCGCGACAAGGACAGCGTGCAGTCCGCGTCGCTGAACCTTTTCGGACGCATCACCTCGATGACCGGCCGCGTGATCCAGACGTTCGAGGACGTGATCCAGCGCGACTTCCCGGATTCCTTGCTGGAGCCGTCGCTCAAAGGCTTTTCGATTTACCAGAAGGCCGTGCCGCTGCGTCCGGGGCTCTACAAGCTGGACCTGGTGATCAAGGACGTGAACAGCGGGAACGTCGGTGCGGTGAATACGCGCCTTGCCGTTTCGCCGATCCCGGACGACACACTGCAGGCCAGCTCGCTGATTCTGGCGGATCAAATGGAGCCTGTTTCATCGAAGGATGTTGGGGTCGGGCAATTCGTGCTGGGTTCGACGAAAGTTCGTCCCAAGCTCGACGCGGAATTCCATACGGATCAGGCGATGGACATCTACCTGCAGCTCTACAATCTGAAGGTCGATGACACAACCCACAAGAACAATGTATCAGTCGATTTCAAGATTACCCAGGGAGACAGGACCGTTTCCGACCAGGTGAAAACGGGCGACGATATCAAGCAACTGGGTGAAGAGATTACGATTCAACAGATGGTCGCGCCGAAGACTCTGCCCCCCGGCAAATACAAACTGCAGATTCAGGCTACCGATAAAGTGGCCAACCAGACGGTGTCGCGAACGGCGGATTTCACCGTGACTGCTCCGGCCGTTACGCAGAAAGTGGCGTCGAACTAAGCCACAGGAAGGTAACCAGTCCCCATGAATTCGATGCATCGAACCCTGGGCTGGGTCATGGTCGCAGCGCTGGCGGTTGCTGCTCCCGCTTCCGCCAAACCGGGTTTCGGCACGCTCTCGGGCGTGGTTTTGGACACGACGGGGACGCCGCAAATGGGCGCGAGCGTGTGGCTGATTTCCGAGGACGCCAGCGACCGCATCATCGCGCAATTTCTCTCCAACCAGCACGGTACTTTTTTCTCGGACCGCCTCAAGCCCGGCAATTACGCAGTGCGTGTGTCCATGGCCGGATTCCTGCCGGCCACGGAGCGGCACATCGCCGTCGTGTCCAACATCACCACACTCCTGCGCGTGCAGATGGATACGGTGTTCGCTTCGCTCGATTCGCTGCGCCGGAATTCCGACGCGCCGCCGGAGCCGGACGATTGGAAATGGGTGCTGCGTTCGTCGACCGCGACTCGAACCGTGCTGCAGTGGGATGATTCCGGAAGTCCGCTGCCCGGCAGCTTGCAAGGCCAGGAATTGCCCGATGCGCGCCGTCCTCGTGGGCTCGTGCAGGTAACCAGCGGGGCCCTGCGCCCGGGATCGGCTTCCAATCTACCGAACGCTCCGGCAACGGCGGTGTCCTACGATCAGCAGCTTGGCAGCTTCGGGCGCGTGCTCGTCGCCGGCCAGATGAGCTACGAGAAGACGGCGCCTTCGGGGACTTTTGCCAGCGTCTGGCTGCCGTCTGGCAACGCCGAAAATGGACCGGAAACGATCTTCGTCTGGCGGCAATCGAAGTTCGGCGCCGAGGGCATGGAATTCCACGGCCTGCGAATCGACCATACCGAACAAATTACCTTGACCGATCGCGTGCAATTGCGCGCGGGCGCGGAATATCTGCGCGCCGGAATCGTGTCGTCGGTTTCCTCGCTGCGGCCTCATGCGCAGTTGATCGGGCAGCTCGCGCCGGGTTGGACGGCGACGCTTATTGTGGCCGCCAATCCTCCCTCGGAACAGTGGGGACGGAGCGGTGCGCTGGAATCGGCGATTGATGAGCTCGACAGTCTTCCGCCGGTTCTGTTTCACAACGGCAGCCCGGTCCTGGAGGGCGGCTGGCATCAGGAAATTTCGGTCAAGCGGAAGGTCTCTGACAACTCTGCGGTAGAAGTTGCCGCGTTCCACGACTCCTCGCGCGATCAAGCCATTTTCGGAACTGGCGCAACCGCCAGTCCGGAGTTCGTTCAGGACGCTTTCTCGCCGGCGTTTCTCTACGACGGAGGAAATTCCAGCTTCTGGGGCGCGCGGTTCGCGTACCGCCAGAAGCTTTCGAATAATCTCGAAGTGGCCACGATTTACTCCTGGGCCGGCGCACTCACTCCCAACGGGGCGCTGACCACCACTTCAGCCGACCTGCGCGATAGCTTTACGACCAGCAATCACCACAGCGTGGCGGCTCGCCTTTCCGGCAAGATTCAGCAGTCCAAAACCGAATTTGCGGCGAGCTACAAATGGATTTCGGGCACGACGCTCTCTCGCATGGATCAATTCGGCGAGGCTGCCTACCAGATGGATCCCAACCTTCACCTTTCGATTCGCCAGCCGTTGCCCGGGCTGAATGGAAGGTGGGTGGCCCTTGCGGATTTCAGCAATCTTTTGGCGCAGGGCTACGTGACGGTGAATGGGCAGGATTCTCGGATTGTGCTGGCGCCGATTTTACGGTCGTTCCGGGGTGGGGTAAGTTTCCAGTTTTAGTAGAGTTAGCGTTATGGAAAACAGGAAAGCGCCTTCCATTTAATGGAGGGCAGGAAGCTTCGTCCCCCTTCCCCAGCTCTGACCAGCGCGTAGTCGATTCATTTTCAAGTGGTTATTGATGTGACATAACTTATATAATTTGGAAGCACTGTTGCAGGTTGATTCGGTTTGGACGTCTTCTTTCTCAGGGTCAATCGGTGAGCGCGCCAGTCAATGACAATCTTCGGGTCCGGTTGGGCGCAGCCGTATTAGCGTTAGCCACCCTTGCGGCGATCATCTTCGGAGTAATCAATTTTCAACAGAGAACCTTGTTCATGGCGCCCGACGACGGCGTGTCATGGATTGAAGCGCAATCCGGGGTCGTCGCCTGGCACGTCTCCGCGCATTCCCCCGCTGCCAACGCCGGTATCCGAAACGGCGACCGCGTCCTTGCCGTCAACGGCGCGCCGATCCACAGTTCAATCGATGTGACGAAGCGCCTCTGGCGCGTGGGCCTGTGGTCCATCGCTCACTACCAGATCGAACGCGGCGGCCGGCAATTTGAAGTTCAGCTGGTGGTTCAACCGGCTGACCGGCCCGCGTCGATCGAGAATTACCTGAGCGTGGTCGGTGTGCTCTATCTCTTCATCGGCCTTTTTATTTTTGCGCGCCGGTGGAATGCGGCGCGCGCCGTGCATTTTTACGTTTTTTGCCTCGTGTCTTTCGTCCTCTATTCGTTTCAGTACACCGGGAAATTGACGCCCTTTGACTGGGAGATCTACTGGGCGGGGATTGTGGCGCGGCTGCTGCAGCCGGCTTTGCTGCTGCATTTTGCGATGGTGTTTCCCGAGCGCCGGCCGGCGGCCAAGGGGCGCGGAGCGATTCTCGCCGCTGTTTACGGCGTGCCGGGCGTCCTGCTTCTGGTGCGGCTGCTGGTCAGCCTGCGCGAGCTGGGTTTCATGCCGTCGATCGAAGCGCGGAATGCTCTCGATCGTCTCGACCTGGCCTGCCTGGGAATTTATTTCGTGCTCGCGGCGATCGTGTTTGTGCGCAGCTACCGTCGCGCATCGTCCGGGATTCTGCGGCAGCAACTGAAGTGGGTCACTGGCGGCGCGCTCGCGGGCATTGTTCCCTTTCTGCTGTTCTATGTGATGCCGTTCTTTCTTGGCGTCGTTCCGCGACCGTGGATGAATCTCTCCGCGATTTCCCTAGTGCTCATCCCGCTGAGTTTTGGCTACGCCATCATTCGCTACCGGCTGATGGACGTGGACATCATCTTCAAGCGCGGTCTGGCGTATACGGCGGCGAGCGGCGGCGTGGTGGCCGTCTACATCGCGATCGTGGCGCTCATCGGCGCGCTGTTTCATACTGCGTGGCCGTCGGGAATGATGGGCGGCGTCATCGCCATTGTCGTCGCGGCGTTTTTGTTTCAGCCCTTCCGCGACTGGATCCAGGCGCGCCTGGACCGTTTTTTCTACCGGGACCGGCTGGACTATCGCCGCACGCTGATTGAATTCGGCCGCACACTGACCTCGGAAGTGCGCCTCGATCCGATGCTCGCTTCGGTGATGGACCGCATTTCTCAAGCCCTGCTGGTCGACCGTCTGGCGATTTTTGTGGAGGACGAGAGCAACCCCGGCGGGTATCGAATTGCGCGATCGGTCGGAGTGCGCTATGCGGGTGCGCTGGATCTGAGCTTTTTGGATCGTGAAGCGAATCCTTTCGCGCAGGGGATCCTCTTCTACGAATCGGCGCGCGCCGCGCGGCAGTCTTCCCCGTCCGTGCGCCACACGCTCGAGCAGATCGACCTGAACTACTTCATCCCTTGCCAGATTCGCGAGCACACCGTCGCGGTGCTGGGCCTGGGCAAGACGGTCGACGGCGATTTCCTATCCAGCGAAGACGTTGAGCTGTTGCACACCATCGCCGGCTATTTGGCGATCGCGCTGGACAACGCGCAGCTTTACAGCTCGCTCGAGCAAAAAGCGGCGCAGATCGAGCGCCTCAAGGACTTCTCCGAAAACATCATCGAATCGCTGAATGTAGGCGTGCTGGCTGTGGACTTCAGCGGGGCCGTGGAATCCTGGAATACGCAGATGGAGGGATTGATCGGAGTTCGGCGCGAGGAAGCCGTCGGCCGCAAACTCGAAGACGTTCTTCCTTCCGACCTGATGGCCGAGATTGCGGAACGCTCCGGCGATGAGCGCGTCTCCAGCCTTTACAAGTTCCACATGCAGAACCGCGAAGGGCGGAACCTGGTGGTGAACGTCTCCATCGCGCCGCTCGTCGGAAAATCGGGAGACCGCATCGGCCGCCTGATCCTGTTCGACGACGTGACGCAGAGGATGCGGCTCGACGAGCAGGTATTCCAGAACGAGAAGCTCACGTCGCTGGGCCTGCTCGCCGCGGGCGTCGCGCACGAGGTCAACACACCGCTGGCCGTGATCTCGAACTACATTCAGATGCTGGCCAAGCAGCTCCCAAGCGGCGATCCTCGGCACCAACTGATCGACAAGGTCGTCAAGCAGACGTTCCGCGCGAGCGAGATCGTGAACAACCTGCTGAATTTTTCGCGCACCGGCGCCACGGAATTTACCGAGGTGGATTTGAACACCGTGGTGGACGAAGTGCTCTCGCTCGTGGCGCACCCGTTCCGCACGGCGCAGGTGCAAGTGACTCGCAATCTCCAGCAGGAATTGCCTTTCGTGCTCGGCTCGAACAACAAGCTTCAGCAGGTGTTCCTGAATCTTTTCCTGAACGCGCGCGACGCCATGCCCTCCGGCGGCGTGGTGGAAATCCGCACGGCGTCATTCAACGGATCGGTCGAAGTGGAAATCAAGGACACCGGCGCCGGCATTCCCCGTGAAAACCTGAATCGCATCTTCGATCCCTTCTTCACCACGAAAGCGTCCGGGCGCGGCACCGGGCTGGGGCTTTCCGTCAGCTATGGCATCGTGAAAGAGCACGCCGGCAAACTGGACGTGCGCTCGACGCCGGGAAAAGGCACCTCCTTCCGTCTGGAATTTCCGGTGGCGCGGAAAGCGGTTCATGTCTAAGGGCTCCATTCTGGTGGTCGACGACGAATCGGAAATACGCGAAGGCCTGGAACTTCTGCTGAACACGGAAGGGTATGTAACCTCGAGCGCCGAAACGGGCGAAGCGGGCCTCACGAAGCTCGAAGAGGAGCCCTTCGATCTCGTTCTTCTTGACGTCAGTCTTCCCGATCGTAATGGGCTCGATATTTTGCGCGAAATTCGCCGCCGCGATCCCAATCTATCCGTTGTTCTGATCACCGCCTACGGATCGATTGACATGGCGCGGGCCGCGTTCAAGAGCGGCGCGCAGGACTACATCACCAAGCCGTGGTCCAACGACGAGCTGCTGATTCAGGTGGCGCAGGCCGTGGAAGGCCGCCGCCTGCGCGAAGAGAACGTCCAGCTCAAGCGCGCGCTGAAGCAGCGCTACAACTTCCCCAACATCATCGGCAAGGGCGAAAAGATGCTGGCTGTGCTGGACCTGGTCGGGCAGGTGGCGCCGTCGCGCTCGACGGTGCTCATTCACGGCGAGAGCGGCACCGGCAAGGAACTCATCGCCAAGGCCATTCATTCGGCGTCGGCGCGCGCGGACAAGCCGTTCGTGCCGATCAATACCGGCTCGATTCCCGTGGACCTGCTCGAGTCGCAGCTCTTCGGCCACGTGAAAGGCGCGTTCACGAGCGCCGTGGCTTCGAAGAAGGGCCTCTTTGAAGTCGCCGATCAGGGCACGATTTTTTTCGATGAAATTTCCACGATCGGGCCGGAAACGCAGGCCAAGCTCCTGCGCGTGATTCAGGAACGCGAATTCATGCGCCTTGGCGGCAATGAGATCATCAAAGTGGACGTGCGCATCATCGCCGCGTGCAACGTGCAGCTGCTTCAACTGGTGCGTGAGGGGCGCTTCCGCGAGGACCTGTATCACCGCCTGAACGTGATCGCGGTTCCTCTTCCCCCGCTTCGCGAGCGCAAGGAAGACATCCATTTGCTGCTCGCTCATTTCCTGCGCATCTTCGCGCGCGAAAATAATCGCGCGCTCGGGCGCTTCACGCCGGCGGCGCTGCGGCTGCTCGTCGACTACGACTGGCCCGGAAATGTGCGGGAGCTGGAGAATGTTGTCGAACGCGCGGTGGTCCTGTCGTCGCAGGAGATGCTGGACGTGAACGTGTTGCCCGAAAGCGTCCGCTCGAGGGAGCTCGCCGGCGGCGTGCGCCTGGAGCTTTCGGAATTCATGCCGCAGCAGGGACACGCTCGCGGCGAAATTCGCCGGCCGGGGCACGCGGCCCACGGCGCCGCGCCCAATTCGAGAGCTTCCCTCTTTGAAATCATGGACGAGATCGAGCGGCGCGTGATCTGCGAAATGCTGGAGCGCACGGATTGGAACCAGACGGCCGCGGCGGAGAATTTTCAGGTGCCGCTTTCCACGCTCAATCAGAAGATCAAGCGGCTGGGGATCGACGTGCGCCGCCGGAGCGGCAACCGCGCCGAAGCGGCCGAATCTTCGGCCTCAGCCGGGAAATAACGTAGGTTTCTTTCCGCAGTACCATCTTTCCACCGTTCCCCAACACCAAACTGTTGTCATTCCGAACGGAGTGAGGAATCTGCTTTTCGTGTGGCGCCAGCCTTTCAGGTTGGCATCTTCGATCGCCCCGGCGGATGCCCGCCTAAAAGGAAAGGCGGGCGCTAGAACGTCGTCTCGGACCAAACGCCTTACACTCGGAATGAACAAAAGTCGAGAGGGTTTAGCTTTTTCTATTGTCGCGAACCACGGCGTCCTTGAGGTCGGCGCCATCCAGGGTGACGCCGGTCAAGTCAATTTCGCGGAAGCTGGCGAGCGCCAGATCCGAGCCGGAAAAATCCGCGCCTTGAAGACTGGCCTGGCGCAGCACCGTACCGCGAAGAATCGTCTTGTGCAATTTCGCGGAGCGGAGATCGCCGCGAAAGAGTTCCGTCCCGCTCAAATCCGCCTCGCTCAAATCGGCGCCTTCCAGGCGGGTCTCCGTAAAATCGCAATTCCGCAAATCCGCCTGGCGCAGGTTCGCGCGGCTCAAATCGGCGTGGCTCAGCTTGGCCCCGCGCAGATCGGCCTTGCGCAGGTTGCTGCCGGTAAGATTGGCGCCGGTCAGGTCGCGCTTCTTCAGGTCCGCGCCCGAAAGGTCCGCGCCCGAAAGGTCCGCCCGCTCCCCGCCCGGGTAGCCCTTATGAAACTTTTCGTGTGCGTCTAAAATATCCTTCAGCTTCTTGCCTTTGTGTCGAATGATCTCCGCCTCTCCCCGCCCGGCCTCGCGGAACAAAGTGCGAGGTTCCAGACGGCCGTGCCGCTGCGACCCAAATCGATTGGTGTGAGCCTCCATTCTACTGAAATTGAAAGGACGCGCAAACAGCATCCGGCGGCATTTTCGGCGAGCCCGGGGTTTACCAGGACGGAGTGGCCTTTGGCACGGGCCGGCCGCCGGCGCGGTTCTCCCACTATAATTTTGATAGGAATGGCTTCCCCGTCGCGCATTACACCGGATCGCGTCGTCCTCGTGGCCGCACTGCTGGCCGCGCTCGCGTATATCCAGGACCTTCGCTACGACTTTATCCTCGACGATGTTCCGCTGATCCTCATCAACGAGACGCTCCGTTCCTGGCGCAACTGGAAAACGATATTCCTGACGAACATTTACACGGCGAAGAGCCAGGCGCTACCGGTCGAAATTACGGCCGTACATTACCGTCCGATTTACAGGCTGTGGCAATTGATGAACGCGCAGATTTTCGGTTTCGTCATTCCCTGGTGGCATCTCAGTTCGCTCCTCTTGCACTTGTGCGTCGTGTTTCTGGTCTACGTCCTGGGAGTGAAGCTCCTGAAGGACCGCTGGACGGCGGCGCTGGCGGCCGCGCTTTTCGCGGCTCATCCTATTCACGCGGAATCGGTGGCCTACGTCACGGCTTCGACGGACCTGCTCGTCGCGCTATTTTCGATCGCCTCGTTCCTCGCGTATTTCCGGTTTCGAGAGGAAGGAGCGTCGCTCGCGTCGTACATTGTTTCCATCGTTGCGGCGGCAATGGCCATGCTGTCGAAAGAGACGGCCGTGATGTTTCCTTTCCTGTTGGTCGCCTACGAGTTGCTGCGGGAGACTCCGGCGGATGTTCCCGAGGCTAAGCGTCGCCTGCGGCCGCTGGTATGGACTCTGCCGTTTTTCGCAGTCGTCGGCGCATACGTGGCCGTTCGGTCTTTCCTGTTTGGGCTGAACACCGGGCCGGGCCCGGGCGGAAGCCGCCTGGCCGCTTTTCTTGACATTCCGCTCGTCTCCGTCGTCTATCTCCGCAACCTCGTATGGCCGTTTCGACTGAGCTTTTTCTATCCGTCGGAGTGGGGATCACACTGGACACTCGCGAGAGGCGCTGCTGTCGTATTCGCCTTGGCCGCGGCTGCGCTCCTGTGGCGCCAGTTTCGCGAACAAAAGGCCATGCGGCTGCAGGTCATATGGGCTGCGATTCTATTTGCGCCGGCCGCTTTGGGCGTGTACGCATTCGTGCGTGAGGACTGGGTCCACGACCGGCACATGTATCTGGCTTCAGTGCCCATCTGCTTCATTGCCGCCGCGTTGCTTACACATCCGAGATGGCCCGCGAGATCCGCCACGATTGCCTGTTTTGCTGTCGTTGCGATTTTGCTCGCGGCTCTCGCCGTCCAGATTCCCAGATTTAGCGATGACGCAACCATTTACGAAAGCGCTCTGAAGGTTACTCCTCGAAGTTTTCTGGCCCACAGCTACTATGGCGAGGCGCTCTGGAACTACGGGAGAAAGGACGAGGCCATCCGGGAATTTAAGTTTGTCACCGAGCTTTCGCCGCAATCCTCGACCGCGCACGAGCGCTACGGCGCGGCGCTTGCTGAAATCGGCCGCGACGATGAGGCTCAGTCGGAATATGAAGCGGCGCTGCGTTCCGTGCCGGGCTCTCCAAAGTTTCGGGCCTTCCTTCTGTCCGAAACGGCCCAGCTTGAATTGAAACGCTCGGAATTCTCAGCCGCCGCCGAGCACATGAGCGAGGCAGTCAAGCTCGCGCCCGATGCTTTGAACTACCACGCTTTGCTCGCACAGGCTTTGAGCCATCAAGGGCAAGTTCAGGAAGCGGAAACCGAAATGAAGCTGGAGGCGGGCGTTCGGCGACAAATCGCCCAGGAGGAGCGGGCTTCCCGGAATTAGCGTGCGGCCGGCACTTTGCTAAGATCCGCCGGTCGCGGCGCGACGGGCGCAGTAGGGGAAGCCAGGGCGGCGGTTACTTCGTTCGTGACATCCTTGCCGCCGGAAAGATTGCGGTAAATGGTCTGTACCGAGAAGATTGGTCCCCAAGGAATTCCCCACCATCCGGCTACAGCCGTTAGCAGCGTGTAACGGATGCCTTTCCCGGCTGGGTTTTCTCCGCTGCGGACAAAATAAATGGGGGAAGACCTTTTGAACGAAAGGATGAGGACGGACACGCAGTACTGAAACACAACGAAACGGCCACCCCGTTGCAGCTCGAACCGAAGCTGATCGGGGGACAGTCCCTCGATGCCAAGAATCTTGGTGTTGGCCACATACCCTCGCGGAGACTTCACCCATTAATAAACTGAACGCCCCTTTTGTGTCAACGGAGGCGGATTCCGTGTTGCACAAGAGTCAACTCGACTCGCCGAAGGGCGCTGAAAGCTGGACATTCGAAGGGCCACGGCTCCGGCTGTTCCGAATCGCTCCCGAAGCGGACCTGTGATAAGTTGAGCGTGTGATGACCCTGGTCGAGAAAATCAAGGCGCGGGCGCGCGCCAATCCTCAGCGGATCGTGTTGCCCGAGGGCGAGGATCCCCGCATTGTGACTGCTGGGTTGGCAGCGGCGAGGGAAGGCTACGCGAGAATTACGTTGCTCGGCAGGAAGCAAATCATCGATTCCGTTGCGAGCGACTTGCGAGTGCCGCTTGACGGCGTGGCGATCGTCGATCCGCAGACAAGCGCCCGAGCCGATGAGTATGCGCGGATTTATCTTGAGCGGCGCCGCGCCCGTGGCGTATCGTCCGAGGAGGCGGCCGAGATTACGCGGCGGCCGCTGTATTTCGCGGCCCTGAGTGTCGCTGCGGACGATGCGGACGGCAGCGTGGGAGGAGCGGCAAACACGACGGGTGAGACCGTGCGCGCGGCGCTGCACTCGATCGGCCTCGCGCCGGAGGCCAAACTCGTCTCCAGTTTCTTCGTGATGGTCATCCCGCCGGATCGGGCGGGAATCGAACTCGGCCCCAGTGGGGCGCTGCTCTTTGCCGATTGCGCGGTAGTGCCCGATCCGAGCGCCGAGGAGTTGGCCGAAATCGCGCGCGCCACGGCGGAAAATGCGCGAGCCATTTTGGATGTGGAACCGCGCGTCGCGCTGCTTTCCTTTTCCACCAAGGGCTCGGCCAGCCACCCACACGTGGAAAAAATTAAAGAGGCGCTGCGAATCCTCAAAGCGCGGGCGCCGGAGCTGGCCGCGGACGGCGAGTTGCAAGCCGATGCCGCGCTAGTGCCGCGCATCGGTGCGTCAAAGGCTCCGGGCTCGCCGGTCGCCGGTCGCGCCAACGTCCTGATTTTCCCCGATCTTGATTCGGGGAACATCGCCTACAAGCTCGTTGAGCGGCTGGGCGGCGCGCAAGCCTTCGGCCCGATCCTCCAGGGCCTGGACCGCCCCGCGAACGACTTGTCGCGCGGCTGCTCGGCCGAAGACGTCGCCTGCGTCATCGCCTTCACGGCGCTGCAGGCGATTGCGCGGAAGGAAAAGGCTTTGGAGCCACAGATGAACACGGATAAACACGGATAGGAAAAAACAAGAGGCGTGACTGGTGACCAGTGACTCGTGACTGGTGAACACGCGATTCGCCAATTGTCGCTCGCGATTCCACAAATCACGAGTCACGATTGAGTGCTGGTTCTAGAAACAAGCTACTATCTTTTGAAGGAACGTCGCATGATTTGGCCGCATCAGAAGCGCGGATTTTCTTTGCCCGTAGCCGCACGGTTTTCGCTTTTATCTGCGTTCATCTGTGTTCATCTGTGGATTCTCTCTCCCCCCTGCCAAGCGCAGACGTTCAAGGACCGGGAAGTGGTGGTGAATCTGACTGAGGGGCGCATCGTCATTTGCGCCACCAAGGACGCGATTCTGCTCGCCGCGACGGATACGCACGGCGAGCCGGGCTCGCGGCCCCCGGAAATCACCATCCTCTCCCCGGTTCGCATGGCGGTGATGCTCGGGGCCACGGAATGGGTTTTCCCCGAATCGAACGACAAGCCCATTGAGCTCGATGCGGAATTCACCAAGCTGGTCGGCGCGGCCCTCAATAACGGCGGCCAGAAGGCAGACGAGTTCCAGGCGACCGATTTGGAGTCCATCGGCATCGCTATGCTCGAGCGGGTTCGCCTGGTTGCGGGACAGTTGCACCATAAAGTGAACTTGAGGGAAGACGAGCCCCTCATCCGGGTCGTTCTTGCCGGGTACGTGCGGGATTACGGCCCGGAAGCATGGGTGCTCGACTATCGCATTGCTCAGGATGAACTCCGGAACGGCATCTGGCGCACCCGCGTCCTGCGGCCGAGCTACAACCAGATCTATCCCCCCGAGCAGGGTAAGCCGAAAACCCTGATGGAGGTTCGCTATCCTCCCGAAGATCGAGCCACCGGCGAGCCCGAGCTTCTCGATCTCCTGCAGCAGAACGATTCGCGCCTGGCGAACATTCGCGCGGCGGATCAAGTCGAGGCGAAGTCGGTGGGGCTTGTGACGCAGGGGCAGAGCCAGAAGTCCGACGCCGCCGGGCTCGCCACGTTCTTGAAAGCGGCGCTTCCCGCGGTCTCGGCTCCGGACACGAAAGTCACGATGGCTAGAGTCGACTACGACGGAGGATTCCATTGGATCCTCCAGCCACGAGGCGCGCCAGCTGCACCCGCTCCTCCGCCTCCTGCACCGGGAGAGGCTTCGAAGAGCCAGGCGCCGGCGGACGGATCCGACAGGCCAACGCTTCTGCACAAGGGCGGCTACTGATCGGCTGAAATGGTGAAGTGAAATGAGCGTATCGACGACTTCTTCCGCGCCGTTCCGGCCGGAGATCACGGTTCGCACGCTGCGCGAAGCGGATCTCCAGGAGGCGGACCGGATCGTCCGGCTCGCCTTCGGCACATTTCTCGGACTTCCCGACCCGATGAAATTCATGGGCGACGCCGAGTACGTGCGCACGCGCTGGCTGGCGAATCCGCCGGCCGCGCTGGCGGCGGAAATGGCGGGAGCGCTCGCGGGCACAAACTTCGCCACCCGATGGGGCAGCGTCGGATTTTTTGGACCGCTGACCATTCGCCCCGATCTCTGGGATCGGGGCGTCGCGCAAAAGTTGCTGCGCCCTACGATGGATTTGTTTGCGGACTGGCGCGTGACCCACGCGGGCCTTTTCACGTTTGCGAACAGCACGAAGCACGTGACCCTGTACCAGAAATTCGGCTTTTGGCCGCGATTTCTGACCTGCCTGATGGAACTTCCGCTGGCCAGCGATGCCGCGCCTGGCTCCGCGCAATGGACGCGGTTCAGCGCGCTCTCCGCGGCTGAAAAGCGCGCGTGCATGAAGGCTTGCGCTCAGTTGACGGATTCCATTTACGAAGGGCTCGACCTGGAGCTTGAGATAGGCGCAGTCGAGAACCAAAAGCTGGGAGATACGCTGCTGACCTGGGACGATTCGCGGCTCGCGGGAATGGCCATCTGCCACAACGGCGCGGGGACGGAGGCGGGCAGCGGGAAGTGCTACATCAAATTTGCCGCGGTGCGGAGCGGCGCTGACGCGCCGCGCGAGCTCGGGCGGCTGATCGGCGCGTGCCGCGAATTCGCGCACCTGCGCGGCGCGCGAACACTCTCTGCGGGCGTGAATCTTGCGCGGCTCGACGCCTACCGGGAAATGCTTCAGGCCGGATTTCGCACCACGTCCCAGGGAGTGGCGATGGAGAGAAACGGAGAAGCCGGATACAACCGGCCGGAAGTGTTCCTCATCGACGATTGGCGGTAGGTTCGGGCCGCGCGTCAATCGCTAAGGTTTGTCCGGATTGTCCGATGGCTTTGCAGGCGCCGGCGCATCCGAACTTGGATCGCCGGTCTGCGGCGCGTAGCCGCTCCACTTGACGATAATGCGAATGGGAATGTGCGCGCCGCCCTGCTCGAACGTTTCGTCCGAGCGCGCGTATCCGGGAAACCATAAATTCTTGCCGACTTGCTGGCGGTAGGTTTCAAAGAGCGTGAAGGGAAGATCGCCGGCCTTCACGTCGCCGGTTTCGGTCACCCATTTTCCGATGGTCTTCACAATCGCCAGATCCTGCGTATCCACCCATACGACGCCGGAAAAATAAGCGCGGGCCCGCTCGACGGCCTTGGGCTTCACCATAAAATAGTACGTGTTCAGCTCGTCGACGCGCTCGGTGCCGCCGTAGGTGACCACGTATTTCGGCAGCATTGCCGTGGTGAGTGGAAACATCGGCGCCGGCGCGAGCAGATCGCTGTCGCCTCTTTGCAAATCCAGGTGCTGGAGCGTGGGCGGCTGCCGGCTTACCATTTTTTCAAACATCCTGCCGTCGGGGGAGACGCGTATTTGCGTGACCACGTCGTATTGGCCGGCGGGCTTGCGATCGGGGCCGAGTTCCTGCACGCGAATGTCTCTTTGAAATGTGTAGCCCTTGATCGCGCGGACCATGTCGTCTTCCCTGGCCGCGAACCTACTGATGATTTCGTCGGGCGGCAGAGGGGGCGCCTCAGGCTTTGGGGCCGGCAGAGACGCAGGGAGCTTTTCCGGCTCGGGCGCGCGCATCGGGCCGTTCCCTTGCGCGCGGATCAAGGCCGGAGCAGCCGCGGCAAGAACCAGGACAAGCGCGCAGCGCGCGGCGACGAAATTCGATCGATCCGTCATGGATTTTGCTTCCATTTCTTGGATGCAACCCGCCGCTATTGTGCAGCATGGATTCGGAAGAAATCCAGTAGGACGGGCTTCAGCCTGTCGGTTTTTTGACGTTGCGGGAAGACAGGGCGGCGTCGGTCGACGGCGACAGGCCTAAGCCTGTCCTACCTTGAGCGCAAAACCTTTGCTACAATCGCCCGGCTGCAAAGATCAGGGGATGCGCGAAGTAGTGCCGTGGAAACGCAGGCCAAGCGATTTTTCGTCTCGGGCATGGTGCAGGGGGTGGGCTTTCGCTTTTTCGTGGAGCGAACCGCGGCGAGCCTTGGCATCGGCGGATTTGTAAGGAATCTCTTCGACGGCCGAGTGGAAGTCTACGCGATTGGCAGCGCGGAACAAATCGATTCGCTGAGAGAAGCGCTTCGGCGCGGGCCGAGGATGGCGAACGTCGAGCGCGTCGATGAGCAGACCGCGGAAGTGCTGCGCGAATATGCCGGCGCCTTTTCCATCGAGCGCGGTGAGTGATCCGCGCGAAACGCGCACGCGACGGCAGTCGCTTCTGAGTTAATCGAATTTTTTGGAAAGGAAAATTCCGCGGGATGAACCATTTGAAGGAATTTATTCGAGAGGTTCCCGATTACCCGAAGCCGGGAATTCTCTTTTACGACCTGACGACGCTGCTGAAAAATCCCGCCGCATTCCACAGCCTGGTCGACGAGCTTTGCGGCCACTACGAAGGGCAGAAAGTCGACACCGTTGTGGGCATCGAGGCGCGCGGCTTTATTCTGGCACCGGCGCTCGCGTATCGCTTAAACGCCGGCTTCGTTCCCGTCCGAAAGCCGAAAAAATTGCCGGCGAAGGCGGTTGCGGTCACCTACCAGCTCGAATACGGCACGGATACCCTGGAGATTCACGAGGACGCGATCCAGCCCGGCCAGAAAGTGCTGATCAGCGATGACCTCCTCGCGACCGGCGGCACCGCGGCAGCCACCGTCGAACTCGTGCACAAGCTCGGCGGAAAAGTGATCGGCGCATCCTTCGCCGTCGAACTGACTTTCCTCAACGGCCGCGCCAGATTGCCCGGCATCGACGTCTTCACAATGATCCAGTACGACAAGTAAACGGAAAAATCTTTGGAACCACGGATTCACACGGATGAACACGGATAAAGACAGATAAACATGATAAGGAAGATTCTGCTCTGTCTGGTTGCTGTTTAATTCGGTTCAATCTTGCGGCGGTTTCTTCCTTCATTTTTTGCTTCTTCGTTCTTATCCGTGTTCATCCGTGTGCATCCGTGGTTGCTTTCTTTGTTTCCCTTCGCTGGCGGACTGCTTCGAATAGGACTACTCCGGCGGCTACTGACACGTTGAGGGCGCGGACTGGGCCTGTGGTGGGGATTGAGACCAGAAAATCGCAGCGCTCGCGGACCAGCGCGTGCAGCCCCTTGCCTTCTCCGCCGAGGACGATTCCTACCGGTATCTTGAAATCGACGGAAGTGTGAAGCTGGTCGGCGCGCTCGTCGAGGCCGACGAGCCAGTAGCCGGCCTCCTTCATTTCCTCCATCGCTTGCGACAGATTCGTGACGCGCGCCACCGGCAGATGCGCGAGGGCACCCGCGGATGCGCGCGCGACCGTGTCGGTAAGCCCGGCCGCGCGCCGCTCGGGGATCACAACGCCCTGCGCTCCGGCGGCAAGGGACGTCCGAACGATGGCGCCAAGGTTCTGCGGATCTTCGACGCCATCCAGCAATACCAGCAATCCCGGAGCGCTTCCCGCGGGCCGAGGTTTCAAGAGATCGTAGAAATTGGCGGCAGACGCGGAGGAGACGAACGCGACCACGCCTTGATGTTCACGGGTTCCGGCGGCGCGATCGACCTGCGCGCGCTCCTCGAAGCGCACGGGAATGCCCAGCTTGCGCGCGAGCCGGACCAGCTCCTCGATGCGCGTGCCATGCGTCCCTTTCGCGACCGTGATCGAGTCAAGCGCCCGGCTTGCTTCGAGCGCTTCGCGAACGGCGTGGATTCCGGTCAGCCGGTCCATTCAGACGTGTCTCTCCGTTTCAGCGAGCCGAACACTACGCGTTTAGCGATCGAGCGTGGCGACGGCGTGCGCTGCAATCGCTTCGCCACGGCCAATCGCGTCCACCGACTCGTTCGTTTTTGCTTTCAAATTGATCATGGACGGCGCGATGCTGAGCGACCTGGAAAGCGCTTCACGCATGGCCGGGAAATGCGGGCCGAGTTTCGGCTTTTCGGTGATGACAATTGCGTCGAGATGCACGATGCGAAAGCGGTGTTCGGCGAGCAGGTCGCGAATATGTTCCAGGAATCGCAGGCTGGAGACGTCCTTCCACTTCGGGTCCGTGTCGGGGAAATGCGCGCCGATGTCGCCGAGGCCCGCGGCACCGAGCAGCGCGTCGCACAGCGCGTGTGCCAGGGCATCGCCGTCGGAGTGGCCCACCGGGCCTTTGTGAAACGCGATCTCCACGCCGCCGAGGATCAGCTTGCGTCCTTCGGCGAGGCGATGTAGGTCGTAGCCGATGCCCACGCGGGTCATCGGCCGGCGCGCTCCTGGCGGAGATAGAATTCAGCGAGCTCCATGTCTCCCGGGCGCGTAATTTTCAAGTTGCGTTCCGCGCCGACCACGACGTGCACGTCGCGTCCCAGGCGCTCGACAAGCCCCGCCTCGTCCGACGCCGTCACCCCGTCCTGCCGCGCGCGCGCGAAGGCTTCGAGCAGTAGGGAGGCGCGAAACACCTGCGGTGTCTGCGCTAGCACCACTCGCTCGCGCGGGATGGTGGCAGTGACAAGCGCGACGTCGTTCGGCAGGCTGGCGCGCTTCACTTCCTTGACCGTGTCCATCGCGGGGATGCCCAGGATGGCGGCGTCGCAAGCCTCGGCCTCGGCAATCACGCGCTCGATTTGAGAAACGGTCACCAGCGGCCGCACGGCGTCGTGTACCAGAATGAACTCGCTCTCGGGCGAGACTTCCGCAAGCGCGTTGGCCACGGAATCCTGGCGCGTGTCGCCGCCGCGCACCACGGAGACCGGCTGGGCGAATTTCTCCGCCTCCGCGCTCGAGGTCACGGAGTCGATTTCCTCGGCGCGCGTGGCAATGACGAAATCCGTGATGAGCGGGCAGGCTGCGAGCCGCCGCAACGTGAAAAGAAGCAACGGCACGCCGTCCAGAGCGAGAAACTGCTTTGGCGTGTCGGCGCCCATCCGGGTCCCTAGCCCGGCCGCGGGCAGGACGGCTGTTACGCGGTTCATCATGTCCTCGTAATGGAGCGAAAAAGCTTACACTAAATGGGAATACATATAAACAGCAGGTATCCACAGGTACTTCCAAAGGCTCCTACTATTGTCATCCCGAGCGCAGCGAGGGATCTGCTTTTTCGGCTGCCCCGATATTCTCGGGCGCCCTCGAAATCTCCCTTAGCATTCTTCCACTTTTCATCATCAGAAAAAGAGAACCAAACGAAAGATTTCTTCGATTTGACGGTCCGCGTTTGACACGGTAGTCTGCCTGATCGCTGATCGGCTAAGGCCGTCTGGGAATTTAATCTTTATGTTTTATTAAGGAGATCGCTCACCCTCATGACGAAATACAAACTCGAGTATGTCTGGCTGGACGGCAAAAAGCCCGTTCCGGAATTGCGCGGCAAGACCCAGCTCAAATCGTTCGAAAAGGCCCCTACCCTCGCGGATCTGCCCCTGTGGGGATTTGACGGCAGCTCGACCATGCAGGCCGAAGGGCACAGCTCGGATTGCGTGCTGAAGCCGGTGGCGCTGTATCCCGACGCCAGCCGCAAGGACGCTTTCATCGTTCTGAACGAGGTTTATAACGCGGACGGCACGCCGCACCCTTCCAACATGCGCGCCACGATCGAGAACGATCCGGACTTCTGGGCCGGTTTTGAGCAGGAGTACTTCCTCTATCAAGACGGCCGCCCTCTCGGCTTCCCGGAAAACGGCAACCCGAGCACTCCGCAGGGTCCGTATTACTGCGGCGTCGGCTACAAATACATGGGCAGCCTGGCGCGAACCATCGTTGACGAGCACCTGGACCTATGCCTGGCCGCCGGGATCAATCACGAAGGCATCAACGCGGAAGTCGCCAAGGGCCAGTGGGAATTTCAGATCTTCGCCAAGGGCTCGGCCAAGGCTGCGGACGATATGTGGACCGCCCGCTACTTAATGATGCGCCTATGCGAGAAGTACAAAGTGGACGTGCAGCTGTATTGCAAGCCCATCAAGGGCGACTGGAACGGATCGGGGATGCACACCAACTTCTCCACGAAATACATCCGCGACGTGGGGGGCAAGGAATATTTCGAAACCCTGATGAAAGCGTTCCAGGACAACATCGCGGCGCACATTGAGGTGTACGGCCCGGACAACCATCTGCGGCTGACCGGTCTGCACGAAACGCAGGCGATCGACAAATTCAGCTACGGCCTCTCCGATCGCGGCGCTTCCGTCCGCATGCCGATCAACTTCATCAAGAACGGCTACAAGGGCTATCTCGAGGACCGGCGGCCGAATTCGGAAGGCGATCCCTACCAGATCGTTTCGCGCATTCTGAAGACGATCAACGGCGTGCCGAAGCCGAAAGTTGCGGCGATGGCATAGACGCTTCAACGATCAACAGCATCTGTGAAAGAGACACAGAGCGCCCCGGCAGACAAGTTGCCGGGGCGCTCTTTTTACCTACACCAGTTCTTGGAGCGTCAAGCGGTTGTACTTCTCCGCAAACTTCAGGCCCAGAGGTTCAGCGATACGCACCGCTCGCCGGGTTGACTCATCATCGGGCGCAAGCACCACGAGAAATCCCGCTCCCTGCCGTGCCAGTTCGAGATATTCTTCCGCTTTGTCGGCTTCCTGCCCCATGTGCAACGGATTGAAAGCCTGCTCCTCGCTTCTCCGGAATTCCGCGAGCACCTCGTCCTTGGTGTAGCGAGTCACGTCATCCCCGCCGAAGCCGCTGTGAAAAAGCGCCTGTCGCGCGTGCTCCGCGTCGTCGTCGTTCTCAAAGGCCAGCACCACGTGCCCCGTGGGGCTGAGGACCTCGAACGATCGCGGGAATTTTGGTTTTGCCAAACGCTTCGTTGCGGCCGCGCCCATGCTCCTATCTTCCGACATCTCCCCCTCCACCGTATTTCTACTTAGGTTTTTAATTGTATTTGCTAGCCAGGTCGGGACCCATCCGTCCGCCCAAGACTTCCTGTTCAGCTCGGAACCAGTCTTCCCAATCACGGCCGTCCTGTTTGCCTCTCTTCTCGAAAAACTCAAACGCCCGTACTGCAATCCGCTCATGAAGTTGCGGAACTTCGCCAGTCGAGGACTGCGTTTGCTGTGGGGTCTTGCCTTCTGACTGCCTTGCCCGCTTCGTTCCCGCACTGCTTCGTGTCACTTTTTCCTCCTCCCAATTCAGATTCCCACCTGCGAACGTCGGCGAGCAATGGAGAAGAGGATGTATTTGCGTGGTGGATTTCCTGTAGGGATCCTGTCTGCAGCGAACTTCCAACCACGCACATGGGAAAAGCAAATCTATGCTTTCATTCCTGGTTTTGTGGCCGGCAATTGTTCTCGGACACTAAACCCGCTGGTTTGCTGCGTCATCATTTGCGCCGCGAGATTCAGGATTCGGTTGGCGGCGGATTGCGGCGTGAGGCCGCGGTCGTGGATGTTGGAGATCAGGTTACGATTGGCATCGGTGTGCGTTCTGTCGGGACGATAGGCCATGTAGGCGGAGAGGCTTTCGGCGGTGGCGAGGCCCGGTCGCTCGCCGATCAGCAGAACGGCCACTTTGGGCGAAAGCAGCTCGCCAATTTCATTCAGCACGCCGACGCGGCAATGGCGGATCACGAACGGCTGGCCCAACGTCCAGCCCCGCGCTCGGGTTCCCTGATCCAGTAGCGGCAGAAGCGGCGGCACCTGCACAGCGATCGCGGTAACCGAGAGGCCGTCGCCGATTGCAATCTGGATATCGTTCCCGCGCGGGCACCGCCCGGCCAATTCTTGACGTGCCGCCTCGCTCAAGCGGCGTCCCAAATCCGGACGCAAGAGATATTCTTCCTTGGAGCGCGCCTCGGTCGGGACCTCAAACAACTTCCAGCGCTCGACGAATTCCACGCCGAAGACAGATTGCAGGTCCAGTTCGGCGCGGACGGCGTCGCGCGCAGCAGCGTGAGCTTCTCGGAGATCCATTTGAGTGGAGGTGCGGTATGCGGCGCCGGCGCGGCCGAAGAAAATGCGCGCGGGCGTGCGTTCGCGAATCTTGCGCAAGATTTCCGGAAACTCGGGAACGAGAGAGCCGCCGTCATCTCGCGGCATTCAGGCGATTTCTCCCAAAGAGGATTCGAGTCCCTGCATCAGCTCGCGGCGCGCGGGCGCGTCGAGCAGCGCGGGATCCGCGTCGCGGAAGATTCCCATGGTTTGCAGCCAGGCCAGGAATTCGGGCGCGGGCCGCAGATGGAAAAGTTTTCTGGCGGCGAGCGCGTCGTGATAGCTCGTGGACTGATAGTTCAGCATCACGTCATCCGAGCAGGGTACGCCCATGAAATAGTTGCAGCCCGCGGCCGCGAGCAGCACGAGCAAGTTATCGGCGGAGTTTTGGTCGGCGGCGGCGTGATTGGTGTAGCAGACATCGCAGCCCATCGGCAGGCCGAGCAGTTTGCCCATGAAATGATCTTCGAGGCCGGCGCGAATAATTTGCCTCTCGTCGTAGAGATATTCCGGCCCGATGAAGCCCACGACGCTATTTACGATGAAGGGATGGAACACGCGGGCGACGCCGTACGCGCGCGCTTCGAGCGTCAGCTGGTCAACGCCGTGATGCGCTCCGGCGGAGAGCGCGCTGCCCTGGCCGGTCTCGAAATACATCACGTTGTCACCCTTCCAGGTTACGCCATGTCGCGCGTGATGTTCGACAACCCTTTCCCGTCCCCCGCGCAGCAATTGCAGCGAAACGCCGAAGCTTCGGTTGGCCGCTTCCGTCCCGGCGATGGACTGAAACAGGAGATCCACCGGCGCGCCCTGCTTCATCGCTTCGAGCTGCGTGGTGATGTGCGCGAGGCAGCACGTCTGCGTCGGGACACCGTAAGCGTCGATGAGCCGCGCGAGGGCGCGGAGAATCGCGCCGACCGTTTCGACGGAATCCGACGCCGGATTCACTCCAATCACTGCATCGCCGCACCCGTAGAGAAGCCCCTCAAACGCGGCCAGCAGGATTCCGCCAATATCGTCGACGGGATGATTGGGCTGGGTGCGGATGCCGAGCACGCCGCGCTCGCCCATGGTGTTCCGGCAGCGCGTCACATTCCTGATCTTCGCGCCGGCGAGGATCAGGTCTTTGTTGCTCATGATTTTGGCAACGGCCGCCGCCATTTCGGGAAGGATGGCCCATTGCAGCTCTTTCAAATGCTCTTCGGTCGTTGCGTCGTCAAGGACGAATTCGCGGAACTCGCCGACTGTCATCGCCTGAATTGCGTGAAATTTCTCGGGGTCGTGGGACTCGAGGAGCAGGCGGCTCACTTCATCTTCGGAAGGATCGATCAAAGGCTGTTGCGCAATTTCCAGCAGCGTGAGATCGGCGAGCTTGCGCTTGGCGGCCACGCGCTCGCGCTCCGAGCGCGCCGCCAGCCCGGCCAATTGATCACCGGATTTCTCTTCGTTAGCCTTGGCGAAGAGCTCGCGCAAGTCGCGAAACGCAAATGCCTCGGGCATGAGTTTCCCACGGGCGAATCGGACGCCACATAGAAACTAGCATCAATCCAAAGCACAGGAAAGGTTGAGAGCCAAGAACTACCGAGCCGCGAGCGCGCGCGGTTTCCACCTACGATTTCCCGGTTTCAGGTACGGAGCTCAGGCTCGAAACGGCAACGAAACATTTTCCGCGGCGAGGCCGAGCCGTTCGCCGCCCGCGTAGACCACGAAGCGCCGGCCACGCAGAAAACCGGCGAGCGTCATGCCCACCTCGCGCGCGAGGCGCACCGCCAGGCTCGAGCAGGCCGAGACGGACGCAACCAGCGGAATCCCCGCGACCGCCGCCTTTTGCACGATCTCGAATCCCCCGCGGCCGCTTACCACCAGCGCGCAATCGGCGAGAGGTACTCGATTGGCACGCACCGCCCAGCCGACGATCTTGTCCACTGCATTGTGGCGGCCGATGTCCTCGCGCTCGGCGAGCATTTCGCCGTCGTGATCGAAGAGCGCCGCAGCGTGCAATCCGCCGGTGCGCGAAAAGACTTTCTGCGAGGCTTTCAGCTTCTCCGGAAGCCCGCAAAGAATTTCAGGAGTGACCCGGAAATTCGGATTCACCGCGCGAATGCCGCGGAGGCGCACCGATTCAATCGAAGCCTTGCCGCAAATCCCGCAGCTCGACGCGGCGAAGAAATTTCGCCGCGTGCTTTCGAGGTCCAGCTTCACGTCGGGCGAAAGCTCGACTTCGACCACGTTGCCGCGCTCCGTGATTTTCGTTCCGGCGGCCTCGCGGATCGCCACGATCTGTTCCGGGCTCTCGACGATGCCCTCTGTGAAAAGAAAGCCCGCCGCCAGCTCGAAGTCGTTGCCCGGCGTGCGCATCGTGACTGTCAGCGAATGCCCGCCGACGCGAATCTCGAGCGGCTCTTCGGCGGCGAGGTCGTCCTGCCGCGCTTCAACCCGGCCGTCGTTCCATTCGTGGACCCGCGTAATGTCAGTGTCGCGGCGCGACATTTTCCTCTCGCTCTTCTCGCTTCTATGTTGGGACAGCGGCGGCCACGCGCCGTTCGGGCGTGCGGTCTGCCGGAAACACTTCCACTACCGCGTTGTAATCCGGCACGCCGCTCGCATCCAGACAGCCCGCGGGCTCGCGGTTGCCAGTAAGGCCGTTTCGATTCGATGGAGCGGACATGGCTCGGGCCTCCGCGCTGCGACATTTTGGGCAACAGGGCCGGTGGTTTCGGTATCTGGGTATGTAATATCCCAGTGCAAAGCGGGTCGTCAAGCAAGCTGGAACCGCCAGCGAACGTCTAAAAGTACAAAGAAACATTGGTGCCCGAAAGAGGACTCGAACCTCCACTCCCTTGCGGGAACTAGCTCCTGAAGCTAGCGCGTCTGCCAATTCCGCCATTCGGGCGAGTCTGGGGACAGAACGAGGCAAAACGATTGTGCCCGCGCGCAAAGGGTTTTGTCAACGTAAGGGGAGGAAGGGCGGCCGTTCCATTTTGAAACAGCCACCCTCCACCGGCTCACAGCGCAGCCGGTCCACAAATCTGTTTACCTTTCAGTTATGAAAGGGTTGACAGAAACCCTAGCACGTCATAGGCTATGGCACATTTTATTTGGACCCGAGTCGGAATGATAGATTGACCGATACACCTCAATTTGAAAAAGAGCGGCAGGGCGGTCGAGTGGTCATGCGCGTACCGGTGGAAATCCGGGCCACCGACGCCGAAGGCAAGCCGCTCGAGGAATCCACGTTTACCGGCGTCGTGGGGGCGTCGGGAGCGATGATCTGGACTTCGCGGAAGCTCCAGGTCGGGTCGGAATTGGAGATCACCAACCGCTTTTCGCAACAGACCGCGAGGTTCCGGGTCGCCTGGGTCAAGGACCAGGAGAGCGGCAAACCGTGGGAAACGGGGGTCGAGTCGCTGAGGCCGCTGGACGATTTTTGGGGGGTGCGGTTCCCGCCCAAACCCGGTCACGCTTAGATAACACCCGCTCTTGACCCCCTTGGTTCGGTGCTATAATTCGCCAAGTTTTGCGTTCGCATGACGGCGCGATCGATTGGCCCCTTCCACCAAGCGCCGTTATGCCGGGAGGAAACCTTGGATCGTTCGCTCTTGCTTGACTTGCTGATGATTTCCTGGGGCGTGATCACGGCGTTTCTGGTGGTGCTGGTGGTGTACCGCGGAACGCTGTCGTCGAAAGAAGATGACCAGATCTTCATCGATGCCGCCGAGCAGCATCACTACCGGGAACAATTAGTGATTATCGACCGAATCTCGCGCCTGACCAAGCCGATCATCGCTTTGGGCATCCTGTCCGGGGCGCTGTTGCTGGCGAGCGCGGGGGTGTGGATCTATCAAGGCTTCAAGAGTTTCTAGCAGCCCGCCGAAAGACTTCCGATTTGCCATTCCAGGGGTGAACCTTGCGCCGGAGCCCGCTTTCAGCCCACGGTCAGGGTTTGGCGGCCGGCTCGGATCCCGCGAAAGTTGATGGCTGCGGGGTTGTCGAATCAACGATCGACGAATGGTTGAGTGTGATCAGCCATTTATCGCTTTGCTTGGCCAAAATCAGCGTCGTGTGCCCGCGATACTGAATGACTTGCCCCTGCGTTTGCGCTGCATAGACGAATTGATAAGTCGCCCACGCCGAATTCCCATTCACCTTGATCAGAGTGTTTGACCGGTCCATCCTCGCGCCCGTGACGTGCTCGCGTTGCGCCTGATACGCCTTCAGGAAATTGTCCCAGCCGATGATGGGCGGTTCCCACGCCCCGCTCACCAGGGCCACGTCATCCGCATAGTATTTGTGCAGCGAGTCCGTATCGCCGATCTGCCAGTAGCCGAGCGCCTCGCCGATGGCCTGGTCGACGGCCTGCGAATCCGGCATGGGCAGCATCGACTTCGCGTCCGCCGTGGAGTCGGACGGCGGCGCGTTCTTTTTGTTCTTTTTTTGCGCGCCCGCAGGAATCGCGGCGGCCGTCAGGATCAGCGCCGCGACGGCCAAAAAACGCAGGGGCCGCGCGCGCCTAAAGGGGACTTTTCTCATCTCTACTCCTCGCTATTCGCTTCGCGGCTGAAGATAGCACAGGCGCCGAACGCGCCGGCCGGGAATCGAGCGGTGAGGTGTCGTGCCAGTGCACGCAACGCGGTGGCAGGGCCGGCTACTTAAAGCGGGTCTTTCGGACAACGTCGAGGCCGAAGGTTCCATTCTCGTCGCGCAGGGCGAGCACGGACAGCTCGCGGTTGATCGTGTATTCGATTTGAATCACCTGATACTGCGTGGTTGTGACGTCCGTGATGTAGGTGATCACCAGGCCGCGAGTCACCTGCTGCTCGATGGTGACGCTGGCGATCGAGTTTTGTTGCGTGTTCAGCGTGGCCACCGACGGGCCGACGCTGAAGTGGCTGATCCCGAACAGGCGCTGGATGCGCCCGCCCAGTTGGCTGGAGATTGCCTCAGAGAGCAACGCCGAGGCGCCCATTCCCGGGTTCTGCCCGGTGGCGGTTCGTGCCGCGCTTTCCTCTCCCGTCTGTCCCAACGCCAGCAGCTCAATGATGTCGGTCTGGGGCAATGGCGGGTCGGACCGGTACGCAAGCGTGAGCCGGCTCGCGGGGCCCGTGAAATCAAGCGTGACTTCGTACTGGCGGATCGTGGTTGTGGCTTCGACGTTCAGGACCGGGTCCATGCGGAAGGGGTTGGCGAAGTTAATGTCGCCCCGCGCGATGTTGTACTGGCTCCCGCGGAAATTCATTCCCCCGCTGAGCAAGTGAATGTGGCCGAGGAGAATCGGATGTTCCCACGTTCCTCGCAGGCGCAGGCTGGCATCGGTCTGCAGGCGCGCGCTGGCCCACTCCATGCGCGAATCCGCGCTGGAGTCCGCCTGAATATCAAATTGCAAGTTTTGGAGGAAGCCGGAATTCGTGGCCGGACCCGCGGTGGGTTCCTTGGACGAAGTCATGAAACTGGCGAGATCGAAGCCCTCGGCCATCAGCAGGCGATCCACCACGATCCGGCCCGAGAGCGTGGAGCCCTCGGCGTTGCCCGACAGGCGCAAATTTCCGGCCACCAGCCAGCTCATCCCGACGGGATAGCGAATTCGCACCTGATCGGAGCGCGCGTTGAGGACGTAGGTGACCGGCCCTTCGCCGTACGACAGCGTGCCGCCGAGGATGAGATGTCCGCCTCCGGTTTCCGCCGCGACGTTGTCAAAAACCATGCGATTCGCGTCGAAATTGAAATCTCCCGCCACGTTGCTCAGTCCGGCGGGAAAATCGCCAAAGCGCAGCGATGCTCCCTCGATGTGCACCTTGCCGTTGAGGCGCGGCTTGTCCACCGTGCCCGCGACCAGCGCGTTGATTTGCGCCCGCCCGCTCGACTCCATTTGCGGGTAGAACTCGCCGAGAAGCTGCAGGCTGACCGCGCCGTCCAGGCGCATATTGAGGGCCTGGTCCCCCGCGAAGCGCGCCGAGCCGTTGACCCGAAAATCGGTATCGGTTCCGCGCAGGCTGGCCTGCTCGATGCGCACTTCGTCCCGGCGATAGGTCAGGCGGATGGGGCCGTCGTTTTCGAGCTTCAATTTTTGAAAGTCGAATGTGAGCCGGGAGATGTTCGTCTCGACAGCCAGCGTTTCCGGGCGCGCGCCAAAACCCGCTACGACGAAATGGCCGTCCACCAGGCTGTGCCCGTTCAAATGCGAGAGATGAAGCGCCGTCACAAGGAACGGATTGAAATCGATTCGTTCGGCGGCGATTTCCGCGCTCACCGGATAGTCCCCGCCGAGCCCGAGTCCCAATTTCCCGGTCAGCTTTCCGGAAGGCATGAATGAATCGATCGTGGCATCGAGGTGACGCCCGTCCGAATCGACTTTGCCGTCGAAGCTGCCCACCACGTCTTCGCCGAGCTTCAGGTCCACGAGCCGCAGCGTGGCTTGCAATTGCGGGGAGCGCAGCGGACCTTGCCCGTGAGCCTGGAAATTCAGCCGGCCGCCGACGGGGAGACGAGCCGTCTGAACTTTATCGACCGCTTCGAGCGGAATCGCCGCGCCGGTGAAATCAAACGTCGCCTCGTCCGTGGCGGTGTGATAGTCCAGGTTTCCCGTCACGAGCCCGACGGCTCCGCCCGGCGTGTGCGGCGCCAGCCGCAGCTCCGCGTTGGCAATCCGCACGTCGCCCGGCTGCATGCTCAACTGGCCCCGCGCCCGGTCAAAGCGCCAGGAACCGGCAGTCGCATTGGTGAGGTCGAAGAGTCCGGAAAATTCCGGCTGGGCTCGCGTGCCCTTTCCGTGGAACTGCCCGGTGAGCGTTCCGTGCGCGGGATAGGAGCGGCCGAGCATCTTCTGCAAATCATCCGTGTCCGCGCCGACAAGGTTGATGTCGAAACTCCACGGGCTCTGCGGGGCGAAGCCCCAGTTGTCCAAATCCAGCGCGAGCTCCAGATCGGCGGAGGATTTCCCCCGCCTCGCGCGCACCCGCTCGAGGCGCAGTTCGTCCGGCGAGTACGTGAACTCGCCTTCGAGGTCGTCCCAATAAATCGTGTCGTATTTCGCTTCGGTGCCTTTGAAGCGCCCCTCGAATGTCGGCCCGCCGAGGGGGCCCGTCAGCTTTCCTTCCCAATGAAAGCGCCCGCCGATCACCTTCGGCGGAGCGTCCTCGCCGCGCAGGCGGTTGATGAAATCGTCCCACGGCGTGAGATCGTCGGTATCGACCGTCAGATCCAGCGCCGTGTAATCCATGCTCAGATCGCCGCGAAACTGAATGCGGCTCGCGGGCGTGGAAATCTCTCCGGGCGAGAGGTCGAATCGTCCGCCATCCATGCTGTAGTGGAATTCGAACGCCGCCGTGGTCGGAATTCGCCCTGGCGTGGGTGTGGCGGGCGGGGTCCAGACGGAAGATCCCTTCGAGTCGACGTGCTTGAAATCCGCTAACCAAGTCGTAGTCGCGTCGACGTCCATCCGGCTTTCCCAATGCAGCGGATTGATTGGGAGACTCCGGTTATCTTCAGCGGCCATCGCCTGATGCAATTCCAAGCCGCGCACTTTCGTTACCGCGCGAAAGGCGAGCTTGGCGAAATCCAGATGAAGATTGCTGTCCGCCGTTCCCCCGAGAATCGAAGCCTCGAGATCGGGCGAGTCCAACCCGCGATTGTCGGCTCGATAGCTGCCGCGAATGGAAATGTTTCCGGGATGAAACCACTGATAGTTCATGGTGAGCCGGTCGGCGGTGTAGCGGCCGTTTACGTTCACTTTTTTGTCGGCGTAGACGCCTTCTCCCGCGAGTTCGATATGCCCGCCGGGCGCGTCGCGCTTGCGCAGGATGGTCCACATGTCCTCGAGCCGAAGCTGGCCGCGATAGCGAAATTTCCACGCCGGCTCGGCGAAGCTCGCGAGGGTTGCCTGGGCGTCGACCTCGACTCCCGTGGTTTTCCACTGCAACTGCGTGACGGAAAATGAGTCCTGGCGGAGCGTGAATCGCGTCGAAATATTCGACGTGAAGGGCACGTCGTGAAAAGCCGCGATTTTGAATTGCCGCCAGTTGAGCTGGCCGAGGTATACGGGCCGCCCGCTCTCGTCGGTGTAGTCCATGGCGAATTCGAACTGCCCGCCGCTGGCCTCGACCGGAATCCGTTCGTCCTTCCACAGAATTTCACCCTGCTCGAGGCGCAATTGCTGCACCTTCAGGCTGAACAACCCCTGTACGTTGGGTTTGCCCGAGGGCACGCTGATTTGCGGCCCTGGAAGATTTGTCAAGCCGTCTTTTCCCACCTGCACGTGAGCGGAGAAGCGGGCCATCTCGACGCTTCCCAGCGAAATTTTCCGGCCCCAGAAGGAATCCACGCGGAAATCGAACTGCAGCAGATCGGCATGAAAGAGCGGAGGACTTCCGGCCGGCTCGCGGCCGTGCAGCGTCAAGCCGTCAAACCTGGCCCTGAGCGAGCGCCAGGAAAAATGAAAATTCCCCAGCTCGACCCGCGCCCCGGTCGTTTTCTCGAGCGCGCCGACGATGTTCGCGCGCGCCCAGCGGTCCGCAAGCCCGCTGGCGATCATGTAAACGACGGCGAGCGCCAGGCTGATCCCGAGCAGGACGCAAAGGGCCAGACCATGCTTCAACCCGAATTTTCGTTTCGTTCCGTCCATTGCTCGGTGCTTCCCGGCGACCCCCAGCTACTTGTCAAGGCTGCGGCGCGGGCTTTTCGATTTCGATTCTCAGTCTCGATTTAGTATCGTCCAGCCATTTCACGGTCAGGTCGCTGATCTGGCGCTGTACCAGGACTTCTCGGATCTGTTCCTCGACCGTGGCTCGGGCCGGCGCCGGCTGATTCTGCTTGGCGAGCCCGGGCACAAGCTCCTGCTTATAGTATGCATCGACGTCCGCGGGCTCGACCTGTACCGCCGAACGGAATTTATAGTCGACGTAACGCTCGACGTAAATTTGGCGGGTCAGCATGGCTCGGACGTCGCCGGCGGACAGGCCGAGTTCGTCCAGCCGGGTGTCGTATTTTTGCGAGTCGGGGAACTGCCCCGTCAGCCGCGCCATTTCGCGATCCACTTCGGATTGCGCGGGCTGGGGAAAATGCGAGCCGGTCGCCTCCGTTTCAACAATCCACTGCTCGATTAGTTCGTCGAGCAATTTGTCGTCGCTTTCGGCGTGGCCCTCGACGAGCTGCTGAAACGCGCCGAGCTCGCGCACCTGGCTCTGCAAAATGATGTCGTCCTCGATTCGCGCGACGATGTGGTCCACCACGCGCGGCGATTGGGGTGGCACGGAACCGCCCGGCGCCTGCGGCGCGATCGCCGCTCCAAGCAACGAGACGAAAATCAAAATCGCTTCGCGCATCAGAACGTCGTCCCCAAATTCACGAAGAACTGGAACGCCGGCAGGTTCGCCAGGCTCGTGATACAAGCCGACGTCGGCGTGCCCGGGCACGTCCCACCGGTCTGAGCCAGATATTTTGCCGCATTCAATTGATAGCCGAGATCCAGCGCGATCGGCCCGATCGGCGTGCCGTAGCGGAATTCGAACCCCACGGTGTGTGAGAAGTAGGCCAATTCGTTTGTACAGTTTGTGACGCACACGCCGCTCGAATCGAGTGTTGGCATTGGCGGCGCCGTGCGCAGTGAAATCTTGCGGATGCTCGGAAAAACGTTCCCAGCGTCGTAAAACACTGCGCCGCCCAGGCGATTGCCGATAAACGGCAAATGCATGGGGAAGCGCAGGTCCTGATTGAAAATGAGCATGGCCTGTCCGCCGATCGGAAACCCCGTGAACGGGTCGCGCGGCCCGGCCTGATTCAGTGCAAACCCCCGCAAGGAAGTGCCGCCGCCGGCGAAGAAGCGCTCCGGAAGCGGAATATCGGTTGAGACCGAACTGCCGTAAGGCGTCTGAATGCCGAACCGCGTCGAGCGCGCGAAGACCAGCCGCCGGCCGATCGGATGGTACGTCGAGTTCTGCAGGTAAACCCGGAGAAAGTTCGCGGACGAGCCAAGCTTCCGAACAGCCATGCTCACGTCCACGTTTTCAAGATCCCCACGGGAGGGATCGGAGGGGCTGTTGCGGCGGTCGCGAATCCAGTCGATGTCAAATTCCGAAACCGCCGTGTTTTGGCTGAAGAGCGGAATCTCCTCGACCGCAATTTTCAGATTGCTGGCGACCACGTGCCGGTAAACGTACCGGTAAAGAATCGAGCTGGTCGCAGAAAGTTTCTCCGCCATCCCGATCGAGCCTTCGGCGCGCCGGGAATCGAACGTTTGCACGTCGCGCGAAGTTTCGTAGTAGGCGGAGAGCTGTAAATCAAAATTGGGAGTGCCGAAATAATTCGGCGCGATGTAGGTTAAAAGCGCGCGACCCTGAATCGTGCTGGCCCGCACCTTGAAGGAGAGCGAGTCGGCGCGGCCCGTCAGGTTGGCTTTGGTCAGCCCGAGCGTGCCGCGCGGCGCGAAGGAAAGAGTCGTGGCCGTCGCACTGGTGCTGCTGCCCAAGCGTTGCGCCTCGAATCCGATGCCGTAGGCGATCGTATAGCGCCGAGCCTCGTCCACCATCACGACGATGGTCTTTTTCTCCTCACCGCCCTCCGGATTCTGCGGCGCAATCGTGACGCGGCTGAAGATTCCCAGGTTGTAGAGCTTCCGCTGGGTTTCGACCTCTCTGCTCTCGCTGAGCGGCTCGCCCGGCTTGATTCCCACCTCGCGCGAAATCACGCCGGGTCGGGTGTGTTCGTATCCCGCCAGTAAAACTCGCGCCACGAGGACCTGTCGGCCTTCGGTGATGTGATACATCAGGCGCACCGTCGGGCCCACGTTTGGTCCCGCGGGAGGCACCTTCTGGATGTCCGCGCTGAACTGCGCCTCCGAAAAGCCCTGGTCGTAATAAATCGCCAGAATGTTGTCGCGGTCGGAAGAGACGTTGAAGTCCGAATACGGTTGGCCCTTCGACGAACCGATGGCGCCCAGAAGTTCGTCGGTGCTCAGTTCGTGATTGCCGTCGATGTCCAGGCTCGCCACGCGGGTTTGCTGCCCTTCCTCGACGACAAACTTCACGGACAGGTCTCCGCGCCGGCCCTTGTAGTCGTCGGTAAGCTGACTTTGCACCGCGCATCCTTCGAAGCCGTTGGCTTGGTACAGCGTGCGGATGGAACTGATGTCGTCCTGCAGCAACTCGCTCGAATACCGCCCGGGAGACGCATATGCGGCAGGCTGAATCTTCAGGCGGCCGCGAAGCTGGTCCGGGCCGAAGTATTTGTTGCCGGCGAATTCCACGTTGACCAGTCGGTGGTAGTCACCACGGTTGATTTTGAACGTGACCACCCGCGCATAACTGTGCGCCGCGTTTCCCGGCTGTTCGGCCGACGCTTCAGCGACCGTGTAACTCACTTGCGTGTCAAAGTAGCCCGCGCGCTCGAGCCAGTCCCGCAGCGAACGCCGGCCTTCCTGGAGCAAATCCTCGTCCACAGCGCCTTCCTGATAGATGGGCACGAGCTTGCGCAGGGTGCCATTGGGCACTTTTGCCCCTTCGACGGCCACGCGCACCTCCAGGCCCGCATACAGTACGAACTCGATCGGGACGCGATTCGCTTTCGCGTCATACGCGCCGCGATGAACCGTGACTCGCGCGCCGAGATAGTTCTTGCTCGCCAGCCATTTTCGGGTCCGGTCGGACACGCGATTCAGGCGCTCGGAGGTGACTTCGGCCCCCTCCTTGAGATTCACGTGGCCACGGGCCTCGGCATTCGAGAATTGGGTCTGATTCTGAACCGTAACGGCACCGATGCGCGCTCGAGGCCCCGCGGTGACGCGCACGAGAATATCCATCTGCAGCGTGTCGGGATGCGGCGTGGTCACATAGTCGAACTTGGCCTGATACTGGCCGTCATCCTCAAGGGTCTGCCGGAGGCGCTCGAGCGCGTCCTTCATGTCGCTCTCATGGAAAGGCTCTCCCACATTGAGCCGGAGCGAAGACAGCGCCAGCGCCTCGCCGGGCGGCTCGTGCAATCCCTCGATTTGGACCCGGTTGATATACATGTTTTGCCGGACGACGAAATCGAGGCGAACGCCTCCCTGAACATCAGCCAACTCCGCGCGAATATCCGCGAACCGGCCGGAGCGATAGAGTTCCCGCAAGCTCTCGCTTTCGGCTTGCGTCGAGTAGGGCTGGCCGGGCTGGGCCGTCAGCTTGGGGGGATTCTCTTCCAGCACTTTGCCCGAGTCCGTGACAACGCGCACGGCCACCATGCTCGGCGGCGTGCCGGTAGTTGCGTCGCCCTGTGCGGCGAGTGTGCCTGCGCAGATGAAGCAGAGCGCCATGAGCCAAGCAGCGCAGCGGACGGGAGGATGGACGATCGGCATCACTCTCTGAAAAGAACTAGCGTAGCATAGCCGGGGTTGCCTGCCCGGCGCGAATATCCAGCAGATAACCGAAAAACGAACCCGATTTTGCCCACGCAGCACCCCAAGGCGCTATCATAAAAGTAGGACAGGCTTTCAGCCTGTCATACATACTTCATGGACCCAAAGATTTACGAACGGTACTCGCGCCAGATTCTGTTCCGCGAGATCGGCGAAGCGGGCCAGCAGCGCCTGCTCGACTCCTCCGCGGTCATAGTCGGCTGCGGCGCACTCGGGACGGCGCTGGCGAACCTGCTGGTGCGCGCCGGCCTCGGCAAACTGCGCATCGTCGACCGCGATTTCGTCGAGCCGTCCAATTTGCAGAGACAGACCCTTTTTGAGGAGTCGGATGCGCAGGAAACCCTGCCGAAAGCCGTCGCCGCGGAGCGCCGCCTTCGCGCCATCAATTCGGGAGTGGCAGTCGAGGGCATCGTCGCGGACCTCAGCCCGAAGAACGCGGAGGAATTGCTCGGCGGATTTCCGCTCATCCTCGATGGCACGGACAATTTCGAGACGCGCTTTCTGCTGAATGACGCGGCCATCCATCTGAATGTTCCCTGGATTTACGCCGCAGTGGTGGCCAGCTACGGCGTGACGCTGACGGTGCGTCCGGGCGAAACGGCGTGCCTCGCCTGCGCACTGGAATCGGGCGGCGAAGATGGCGCGGGCGCCAACGGCGCGGCCGGCGAAGATACCTGCGACACCGTAGGCGTGCTCGGCGCGGCGGCTGGGGTGATTGCGTCGATCGAAACCGCCGAAGCGATCAAGCTGCTGGTCGGAAAATCCGAATCGGCGGACGGCCGGCTGGTTTCCTTCGACGTCTGGTCGGGAAAATATCAGTCCGTGCGCATCGCGCGAAATCCAAACTGCCGAGCCTGCGTCCGCCGCGATCTTCGCTACCTCGATGGCGAGGCGCAGCCGCACCTGACCATGTGCGGCCGCGATTCGGTGCAGATTCACGAGCGCCGCCGCCAGCTCGATCTTGCCGCGCTCGGAAAGCGCATCGCGCCGACCGCCGCCGAAGTCCGCGAGAACGGCTTTCTACTGCGCTTCCGCGTGCCGCCCTACGAAATGACAGTCTTCGCCGACGGCCGCGCGATCATCAAAGGCACGCGCGATACCAGCGTGGCGCGCTCGCTGTACGCGCGATACATCGGCGCGTAGGAGTCCAAGATTTGGGATTTCAGATTTTGTCTCGCCGGATTTACAGAACCACCGATTCCGTGTACTCCCCGAAAACGCGGCGCAGCGCGTCCGAGATTTCGCCGACGGTGGCATAGGCTTCGACCGAGGCCGCGATCGCGGGCATGAGATTTTCGCCGGTGCGGGCGCGGCGCTCGACTTCGGCAACGGCTGCGCCGGCTCGCGCGGAGTCGCGGCGAGCGCGCAGGGCGCGGACGCGCTCGACCTGCGCGCGCTCGAGTTCGGGATCGACGCGCATCGTGGGAATTGGGGTTTCCTTCTCGGCGACGAATTGATTTACGCCGACCACGATCTGTTCGCGGCGCTCCACGGCGCGCTGATACTCGTAGGCGGCCCTCTGAATTTCGCCCTGCACGTAGCCGGTCTCGATTGCGCGCAGCACGCCGCCCAGCGCGTCAATCCGGGCAATGTATTCCTTCGCGCGGGACTCAATTTCGTCCGTCAGCTTCTCAATCGCATACGAACCGCCGACCGGGTCCACCGTGTTCGTGACGCCCGTTTCGTGCGCGATGACCTGCTGCGTGCGCAGCGCGAGCAGCGCCGCGCTTTCGGTGGGCAGCGCCAGCGCTTCGTCCATCGCGTTCGTGTGCAGGGACTGGCAGCCGCCGAGGACCGCGCCGAGCGCCTGAATCGCCACGCGCACAATGTTGTTCTCAGGCTGCTGTGCGGTCAGCGAGCTGCCCGCGGTCTGCACGTGAAAGCGCAGCATCATGGACGCCGGGTCGGTGGCGCCGAAGCGGTCGCGCATCGCGTGCGCCCAGAGGCGGCGCGCGGCGCGGTACTTGGCGATTTCCTCGAGAAGATCGTTGTGCGCGTTGAAGAAGAAGGAAATCCGCGGCGCGAATTCATCGACGCCAAGCCCCGCGGCGATCGCCGCATCGACGTAGGCGATCGCGTCGGCCAGCGCGAACGCGACTTCCTGCGCGGCCGTCGAGCCTGCCTCGCGGATGTGATATCCGGAGATCGAGATCGTATTCCAGGCGGGAAGTTCGGCGCGGCACCACGCGAAAAGGTCCGTGACGATGCGCATCGACGGCCGCGGCGGGTAGATGTACGTGCCGCGCGCGATGAATTCCTTCAGAATATCGTTTTGCACGGTTCCCGAGAGCTTCCGCAAATCCGCGCCCTGCTTCTTCGCGACGGCTGCGTAGAGCACAAGCAGAATCGCCGCGGTGGCGTTGATCGTCATGGAGGTCGAAACGCGATCGAGCGGAATCTGATCGAAGAGCGTTTCCATGTCCTCGAGTGAGTCAATCGCCACCCCGGTTCGTCCCACTTCGCCGGCGGCGCGCGGATGGTCGGAGTCCAGGCCGATCTGCGTCGGCAAATCGAACGCCACGGACAATCCCGTTTGCCCTTTCGCGAGCAGGTAGCGGAAGCGCTCGTTCGATTGCGCGGCCGTGCCGAACCCAGCGTACTGCCGCATCGTCCACAAGCGGCCGCGGTACATCGTCGGGTAGATGCCGCGCGTGTATGGAAATTCTCCCGGCAGGCCGATCGTGGCTTCGATCTCTTGCCCGGCGAGATCGTCTTGCGTATAGACCGTCTTCAGGGGGATGCCGCCAAGCGTGGTGAAGCGCTCCTTCCGCTCCGGCTTCGGAGCGGCTGTTTCAGCGACCTTATCGGCAGGGGGATTCATCGCACACGTCGCGAATCGCGGAACGAAAGAAGGCCAAAAACCACCATCAGCAGCGCGTACCCGGCGCTCAGACCGATGAGCCAACGCGCCGCGCCCTTTTGCCAGGCGCGCCACGCAGACTGCACGGCGGACAGGGAAATCGCGAAAAAGATCACGCCGGTCACTTCGTAGAATAGCTCGCGGGCGGCGCGCCAAAGCGCGCGGAGCGAGTTTCGCCCGGCCGCAAACAGTCCCATTCTTTGCGTTGCCACGCTTCAATTCTAGTACAAAACGTCTGGTTCAATACGGCGCATCTTGAGCGCGCGCACCCCCGAAACTGGCCAAATGGGCAGCCATGGACGGATTGAGCAGCGCCTATCCGGGCGAGGACTTGTTTCCCGATTCGCAGCGACCTACAATGAACTCAGGTGAGTTTTTTAGGGGAGGAATCGTGCAACTGGACGATCATCTAAAACAACTGCTGCGCGAGTTGGGCCATGCGATCAACGATACGGTGTCCGAATCGGGACGGATTTCGGAGGCCATTTCCGACGTGCGCGCCGCGGGATTCGACATTGTGCTGAAGCTGGACGCAACGATCGGCCTGGCGCGCCGCGATGGCGACGACGCCAAAATCACCACCAACGATCGCCGCTTTCTCGAGTCCCTGCACATTCAGGTGGACCAGGAAATCCTGAACGAGGAGCGCGAGACGCCGAAATTTGAGATCACGCCGCAGGACCTGCGCTTCCTGAAGTCGCTGAAAATTACGCTTGAAGACGCGCAATAAAATTCGCGCTCTCCTGCTCGCCGCTCTCATCGCGCTATCCGGCGCGGTCGTGGAGGGACTCGCTCCCGAAGCCGCCTTCGCCCAAAACTCCTCTCCCACTGCTCCGTCCGGAAAAATCATCAAGGCGCGATTCGAAGTCGTTAGCATGCAGTCCCAGTCCCTTCAGGTGCGGGGTCTTTCGAATCAGCGCGAACTTCATACTTTTACTTACTCGCCCGCGGTTCGTCCGCAAATGCAAAAAGTGCAAAGTGCCGGCGGCTACAAATATGGAGACAAAGTGACCGTGTGGTACCGCGTGGGCGCGGACGTCGCTTTGAAGGTCAGGGGCAAGCCGTCCAAGCACCGCTGAGCCTCCCGGGCTCGCCATGATTCGCCTTCCTGCTGTCGCCGGCCGGTTTTATCCAGACGATCCGGAGCGTCTGCGCGCCGCCGTCGATTCGTTCCTTGTGCCGGGCTTCGATGAGAAGCCGGAACAGGAAAGAATACACGCGCGCGCCTGCCTCGTTCCCCACGCCGGATACGTTTATTCGGGCGGCGTTGCCGGAGCGGTTTACCGGTGCATTGAAATTCCGAAGCATGTGGTTTTGCTTGGGCCGCGGCACTATCCGCGCGGCGCACCGCTCGCCATTCTGTCCGATGGGGCCTGGCAGACGCCGCTCGGGATGGTGCCGATCGATCATCTCCTGGCGGAGAAAATTGCCCGCGCCTTTCCTCCATTGCGCGAGGATGACGTGGCACACAGCGCCGAGCATTCGCTGGAAGTGCAGCTTCCGTTTCTGCAGCGCGCCGCTGCTTCGTTCGCGTTCGTGCCGATCGTGCTCGGCGGTGTCCAATGGGACGTTCTCGAAGCATTGGGCCACGCTCTCGCGTCGGTAATCGCCGCGGAACGTGAACCGATTCTACTCATCGCCAGTTCGGACATGAATCACTATGAAAGCGACGCGGTCACACGAGTTAAGGACCGTAAAGCGATCGATCAAGTTCTTGCTCTAGAGCCGCGCAAACTTTTTGAGACTGTGCGCGATGAAAATATTTCCATGTGCGGATACGCCGCTGCCGTTGCGACATTGATTGCCGCGCGCGATTTGGGCGCGGCGCGAGCGGAACTCGTCCGCTATGCGACTTCGGGAGAAGTGAACGGAGATTTGCAGGAAGTGGTCGGCTACGCCGGGATTGTGATCGAGTAGAGCGGGCCCGGGTTGCCTCGGTCGTGTAGCGCTCGCCTTCAGGCGAGCACTCGCGGCACATCGCCCGTGCCCCAACATCGGATGCCCGCCTAAAAGGCGGGCGCTACAACGTGTCGCCAAGGCTGCGGAAATTAGTGGTCGTGCGACGCTCGGATTCGTTCGGCCAGCGCGCGGGCGCGTGTGCGGGCAATTTCCAGAAAATGAGAATCCGCGGCGATCTGATCGAGGAGCGGCAAGAGGCGCTCGGGCTCGGGCAGGACGCGGTGATCCATGTCCGACTCGAACTGCATCAGCGCGTCGTTCACGCCGAGGCGATCGAATTTTGCCGCGCGCTGGAGCTCGTCGAAATCCTGCTGCTGCCTCGCGAGGCCCTCGAAAATCTGCATCAGCTGCGTGGCCGTCGAGTTCTCGGTGTAGTTGAAGGATGTTTCGTGAACGTCCGCGCCGCTCTCGTAGCGAAGCGTTTTCTGGCCGAGGTTCGCGATCTTCTTCTGAATATCCAGATTGCCCACCGCGAAATTTTTCAGCTCGCCGGCCAGCTCGAAGATTTGCTTTCGCACTTCGGGGCCGACGTCGATGGGCTGGGGATCGGCATCCTCCTCAAGCTGGCGGATGTCATACGTGCATTTTCCCTGGTCGCTGACTTTGATTTCGATGAACTCGGGAGAGCTGCCCTTGAAAACGCGGCGGTAGCTGACGGTTGCGCCTCCAGGGGCTGCGCCCGCTACCGGAGCGATGAGTGCGCCCACAAGAAGCCATAGGAGCGGAGCGCGTAAGCGATTTCGCTTCATGTTGCTATAGGATGCGCGAGGCCGCGCCGCGGCTGCGTGTTCCGCGAAGGTAGGCCATCGTCGCTTTTGGCGGCCCGCCGGGCGGGGTGTTTGGCGTGCCCATGCGGGCGCGGAATCGTTCGGATTGTACATGGCAGAGGGCCACGGCCAGCGCGTCGGCGGCATCGGCAGGCTCCGGCGTTTCGCTCATCCCGAGCAGCGCCCGCACCATCATCTGCATCTGGGCCTTGTCGGCGTTGCCGTAGCCAGCCACCGAAGCTTTCACTTCGCGCGGCGAGTAGCTGCGCACCGGAATGCCTCGCTGCGCCGCGGCCAGCAGGACCACCCCGCGCACCTCGGCGAGCCGCAGCGCCGTTTTCATATTGAGCGCGGTGAAGACCGATTCGACGGCAACGCTGTGCGGCTGAAACTCCTCGATCAATCCGGTAAGCAAATCGTGGATCTCGCGGAGGCGTTCGGGAAAATGTTCCGGGCCCTTGCGCGTCGCTCGCAGCGCGCCGAAACGCAGCAGGCGGCAGCGGCGGCCGTCGCTTTCGACCACGCCATAGCCGGTGGCGCCCGCAGCGGCCGGATCGACGCCGAGAACGCAGAACGACTCGCCCTTTATGCTTGAGGGAATCGGCACGGCAACGAGTGTACGGCGGGCCGCTGCGCGCGACCACAGTTTTTTCGGTGAGTGTGTTGCAAGGTGGCGCCGGTGTCTCGCTTGTCCCGAGGTAGGGGGGACCGGCGGTTTGCGCTTCGCAGGTGCAAGAAAAAACGCCGGTCTCTCGTACCTCGGGACAAGCAAGCTGCCGGCGCCACGAGGAACTTACTCCGCGGCCATGACCGCTTGCATTTCTTTTTCGTCGATGTCGAAGTTGGCGGAAACCTTTTGCACGTCGTCGTGCTCTTCGAGCGCTTCGATCAGGCGCAGCATCTGCGCCGCTTGCGAGCCCGCGAGCTTCACGTAATTTTGCGGCACCCAGCCGACTTCCCCGGAATCGGGTGTGACGCCGGCCTTCGTCAGGGCCTCGCGCACGGCCTCGAAACTTTCGGGCGGAGTCAGCACTTCCCAGGACTCGCCCTCGTCGCGCAAATCCTCCGCACCCGCATCGAGCACGACGGACAGCATCTTGTCTTCGTTCGCCTTTTCCTTGGCCACGACGATGTCGCCTTTGCGCTGGAACATCCAGCCCACGGCGCCGTTTTCGGCCATGTTGCCGCCGTGCTTGCTCATCATGTGGCGGATTTCGCTGACCACGCGGTTGCGGTTCGTGGTGACCACTTCAATGATCATGCCCACGCCGCCCGGGCCGTACCCTTCAAAATTCACTTCATCGTACTGCTCGCCCTCGAGGGTTCCAGTGCCCCGGGCCAGCGCGCGCTCAATATTGTCATTGGGCATGTTTTCGTTCTTCGCGGCCAGGATCGCGGTGCGCAGGCGCGGGTTCGAGTCCGGATCGCCGCCGCCGACGCGCGCGGCGATGGTGATTTCGCGAATCAGTTTGGTGAAAATTCGGCCGCGCTTGGCGTCGGTGGCCGCTTTCTTGTGCTTGATCGTGGCCCACTTAGAATGCCCGGACATTTGAATCGCCTCTTAGGAACAAGATGGGGGAATATCCCTGCTATTTGCCACGATAGTTTAGCATACGCCCAAGCGATTCGGAACAGCCGGGGCGGGGCCTGGCTCTGTCCAGCGCTTCTGTTGAAGGTAGGGACGACCAAGCGAGCCGAATCTGCAACAGCCGAATCCTTGTAGGGCACGGTTTCAACCGTGCCCTACAAAGATTAAGAGCATTCCAAGCATTTCGAGGTCGCGGAGATCGCGACAAACGCGCACAAAAAAGGGCCGAAGGTTACGGTGCTTCGGCCCCTGCTCATCCCGGCGCGGCTCCTCCACCGGCGGCGCCGGGAAACTCGGCGGCTGGGGAAATTACAATTCTCAGAACCGAACGACGACGCCCGCAGAGTAACGGAAATTATTCCAGTTCACCTGCCCGGCCGTAGCGGGCATGCGCGTAAACAGGTAATCGACTTGCGCGAGGCGGATTCCCAAATGCCGCGTGGCGTTCCAATCGAGGCCGACTCCGGGCGCGGCGGCGAACGTGTTGTGAGTAATAAGTTGCTGGCTATAGCCGGGATTGGTATGAATAAATCCAAAGAGCGCCTGCCCGAACGGAGTGAATTTCGACCGGTGAAACAGCATGATCTTCGGGCCGGCCATCACGGTTTCGGCGGTGGCGTCCACGTCCGCGCTGCCGATGCGTGACGCGTGCACGCCGCCTGCTTCGACGACCCCCGCGAACCAATTGCTGAAGTTCAGCGCGGCCGAGGCCACGCCGCCGTTGGCGTTAAACGTGGACAGTTGCGCGCCCGGTTCGGTATGGACGAGAGAATAGCCGGCAAAGAGATCGACGAAGGTACCGCCATTGCCTTGAGCCGCCGCACTGACGCAACTCAGGCACACCAATCCCAACAGACACACGAATCGTTTCATCATTCGTATCTCCCTATCGATGAGCTGTGGATCCGCGGATTTCGCGGGGTCCGTTTTCGAATTAGAGAATTCAGTTAAGTACGGACGGCGAGCCCGGGTTGGGAAGGATCGTGGCCGCCTGAAACCAACGACCGCTCGAACGTGAAATGAGATGCACGGTTTTGTTACACCGGTTGCCTGCGGCTAAGGTGTGCGGATGCAAAGCATTACAGCCAATGAAATATGGAGTTACAGAAGCGGTTCCCTCGCGTCGCGGGCAATGATTTCGCGAGTCTGGTCCCGTACGCGCACGATTTCCTTCCAGTTCGTGGCGTCGCTTGGCGGAGCAATCGCGGGGCAGATCGTGATCGAGATTTTTCCCGGTCGCGGCAACCACGTACCGTCTCGCAGAACGCGCCGTGCCCCCTCGAGCGCGACGGGCACGATTTCGCGGCCTGCGGCAGCGGCGGCTTTGAACGCGCCCAGCTGAAACGGCCGGACGCCGGCCTGCGCGGTGAAAGTACCCTCGGGAAAAACAAAAACGGATTCGCCGCGGCGCAGCGTGTCCTCGATCTGTTCCGCTTGCTGCAAGCGGGCGCGCGGATCTTCGCGGCGAAAGGCGAAATGGCCGAGCTTGCGGAGAAACGTGCGAAAGAAAGGCATGGCCATCACTTCGGCTTTGGCGACGAAATGATAGTCCGTTCCAAGCGCTCCCATGAGCACGACGATATCGGCGTAGCTGGTGTGATTGGCGACGAGCATGCGCGGAACATCTTCCTGCAAATGCTCGCGCCCATCGACTCGCACGCGCCATCCCGCCACCTTCAGGTACGCGCGCAGCGCCGCCGTGGTCGCGCGCGCGGCGCCTTTGCGCGACGGCCATACGAGGACGAACAGCCACGCGGGCAGAAGCAGGAGCGCAAATGCGGCAATGGCGTAGCAGCCGTAAGCCACTTCGACGGCCCGACCGAGCGCGGCGCGAATTCGCCCCACGCTCGAAGAAGCCGCCAACCGCGCGAGCTGCAGCCAGGCGGGTGGTGCGCCCGACCCGAGTTTGTGGGAGAGAAACCTCTGCTTGGTTGCGTCGCGGCGCAGCTTTCCGCTCGAGGTTTTGGGAATCGCGTTCGGCGGGACGACTTCCACCACGTCCGGCGGCTGGCCGAGCATTTCCGTCACGCGCGCCGTGATCGATTGCGCCAGCCGCTCCCGCGCATCGCGATTTTTTTCGCGAGACTCAGCGACGATCACGAGGCGCTCAGTGCCTACCCTGGGATCGGCCGCGCCGAATGCGACCACGCAGCCCTTGCGCACGCCCGGCACACCCGCCACGGCATCCTCAATTTCATGCGGATACAAATTGTGGCCCGCGTGAATGATGATGTCCTTCACGCGGCCGGTGATGTAGATTTCGCCGCCGGCGCGATACGCGCGGTCGCCAGAGTCCACCCAGCCCGCCTCCGCGCCCTCAGGCAAGAGCGCCGCGGTCGCAGCTTCGTTGCGATAGTAGCCGCGCGTCGCGGAAGGCCCGCGAAACCAGAGCCGGCCCTCCACTCGCTCGCCAGCGTCTTCTCCCCGCTCGTTTACGATGCGCACTTCGTGGCCGGGGACGGGAACGCCCACCGAGACGAACGAGATGGTATTGGAGTCATCGCTTGACGCGGAGTCGGCGGCGCCCGTCGACGAGGGCGCTGACAAGGCTCGGCCTTCGCGCGCGAACGTCTCGCGGTCAAGTCGATCCACTCGCGGCCCCTGGCCCACCGCGGGTATCGTCACCGCGAGCGATGCCTCCGCCAGGCCGTACACAGGCTTCAATGCCTCACGGCAAAATCCGCATGGAGCAAAACGCGCAGCGAAGCGCTCGAGCGTCGCGGGCACGACAGGCTCCGCGCCATTCAGCGCCGCTCGCCACGAGCTCAAGTCAAGTCCGCGGGTTTCTTCGTCCGAGATTTTCGCGGCGGCCAGCTCGTACGCGAAATTCGGCGCCGCGCCCAGCGTTCCGCGGTAGCGATGAAATGCGCGCAGCCACCGCGCCGGGCGCGAGAGAAACGCGAGCGGTGACATCACCACGACCGGCAGGCCAAAATATAGCGGCATGAGCCACGCACCGATCAAGCCCATATCGTGATAGAGAGGCAACCAGGAGACTCCCACGTCGTCGCTGCGAATGCCCAGCGCCTCTCCGATGGCGCGCACGTTGGCCAGCAGATTCGCGTGCGTCAGCATCACGCCCTTGGGATTTCCCGTCGAACCGGAAGTGTATTGCAACAAGGCGAGATCTTCGGCGCGCGCGTGCACGGGCGGGCCAAGCGGCGCGGGAGCATTCGACGCCGCTAGCACTTCGGCGGTCGCGACGCCTTCGAGCGAAGGCACCAGCGGCTTCAACAGTTTGGCCACGCTGGCCGCTTCGCGAAACGTCACCAGAAGACGCGCGCCGGCATTCGCCAGGATCGCCGACTGCCGCTCCGCATACTCCGCAATGCGGTCGGCGCGGAAGGGGGGATAAATCGGGACTGGAGTCGCGCCGGCAAGAATCGTTCCGGCAAAGGCGAGGAAAAAATCGCGCGAAGTCGGCAGCATCAGCGCGACCGTATCGCCGCGTCCGATCCCGCGGCGCGCCAGATCGAACGCGACGCGCTGCGCGCCTTCGAGAAGCCCGCCGAACGTCAGCGACTCGCCTTCACCGTCGTCCTCGTAAAAAATCAGGTGAGTGCGCGTCGCGTCGGCGCGTCCGCGGTACCGCAGCACTTCCTCAAACGTTTCGGCGGACGGAACTCCCTCGGCGCGACCCGTGGATGAAATTTCTGCGGCACGCGCCGCGTGCGTTTCGGTGGGGGCGTCCGCTAGGACAGCCGACACTTCGGCTGCCGCGCCGACCGCCGCGATCAAGCTTTGCACCGTCTCGGCTTCGGCCAGCGCATCTTCGTCGAGCCGCACGCCAAACATTTTTTCCAAGCGAAGAAGCAGTTCGACGCGCTCCAGGCTGCCGAGTCCCAAATCGCGGTCGAGATGCGATTCTATGCTCGCCGAGCGCGCCGCCGACTCATGCCCCAGCTCGGACAAAAGTCCGCGGACAACTTCCAGCACCCGAGACTCGCTCGAGACTTCGTCGAAATGTTTTGTGGAAGACACTATCGGCCATCCACCATTGTTCTTTGTTGGATGAGTCGCCGCGGCGGTGCTGGCCCCTGCGCCGCGTAAACGGCCGGGAAGGATCCAATCTGACTTCAGGCTAACACGCGTGGGTGGGCCATTCAAGGGAACACAAATCGTGATTGCAGATCAGGAGTTGGAACAAAACCGCTGGTGCTAAATGCGAAAGCGAACATACTCGCGGCAGGTGTCGCGGAATATTTTGTGGGACGGCCGGTGCGAGCCCTGACTTGTCCTCGCACCGGCCGCGCCAACTAGAACTAGAACGTGAGCTTTAGCCCGAGTTGCATGACGCGGCTGCTTCCCGAACCGACCAGCGGATTGCCGGCTGCGACGTCGGGTGTGGCGCACCCGCAGCCAAAAGAGCTGGTATTTTGCGCCTGAGCGCCTAAAAAGCTCGTGTTCGATGAACCGTACGGATTGGCGATATTCGCGTGATTGAACAGATTAAAAATCTCCCAACGGAACTCGGCGCCGAACCGCTCCTTGAACTTGAATTCCTTGAATACGGAGAAATCCACATTCTTGAAGGCGGAGTCCCGGAAGATGTTCCGCCCCATGGTGCCGAAGGTTCCCAGCGTGGGAGGGGTCATCACCGAGTTGCCCTTCACATAGCAGCCACCCGCCGCCACGTTCACGGGATTCGTGTAAATGAGGGGGTTGGCGCTGTTACCCGCGATCGTGTTGGGATCGGGCGCCTTCGACGCACACAACGAGGCGAGGGCCGCGGAGTTCGGAAGAGTGGTGCTCGTACCGTAAACCCCGGATGTCGTCGTACAGGTCACACCAGCCGTGCCTGTCGCGCCCCCGTTAACGTAGCCGGTGTTGGGGTCGGGGGTACCTCCTAGGATGGAAAACCCGGAGCAAAACGGAATGGAATTCGCACTGGAACGGAAGTCGGATGGATTCCCAAAGAAGTCCCAACGATCGGTTAAGTCACCGACGCCGCTTCCACCCGTGCTGTAATCGTGCGCGCCGTCAAACACGAGCCACGGCTGAGCGCCCTCAACGGTCACAATAGTGTTGAGCTTCCACCCTTCGAGCATCTGGCCAAAGCCTTTTTTCCCGGGAACAAGGTAGCCGGCCGTAACCGTCAAGCGGTGCCGAATGTCGAAGTCGCTGCTGGCGTACTCCGCTTGTTGATTCCGGCTATTCTGAGGAGGGAGCCCCTGAAAATTGAGGGAACCGTTGTCGAGGCCATGGCCGTAGGTGTAGCCGGCGGTGAAATCCAGTCCATGAGAAACCCGCTTGGTCAGGGTCGCTTGCAGGCTGTTGTAGTTCGAATGGGCATGATTCGTTTGATAGTTGATGATCTGCAGGTAGGGGAATTTGGCGAAGTAGGTACGCGAGGCGCCGCTTGCGCACTGGCTGGCATCCTTGTTCGGAATGCACTGATTGAGGTCGCTTAGAGCCAGCAGGTCGTAGCCGCCGTTTCCGACGTAGCTGACGTCCAAGGAGAGGTTGCTGCTGAAGGAATGCTGCACGCCCAGGCTGTAGTTCGCGACGTAGGGGGTCTTAAGATTTGGGTCCATGCCGTAGAGTGGGCACGGCGTCGTTGGCGAGCAAGTGAGCTGGCCTTGCGGAAAAACAACGCTGTTGTTCCAGCCGAGACCGCCGGCCGGGGTGAACGTCGCTTGGGCGAGATTGATCGTGCCAGTGCCGGCGTGGCAGAACAGGCCGAAGTTGGGGCCGGCGGGGCAGGCGGTGAACCCAGTCAGTTGAGTCGGCGCCACAAGCAAGGCCGCTGATGGGTCTTCGGCGTTGTTGCCGAGCGAGTTGTTCGGGGGCCCGTTATCCATGAACGCCCGGGCGAAGATCGTCGTGTACATGACGCTCGACCCGCCGCGCACCACCGTGGTCCCTTTACCCGTGACATCCCAGGCAAAACCCACACGTGGCGAGAAGTTCTTGCGGTTGGGCTTCCAGAGAGTAGGGCCTACGCCTGGATCGCCCTGCTGAACGATTCCAAACTGGGAATTCGGATCGAAGTTGCCGTAGAGGCCATTGACCTCTTTAATCGGCTGCGCGTATTCGTAACGCAGGCCCAGGTTGAGCATCAATTTCGGCTTGATGCGCCAGTCATCCTGGGCGAACCCCGCGTAGTGCCACCAGATCATCTTGCGGTTCCCGTTGCCGACCTCGACAGATCCTATATTGGGGGTTCCCGCGAAGAAGTCTTCGAGCGGAGTGGATCCCGCGAACGCCAGGCCGCCAAAAAAATTGACATCCACGCCTCTGAAATCAGTGTTGATTTGATCGGCCTCGATGTGCGTGAACTCCCCGCCGAACTTGAGGGCGTGATTGCCTCGCAAATACGAAAGACTGTCCTGGAAATCAAAATACGGGCTGGGGCCGGTAACACCCGGACGGGTGCCATTGGGGTTGCCGAGGCCGCCGGCGAAACCGGTAATCGTGATGTTCGGCAACCCGCCCCCTATCTTTACGCCCGAATTGAGGGGATAACTATTGCCGCCACAACCGGCAGGAGTGCACGGCTGGTTCGGGGCTGTGCCGTTGGGGATGATGCTCTGATCGCCGATGGTGAATCCCTGGGTAAGCCGGTCGTAGCCAAACCGGACTTCGTTCACCACCGTGGAACTGGGGGTCCAAATCCAGTTTTCGACGTTGGACCACGAGCGGATGAAGATTCCGGATCCCCACAATGGATTCACAGTGGGGTGATCCTGGCCAAACGCCTCATAAAAGCCGATCCACAACATGCCGCTGATCCTGTTCTTGCTGTTGATGGCGTAGTCGATCTTTCCGATTCCGTTGTCGCTGCGATTGACGTTGGGAAATGTAGAGTCGTAGAGGGGCACTTGCCCAAGAGGGGCGCTCGAGGGAGCGTTCAAGATCAGGCCGCCCGTGCAGGAGGCGGTTGAAGCCGTTGGCTCGGTACACCCCAGCAGATTCTCACTGATCGAGCTTCGGGGCACGCCCTGCTTTTGCAGCGCTTGGATCGCATCTGCCATGCTGTTCGTCGGGTCCCCCGTTGACGCGGTTTCGGGCATTGTAAAGACAAACGCGTTCCCGATTAAGGAACGCAGACCCTCGTAGCCTGCCATGTAGAAGAGTTTGTCTTTCTTGATCGGCCCGCCTACCACGGCGCCAAACTGCTTCAACTGGACCGGCAGCTTATCGCATTGAGCCGGAAACGTCGGGTTCTGGAGGCACGTTCCGTTGACGGGCGCGGCGTTGAAGGTATTGCGCGCGTCCCAGCCGTCATAGCGGCCAAACGCGTAAGCCGAGCCGTGAAGGGTGTTGGTTCCGGACTTGATTCCCACGTTCACAATGGCGCCGGGCTTCCAGCCGTACTCCGCCTTGGGGTTCTCTTCGAGGTTGAATTCCTGGATGGCGTCGATGGGCACGATGGTCGCCGCGTCGGTGAAAGCGCTTGGCGCATTGCCTACCTGGCGATCGTCATAGAAACTGACATTGATCACGCCATCCATCATCCAGCTGTTTTCATCGGGGCGAATGTTGTTAGTGCTCTGGCTCCAGGCTGAGCCTCCCGGCTGGACCATCACGCCCGGGCGCAGAGCCAGCAGATTCTGGTAGTTGCGTCCGTTCAGGGGCATATCGTTGATGTCCGTGTTGTCGAGCGTGCCGCCCAGGGTGGCGTTCGTTGTTTCAATCAGCGGAATGGCTTCGGTGACAGTGATCGTCTGGGCTTGCGACCCCGGCTCGGGAGTCAAGTCCACGCGAACTTCCTTGCCCACTTCCAGCACCACATTCTGGCGCTCGACGGTCTTAAACCCCTTGGCCTCGACGCGTACCGTATAGGTGCCGGGAATAAGCGTGGGAGCGTTATATTCGCCGGCGGCATCGGTAGTCAGGGTTCGGGCCACGCCCCTGTCTTTGTCTACGATGGTTACCGTCGCGCCGGATACGACGCCGCCGCTTTGGTCCGTGACGACTCCGAGAATGCGTCCGGAACTGCCCTGTGAAAACACCGGCGCACAGAGCAGAAGCACCGCCATGGCGCCAACCAGGAATTGCATCGCTCTCCGGAAACGAATACTCCTAGGTCGCTTGCTCGCGGAACGTAAGGAACTCATTTCTGGACCTCCCGTCGAAAATAGCCAGTGGAATGTGGCCTCGAACTTATTCGAACGAACCCCCACATCAGCAGGATCATTCCAAAGCAAGCGACAGCGGTTATCTCGGGCCAAGCCTGCAGGCTTGGCGCCGATTTATGAATTGCGAAAACGAACTATTTAACGACGAGACGTACGCGTGCGCTCCGACCAGAGCTGGGCCGATCGCAATATTCGCGATGACATGAGTTGGGAGGGGCTGCAAGTCCACCCGAGCACCCGACCCGGAACTTCCTCACTTGCAGTGAGGTGTACGCCGTCCAGTAACAATTGTCAACGGTAATTGTTGCGGGATGGGGGGAGCGGACCTGACGCACTAACCGTTTTTGTTAAGACGGCGAGGGTGTTCGTTGCGGCTGGAGGGATTGGCCTGTACGTTCTTCCGAGACGAAGGCGGAATTCCAGCGTCGTCTCTTGCTTTTGTCCGGCGCGATCAACGTGCGACTACGGCGGGCTCGGGCTTGCGATTCGATGCGGCGAGTGAATCCAGCGCCGCCATCACGCCGCCTTCCTTGTGCGGGACGCAGGCGAGCCGCAGGCCCATTTCCACGCCGCACAGCGTTCCCGCGAGCGTCAGGTCGTTGAAGGCGCCGAGGTGCCCGATGCGGAAAACTTTTCCGGCAAATTTGGAGAGGCCGGCACCGAGAGACATATCGAAATGTTCCAGGATCACGCCGCGCAATTTATCCGCGTCGTGGCCCTCCGGCGTGAAGACGGCGGTCAGCGAGCTGGAGTACTCGCGCGGCTCTTCGCAGACGATTTCGAGTCCCCAGGCGCGCACGGCGGCGCGCGTCGCTTCGGCGTAGCGATCGTGCCGCCGGAAAATATTGGAGAGGCCTTCCTCCTGCATCATTTTCAGCGCTTCCCGCAAGCCGTAGAGAAGGTTGGTGGGCGGCGTGTATGGGAAAAATCCGCTGCGGTTCGGCTTCAGCATTTCCTGCCAGTCCCAGTACGAGCGCGGCAGCCGCGCGTTTTCACTCGCGCGCAGCGCCTTGTCGGAGAGCGCGTTGAAGCTCATGCCCGGCGGAAGCATCAGGCCCTTTTGCGAGCCCGCGATGGTGACGTCGACTCCCCATTCGTCGTGGCGATAGTCGATCGAAGCGAGCGACGAAATCGTATCCACGAGCAGCAGCGCGGGATGGCGCGCGGAATCGAGCGCCCGACGCAATTCCGGGATGCGGCTCGTCACGCCGGTGGAAGTTTCGTTGTGGACGACCATCACCGCTTTGATAGCGTGGCCGCGATCCGCTGCCAGCCGCGCTTCCAGCTCCGCGGCGCTCGCCCCTCTTCGCCAGTTGCCGGGGACGTAGTCGACTTGAATGCCGAATTTTTCAGCCACTCCCCGCCAGAGAGAAGAAAAATGCCCCGTCTCAAAGAGCAGCACGCGGTCGCCGGGAGAGAGTGTATTTACGAGGGCCGCTTCCCACGCGCCCGTTCCCGACGCCGGATACAGCACCACCGGCCCGGAGGTCTGAAAAACGCCGCGCAGGCCTTCGAGGACTTCCTTGCCCAGGCTCGCGAATTCCGCGCTGCGGTGGTCGATGACCGGCGCATCCATGGCGCGCAAGACCCGATCCGGAACGTTGGTGGGACCTGGAATCTGAAGAAAGTGGCGTCCTGTGTGAATCATGGCGGCTCCGTTTGAAATGGAAGCAAAATTGTACATGCCGGATGGAGGCGAGCGCAACCGACTCGCTGCGTTCAAGTTGACGCGATTGGCGGCCGTGGTGTACGAATATTCGAAGCGCGGGCAGATCGCCGTAACCCAGCGGAAGCCGCAGCCGTCCGATTGAATCGGGGGAGTGTCATGAACACAGGATGGAAAGTTGTAATCGTAGGCGGTGCGCTAGTCGCCGGCACGTTGTTGTCTTGGGCGGTTTCCGTCGGCGCCCAGGCACAAGGCTCGCCAAGCGGGGAAATCTCGGGCACGGTCACGGCCAACAGGGACTACGCTCTGAGCGAAGCGTCGGGGAATCATATTCCCGCGCTCTACGCGGTTCGTGTCCGGGCAAGGGACGCGGAGCGGCACATCACCTACACCGTCTTCACCCAGAAGGGCCAATATCACATTTACAGTCTGCCGCCGGGCACGTACCAGATGTCCGCGGTGCAGGATGGATTTGATTCGAACGGCCCAAGCGTGGAAGTCAAACCCGGAGACAGTAAGAAAGCCGACGTGGCGCTCACGGCCCGGCCCGACAAGCTGCGCGCCGAGCTCGTCGACTTTGACACGCTCTTTCCCCCCGGCCCGACCCGCGACTACCTGATGCAAAACTGCATGGGCTGCCACGGCTACGAACACATACCCTGGCAGCGCATGGGCGGAGGCACCGGCCGAAATTCGGACGTTTGGGGAGCCGCGGTTAGCCGCATGTTTGACATGGATGGGACCAGCCCGGTCAATCACACCGGCGTTCCCCAGGTGAACCCGGCCGCCATTCCTCAAGCGAAGCGGGATGAAATTATCGCCTATTTCTCAAAGATTTTTCCGGAGGGTATGGCAAGGCGTGATCTAAAACTGGATGATCTTCCGCTGGACGAGAAGGCGCTCTCCAAGACCATTTACATCGAATACGACTTGCCTGGGCCCCTGCCGGGAAAGGATGAAGCGGAGATTTCCAGCCACGACGTTTGGCCAAGCCGCATTTCGAACACGGTCTACGTCTCCGAAATGGGCATGGACGTAATCCAGGGCATGGATAAGAACCGCATCGATTATCCCGGACGGTTCCAGACCTTCGTTCTGCCGAACCCCGATCAAGGGCATCGCGTGCTGGGCCCGCACGGAATCACGCAGGCCAAGGACGGCCACGTCTATGCCGCTGAAATTGACGAGAGCTCGATCGGCGAGCTCGATCCTGAAACCGGCAAAGTGATTCAATACGAAACGCCGACACGCAGTACCCCGCACACGATTCGTTCGGATTCCAAGGGCAACGTGTGGTTCACGGAAATGCAGGGCGTGAGCAAGATTGGCAAGCTCGACGCCGTGACGAAGAAAATCACGGAATGGGATCCATCCCCGAGCGACACGAACGCGCACTACTATGGGATGACTGTCGATCAAAAAGATCGCGTGTGGGCCGTGGGTATGACGTCGCACAAGATCGTCGGCTACGATCCGAAGACCGATAAATGGTCGGTTTATGCGACTCCGACTCAGCCATCGGGACCTCGCCGCCCGACCGTCGATTCCAAGGGTAAAGTCTGGTTCTCCGAACACATCGGGCAGGCGCTGGGAATGCTGGATCCCGACACGGGCAAAATCACGGAGTACAAGGATCCCTTCAAGCTCGGCGGCGGCTACGAGTGCTACGCGGACGCGCATGACAACATCTGGGTGACGCTGAGAAGTTACGGCGTCCTTGCCCGGTTCGACCAGAAGACGAAGACCTACACCTACTTCCCGGAACCGTTCCCGGACATCATGGGCCGCGAGCGTCCCGGTCCGAACGGTACGCGCCTCGGCGGCCTGTATCCGCCGAAAATTGAGCAGGACGCGCAAGGCGCGTTCTGGTACGCGGGGATCCGCATGCACACACTGACCAGCTTCCGGCCCGACGGAAACGTACCGAACAGCCAAAGGGCGGCCAAGTAGAGGACGGCATCCTTCACAAATTTCGAACGCGGCGTAGCCGGTTGTTGTAGCCCGTGTCTTTAGACACGGGGAATCTCAGTCAGGGTGACTTAAGAAGCGCCCTTAGCGTTTCGGCGTTAGCGATGACAATTGTCTTGCGATGGTTCATCGCGCCAACGGTGCGGAGGGCTATACGGCGCTTTCAGCGCCGTCGTTCGTAATATTTGGTCATAATTCCGATCGCTGAGGAGAAAACGTGCGCAATAAAGTGTGCTTGACGCTGGAGGATGCGGGGAAAATTGTGGCGGCGTGCAAAGTCGAGGCGGCGAAAAATAAGTGGAACGTGAGCATCGCCGTCGTGGACGACGGCGGATTTTTGGTACAGCTCGAGCGTTTGGACGGCGCCGTGGCTCAGAGCGCGATGATCGCAACGTCCAAAGCGCAAACCGCCGCTGCGACTCGCACTCCGACGAAGACTCTTGAAGACATTGTGAAGGAGCGGCCCGCCACAGTCGCGTTCCCGGGGCGGGTCGCCGTCCAGGGTGGATTGCCGATCATGTACAAGGGCGAGTGCGTTGGCGCCGTCGGCGTGTCCGGCGCCAAGTCGCATGAGGATGAGCAAATCGCGAGCGCAGGCTTGAAAGCCATCGAGTAGCACAGCGACTCTTCGCTGTGCGGGTTATGCGATCGTAACTGCGGCTCGGGCTGCCATACAGCCTACAAATCACACAGCCCGCCGCGGCGGGCTGTGCCACTTATTCTTTGTCCGAGATGTTCGTCTCGAAGTGGCCGACGCACAGCCAGCGTCCGTCTCTCTTCGAGAAGACGTTCAGGAATCTGCGGTTGCTCTTCAAGATGCTGCCCTTATATTCCACTTCGGATTTGCTGATTCCGGTGACGAGGCCCGTATCGCCGTGCACGGTCGCCTTCACGTCCTCATGCTTGAATGAGATGAAGTGCAGCGTCCTGGCCTTCAGGTCGGCGAGGTGCTGCTGCTTGGTGAGGAGCGCGCCGGTGGCGTTCGCGTAGACCACATCATCCGAATAAATGTGCTCGAGCGCCGCGACGTCGCCTTTCTGCAGCGCATCATTTCGTACTTCGTCGGCCTTGAGGACTTCTTCCTCCGCGTTCTCCGAGGCGGCGACGCTTCTGGCGGCGCGCCACGCGATTCCGAAACAAGCAAGGACTGCAAGGACTACTGCTGCCATTCGTCGCCGTGTCATCGCATTTCTCCCGTTGGATTGGTTTGAACGTCAATCTTTGGTTCAAGAAAACCAAAAAACCCAGCTGATCCTGATAGCACGCGCTCGCTTGGAGCGTCAAGACAAAGCGGCGCCCGCCGAAAGTGGCCCTTCCACCACGGATTTTTCGGGATCGATCAGAAAAACCCAGATTAGCGCGCCCACGAGCATCACGCCCGCACTAACGAGGAACGGCGCGACCCAGAAACCACGATTGAATAGTTTTCCGTAGACGACGGCTGTGGCTGCTCCGCCGAGCGCGCCGACCATGTTCATCACGCCCGTAACCGTCCCGCTGAACTGGCCGCCCACATCCATGGGAACCGCCCATGCCGGGCCGATCACCCATTCGAGGAAGAAAAAAGACACAGCCAGATAGAGAATGGAGCCGAATTTGTTCGCCGTCAGCGCGGCGGGAATGACGAAGGCGCTTGCGAGAAGAAAACCGGGAGCGGCAACCACGCGCCGCGCCAACCTGGCTTTGCCGGTGGCTTTGAAGATTAGATCGGAGAGCGAGCCGCCGATGATGTCTCCCGCCATTCCCGCGAACAGAGGGAGAGAGCCCCAAATTCCCAGCGAGCGGATGGACATGTGGAGATGTTCTCGCAAATAAGTCGGATACCACGTCAGGTAGAAATTCGTTCCAAAGAAAAAGCAGAAGTAGCCGAGAGAAATGAACCACATGTTCGGGGAAAGGAGAATTCGTCTCCAGGGAGTCGGGAGCCGGCTGATGGCAGGCGGCTTGATCGTTCCGTCCCGATTGACGCCGCGGATGCGGGCGAGCTCTATCCGATTGACGCTTTTGTGCTCCTCGGGAATGTCACGGTAGAAGAGGCTGAAGGCAATCGCCCAGAGAATGCCCAGGGAGCCGAAAATGTAGAAAATGGCGCGCCATCCGAAGGCGATCAATATGCTGCCGGCGATAAATGGCGTAACCGCCACGGCGAACCTGCTGAAGAAATGCGTCGTGCCCTGGATGCGGCCACGTTCGACACGCGGAAACCAGAGCTGCATGCCGCGGCTGGCGACGGGAAACGCCCCGGACTCGCTCAGCCCAAGAAGGAAGCGCGCGCCGAACAGAGTCCAGAAGCCGAGCGCCGCGCCGGTCATCGCGGCGGTCGCGGACCAGAGCGTCATGATGACGGTGAGCACGCGCTTGGGGCCAAAGCGGTCGCCAAGCCACCCGGAAGGAACCTGCCCGAGGGCGTAGGCCCACGTAAAGGCGGCGAGGACCCAGCCCATGGCGCTCTTGTCGAGACCGAACTGTTTAGCGATTTCCGGCTGCGCCACGGAGATGTTGCTGCGGTCCATGTACGTGATCAGGTACATGAAGCTGATGAGGACGAGAACGAGCCAGCGAGTCTTGGTCGGTTTGGATGCGGCGATTTCTTGCGTGACGGCGGTGGCGGGTGCGGACGTGCGAGTCGTGTCCGGCATTTTCGGGTTTGGGTCAAGTAGCGCCCGCGTTTAGGCGGGGGCTGGATGGATGCGGGTTGGCCAACCTAAAGGTTGGCCACTACACATGCTTGCTTATTCCCGGATGCGCGACGGAGCAGCGGTTCGAGCTCCTACGACCTCGGTCTCTCCAGCCGCGCGGCGTTCCATGCCAGGCCACACGATGTCGATCGGGCGATTCTCTTCGGCCGAGCGGTCCGCCGCCTGGTAGACCTGCATCACCATGCGTGCGTGCTCGGGGGTGACGAGCGGCTGTTTGCCGCGCGCGACGCAATCGAGGAAGTGAATCGTCTCGGCTTCCATGGGGCCCGCGTAGACGTGTTCCACTTTCTCGCCGGGCATCGTGGAGATGGGGAACTCGATCCCGCGCTTCATGGTGTTGATGCTGACGTCGCGGTGCGAATCGTCCACCATGATCGCGCCTTCGCTACCGACCATCTCAATCCACGTGGACGAAAAATTCGGATACGCCGGTGGAAGCACCCAGCCCGCGCCGATCGTGAACACGCTGCCGTCGTCCAGTGTCACGATGATCCACACGCAATCTGGCACGCCATGCGTCGGCTGCATGATTTTGTTCACCAGCTGCGCGTAGACGCGCACCGGCTTTCGCGGCTCGAAACACCACAGCACGAAATCGATGTCGTGCGTCGCTTCCATGGCCGCGGGCGAGAGTTTTATGCGCCCGCCGATTTTGTTGCCAAGGTTGCGCGTGATGTGGCGGCTGACGAGCGCGCTCACGGGCTGGCCGATCGTGCCATCCGCGATCGAGCGTTTCACGTACGCGAATTTCGGATTGAAGCGCTGCGAATAGCCGATCGTGAAGAGCAGCGATTTCGAGCGTGCGAGATCGATCAGTTCGTCCGCTTCGGCCAGTGTGAGCGAGATCGGCTTTTCGAGCAGCAGGTGCTTTCCCGCGAGCAGCGTCTCCTTGGCCATCGGGTAGTGCACCGTTTCGGGAGTGGCCGATACGATGATCGCGTTGATATTCTTGTTCGCGAGCAGGTCGCGATAATCCATGGTCGCGCTGACGGGATGAGTCTTCTCCGCCACTTCCTTCAGCCGCGCCTCTTTGATTTCCGCGATGTGCAGTTCGCTCACATAGGGGCTCGCCGCGCAGGTTTCCGCGCGAATACCTCCGCACCATCCTGTGCCGATGATTCCGATGTTGACCTTCTGCATGGTTCCTCCGCCTGGGATCCGCAGGTTGAAGACTCTCCAGCCCTCGTCCGGGCGCAAATTCGTAATCACTCTATGTTAGCTGATTTTCGATTCCGGACGCGCCATATTACATTTCACCGCCGGGGATCGCAAATAAGGCATCGGCCTGGTTTCTGAGAATTACTCTGGATAGGCATCTGCTGAAAAATATTGGATGGAGCAGGGCGCACCGTCGAATACTACGGCCGCCGGGTAGCCTTCGGCCGGATCGAAAGCGGCTAGGCACCAGCGTGAATCGACGCCCCCGAGGAACCCCGCGGGCTGGCCAGGCAGCAGGGTCACCGAAAAGCTGTCGAGTGGAATTTGCAGTCCGGCCCCGCGTGCCTTTAGGTACGCTTCCTTGCGCGTCCAGCAATGGAAAAATGCCTCAGGCCTCTTTTCTGGCGGCAGGCTGAGCAGATCGTTCACCTCGGGCGTTGAGAAATAGCGGCGGGCGATGTCCTCGCTGACGAAATCCGGTTTGATTCGCTCGACGTCGATGCCGAGATCGCGCGCTTTCGCAAACGCGTACACCGCGAGTCCGCCGGAGTGCGACAAGTTGAACGAAAGGCCGCTTGCGGCGTTCGCTCCTGCAAGGGCGGGCTTTCCGTGTTCACCGTAGGAAAATTCCAAGCCGGCTGGAGCCTGGCCGAGATATTTTCCGAGCAGCGCGCGCAGAAGGCCTCGCTCAGCGATGTAGTGATTTTTGTCCTTTGCGAAGTGGAAGCGATTTGCCCGGGCGATTTCGTCCGGCGAGAGAGTCGATTCCAGTTGCTTGAGTGCTTCCGCTTCGCGATCGAGCCAGGCGTGCCACACGTGGATCTCGTCGCCGATCTCGGTCCATTGGCTCAAGGAATTTCGCTCCAACGCTTCGGTCGCAGGCTTCCCCTGTGTACCGGCCACGAGCATCGTATTCCAGATCGCCCGCCGGGAACGCCACGAATCTCCCAACGCTTGCCCAGTTTCACAAGAAAGCGGCCATCGTGGCCCCGGCGTCTCGCGGGTGACTCCGGCAATCGGAGCATCTGCGGAAAAAACCGCCGGCGGGACGCCGGCGCCACGGTATGGGTATACAGGAAGCGAAACACCGGCGCTTGATTCAACAGTACGGCGCTAGCGGTCCCATCCTTGCTGGGCTAAGATTCTTCTTCCCATGTCCAGCTACGAATCGCCGTGGATGAACGAAGAGTTGCGGATGTATCGCAAGAGCGTCCGCGAATTTATCGAAGACGAATTTCTGCCGCGCCAGGAGCAGTGGCGCGAGCAACACCGGCCCGACGCGGAAGCCTGGACGAAAGCGGGCGAGACCGGGCTGCTGCTGCCTGACGCGCCCGAACAATACGGAGGCGGCGGGGGCACGTTCGCCCATCAGGCGGTCGTCACGGAAGAATTGGCGCAAGCCGGAATCCATTTTGCCTGCGGCGTTCAGAGCATCGTCTCGCGGTACATTCTCCAGTACGGCAGCGAAGAGCAGAGGAAGAAATGGATCTCTCCCATGGCGCGCGGCAAGCTGGTGGCCGCTATTGCCATGACCGAGCCGTCAGCCGGCTCCGATTTGCAGGCGATCAAAACAACGGCGCGGCGCGAAGGCAACGAATACGTATTGAACGGCTCAAAGACTTTCATTACGAACGGCTGGCACGCCGGCCTCGTGTGCGTCGCCGCCAGGACCGACCCGAGCCCCAAAGCCATCGCGGCGAAAGCCATTTCGATGATTGCCGTGGAGACCAAGAACCTGGCGGGCTACCGCGTGGGCAGCTCGCTCGAAAAAGTGGGCATGCACGAAGTCGATACCTGCGAGCTTTTCTTCGACGACGTGCGGGTTCCCGCCTCGAACCTGATCGGAGCGTCGGAAGGCGCGGGCCTATCGCAAATGATGGAGCAGTTGCGCTACGAGCGCGTGATGATCGGCGTGAGCGCCGTGGCTACCGCCGAGCGGGCGCTGGCGATCACCACAAAATACGCGAAAGAGCGCGTGGCCTTCGGCAAGCCGCTCATCGATTTTCAAAACACGCGCTTTAAGCTGGCGCAGTGCAAAACGGAAGCGCAGATCGGCCGCGTGTTCATCGACCACTGCATCGCGGAATTCGTGGCCGGGCGGCTCGACGCCACCACCGCCGCCATGGCGAAGTATTGGCTCACCGAGGCGCAGTGCCGCATCGTCGACGAATGCGTGCAGCTGCACGGCGGCTACGGCTACATGACGGAGTACCCCATCGCGCGCATGTGGACAGACAGCCGCGTGCAGCGCATTTACGCGGGCACGAATGAAATCATGCTGGAGCTGATCGGCTGGTCGCTGTAGGAGAGGCCGCATGGTCGCGCGGGGCGGCGTTGTTGCGGGCGACTACTTTGCGTGCGAAGCCGGCGCGGACAAGTGCGAGGCCGGCCCTCCATGAATGGACATCGCGCCATCGGGAATTGCCGAAGCCACGCCGTGCGGCTCAATGCTCCAGCTTTTTGCCATGCGATTGCCGCCGGCCGTGAGGCAGAAGAACGCGGACAACTCGATGACTTCCGCGTTCGTGTAGAATTTTCTGAGTTCCTCGTACACCTCGGCGTCTCTTCCATCATCAAGCGTCAGAGTGCGCGCGTAGTGGAGCGCCGCGCGAGTCTTCGGATCGGGATGTTCCCAGTTGGGCAGCGCGCAGCTCATTTTTTCTTCCTGCGTGATGGACGAGGCGAGGGGAGAAATTTGCCGGGCGCAAAATTCGCAGCCGACGATCTGCGCGATCTGGATGCGCGCGAGTTCCTTGATTTCGTGCGGCACCGTGCCACCGCGATGCAGCATGTCCCAGTAGCGCGCAAACTCTTTCGCGACTTCCGGATTCTGTCCCATCGTGCGGTACCACGCCGGCGGCGGGCTCTTGGTCACCTTGGCCCGCTCGATCACGTCGCGCAGCCGGGGATCGGCGGCTTCATCGGTGATTTGGGGCACATTGGGCACATGCGTCAGGGTTGACATTCGGGACCTCCCGTAAGTTCCAGGCAATTCAGATTGACAAAAGCCGCGCCTGGATACAAGAATCCTTTGAGAATTCTGCCAAATATTCTTCGCAATCTTCGCCGAGCCGCTTACTCCATCGGCTGAATGCGCACGATCCGTCCCGTGCTGTAGTCGGCGTACCAGACGGTCGTGGGCGTACTCGACTTGTCCACCCAAACCGCGCGCGAGTGCGAATACGGCTCGGGCATGGCGTCCTCGGTCCAGTGGCCCGTTTTCGGGTTGTAGCGCAGGAACTCGCGGCCGTGCAGTTCGCCGCCCCAGACCTCGCCGTTCTTGTCCGGCTCGACGGAATACAAGTCAGTGTACGGCTCCACGGGCCCCGGCGGATAAAATTCGCGGATGCGCTTGGCCTTGGCATCCAGTTCCACGAGGGTTCCGTTTTCGCCGCCGAACCACGCGTTCCCGAAGGGATCGAATCCGCCGCGCCGACCGGCCGAGCGGCGGTCGCCCGAATCGAGATTCAGCATTTCGCCCGTTCGAATGTCCAGCAGCTCGGCGGAATTCCCGAACGTTCCGGAGATCGCGCCGCCCGCCCAGAAATTTCCGTCCTGCGAAACGATCCCGTCGTAGCTGAAGGGAACCTTCATCGGATATTTCTTAACCGTCTTCCCGGTCTGCGGATCGATTTTTTCGGCCGCGTACCCGCCGCCCATGCTGGCCCACACAAATCCGTCGGGCGTCACATCGAAATCGGCCATGCCCGCGGAGTTGATTGGGAAAGGCGCGGCGACGGGCACTTCGGACATCTCCCCGTTGCGCGGATCGAGCTTCAGCAGCTTGTGCGACCACGGTTCGGAAATGAGCACTTCGCCGTTCTTCTCAACGTAGACATGATGCGTGCCTGGCTGCGCGCCGGCCGTCAGTGGCGCCTGGTATTCCGTGACGACGCCCGTGCGCGTGTCCAGCTTGCCGAAGTAGCGGCTCAGGTGGCTCGTGTACCAAATGTTGCCGTTCCCGTCGCCATAGACGTCATGGGCGCTTTGCAGCGCGCGCGGCAGCTCGAATTCGGTCACGATCACGCGGTTGGACTCGCCAGTCAATCGCGGAAAGGGATAGAGCGGGAGATCCGCGGCTTCCGGCCCGCGCACCTTGGCCAGCCACTTCGTCAGCATCCTGTCGGTTTCCTGCGCCGACGCGCTCACGGGCTCGAGCGGATCGTTGATGAGCGGGCCGCCGCCGCGGTGCAACATGCGAGCGACCAAAACGCCCCAGCTTCGCTCGTCATAGCGATTCTTGAAAATCTGCTGGAAGGAGTGGCAGCCCAGCGCGCAGGTGTTGTGCAGCGCCTCTTTTTCTTCCACGGTGCCAGGAAGATTCCACAAAATCTCCTCGCCGCTCAGTTGCGCTTCGACTTCCGGCGTCGCAGGCAAGGCGCGTGTCTTGCTGATGCGCTCGAGGACGAGGTCATCGAGCTTCGTCGCGCCGTCAATTTGAATTGCGTCGCGGCGGTATGGCTTGAATTCGAGTGGATTGGCAATTCGGAGCGTGTAGGCGCCGGCCTGCATCTTTGGGAATTCGTACTTCCCGTCTTCGTTCGTGTAAACCGTGGTGCGGACACCGTTCGGCGCGATCAACTGCACCATGATGCCTTCGGGCGAATCGCCGCTCGAAACACGCACGACTCCGCTCGCGCCCCCCGAGAATCCACTCTGCACCGTCCACTTGTTCGTCTCCGCGCGATACCACGGGTTCGCGGGCAAGCGCTCGCCCTCGACACAGCACTTTTCGCTGTGCAAATAGGTGACCACGTCCGCCACATCCGCATCCGTCAGCGTCGTGCCGAACGACGGCATTCCCGGGCCGCCCTTCTTGATGTGCGCGGCGACGTTTGCTTCGGTGACCGGAGCGCCCGTGATCAGCGCCGCCTGATTGAAGAGGCCCTCGAGCGTGGGAGCGGCTTGCTGATATTTGTTGTGGCAGGCCCAGCACTTATGCCAGTAAATATTTTCGCCGCGATCCGCGCCGTTCTCCGCCACTTCGAGATAGTGGTCTGTTCGATAGGAGCGTTGTAAGTCGTCCCGATAGGAGGACGGAGCGGGCGCATCAGAGGCCCTGTCCGACGAGCCTTCGGCGCTCGCGGAGCGCGCCACGGAGGTAATCCCGAAAGAAAGAGACAAGCACAGGGCAGTCGTGCCTAGCAGTATGAAGTTTCGCCGCATTTTAACCTCGAGACCGACTCGGTCCGGTTATAGTAACATCTCGGATTGTTCCAACCCACAGGCGAGTTAGGCTAGCATCGGGAGCGCAATCCACGCATCTCATGATGTCGAGCGCGCCGCGCCTCGAAGGATCGAGCCCTGATTTCGCCGCAGGGCGCCGATGCCTGCGAGCGCCGTGACCAACCGACCAAGGAGAAAAATCTGTGAACTATTATGGCGGCAAAGAACTGGCCGAAAGCTTTCGCACCGTTCGCAAGAACACGCTCGCGGTTGCGACGGATATTCCGGAAGACAAGTACGGCTTTCGCGCCGCTCCGGAAACCCGGAGCGTCGCGGAGACGCTCACTCACCTCGCGTTTACCGGCGCCTTTCAGCGGCAAATCCACGGCGAGGAGCGCCTGCATTCCCTCGTGGGATTCGATTTCCCGGGATTGATGCAGCGAATGATTGCCGAAGAAAAGACGCCGCGCTCCAAGGCTCAGATCATCGAGCTGCTGACCACACGCGGCGAAGACCTCGCCAAGTGGATGGAGGGACTACCCGACGACGTCCTGGCCGAAGTCGTGACCATGCCTCCTGGCGCACATCCCGCCGCGCGGAGCCGCTTTGACATGGTCCTCTCCATAAAGGAGCACGAGATGCACCACCGCGGGCAGCTCATGTTGATCGAGCGCATCGTGGGAATCGTGCCTCACCTCACAAGAAGGATGCAGGAGAGGGCCAACGCATCAACGGCAAAGAAATAACGACTCGCTCGACTCTGCGCACGATCCCTTTTGAAAAAACGGGCTCGCCGGACGACCCGGCGAGCCCGCGCTGTTTCTCTTCGGAAACCGAACTCAATTCCCCGCCACATTTTCCATCCCGGCGCTAAAGTCCTTTGCTCATTTGCCGAAAAACAGGGCAGAGGTGAAACACATGACTACTCCGGTCGTCTCGGTTCAAACACCCAACGTAACGAATCAAGCGGAGCCGACGGCGCTTCCGCCCAAGACTCAGCAAGCCCCAGCGCACACCGCAGCCCCGCAGGATAAAGTGACCATCAGCGAATCGGCCAAGGAAGCCCTTGCCGGAAATGCGAAACCGGCTGCCTAGCGCGAAGGCGTACAGGGCGGTGATCGTCACGGGCCTCTTAAGCCTTGCCCTATCTTTAGCTTGGCGGGCACTCAAGATATTTCCGTGTCTGCCGATGTTTGTGCTGATGGGGTAAAGAGCCGTGACCAATTCAACTGACTCAATTCAGTCCGCGCAGGCGCAGTCCCAGACCGAGCAAGCCGTTCAGCCACCCAAGACCCTGCAAAAGGAAGCCGCCAGGCAAACGGCAGCACCGCAGGATCAGGTGACGATCAGCCAGGAAGCCAGGCAGGCGCTCGCAACCAACACGAAGTAGCAGAGCGGCGCGACCCCGTCGAGTGGACCTGCGGATCAGCTTGTTTTTCCGGCGTACTGCAGCTTCACCCGCGCGCTTTTTTCGGCGACCGATTTTGCCAATTCTTCCTTGTACGTGGTGAGCCGCTTCGCCACTTCCGGGTCCGCTGTGGCCAGAATTTCCGCCGCGAAGATGGCCGCGTTCACGGCGCCGGGCTTGTCGATGGCCATGGCCGCGACAGGCACGCCGCCGGGCATTTGCACGCTGGAGAGCAGCGAATCGATTCCGGAGAGCACCGTCGTGGCCATCGGCACCGCCACGACCGGCAGCGTCGTAACCGCCGCGACCACGCCCGCCAGATGCGCCGCGCCTCCCGCGGCGACGATCACCACTTTCAATCCGCGCGAAACGGCCGTCGACGCGTATTCGTGCGTTCGCGCCGGAGATCGGTGCGCCGAGGTCACTTCGATCTCGTAGGGCACTTCAAATTTTTCCAGCATTTTCGCCGTTTCGCTCATCACCGGCAAATCGGTATCCGATCCCATGACGATCCCGACGAGCGGTTTTCTGCTGCCCTTTGCTTCACTGGCCATGATGGCTCCCTGTGTTCTGGTTTGATTTGATGGCTGGTTCAATGCCCGCCGGAGGCCGACTCTTCATTGCCTGAGTGCTCGGCGCACATCTTCTCTTCGATTTCCACCGCATCGCCACGTCGAATTTTACCTGACTCGACGACGCGGCACAGCAGGCCCCGCCGTCCGCGAATCGCTTCCTGAAGACCTTCACGAATTTCGTCCATCTGGTGGCACGGGGTGCACGGCTTCGTGACTTCGAGTAGCGCCTCTCCGACACGCAAGCGCTGTCCGAGCGCCAGCGCGCCCAGCGCGATGCCGCGCGTGGTGATGTTTTCGCGAGCGCGGCCGGGCGGGATGCCGAATTCCTCGAGCGTCTCGAAGTCCATCAGCAGAACCTGTCGCGTGCTGCCGCTTCGCCCGTGGATGCAATCCCGGAAGCCCTTGTTCTCGACAGCGAGCGCTTCCTCGCATTCTCGCATGGGCTCGCCGTGCGCGAGGCATTGAAAGAGATGCAGGACCTCAGCCACCGGGCGCCTCCGCCGCAAGGCTTCGCCGAAGATCTCCCTTGGCGCCGATGTCGGAACGGAATTGCGCACCGTCAAAATGAATTCTGCTCGTGGCTTCGTAAGCCTTGCGAATCGCCAGCGGAAGGGAATCGGCCGCGGCCGTAACGCCAAGCACGCGCCCTCCATTCGTCATAATGGAATCGCCTTCGCACTTCGTCCCGGCGTGAAACACGGTGACGTCCGGCAGCGCCGCTGCTTCCTCAAGGCCGTCGATTCGAGTTCCCGACTCCGAGCTTTCCGGGTAGCCGCGCGAAGCCATCACCACGGACACGCTTGCGCCCGGCTTCCACGCAGCCTTGATCCGGTCGAGCTTGCGGCAAGCCACCGCGTCAAACGCCGCCGCGAGATCGAAATCCATGCGCATCATGATCGGCTGCGTTTCGGGGTCGCCCATCCTGCAATTATATTCGAGAACGGTCGGGCCGTTCGCCGTCAGCATCAAGCCGAAATAGAGAAAGCCGGTGTACGGAATTCCCTCCTCGGAAAGCCCCGCGATCGTCGGCTGCACGATGTCTTTGATGATGAGCGATTCGTATTTCGGAGAAATCATTCCGTCCATCGTGTAGGCGCCCATGCCGCCGGTGTTCGGGCCGCGATCGCCGTCGAAGATTCGCTTGTGATCGCGCGTCGGCGCCATGGGGATGAAGGTGCGCCCGTCGGTCAGCACGATGAACGAAAGCTCATCGCCCTTCACCGCGTGTTCGAGCAGCACGCGCGCGCCGCCGTGGCCGAGTTCGTGCTTCTGCATCAGGCGGCGGATGAACGACTCCGCCTCCGCGCGCGTTTCCGCCACCAGCACGCCCTTGCCCGCGCACAATCCGTCGGCCTTGATCACCACCGGCCAATCGACCGCGTCCAGCGCGCGAATGGCTTCCTGCGCGTATTCGAAATCGCCGTAGAGCGTCGGAGTCGGAATGCCGTAGCGGTCCATGAACTGTTTTGCGTAGATCTTGCTGCCTTCGAGCCGCGCGTCCCGCTGCGAAGGCCCGACGAGGCGCATGTGCCGGCACTCGAATTTGTTGCGGATCCCTGCGACGAGCGGCGCCTCCGGCCCGACAACAGTTAGATCGGGCTTGAGCTGCTCGGCCAGGGAAACGATGGCGGGAACATCGTCCGCCCGCACCGGTACACATTCGGCGATTCCCGCGATCCCGCCGTTTCCCGGAGCGCACCAGATCTTTCCCACGTCGGGCGATTGACGCAGCCGCCAGACCAGCGCGTGCTCGCGTCCTCCGCCGCCGACCACCAAGATGTTCACAGTAGCGCCACGATAGACGCAGGGCCTTACCGGTGTCAACCCTGATACGAATAGTGAAGGCTTGAAAACGGCCTCATGAGATCATCCGCACATCATATTTCTCAACCGTCCAATAATCGTTCTTTTTCGTGACCCGATATGTCCCGGCGTCAGCACAAAGCCCACCACAGTACATGCCTCCTTGAACCTCAACCCTTTCGTCATCAATCCAGAGGATTGAGCCGACAGAATATTCAATAGCTTCCTTGCCCGTCGTTCGATCACAGAGATATCCAGGAAATGGGTCCTTTTTGAAATATGACCCGGACGCTTTCTTTACGTGCAACTTGGAATTTAAGAAGCGGACCATGAATTCGTCGCTCGGATCCTTCCCGTCTATGCGGAGAAAGATTGAAGACGTAGATTGTTTCGCGCCGATCCTGTATCGAAATATGGCTTCACGGATATCGTCCTCTTGCCTATGCAGGTTTTGATCGGTTTCCGAAGTATGTGGAGCGGGTTGAGCCACCACCACACTTGTGTAGAGGCATGCGAGCACGAACCTTACGACGTTGAAACATAACTTGCTGAGGACCAATGGTCTTGCACGATGTCCTAGCACGCGTTTCCTCCCGGACCGTTGAAATAGCAGACCTAAGATTCTTAGACACATATACGCTTCAAAATGTTCCCCGCAAGCCCTGGTTCCTCCTTAGAGGCGCGAGTGGCAGCATTGGGAAGCCTCAAGCGGAGCGGATAATTGACGCGTTCGACGGGCCAGACTACGATGCGGCTCGCCATGCTTGGACTATCCTCGCGCCTCTATTTGTTTCCCGCGTTGCTTGTCTGCTTCTTCCTTTCCGGCGCTGCGGGACTCATCGATCAGGTCGTGTGGAGCAAAGCGCTCGGGCTGATTTTCGGCCACACGGCGTATGCCGTTGCAACGGTCCTTGCCGTTTTCATGGCGGGGCTTGCTTCGGGCAGCGCGTGGATTGGGCGGCGTGGAGAGAGCTGGGACCGGCCCGTCGCGGTCTACGGCTGGCTCGAAGTGGGTGTCGCCACTACCGCCGCGATTTCTCTCGCCGGACTGGCAGGAGTGCGCGCGGCCTACGTGGCTGCATATCCCTACGTCGCCGGAAACGGCGCTTTGCTGTTGGCGCTGCGGTTTGCAGGTTCCGCGCTGGTTCTGTTTCTGCCGACGTTTCTGATGGGCGGGACGCTGCCCGTGCTGGTGCGCGGGCTCACGCGAAATGCGGCTGACCTTGGAGCACGTCTGTCGCGGCTCTATTGGGTCAATACGGCCGGCGCGGTGGCCGGAACGTTCGCGGCGGGATTTGTTTTCGTGCCGGCGCTTGGGCTGCGATGGACGCTGGGAATTGCGGTGGCGCTCAACCTTGTTGCGGGAGGGTTGGCGCTGGCTCTCGCGCGGGAAGAGCCTGCACGGGAATCGGCTCAATCCAAGCACAGCCTTCAGGAACGATCGGAACCGCTTCCCTCTTCTGTGCCCTCCGACACTCTTCGCGTTCGTTCCGCTGCACCGAAATTTTTCTTGGTCTATTTTGCCGTCGTCGGCGCCACCGCTATGTCTTACGAAATCGGCTGGACGCGCCTGCTCTCGACGCAACTGGGCAGCTCGACGTACGCGTTCACGCTGATGCTTGGCACGTTTCTCGCGGGAATCGTTTTAGGTAGCGCGCTCTTTGAACGATGGAGCCGCCGGCGCGAGCCGGGCGCGATGACGTTTGCCGTTACGCAGACTCTCACGGCGGTCGCCGCACTGGCTTTCCTTGTATTTTTCACGCGGCTGATTGAAGTGCTTCCGCCGATTCTGCGGGCGACGCACGAATCGTTTCGCGGCCTCATCCTGGCGCAATTCGTCACCAGCGCGCTGGCGATGCTTCCAACAGCGGTGGTCTTCGGTTTCAATTTTCCAGCCGTCGTCGTCCTGATCGCCGGCCCGCGCTCAGAGGAGCAAACCGGCGCGGGCGCGGCGGTCGGGCGCGCGTATGCCTGGAACACGCTCGGCGCGATCGTGGGCGCCATCGCGGCGGGCTTCTGGCTCATGCCGCGCCTCGGAAGTTTTCACCTGCTGGCGGCTACGGCAGGCGTGAATCTGGCCTTGGCCGCGGCCATCTCTCTGACCGCTGCCCAGCGCTTGTCCTGGAAAATCTTCGCTGTGGCCGGAAATCTGGCTCTTCTCGTGGCCGTCGCGTTCGTCGGCTTTTCAAATTATTTCAACGATCCTGCCGTGGCGTCCTTCAACACCGTCATCTATTGGAACCTCTACGACCGGCCGCTCACGCTGCGCGAAAACGCCCACGCGCTGGACATCGTCTATTTTCGCGACGGCCTGAACGCCAACATCTCCGTCGCGCGCACCGACGACTACATGGCGCTGCGCACCAACGGAAAGGTGGACGCCTCGAATCACGACGCGACGACGCAGCTTCTCCTCGGCCACCTCGGGGCGCTCGCGCATGAGCCGCGGCGCGTGCTCCTCATCGGATTCGGCAGCGGCATGACGGCGTCCGCGCTCGCCTGCTACCCCGAGCTGGAGCGCCTGGACGTCGTCGAAATCGAGCCGGCTGTCGTCCAAGCCGCGCCGTTTCTCGCGCCGCTGAATCGCGGCGTGTTGCGCGATCCGCGCGTGCACGTCACGCTCGACGACGCGCGCAATTTCCTTTTCACCGCGCGAGAAAAATACGACCTGATTATTTCCGAGCCCTCGAATCCCTGGATCGCGGGCGTCGCCACGCTCTTCACACGCGAATTTTACGCCGCGGTGAGCGCGCGGCTCGCACCGGACGGCGTGTTCGTGCAGTGGATGCAGGCTTACTCGCTGTATCCCGAGGACCTGCGCATGCTCTTCGCGACGTTCCTCACTGAGTTTCACGGCGCCACGCTCTGGCACGGCGACGCGCCGGACATGATCCTCATGGCGCCCAGCCCAACCTCCGCCGCGACGCTCGATCGCGCGCGGAAGCTTTACGATGCGCCGCGGCTTCATGATGATTTTGCGCAGCTGGGCATGGAAAGCGGCGCAGGTCTATTCGGTTTCTATCTTCTCGATGATCGCGGCCTGCGCGCATTTTCTGCCAGCGCGCCGATCAACACGGACGATCGCACGCTACTCGAATATCACGCCCCGCGATCACTGCTCGTGCGCGGCCTCGAAGACAAGAATCGCGACGCAATCCTCGCCGAGCAAACCGATCCCTTGCCGGAGGATTTTCCGCCGGACGAGCGCGATGCCGCTCTCGCCTCCGCTGCGGTAACATCCGTGAATCAGGACGATGCGGAGGGCGCCGACCGCTTTCTGGTCGCTCTCGACGATCGTCCCGCCACCGCCTCGATCGACGTCATCCGCGGGCGCGCTGCGCTCGCGCGTTCAAACTACCCGACCGCTCTCCACGCTTTCGACGCAGCTCTCGCGATGGATCCTGGTTCTCTCGATGCGGCGTGGGGCCTTGCCGAAGCCAACCGCCGCTTTGGCAACAATGAAAAAGCGCGTGAACTGTTGCAAGGAATCCTAGACCGCGATCCTGCGAATTCGCGCGCGCTCGCATCCCTCGTAAAGCTTGACGCGGATTTTTCGCGCTGGACCGAGGCCGAAGAACTGCAGCGTCGTCTCATCGCCGCCGATCCGCACTCCGGCGCGGCGGCGCGCGCGGAACTTGCGGAAATTTTAATGCACGAGGGCAAGCAGGACGAAGGGTATCGCGCCATGCTCGATTGCCTCGCGGACGATCCGTACAACTATCAAACGCATGTCAATCTGGGGAAGTTTCTGGCAGGGCAGAAGCGATGGGCGGAAGCGCGCCCGCACTTGGAATTCGCGGCGCGATATTTTCCAGACACGGATGCCGAGATCTATCCCCTGCTGATCCAGGCAGACCAGGCGTTAGGCGATCCTTCCGCCGCGGCGCGGGCCGCCCGCTTCGGCGCGCGGATGTTTCCCGGTGATTCGCAGCTGAAGCGGCTTGGTCTGCCACAACCCAAGTCGATCTTCAGCATATTTGGTTTGGGATTCTAGGACAGGGCGTCTCTTCTTGGCGCCGGCGTCCCGCCGGCGGGGTTCCATCGTCAATATTGCAAAATCGCCGGCGAGACGCCGGCGCCACTGAAAAGAAAAGGGCCGCCGAAGCGGCCCTTCTCGGTACGGAGCGAACAGCGGTGTAAAGTGGTTCGTTAGTTCGTGGTGGCTGCCTTCGCCGAAGCTGCAATCGCCTTAGGCGCGCTCAGGTAGCCCGAGATTTTCTTGTCGCTTACCTGGTTGACCACAAGCTCCATCGGCTGGCGCGATCCGCCGGCGAAGAAGTAGACGGGTTCGTTGATGGCCTTGTTCTTCTTCTCCAGGCGCATGTCGTCCACGTAGAGCGCGACGGTGTACTGATGCTTCTTGCCGCTCGCGCCGCGGAATTCGATCTGCGTCTGGCCGACGTGCTCCTTCTGGCCCTTGGCGGTCAGCGTAAATTCAAAGTAGTCGCGCTCACCCGTTCGCTTGAGCTGCTCGAGTTCCTCGTGGTTGCGCGCGATCAATTCGCCGTGCTCGCCGCGAAGTTGCTGCAGGCTGGTGTTGGTCGTGTCCAGCCCGGACTTCACGCCGTTCACGTCGGTCCCGAGCGCGGCCACGTCAGACTGATTGGCCTTGGTTTGAAGCGTGGTTTCCACGTCGTTCAGCTTCTTGGTGTAGTCGGCGCGGCTCTGCTTCACCTGATTGCGCGCCGTCGACAGTTGGTTTTCCGTCAGTTTCAGCTTGTCACCGACCAGATTCATTTCCGCCTGCAACTCGGCGTTCGTTCGCTCGGACTGCGCCATCCGCTGGCTCATTGCGTCCTGGGTGGTTTGGTAGTTCTTCGCCTGCGCGTTCAGGGCTTGCTCGGCATCGCGCGCGTGGCCTCCGGCATTCCAAGCCATTCCTACACCCACGATGGAGAGAATCGCCAGTGCAATCACTGCTATTCCCATCCAGCGCGGTGAACCCTCCGACATTCCGTGTTGGTAGTTCGCCTGTTCGTCCATACTTGATAATCTCCTTTGCGATTTCCCTCGCGACGTGGAGAAGTGCACGCGTCGAACCAATGCAAGTTGGGAGGGTGATCCTTAGTGTATCTGGCACTGAATCAATGGATTAGTGGGATTCTAGACCAGTCGCTCATAGCGGGGGCGCGTGATCGATCGTGTAAGTTTTACCATGCCTTTAGGGCGTTTTCATGATAAGGGCCTGAATTGATTGGCTTTGAGAAATGACACATTGTCACGGGAATTTATACAGCGGACCACGCACTCGGGTAAAATCCAGTGGGGACAACAGTTTAGGCGACGCGACTGCGATCGGCGGTAACAGGCTCAACTTCGCGGTCGAAGTAGACTTCCAGGGTCAGGGCTGCGGCGTCAAACACAGTGCGGCAGTTCTGGCAGTGCCCGAGGTGGCGCTGGACCTCGCTCCCAACTTCGGGCGACAGTCGGCCTTCCAGATACTCACAAATTAGGCGGATCGTAGCCTTGCAGGTCATGCTCATGGCGAGCCCCCCGGAGCCAAGCGTAGAAAAGGGAGCACGCCACCCGCCAAAAGCCCGACGAGTCTCACGGATTTGCAACACTAGTATAATCAGGTATTTATAGTAGAGTCGAACCTGTAGATCCGTCTCCAGATCAAACCGCAAGCAGATAAAATTTTCTAGGGGATAAACAATATTACCGATTCGGGAAGGGCGTCCCGAAGTGGAACTACCCCAACCTGCCCCAGGTCAGCCCTCACGCCGGGGCTCTACTCTAACCCGGATCACCGGGCGATGGTCATATTCCGAAGGACCGCGATGCGCTCGGTAAGGGGCGGGTGTGTGCTAAATAGTTTGGAATAGACCTCACCGGCCGTCAGGGGGGCCACGATGAATAGCGACGCCGTAGTTGGCGAGACGTCCATGGGGATTCGCTTGTTGTAGGCGCCCAGTTTCTCGAGCGCGCTGATCAAGCCGTAGGGATGGCCGACCATCTTCGCGCCCGAGGCGTCCGCAGCAAATTCGCGCTGCCGCGAGATTCCCAGTTGAATGAGCAGCGCGGCGACCGGCGCTACGAACAGCATCAGAAGCGCAGCCAAGCCGCCTCCGCCCCGATCATTGTCGCGCGAACCGCCAAAGCCGCCAAAGATCATGGCCCAGCGGCCCATCGACGCGATCCAGGTGATGGCGCCAGCGAGCGTGGCGGCGACCGATGTGATGAGGATGTCATAATTGCGGACATGCGAAAGCTCGTGGGCGATGACGCCTTCGAGTTCGTCATCGGTCATGAGTTCCATCAGCCCCGCGGTTACCGCAACCGAAGCGTGCGACGGATTGCGGCCGGTGGCGAAGGCGTTCGGCGCCGGTTGCGGGATCACGTAAAGTTTCGGCATTGGCAGCCGCGCCTTCGCGACCAGCCGTTCCATCACCTCGTACAAACGGGGAAGCTGTTCGCGCGAAACCGGCTGCGCGCCGCTCGACATGAGCGCGATCTTGTCCGAGAAAAAGTATGCGAAGCCGTTCATCGCCACGGCTACGATCAGGCCGAAGGTCATGCCCTGCTGGCCCGCAATGGCGTCTCCCCCCAGAACGAGCAGGAGCGTCAACGCAGTCAGCAAAAAAAGTGTCTTTACGGCTCTCATGATTTCCGCCTATCTATAAGTACGCAAAATCAGTCTAGAAGTTTCGCCAGGGCGCGTCAAACTCGCCGCGCCCGATGAGCAAACTTATCGCTTTCGTCCCGATCGCGCTGCGGAGGCGGCGGGTTGCGCCGCCTCCTTTTCCGCGGACTCCTGCGCCCGCGCCGCCTTCTGCTCCACGCGCTCAAAGCGCATCGCGTCCGAATTCGGATCGACGTCAACGCGCACCAGATCGCCCGGCAAAACGCTGCCATCCAGGATGCGCATCGCCAGCGGATCCTGCACGAGGCGCTGCACGATGCGTCGAAGCGGGCGAGCCCCATATGCCGGATCGTAGCCGTCCCGCACCAGCCGCTCGCGCGCCGCGGGCGTAAGCTCGATGCGCACTTTCCGCTCGGCAAGCAAGCGCATCACTTTGGCCAGCTCCAAATCCACGATCTTGTTGAGCTGTTCCGAAGCCAGCGGGTTGAACAGCACGATATCGTCGATGCGGTTGATGAACTCCGGACGAAACGCCTGCCGCAGCGCCTCCATCGCTTCCTTGCGAGCGCGCTCGGGATCGCTTCCCGCGAGTTCGAAAAGCGCGCTCGATCCCACGTTGGAAGTCATGACCAGCACCGCGTTGCGGAAATCCACCGTGCGGCCCTTGCCGTCGGTCAGGCGGCCGTCCTCGAGAATTTGCAGCAGGATGTTGAACACATCGGGATGCGCCTTCTCGATTTCATCGAAAAGAATCACGGAGTACGGGTGCCGGCGCACTCGCTCCGTAAGCTGCCCTCCCTCTTCGTACCCGACGTAGCCTGGAGGCGCGCCGATCATGCGCGAGACCGAGTGCTTCTCCATGTATTCGGACATGTCCAGGCGCACCATGGACTTTTCGTCATCGAACAAGAATTCGGCCAGGGCGCGCGCGAGTTCCGTTTTTCCAACGCCGGTCGGACCCAGAAAAATAAACGACCCAATGGGGCGATTGGGATCGGAAAGCCCGGCGCGATTTCGGCGAATCGAATTCGCGACGCGCTCGAGCGCGGAGTCTTGTCCGATCACGCGCTGCCGCAGGCGCGATTCCATGGTGACGAGCTTCTGCGCCTCGCCTTCGAGCAGACGCCCCACGGGGATGCCGGTCCACTTGGCCACCAGCTTGGCGATGTCTTCCTCGCCGACTTCTTCCTTCAGCATGCCGCCTTTTTTTTGCGCTTCGCCCAGATTTTTCTGCGCCGCGGCGAGATCCTTCTCCGCCGCCGCGAGTTTTCCATAGCGAATTTCGGCGACTTTCGCGAGATCGCCCGTGCGCTCGAGGCGCTGCTCTTCTGCTTTCAGCTGCTCGATTTTTTCTTTCACGCCGCGAATCTTGGCGATGGCGGCCTTCTCCACCTGCCACTGCGCCTTGCGCGCGCTGGACTCCTCGCGCAATCCGGCGAGTTCCCCTTCGAGCTGCTTCAAACGCTCTTTCGAGTGCGCGTCGGATTCGCGCAGGAGGGCCTGGCGTTCGATTTCGAGCTGCATGATGCGCCGCTCGATCTCGTCGATTTCGACCGGCAGCGAATCGAGCTGCATGCGCAGGCTGGCCGCGGATTCGTCGATCAGATCGATGGCCTTGTCCGGCAGGAAGCGGTCGGTGATATAGCGGTGCGAGAGCGTGGCCGCGGCAAGGATCGCCGCGTCCTGGATGCGCACGCCGTGATGCACTTCGTAGCGCTCTTTCAGTCCGCGCAAAATGGCGATCGTGTCTTCGGGCGAAGGCTCGGCGATCAGGACCGGTTGGAAGCGCCGCTCGAGCGCCGGATCTTTTTCGATGTACTTTCGGTATTCGTTGAGCGTGGTTGCGCCGATCGCGCGCAGTTCGCCGCGCGCGAGAGCGGGCTTCAGCATGTTGGAGGCGTCCATCGCGCCTTCCGCCGCGCCAGCACCCACCAGAGCGTGCAGCTCGTCGATGAAGAGAATGATCTGGCCCTCGGATTCCGTGATTTCCTTGAGCACCGCTTTCAAGCGGTCCTCGAACTCACCGCGATATTTCGCGCCGGCCACAAGCGCGGCCAGATCGAGCGCGATCACGCGCTTCGGGCGCAGCACTTCGGGCACATCGCCCGCGACGATGCGCTGGGCAAGCCCTTCCACCACGGCGGTCTTGCCGACGCCCGGCTCGCCGATCAGCACGGGGTTGTTCTTTGTGCGGCGCGCTAGGATCTGCATCACGCGGCGAATTTCATCGTCCCGGCCGATCACGGGATCGAGTTTGCCGCGCCGCGCGAGCTCGATCAGGTCGCGCCCATATTGTTCCAGAGCCCGAAACGTCGATTCCGGATTTTGCGAGGTTACGCGATGGCTGCCGCGAACGGAAGCGAGTGCCTGAAGAATCGCCTCGCGCGACGCGCCGTACTTTGCGAGCAGTTCTCCGGCGTCGTCTTTGCGGATCGTGGCGATCGCCAACAGGATGTGCTCGGTCGAAACGTATTCGTCCTTGAATTGCTCCGCTTCGACAAACGCGCCTTCGAGAACTTTGTTTGTCGCCGGGCTCATCTGCTGCTGCACCGCGCCCGTAACTTTCGGCATGCGGCCGAGGCGCGATTCAATTTCGCCGGCTAGCGTGTCCGGACGCACGCCAAGACGCGCGAGGAGCGGCGACACGACGCCGTCCTGCTGCGCGACAAGCGCGGCAAGCAGGTGCAAAGGCTCGATCTGCTGATGATCGTGCCGCGCGGCCACGTCTTGCGCCGACTGCACGGCTTCCTGAGCCTTGAGCGTGAACTTGTCGAAGCGGACCATGGGATTTACCTCATTTTTCGGATTCGTGTGTGGACGGCGGCGGGGCCAGCGTATCCCCGGCCCCGCGCTTCGTCAGGCGCCGTCGCGCGGCGCAGGCACTTACTTGCCGTTGGTTGCGGCATTCACGGTCACCTTCACCTGGCGCGGCTTGGATTCCTCGCGCTTTGGCAACGTGACAGTCAAAACGCCGTTCTTGTATTCCGCGCCGATCGTCTCCGCGTTCACGGTGTTCGGAAGCGAGAAGCTGCGGCTGAACGACCCGTAGGTTCTCTCGACCCGAAGAAAGTTCTCTTCGGAGACGGACTTCTCGAACTTACGCTCACCGCGAATCGTGAGCAAGTTGTTCTCGACGCGTACGTCGATGTCCTTCTCATTGACGTCGGGCAGGTCCGCCTTGACGACCAGCTCGTTGGGGGTCTCGTAGATGTCGACCGCCGGCGCCCAGGAGGTCAAAGCCGACTCCTCTGAGTGAGTGCGAAACGACTCGTTAAAAAGCCGATTGAATTGATCCTGCAAAGAGGAAAGCCCGCGAAAGGGTTCAAGACGAGCAATCGTAGTCATGGTTCTAAGCCCTCCATCGAATCTTGGAATCTGTGTAGTATTTAACTACGCGCACATCATAAAATATTAGTGCATTGTTGTCAAGTACATTGTGGATTCCAGGCTTGGCTATGCGCACTCATCCAAGACGCTGTAAATACATAACTTACTGTATTATTGAGGTTCCATTTGCTTACCTTGCGCCCTGTGAACTATAGTCTTGGCACTCGGCTATGCTGCTCTCAGACTTCGATTTCCAGCTTCCGCCCGAACTGATCGCTCAGGCGCCGCTCCCCGAGCGCGATTCCTCACGCATGCTGATCCTCGACCGAAAAGGTGCCCGCTGGGAAGACTCGGTATTCCGCACGCTGCCCGACCTCCTTCGGGGCGACGAATTGATCGTCGTGAACAACACCCGCGTGATTCCTGCGCGACTATTCGGCCATCGGCAAGGCATGGGTTCCGAACCGCCTGGAGCGAATCGCCGAACGGCGACGGAATTCCTGTCGTCGCAGATCGAAGTCCTGCTGACCCGGCAAGTCGCGCCCGGCGAATGGGAGGCCCTGGTTCGCCCCGGCCGAAAGATCCGTGTAGGAGAGCGCATCGAGTTCGGCGGCGGAGAGCTTTCCGCGGAAGTCCTCAGCCAAGGCGAGTATGGACTGCGCCGCATCCGGCTGAGCGCAGAGGGGGACGTCGCGCAAGCGATCGAACGTCTCGGACACGTCCCCTTGCCACCCTACATCTCCCGTGAGGACGAGCCTGCCGACAGGGAGCGCTACCAGACCATCTTCGCTGAGCGCCCGGGCGCGGTGGCGGCGCCGACGGCCGGCCTGCACTTTTCCCCTTCCATCGTCGATCTGCTGCGCCGACGCGGCATAGAGATCGCGACGATCACGCTGGAAGTCGGCCTGGGCACCTTTCAGTCGATCCACGAAGACGAGATCGAGAAACACAAGATTCACGCGGAGCGCTACGAAATCTCCGAAGCGGCGGCTGCCGCAATTTGCGCGGCGCGCCGGGGTTCGAGGCCGATCCTCGCAGTCGGCACAACCGTGGTGCGCGCTCTGGAAGACGCCGCTCAAAAATCCGCGGCGCGGCGCGGCGCGGGGCGGAGTTCGGACGATTCGCTCGTCGCGCCCGGCTCCGCGGAGGCGAGCATCTTCATCAAGCCAGGCCACCAGTTTCAGGTGATCGACCAACTGCTGACGAATTTTCACCTTCCGCAATCGACCCTGCTGATTCTTGTCAGCGCATTTGCGGGCCGGGACTTTATCCTCGAGGCGTATCGCCACGCTGTCGCCGAACGCTACCGCTTCTACAGTTACGGCGATTGCATGTGGATTCGTTAGATTCCCGATGGCTGAAGCAGTGCAGCCGACAGGGCATCCTCCCTCCAGATAGTTCGTCCTCCATCGGCTATGTGTGAATTGGTATATCAACCATTTTTTCAGGCTTCGGAATCGTGCGTTTGCGGCGATGATTGTAGGTACAGCGGCTGCCGGAAAGCGGCGCACCCGATCGCCGCAAGCGGTCCCGGCCAAAACAGCGGCGACGATCCGAGATGGTCAGGCGCGATAGCGCAAGTGAGTCACGGCGCTTCGCGCATACGAGTGGAAATGACGAATTCCGTAGCGCGCACGTTCAAAGTCCTGGTCGCGGACGATTCCGCCATCTATCGCAAGCTGGTCGAGCAAAGCGTCTCGGAAGAAGATTGCTCGGTCCTATTCGCGAGCCGGGGCCTGGAAGCCATCGAAATTTTCGAGCGGGAACGCCCGCAGCTCGTCATCACCGATTGGACCATGCCCGATCTGAGCGGCGTCGAACTCTGCCAGCGAATCCGAGCCGCCACGAACTCTTCCTACACGTACGTCATTATCGTCACGGGCCACACGGACAAGGACAAGGTGGTTCAGGGACTCTCATCCGGCGCGGACGACTACCTCACGAAACCGTTTCACCGGGACGAGCTGCAGGCGCGCGTTCGCGTCGGCCGGCGACTCCTGGATCTCCACCGGCAGATCGAAGACAAGAACCGCCTCCTCGAAGAACTGGCGCTGACCGACGCCCTGACCGGCCTGCCGAACCGCCGCGCGATCGAAGAGTGGGCCGCGCGCCAGCTGGCCGGCGCCGCCCGGCACGGCTTTCCGTTTTGGGTGGTGATGATTGACCTCGACCACTTCAAAAAGGTGAACGACACCTACGGGCACGACGCCGGGGACACGGTGCTCAAAGGCTTCGCGGAAATCCTCAAGACAAATACGAGGCTCTCCAACATCGCCGGGCGCGTGGGCGGCGAGGAATTTCTTCAGGTCCTGACTCATGTGGACGAACGTTCCGTGAAGATCGTGGTCGAGCGCGTCCGCGAACAATTCGAGGCGGAAAAATTCTTCCTGGACGGCGCGACAAGATTCTTCACGGCCAGTTTCGGCGCGACAGGATTCTGCGGCAAGGCCGCGCCCGCATTCAGCGAACTCGTGAGCCGCGCCGATGCCGCCCTTTATCGCGCCAAGCATCTGGGGCGCAACCGCATCGAAATCGATGCGCTCGAAGTTTCCGCATAGAATCAACCGCCCGGACCGGTCGGTAGCCCGCCGAGGATTTTCCAAGCTTCGGATGTGCATTTCCAAATTTCGTCTATAATCGGGGCCGGGTCGAGGGTGCAGCCCGGTTCCGCCGTCAACGATGCGATTTCTCCTGCTGAGCGACATTCACGCGAATGCGACTGCGCTCGAAGCCGCCCTCGAAGCGGTGAAGGGCCGCTGGGAGCGCGTTTTTTGCCTGGGCGATCTCGTTGATTACGGCCCCGATCCAAACGAAGTAACCGAGCGCGTGCGCGATCTTTCGCCCGTCATCATTCGCGGCAATCATGACAAGGCAGTCGCGGGGCTGACCGATCTCGAGGATTTCAATCCCCTCGCGCAAGTCGCGGCGCAGTGGACGCGCCAGAAGATGCATCCCGCGAATCTCGAATACATCGCGCAACTGCCCCCAGGGCCAATTTCCGTCGATAGCGTCACGCTGATTCACGGCGCGTACGAAGATGAAGACGAGTACGTCTTCGTTCCAGGCCAAGCCATGGGCGGGCTTCTGGAATCGCCAACCGACGTCACGTTTTTCGGCCATACCCATCATCAAGGCGGCTTTTCCTACCGGGCGGGGGAAATCGGCATGATTCAACTGCGCCCCAACCACGGAGCGAATTTCGCCGCACTGCGCGTCGAAGCGGGAACGCGATACTTGCTGAATCCGGGATCGATCGGCCAGCCGAGGGACGGCGATCCGCGAGCGGCGTTTGCCATCGCCGACCTCGAGCACAACGTGATCGAGTACTGGCGCGTGCCATACGATATCGCCAACGTGCAAAAGCGCATGGAGAAGGCCGGCCTGCCGTTTCCGTTGGTGGAGCGGCTGGGCGCGGGCCGCTAGGGAACAGAACCCGCGCGGCGGTGTCGAAACTCAAAGGGAGGATTTCCGATTTGATCCCCACGGAAGAACGCAGCCGGCTGCCAATCGCCTTTCTCGTTGGAATCGCGATTGTGAGCGTGCTGGTGGGCGCGGCGCTTCTCTACAGCCGGTACGCGGGCCCCGCCCAACCGGAAGTGGAGAAGCCCTTGCCGATGGGGCCGGACGAAAAGGCCTACGCGTCGCAAATTCATTTTCTCGACCCGAAGATGAGCCGCGCCGCGAACTTCCTGAATCAGGAAGTGACGTACGTGTTCTTCACCGTGGAAAACAGCGGCAATCGCAAGATCCAGAACATCGAAATTACCCTCGAATTTCACGATCCGTTCAAGCAAGTCGTGTTGCGCGACAATCAGCGGCTCTTCCTCCCCGCCGCCCAGCCATTTTTTCCCGGGCAGCAGCGCGACGTGCAAGTCCCGTACGAACACATTTCCGCGGAGTGGGACAACGTGTTTCCGACCGTCTTTGTAAGCGGGCTCTTGTTTAAATAACCCGGCGCTCTTCTGAATCGCACGCTTCCTGTCACGAAAAATGACTTCCTCTTTCTGCAATCCTATCCGATAATTCGCACCAATGGAGCTGGCCACCGAGCTGCGCCGGGCCCTCGACTGCGTGTGCGCCGCGGGTGCGCCCGAGGTGCGCGAGAACGGGGAGTGGCTGGCCGGGCTGGACGGCGTGCAGTACGAAGTGCGCGCCGAGGGCGACGCGGCGCTGTTGCACCTGTGGAGCGCGGAGCAATCGCTCGTTCGGCGCGTGATTCGGGTGGCGGAGGAAACTCGCGAGCGTGTCGTGCTGGAGGTCAGCCGGTTCGGCTATTCGCGCAACGCGCAGCTGGAGTTCGTCGCGGACGGAGCGAGCCGTGAAACACGCCGTATCGAGCGCGAACAATTCTCCGGCCGCTTTCGCAGGCTCCTCACGGACCATTTTCCCGACGAGGTGGTGGAGTCTCTCTCCACTTCCGCCGATTTGCATCATTCCATTTCCGGGTCGTACACACGCGGCCTCGTCCGCTCTGGCTCGACCGCTCACGCCGTCCTGTCCGCGTCGCCGCACGAGAATACCGGAACGATCGACGGAATCCTGACCTTCGGCCTGATCTGGCTGCAGCACACGCGGGACCACGCTCGGCGCTGCACGGTTCAGGGATTGCGGCTCTTCCTCCCGCATCGCACTTCCGCGGTCACGGCGCATCGCATGACGGCGCTCGCTTCCCCCGAAGAGGTCGAGCTGTACGAGTACGAGCCGGTCTACTGGCGCGTGCGAAAAATTGCGCGATCGGACGCGGGGAACCTGGACACGTGGATCGCGGCGAGGCGCGAAATCGAGCAGGCCATCGCCGCGGCAATGCCGCTCGCGGAGCGGATCCGGGCCATGTCCCCCGAAGCGATCCGCATCGGCGTGGCCCCGGCGACCCAGGACGTGACACTGCGATTCCGCGGCATGGAATTCGCGCGTTGGCGCCAGGGGGAAATGTGGTACGGCCTGCGGGACCACCAGCAAATCCTGACTCCGGGGAAATGGCCGGCGCTGGAAGCTCTCGTCCGGCAGCTCGATCTGCACCGGCATGCCCTGGCCTCCGATACGAAGCATCGGCTCTACCGGGCGCAGCCCGAACGCTGGCTGGAGACCATGGTTGCCGCCGATCCGGCCCGCATCGACGCGAGGCTCGATCCGCGCCACGTGTACGCGCAAGTCCCTGCGTTTTCTTCGGGCGACCGGGGCATCATCGATCTGCTGGCCGCCACGCGCGACGGACGCCTGGCGATTCTGGAGCTGAAGGCGTCCGAAGACATTCATCTGGTGATGCAGGCGGCCGACTACTGGCTGCGCGTGCGATTCCACCACGCCCAGGACGAGTTTCGCAGGTACGGGTACTTCCCCGAAATTCAGCTGAACGCCAGGCCCCCGCTCTTATTCCTTGTCGCGCCGGGGTTCCGCTTCCACCCCTCCATGGATATCGTATTGCGATACTTATCCTCGGAGATCGAGATCTCCCGGATTGCGCTCGTGGAAAATTGGCGCGGCGGCTTAAAGGTAATCTTCCGCCAATAGCTCGACGACGCCCGCACTCGCATTTCGGAGGGCCGGGCTTGAGCCCCTGAAGCCGCGCCTGCGTGCCGCTACGCTGCGCGATACATCCGTAAGTAGAGGGCATTATGCCAACGTTTTCGTAAGAAAATGGGCCGAAAAAAAGAGAAGCAGCTTTGGCTTAGCCGCCGCTGCTTCCCGGGGTGTGTCCTTGAAGTGGTTTGTCTAGTTAGACGCTGGGAGTTTGAAAAGGTTGCACGTCTGAGAGAAATTTAATTTCAATTCGATTTTTTCCGAAGCCCCGGCGCGCTACAGATATTCCTGTAGGAATTCAACTCTCAGTAAAACAAATACTTGCGCCATTTTTCATCCTTATTGCCGATCAGGCGCATGAGTTGACGCGAGGTATGCAGGGTAAACGGCCGTGGCCGCCGCGCTAATGCGAGCCCGGCTTCCTCCGGCGTGCGGTCACCCTTCCGGTTGTTGCACTGATAGCAACAGGCAACAAGGTTTTCCCACGAAGACCGCCCGCCGCGGGAACGCGGCACGACGTGATCCAGGGTCAGCTCGGAAGCGGGAAGAATGCGCTTGCAGAACTGGCAGGTGTTCCGGTCGCGCAGAAGGATGTTCTTTCGCGAGAGGGCGCGCGTCTGCTGAGGGATATGCCGATACGCCAGCAGCCGGATTACCGAAGGCACCTCAAGCGACCGGGAGGCCGAGTGAACCTGCGTATGGCTGATCTCTTCCGCCTGAGCCACTCCCTTGAGCATCAGGACCATGGCACGGCGAACAGCGGTCACGTTGATCGGCTCGAACGTGGCGTTCAGGACGAGGACCGGTTCCTGCATGACGGGCGGCCTGCGGTGAGTGGACGGCGCGGAACCGGGTGGGCGCGCGTCATTTCGGGATTCCGGCGAGTGCTTCAGCCGGGGAGGTAAGGCGACTTGGCCCGGTGGCTTCATTCCCCAAGGTCCCAATCTTGCGATGCAGCTTCCACACCCGGGGAGTGAGGCAATGCCCGGGCAACGGTCAGACCCACCACCCGGGCGGCCCCGGCCCCCTTCAGGGCCTTGGAGCAGGCGTCTAATGTCGCCCCAGTGGTCAATACATCATCTACCAGCAATAGACGCAGTTTGTCAACCTGCGCTGTCTTATGCGTAGCATAAGCGCCACGTACCGTCTCCCAGCGCTCGCGCCGGGTGAGCCGAAGCTGATTCGGCCGCGGCCGGGTACGGACTAACAGATAGGATTTAAAGGGGATACCGATGAGCCGCGCCAGGGGCTTGGCGATGAGCTCGGCTTGGTTGTAACCCCTCTCGCGCAACCGGCCGGGATCGAGGGGCACGGGAACGACCGCGTCCGCTTCAAACAAGCCCGGCTCGCGTCCAATGACGTCGGCCAGCCGGCGGGCGAACCAGACCCCCAGAGGAGCCACACTCGCGTATTTCAGAAGGAGAATGGCGCGGGCCATCTCACGCGTGTAGGCGCCGAAACTGCGGGCGAAGTCGAAGCAATACTCATAGCCACGGCAGAAATGGCAGAGTGGCGCTGAAATCCCCTCGGCGACAGTGGCAGAAACAATTGGCCGACCGCAGTGGGAGCACACAGGCTCAGCCAGGGTTCGCAGGAGCGACGCGATACAGGTACTGCACAGCGGTATAGCGCTTCCGGTATCGAGAGCCCGTCCGCAGACGCGGCACGGCGCAGGAAACACGATGGCGGCCAGGGCCTCGCGAGCCCCGCGCAATTGAGAGCGTAAGGATTCGGCGACCCGGGCCACAATGGGCCAAGCCTACGCCAGCCGGGGCGCTTTGGAAAGCTCAATCTGGCACGAATCGTGACACATCGACACACTCGCTAGTGGCCAGTCTAAGGTTAAAGACCGGCGTGCAGACCCAGTTGCGGGATGGACGATCTTCCGCTTTGTAGGAGCGCTAGAGGAGGCCCTGCTCGTGTTTTTCGGCGCAGCTGACGCAGTGGCGGGCCCAAGGGACGGCTTCCAGGCGTTTTTGCTGCAGCTCCTCTTCGCATTCGATGCAGGTGCCGTACGTGCTGGCCTTGATGCGCCCGAGGGCTTCGTCGATCAGCGCCAGCATGGACCGGTCGATATTGGTTTGGCCAAACAGGAATTCCTTGGTGTAGGAATTCGCGGCCTTATCGGCCAGGTCCACGGTCGGATCGTCGTCCGCGGTCCGGCCTTCTTCCTCGGTCCGGGCGATGGTCTTCACCAGTTCCTCGCGCCGGGTCTGCAATTTCTTCTTGTAGTAGTCCAAACGCTTCTTATCCATAATCGGGGCCCCACGGTCCGACAATTGCCCTTTCCACAAATCGATGATTGTAGGCCTGCTCTCTGGAAGAGTCAAGGAAGGGAGCCAGTGTATTTCAAGAGCGTTTCCTTTAGATCGTTATCTCGGCAAAAAGATTCACCGAAACCCAAGTACTCTCGGACGGAACCACTCGCCGTAAGCGAAATCGCGCTTGTTGTTCACATATTAAATATCCTTGACGGTTAGCGAGACTCTTGGTAAAAAAGTTGGCGTCCCCTCGGTGAATTAGCAGGTATTTCAGCGACCCCCAGTCGAGAGCGATCCTATGCCCACGTCCCAGCCGGCGCCCGTTCGTGCCCGGGCCAGTCTCTGCGCTCCGTTTCACCGCGCCCGAGCGCTCGCTCTTCCGGCGCTCGCGGCGGTTAGCCTCATCCTCCTGCTTAGCGGCGTGGCCCACGCTCAGGGCGGCGTGCCGCTCGTGACCGTCGCGACCGACCAAAGCTCGCTCAACCTGTCGAACCAGTTCGGCATTCCCGCAAGTACGGCGATCAATCAGAACGGGGATTTTGCGTTCGTCGGAAGCGGCGTGACCGCCGTGTTTTGGCGGATCGCAGGGGCTTCCTCGGCTACCCGCCTCCTTCAGATCTATGACGAGGCGCCGGGATTCCCCGGCAGCCAAATCGAATCCTTCAGCCCCGAACTCTCGATCAATGATTCGCACACGCTGCTCTTCGGCGTCCGATTTCAGGGCGCGGACCATCTAGCCCATTCGGCCTTGCTGACCTTCAACGGCGCCAGCTATCAGACGCTGGTCACGTCCGATCAGGTTGCACCCGAATCGAACGGCGCGACTTACGGGTTGGAGATATTTCCGGGCAGCATCGACGATAGCGGAGACATCAATTTCGGAGCGGCGACCGTTTCCGGCGGAGCCGTTAGTTCGGTTTTTTACATTCTTCCCGCGGGTGGCGCCCCAGCGGTTCGCATTGTGGGAACCGGTGACTCTCCTCCTGCGGCATGCACTTGGTGCGTGGTCCCCGCGAATCCATCGCCCGGGGTTTCTTCTTTTCCGGCGCTGAACGCGCGCGGCCAAATGCTGATTAGTCTTTGGGGAGGCCTTTTCATCGGAAGCAAGGACGGCTCGTTCACTTTGGTGCCGATGGCGGCTTCGGGGGCGTGCAGCCCTGGGGTCCCAACTAAAACCATTCCGACATTTTCGGTGGGAATGAGCGCTTTCCTGAATAACGTCGGTGCCGTCGCCTTTTCAAATCCACCGAATTCCGGAGGTGCCGCGGTCTGCGTCGCTCCAGCGGATGGGAGCCTGCCGAGTGCCGTAGTCTCTGCCGGAGATCCTGCGCCAGCCACCCTAGGAGGCGGCACAATCCTATCGCCCGTGGCGCTCGGATTTGACGATTCGGGAGATGTGGCCTATGAATCCCCGATTTTGGGAAGCAGTGTCACAACCTTCGCGCTTCTTCGGTATCGCTCGTCGACGCCCCAGCCGGACGTGGTTGCCTACAATTGCGAGCCGGCGCTGGGCTCCAGCGGAAATGTCTTCGCGATTTCCCCTGCCTCGTGCGGTGCCGGGACCATTTTCGCAACTCCGCTCTCGGTCTTCAGGGGCGTCTCGATCGCGAACGGCGGAAGCGTCAGCTTCGATGTGCTCCTTTCGAACGGGCAAAGCGCGATCTATCGCCAAACCGGCGCTGCTGCGCCGGAGTTCATTTCGGTGGAGATTGATGGAAGCGTTACGCTTACGCTTGCGGGTGGAGGGATAATCTCATCCTCAGGCCTGCTTTACCTAAACCTCGGTCAGACGGAAATTCTGAACAATGGCTCGGTATTCTTCGCTTCCTACTTGGCTACCGGCCCTGCGGATTTCGCCGTGAACCTGGGGACGCCCGGGAATGTACAAGCATTGATGAGCACGGCGGACACGCTTCCGTCCGGCGCAGTAACCCTGTTGGGCGGCACGCCTCCGCGGGCAGCGGGCCACTTCGTGGCGTTCACGGCGCAACCGGCAGCGGGAAGAACGAATCTTCTCGAGGCGGACCTGACTTCAGGAGCGATTACACGCGTAGCGAGCGACAACGATCCCGCGTTCGCAGCGGCGGGCAACCGCATCTTAACATCAAACTTTTTCCTGAATGACGGCGGACAGGTCGCACTCGAAAGCTCCAGCCGGAACGGCGCGCTTGGAGTCGGAACGGGCTCGCTCGGGACTCCGGTGAATACCGCTTGGCTGAATTTTACGACCAGCCCATGCGGAGCGATTTATTTGTGGTCGCCCGCCAGTGGGCTGGCAAAGGTCGCCGCGCCCGGCGACACCGCTCCTGGGTCGAGCGCTCAGTTTACCTGCCTGATGCTGAATGACGGGTTTCCCTCGCCGCTAAACGGCGCGGGACAAGTCACGTTCACAAGCGCCCCCACGATTGATGGATTTGTTCCATGCCTGTTGTGCGGCCTGCCACCCGCGGTCGCCGGAATCGATGGCGCTTTTCTTTACACTCCGGCCGGATCGACCAGCGAAATCGTAGCCGTGAACGACACGTTGCCCGGCGAGACGCAGCCCACTGGTTTTGTTCCCGACCTTTCGGTCCCTGTGAATTCCTCAGGCCAGGTCGCTTTCGGCGCTCAATTGGGCGCGTCTTCGCAGGGCCAAGGATTCTTTCTCAGGCAGGCCGGGAGCGCGGTCCAGAAAATCATGACTTATGGCGACCCGATACCGGCTTCGAGCGATACGTTCGGGTTCCCCCATTTCATTTCCGGTCTGACGGACAGCGGGAACGTTGCTTTCTCGGCTGCTACGAGCTCAGCGATCGATGGACTTTTTTTCTCTCCGGCGGGCGGCACCATTGAAACCGTGGCCGTGGACGGAGGCACCGCGCCCGGCGGGGGAACCTTTTCGCTGGTACCGCAGGTCACGACGATCCCGCCGTTGCTACCGACCGTCGGAAATCTCGCCGCGATCAACGACGAATCGGACTTCGCGTTTGGCGCGACTCTCACGGGCGGCGCCGCGAACTCCGGCTATTTCCGCGCCATGCACAGCGGCTCCGGGATAGGCCCGCTGCAGGCGGTCGCGGTCGAGGGACAAATGGCGCCGGGCGGCGGAACGTTCGCCAGGATTCCAATTGCGTACAGCTCGGGCGCGGATTTTGCGCTGGGTCCGGACGGCGCCCTGGCGTTTGCGAACCTCGTTACCACCGGTTCGGGACTAACGGGCGGGATGTTCGTTGCGCGCCCCGACGGAATGCTCCTCAAGGTCGCGGAAGACGGCGATTTGCTGCCCGGCGGAGGAGTGGCGAGCGGGATCTTTTTAAGCCCGAAACTCGCGGCGGGGGACGCGGGCAAGTTTGCGTTTCTGGCGGGCATCCAGGGCGGCAGCGCTCGCAGAGGCATTTTTGTGACGGCAATTCCGGCGGGAACCGCAGCCACGATGACTGCGCTCAGCCCACTGCAGAATCCGGCGGTGGCGCAGCGGCCGGTGATGCTCACGGCCACAGTGACCAGCACTAACCCCACTACTCCTGGGGCGCCGACGGGCACGGTCGCATTTTTCGCGAATGGAATATCTCTCGGTAACGCGCAGTTGAGCGGCAGGCAAGCGACGCTGACGACGTCCTCGCTGACCGCGGGTTCCGATTCGCTCGTCGCGCAGTACGACGGCGATGCATGCTTCGCGTCGGATAATTCAGCGCCGATGGCTATCGTCGCTGCCGGGTTCGCGCCGCCTCCCACTCACTTGACCGTGAAAGCCGGGCAGAGCCTCGTCATTCCACTGACCGTATTCGCTCCCGCGGGCGCGAACATGAACTTTACGTTGAGCTGTTCCGCCCTGCCGGGAAGTTCGTCGTGCGCGTTTGATGCGAATCCCGTCGTGCCGGCTGCCACCGGGACCGCGGTGAAGCTCACCCTGGGCACGATGGCGGGATCGACGATGCCTCCTCAAGCTCCGCGCAACGGTGTGCCGGCGCTGCCGAGCACGGGTGTGGCCGCGGCGCTCGCGGCGTTTTTCGCGATGGCTACGGCCCTGGCGCGAGGCTGCGCGGCTCGATTGCGCGTTGTGTCTTGCTCATGCTTCATGATTTTCGCGCTGGCGGTTCTGCTCAGTGGCTGCGGCGCGATCACGTCGACCGGACTATCGAATTCAGGGACGCCGACCGGCGCCGCTTCCTTCACCGTGACGGGAACTTCAGGAACGATCACCATAACAACGACCGTGAAGGTCACAGTCCAATAAAATCCTGATCTCGCTCCCACTGACTGCGCTTGCCCTGGACTGATCCTGCCGTGCTAATGTTGAATCCGCCGCTATGAAGCGCCACCCGAGTCTGCATCCGCTCAGCCAGCACCATCATTTCGCGCTGATTCAGGCGCTGGAGATGAGACGCGCGGCGGAAGCTCCTGTTGAGAAACGCGCCGCCACGGTCACGCGGCAGGCGGAGAAATTTGTGCGTTTCTGGCACAAATCGGGGCACGTTCATTTTCGCGAAGAGGAAGAAGTTCTTCTGCCCGCGTACGCGCGGCACGCGCGGATTGACGAGGATGCGGACGTGGTGCGGCTTCTCGGCGATCACGCCGAGATTCGCGCCGCCATCCTGGATTTCGAGCAGCGGATCGCGGCCAAGGACGAGATTCAAGCGGAAGAGATTGGGCGCATCGGGAAACTTCTTCACGATCACGTGAGGCTGGAAGAGAACGAAGTGTTCCCTCGCATCGAAAAAACGCTGGGCGAAAAACGGCTGAATGAAATGGGCCGCGGCCTCACGCGCCTGCATTCCAAGGGCGAAATTTGCGACATTTGAATTCAACCTTTGGACCACCGGCTACATGAAACTCATCCTGGCGTCGGCATCGCCGCGCCGCGCGGAGATTCTGCGTGACGCGGGCATCGCGTTCGAGATTTGCGAAACGCGTGTGGATGAGACTGTGCTCGCCGGGGAAACGGCGAGGGCCATGGTCGCCCGGCTCGCGGAAGCAAAAGCGCGCGAAGCCGCCGCGCAGTTCCTCGATCAACCGGCCGACCGGATTGTGATCGGGGCGGACACCACCGTCCAGTTGAACGGAGAAATCCTCGGCAAGCCGCGCGACACCGAGCATGCGCGCGAAATGCTCCGCAAGCTGAGCGGGCGCACGCACCACGTGCTGACCGGAATTTCCCTGCTGCGACTGCCCGGCGAGAGCACCCGTGCGGCGGTCGAGGATTCCGCCGTGACATTTGCCACGCTCCCTGAAAACGAAATCGAGGCTTACGTTTCCACCGGCGAGCCGCTCGGCAAAGCGGGCGGATACGCCATACAGGGAATCGCAGGACGATTCATTCCGAGAATCGACGGTTGCTACTTCAATGTTGTGGGCTTGCCTTTGGCGAGAACGTACACGCTGCTGCGCGAGCTAGGCTGGCGCCCCGACTGAGGCCAAAGAAAAGGGCGGTCGCGCGGACCGCCCACTTGCGTCAAATCGGAATGAAACTCTGCCGCAGAAAACTACTTCTTCTCTTCGGTGGCCGGTGCCGCCGTTGGAGCGGCAGCGGGAGGCTGCGCCTGCGCCGTCTGCGTTGGAGTCTGGAGGTCTTCGCGCATGCCGGTCTTGAACTCGCGAATCCCCTGGCCGAGGCCTCGCATCAACTCGGGGATCTTCTTGCCGCCGAACAAAATCAGCGCAATCAGTACGACCAGGCCAATGTCCATCGGGCTGTCAAAAATCAACAGCGCCACGTGATGCAAAGGGGTGAATTCCATAGCTTACCTGCCTTTTGAGCCGCTTCCCGTGGATTGATCTGACGGGATTCTTCCCTGACTCAACGTCAAATTATAGCACGTTCGAGGCGCGCTAGGCGCTGGGCTGTATTCAATACCATCCGTGCCCTGGGACACAACCTGAATTTGTGAGGCGGACGGCGCGACGTTCATTTGCGGGGTAGCGCGGATTCGATTTCTTCCACAATGGAGCGGGCCGCCGCTACTGGATCCGCCGCCGCGGTGATCGGCCGGCCAACGACAAGATAGTCCGCCCCGGCGCAAATCGCCTCCGCCGGCGTCGCGATGCGCGCCTGGTCGTCCTTTTTGCTCTTTCGCGTTCCTGCGGCGGCACCGGCTCCAGACATTGGACGGATCCCCGGAACCACAATCAAGAACTCCTTACCGCACGCTCGCCGGATGGCCCGGACCTCCTGGGGCGAAGCGACTACGCCATCCATCCCGGCTTTCTTGGCCAGCCGGGCTAGCTGCACCACCCGCATCGAGGCTGGCCCGGCTATCCCGACCCCCTTAAGGGCCGCATTATCTATGCTCGTGAGAATGGTGATCGCCAACAGCTTGGGAGCAGATAATCTCGGGCCGTGGGCCTCGTCCCGGGCCTTGGCAGCGGCCCGCATCATCTCGAGCCCCCCTAAAGCGTGTAAGTCCAATAAGTGGACTCCCAGCAAGGCGACTGCGCTCTCTACCGCCCCTTTAACGGTGTTCGGAATATCGTGAAACTTCAGGTCCAGAAAGATCCCTGCGCCCAGACCGGCCAGCTTTTCCACCGCCGCCGGACCTTCGGCTGTAAATAACTGTATATTTATCTTGAAGATACCGACTGTAGAGGAAAGCGATTTCGCCAAATCCATGGCGGGAGAAAGCGAGGGGAAATCAAGCGCGAGGATCAGTCTCTGTCTTGCACGCTCAGTGAGGGACGTTTTGGCACCTCCAGGACCTCGATTCGCAACGGCGTAATTCCTTTGTCCACAATTCCCAAGCGACAAGCGACCATATACGAGACATCCAGTTCGCGGTCATCGATAAAGGGGCCCCGGTCGTTGATCCGGATGAGCTGGGCTGTGTGGGTTTTCGGGTTGGAAATACGCAAGAGGGAACCGAACGGCAGGTCCGGGCTCGCCGCCGTCGATGCGTACATGTCGTATCTTTCGCCGCTAGCCGTCTTCCGCCCCTGGAACTTGCGGCCATACCAGCTAGTCTTCGCGGTAAACACGCGGATGGGCTGAAGGGGTTTGCTGACGTGAGCTACTAGAGGGGCCTCCAAACCCTGGGTTACCAAAAACATCAATGGTAACCAGCGGAGTGCGGCCCATAACATGAAGATTCGACTACGCATGTTTGTCCCCCGTAGTCATTGGCGCTGCAAAATGCTAGCACGCGCCGTAGGGTGAATCAAGTAGAATCGGCCTGAAAAGCAGCTGTCAATTCGCTGATTCTAAATATCTTATTGTCTCTACAGGATTTTTCCACACCCTTAAGGATGTCGAGACAGGCGCTCGGGCGGGCAAAATTGGCGGTCCCGATCTGCACGGCGGACGCCCCTGCGATGAGGTATTCCAGCACATCATCCCCTTTTTCGATCCCTCCGAGACCGACGATAGGAATCCTTACGGCGCGGCTCGCCTCGTACACCAGGCGCAGAGTAATGGGCTTGATGGCCGGGCCGGAAAGCCCGCCGGTGGCCCGCCCCAACCTGGATTTCCTGGTTCGGGGGTCGATGCTCATGGCCTGGTAGGTGTTGGCAACAGTGAGGGCATCCGCCCCAGCGTCCTGGGCGGCCCGGGCAATTAGGGTGATGTCTGTCACATTGGGTGAAAGTTTCACCCAAAGGGGTCGGCGTGCTGCCTGGCGGGCGGCGGATACGACCTCGAAAGCGAGCTGAGGGTCGCTTCCGAACTGGATTCCCCCATGGGCCGTGTTGGGGCACGAGACGTTCAGCTCATACGCCGCGAGGCCCTCGGTCGCTTCGAGGACCCGAATCACGGCTACGTATTCTTCGACGGTACAGCCGAAGACGTTTGCAATGACGGCGGTTCGGTATTGACGCAGGGCCGGGAGCTTCTCCGCTACGAAGGCTCGCACCCCGATATTTTGGAGGCCGACCGCGTTCAGCATTCCGGAGGGCGTCTCACATAGCCGGGGCTCGGGAGCGCCGGCCATGGGCTCGATGGAGAGGCCCTTTACGACTAGGCCCCCGAGGCAATTCAGGTCCACGAGGTGCGCGAATTCGACGCCATAGCCGAATGTGCCGCTGGCGGCCAGGATGGGATTGGAAAGGCGCAAGGTGCCGACGTTTACGGAGAGGTCTGGCGCGGGGGAAGCAGTCACTGGCGAAATTTTATCATGGGGTGTTCGTGGGAGTGTGGAAGGATTGTGGAAAAGCGTCGGAAATCCAGGTTTGCGGCCCTAACCCGCGCTTCGAGACCGGAAGGCTCTATGCTACGATGTTCGCCCGATGCGCATCGTCGAGAAGACGCAACTCATGACCGCGACGGAAATTGACCGCACCGTCCAGCGGCTGGCGCACGAGATTGTCGAGAAGAGCGGCGGCACGTCGAATCTGGGCTTGATCGGGATTCGCCGCCGCGGCGTCCCCCTGGCGAAGAGAATCGCCCAGGCGATGCGCGGCATCGACGGCGTGGACGTGCCGGTGGGCACACTGGACATCACTTTGTATCGCGACGATCTGTCCAAAGTGGCGGCGCAGCCCGTTCTGCAATCGAGCGACATCCCGTTTCAGGTTGACGACAAGGACCTCGTCCTCGTCGACGACGTGCTGTACACGGGCCGCACCATTCGCGCGGCGATGAACGGCCTTTTCGACCTGGGGCGACCGAAGCGCGTGCGGTTGTGCGTGCTGATCGATCGCGGCCACCGGGAATTGCCGGTTGAGGCGACGTTCATCGGGCGGGGCGTGCAAACCAGCGACACCGAAATTATCGAAGTGCGCCTGAACGAGATTGACCAGGAAGAGCGCGTGGTGCTGGTCGAGCGCCTTCCCTGACTCGCCGCTGCCGCGGCGCGGCGTGCGATCTGAATTTTGAGGCCTGTTTCAAGGCCGCTTTTTTCGAGGACAGTAGTGCCCTATCGCTTCGGCCACATGCTGGCGATTGAACCGCTCAGTGCCAAAGAAATTTTGTTTTTGCTCGACCAAGCGAAACCCTTCCAGGAAATTCAGCGGCATCCCCTGAAAAAACTGGCCACGCTGCGCGGGAAAACCGTGGCGCTGGCGTTCTTCGAGCCTTCGACGCGCACGCGCGTCAGCTTTGCGACGGCCGCATCCCGCCTTGGCGCGGACCAGATGAATCTGCAGGCGGAATCTTCCAGCCTGAAAAAAGGCGAGTCGCTGCTGGATACCGTGCGCACGCTGGAGGCGATGAAGCCGGATTGTATCGTGATGCGGCACAGTTCCTCTGGCGCGCCGGATTTTGTGGCGCGGAATCTTCTGCTGCCCGTGATCAACGCGGGCGACGGCACGCACGAGCATCCCACGCAGGCGCTGCTCGATGCGCTGACAATTCGCGATCGACGCGGAACTCTTGAAGGGCTGAACGTCACGATCCTCGGCGACATCCTGCACAGCCGCGTGGCGCGATCGAACATTCACCTGCTCTCGAAATTCGGTTGCCGAATCACGCTATGCGGGCCCGCGATGTGGTTGCCGCGGGAGTTGGAGTGCCTTGTGCCCGCCGGCGCGTCCATCCGTCGCGTGGTGCGTATCGAGGATGCGCTCGAGGGCGCGGACGTGGTGCTCACGCTGCGAGTGCAGCAGGAGCGCCTGCACGAGCCTGTACTCTCCATCGACGAATACATTTTGCAATTTCAGTTGACGCCGCAGCGCCTGCGAATCGCCAAGCCGGACGCGCTCGTGCTGCATCCCGGGCCGATGATTCGCGGCCTCGAAATCGATCCCGCCGTGGCCGACGGGCCGCAATCCTGCGTCCTCGACCAGGTCACGAACGGTCTCGCCGTGCGCATGGCGCTGCTCTTTTTGATGATCGGCGCGGACACTTCTTCCGAGAGGGATTCATCGCATGCTGCTGATTAGGGGTGGGCGCGTTCTGGATCCCGCGAGCGGGACCGACGCGACGCGCGATGTGTTGCTGGACGGCGATCGCATCGCGGGGATCGCTCCGCACGGGCAGCTGGCGTCGCGCGCGCAAGGCGCGGAGATCTTTGACGCGAAGGACCTGATTGTCGCGCCGGGCTTCATCGATTTGCACTGCCACTTGCGTGAGCCTGGCGGCGAATCGTCCGAGACGATCGAGACCGGGACGCGGGCCGCGGCGCGGGGCGGATTTACCGCCGTTTGCCCGATGCCGAACACGCGGCCTGTGAACGACAACGCCTCGGTGACGCGATCGATTTTGGAACGCGCCGCCGCGGTGTCTCCCGTGCGCGTGTGGCCGATCGGTGCCGCGTCCATCGGCAGCAAAGGAGAGGCGCTTTCGGAAATCGCCGCGATGAAGCAGGCGGGAATTGTCGCGGTCTCCGACGATGGCCGCCCGATCGCGACCGCGAAACTTTTGCGCCAGGTGATGGAATATTGCCGCGCGCTCGATTTGCCCGTCATCGATCACTGCGAGGACAGCTCGCTCTTCGCCGGTGCGGTGATGCGCGAAGGACGACAGTCCGTGCGCCTGGGTCTCCGCGGGATGCCAGCTGCCACGGAATCGCTGGCCGTCGCTCGTGACGTGCAAGTGGGTGAGCTGACGAGTTGCCGGTTGCACATCGCGCATCTTTCGGCGCGCGCATCGCTGGAACTGGTTCGCTCTGCAAAAGCGAAGGGCTTGCCGGTCACTTGCGAAGTGACGCCGCACCACTTCACGCTCACGGACGAAGACGTTCAGTACGACACACGCTTCAAAATGAATCCGCCGCTCGCCTCACGCGAGGACCGCGACGCGCTCGTCGCCGGGCTTGCCGACGGCAGCGTGGACGCGATCGCCACCGACCACGCCCCGCACGAGGCTGCGCTGAAGGACGTGGAATTTGACCGCGCCCCGTTCGGCGTAACGGGATTTGAGACGGCGATTGGACTCGCGCTGGAACTGGTGCACGCAGGGAAAATTTCGCTGATGCGCATGGTGGAACTTTTTACGTCCGGACCAGCGCGGGTTCTGGGGATGCAGCGCCGAATCGCGGAAAGCGATCCCGCCGACCTGACGATCTTTTCCGCCGAACACAAATGGACCTTCCGCGCGGCGGAATCCGCCAGCAAATCGAAAAACTCCCCCTTCGACGACCGCGAATTCCGCGGCGCGCCCATGGCCACAATCGTCGCCGGCCGCATCGCCTACCGGAGATAGCCGCAGACAAACGAATCCACAGATAAACACAGATCAACACTGATAAAAGCAAAAAGCAGAATCTGCTGCGAGTCGAAACCTGTGATTTACGGGTTGGGTTTGCCTTGGATTTTATCTGTGTTGATCTGTGTTCATCTGTGGATTCGTTTCTTCTTAGTGCGCGCCGGGTTCGGCGGCGGGGTGCATTCCGTGTTGGGGAACTTCGTGGACGCCGCGCGCGGGCGGTTCCTGGTGGACGCGATAAAAGTGATCGAGCGGGCCGGGGCCTTTTCCGATAGAGTAGCCTTTTTCGATCGCTTTTGTCACATACGCTTTGGCGAGCAGGACCGCTTCGCGCAGAGGGCGCCCGCAAGCGAGTAGTGCGGCGATTGCCGATCCGAACGTGCATCCCGATCCGTGCGTGTTTTCGCTCTTGAGATGATCGCCGCCGAAACGAAGCACTTCCGTGCCGTCGAAGAGGACGTCGATCGCTTTTTCCATGTGGCCGCCCTTGACGACCACCGCGCGCGCGCCGCGCTCGACGATTTTTCGCGCGGCGGCTTCCATCGCGTCATGATCCTTGATCGAAATGCCCGAAAGGATTTCCGCTTCCGCGATATTCGGCGTGACGACTGTCGCGCGTTTCAATAATTCCTCGGCGATATACTTGATTCCGCCCGCATCGACCAAATCGGTCGCGCCGGACGTCGATTTCATCACCGGATCGAGCACAACATTCGCTACGCCGGCGCGATCCAAAAACTCTCCGACTACCACGGCGTTTCCGCGATGGCCCAGCATTCCGATTTTGATTGCGGAAATTTTAATGTCTTCGAGGAGAGCGTCGAGCTGCGCGCGCAGTTCCGCGGCGGGAGTGTCATGCACGGACTTCACGCCTTGCGTGGACTGCACGGTCAGCGCAGTGACGGCCGCGATTCCGTAGCAATTGTGCGCGGCGAAGGTTTTGAGGTCGGCGGCGACACCCGCGCCGCCTGATGGGTCAAACCCCGCGATCGTCAGCACGATCGGCGGGGCCAAATTCACATGATTGGACAATTCCCGGAGTCCCTCCGCGAAAAAATTCGCCCGCAGACAAGTGGACCGGCTGCGCAAGAACGTCGCGCGAGCCGGCATTTTGCAATGTACGCGCGTGCCCGCCCGCACGCAACAGGAATTTTAATTTGCACCGTTACGAGTGAGAACAAGTTGAAGAGTCTAAGAAGAAATTGCAGATTATGGGAACAAACCGCGGACGAGTGTGGCGTCGGCAACGCGCCCGACGGCGAGAATGTAGGCGGCCGCGCGCGGATAGACGCGGAATTTGCGCATGGTCTCGTGCACGTCATTAAAAGCGCGGCGCATCACGAATTCCAGTTTGGAATTGACTTCCTGCACCTGCCAGAAAAATCCCTGCAAGTCCTGCGCCCACTCGAAGTAGCTCACGGTGACGCCGCCGGCGTTGGCGAGAATATCCGGAACGACGAAGATGCCCTTGCGCGAAAGAATTTCGTCCGCGTGCGGCGTCGTGGGCCCGTTGCCCGCCTCGGCGACAATTTTCGCTTTGATCTGATCGGCGTTGTGCAGCGTGATCACGTTTTCGAGCGCCGCGGGAACCAGGATGTCGCACTTCAGCGCCAGCAATTCGTCGTTCGAAATACGCGACGCGCCGGGCATGCCCACGACCGTACCGGAGCGCTCCTTGTAACGCATCGCGCGCAGCGGATCGATCCCGCGCGGGTTGTGAACGCCGCCGCGCGAATCGCTGATGGCCACAATTTTTGCTTTTTTCTCGGCGAGCAACCGCGCCACGGCCGCGCCGACATTGCCGAAGCCCTGAATCGCCACGGAGGCGCCGCGCAAGGACATTTTCTTCACCTTGCACGCTTCCTCGATGACGAACATGACGCCGCGTCCCGTCGCATCCGCGCGCCCTTCCGAGCCGCCAATCGAAACCGGCTTGCCGGTAACGACGCCCGGCGCGGCATGCCCGACCGTCATCGCGTACGTATCCATGATCCACGCCATCGTCTGCGAGTCGGTGTACACGTCAGGCGCGGGGATATCGACTTCGGGGCCGATGATGGGTTGGATTTCCGCGGCGTAGCGGCGCGTCATGCGCTCGAGTTCGCCTTTCGACATTCGCTTGGGGTCGCAGATGATTCCACCCTTCGCGCCGCCGTAGGGAAGATTGACCGTCGCCGTCTTCCACGTCATCCAAGCGGCCAGCGCCTTCACCTCATCGAGCGTCACGTTCGGGTGATAACGCAGCCCGCCCTTGGCCGGGCCGCGCGAGACGTTGTGCTGCACGCGGTAGCCGACGAAAACTTTGGTTTGCCCGTTGTCCATCTTCACCGGGATGGAAACTTCCATAACGCGCTTCGGCGTGCGCAAGATCTGGCGCAGACCCGGATCGAGCTTCAGGTATTCCGCCGCCATGTCAAACTGCATTTGGGCAATGCGAAACGGATTCAGGTCCTCGCGCGGCGCCATCCGCGGAAGGATGGGTTGGGGGACCGCCTTTGCCACCGTGGCCATCTAGGTTTGTCTCCTTCGAAATTCCGGCTACGCGCTGGCCGCGCGCTTTGCAGAGCCCTGATACCTCGCGCGACATTCCTGCGAACAGAAGTGCAAGACCTGGCCCGATTGCTCCAACGGCACAGAAATCTCGGGTGAAACGTACGTGCCGCACCATGGATCACGATGCAGCGGAATCGCGTTGGGAGTTTCCCGCGCCGACGGAGCGGACGGTTGCTTTGCGCTCCCCAGGATTTGCGCGAACAGCTTGCGCGCCACCCACGCGAGTCCCTGGCTCACCCAACGATCGACTTGCTCTCTTAAATTCACCCGCTCGACGCTTGCCAACGGTTCGTTGCGCCCGGCTCGCTACTTTGTGTTCCTCGCCGGCCGATTCCACACGCGTTGGGACGAACCGGGTGCCGGGGCCCCTTGGTTAGTGGACTGCTTAAGTTCTATGCGCGATAAACGGCGGCGCAATAGTCCGCAGTGTAGTCAACCCGGAAAAGGGGTGTCAACGGTAGAACCCGGATATTTTGGAACAAGATTCGCGGGAAACACATTTGCAAGGGTTTCCGGCCTGTCTTCCGGCTACCACAATGAAACCATTGCCTTTAGCACCGGGAGCGGCAGATCGTTAGCTCACGTATCGAGTCCGAGAAACTCGGAATCCGGTAAGCCATTTAAAATTAGATACTTAGATCGACGATATCAGGCCTAACAGGGCGCAAACCGCAGAAATTCAGGGTTTTGCGGGGATTCGGTCCCTTCCCAAATAGGGACGGAGCGCTTCGGGGATCAGCACGGAACCGTCGGCCTGCTGAAAATTCTCGACAATCGCGAGCCACGTGCGGCCCACGGCCAGGCCCGAGCCGTTCAAGGTATGCACGAATTCGCTCTTGCCGCTTTTGGGCTTGAAGCGGATTCCCGAGCGGCGGGCCTGAAACGCTTCCGTATTCGAGCAGGAAGAAATTTCCATGAACTCATTCGCCGAGGGGAGCCATACTTCGATGTCGTACGTCTTCGACGAAGCAAAACCCATGTCCCCGGTGCAGAGTTGCACGACGCGATAGTGCAATCCAAGCTTCTGGAGAATTTCTTCGGCATTTGCGACGAGCGATTCGAGGTCGTCGTAACTTTGGTCCGGCCGGGTGAATTTGAACATCTCCACTTTTTGAAATTGGTGCTGGCGCTTCAGACCGCGCGTGTCTTTTCCCGCGGCGCCGGCTTCGGAGCGAAAGCAGGCAGTCCAGGCGCAAACTTTGATCGGGAGCACGTCGGCATCGAGCGTTTCGTCGCGGTGGAGGCTGGTCAGCTCCACCTCGGCCGTGGGCGTGAGCCATAAATCGGTACCTTCGAGGTGGAACATGTCCGCGGCGAATTTCGGCAATTGGCCCACGCCGGTCAGGGCCGCGGTATTCACGATGAACGGCGGAAGGATTTCGGTGTAGCCGTTCGCCGCGTGCGTATCCAGGAAAAACGCGGCGAGAGCGCGCTCAAGGCGCGCGCCGAGGCCACGATAAATCGCGAAACGCGCGCCGGCGATTTTCGCGGCGCGCTGAAAATCGAGGATGCCCGCGCTCTCCGCAATTTCCCAGTGCGGGCGCGGCTTGAAATCGAATTTTGGCGGGGCGCCCCAGCGGCGCACTTCGATATTGCCCGCGGCGCCGTGACCCACCGGGACGGAGCTGTGCGGGCGATTCGGCACCGTGAGCATGAAGTCGGCCAGGCGTGCGTCGAGCTCCGTGATGCGCTCGTCCGCCAGCTTGATCTCTTCGGAGACTTGCTTCATCTCCGCGAGCAACGCGGACACATCTTCGCCGGCCTTTTTGCGGCGCGGGATTTCTTCGCTGGCCTTGTTGCGCTGGGCTTTCAGGCGCTCGGCGGCCGTAATTCGCTCGCGGCGCTCCTGATCGAGCGCGCGAAAGGCCGCGAAATCGATGGTCACGCCGCGATCGGCGGCCATCTTTTCAAATTCCGCGAGGTGTTCGCGAAAATATCCGAGATCATGCATGCGGCATAGGATACATGAAGAGCGCGATTCGTGAATCGTGATTCGTAAGTCGTGAAGCCGGAGCGGGCTGTGCACTCTTGACTCCGAACTGTTAACTCTTAACTTCGCGCCTGATGCGGCTCTCCGTGTTCACCAACCTCCGGCGTGCTAGCATAAATCGGAGACCAAAAATGGCGGACGTTCATACCGACGAAGTCATCGCGCGATCGGCGCACCACGCGCCTGGAAATCTGAGCTTCATTCGCTTTCAGGTTGAAGGCCCGGTTGCACACCTCACGTTGCAGCGCCCCGAACACAATTTGCTCAACGAGCAGATGCTGCGCGAACTGACGCGCGGCCTGGAAATGGCTTCCGAAGACCGGTCGGTGAAACTGATCGTGCTCGATGCCGCGGGCAAGGTTTTTTGCGCCGGCGTGGACATCGCCGAGTACATGGGCGAGCGCGCATTCTCGATGCTGGACGCGTTTCACTCCGCATGCATCGCGATGGTGGAAGCCTCGCAGCCGGTGCTGGTGGTGGTGGACGGAGCGGCGCTGGGCGGCGGCGCAGAGCTTGTTGCTTTTGGAGATCTGGTCGTAGCCACGCCGCGCGCGCGGTTCGCCGTTCCGGAGATTACGATCGGCATGTTTCCGCCGATGGCTTCGACGATGCTGCCGCACATCGTGGGGCCGAAGCGGGCGCTCGAGCTGGTGCTGACCGGCGAAGCGATTTCCGCCGAACGCGCGCGCGACCTGGGGCTCGTAAACCGCCTGGTGCCCGAGGCGCAATTGCAGGCCGCCGTGAGCGAACTGACCGGGAAGATCACGGCGCAATCGGGAGCCGTGCTGGGCACGGCGAAGAAGGCGGTGGTCGGCGGAATGGGATTGTCCCTGCGCGACGCCATGCAGAATTCCATGAATATTTTCCTGAACGAGCTGTATCGCCTCGAAGACTCCCGAGAAGGTTTGCGCGCGCTGCTTGAAAAACGCAAGCCGCAGTGGAAAAATCGTTAGGTAGGCTCAACGCGTCTCCCCCCGGCGCGGGAGATACGCATGGACGACCTGGACAACATTCCCGATCCCGCTTTTCCCGAAAAATCGATCGACGCGACGCCCGGGCACGAAGCGGTCTCGCCCGCGGAGCCGGCTGCTGCGGTAGTTCCGCAGATTCATGCGCCGGAGGAGTGGCCCGCCGCTGCTGCTGGCGCAGTGCATGAAAATGTGTTTGAGCGGAGGCGCAGCTTCCGGCAGAACCTATACCTGCCACTGGGACTCGCGCTCGCCGCGTTCGTTCTCACGTCCTGGATTCTGGTGCGCCTGGACTCGCCCTTCGGAATTTTCGCAACCGGTCCGCAGGAAGTGGTGCGCGCGCAGCTGCGCGCCCTCGACCGCGGAGAGTTGAAACCCGCCTACGATCTCTTCTCGGCTCGTTACCGCGCACAGGTGCCGTTCAACGCGTGGCACGAGCTGTGCGTCGCGCACTGGCAAATGTTCCACGCCGACGTGATCCGCGCGGACCGGCCCGAGCCCAGCGGCGCCAGCGTGTTGCTCGAGATCTATCTCCGCGGCTCCGACGCCACGAATTACCGCGCGCGCTTCACCGTGGTCCGCGCAAACGGCCGCTGGTGGATCGACGACGTCCACTGGATGGAAGAGCCCAGCGCGCGCGAATCCTGGCGGTCGTAGGTTTGGCGGCCCAATCTTGCAATTCTCCAATCGGGCGGGCCGCGGCGGCGCCCTACTTCCGAGTGCGCCGTCAACCGGAACCAATCGCGTTCACTTCCCACACGCCGACTTATCGGTGCCGATCTGGCGCACTTCCCAGAAGCCCGTTTCTGGCCCACTTCCGGGTTGTCGACCAACCGCTAACAATGCGAAGAACTCGTTCCGAAGAGCTTGGCGCGGTCGATTAGCCGGAATCAAATCATCATCGTTGACTGGCACCTTCCGCCGCAACTCAGCAAGAAACACAAGGGCGTGCTTAATGTTGCATATTTGGCCCGAATTTCCCTGAGCACGCCGATGACGATACCGCGTCAGGCAGCCATCTCTTCAGTCTTGGCGAAGGCCAGCAGCTTCATCAATTCGCTGATCTGGATCTTCTCCAGCGAACACACGGCAGCTTTGATTTTTCGGCTTAGTCCATCGTCTATGCGCGCCGCGACCATCTTGTCGAATTTCGCGTCGATCTCCTTCCAGGTGAATGGCCGCGCAGGGGCCCCGGGGAAATCTGAGATTTCCTGGGTGAACGACGTGCCACTCTTGAGCCGGACGGTCACTCGGCTCGCGAGGTCGGCCGGGTAACGGGCCGTAAGGCCAGCGTCAGGTCTCACCGTGACCTTCTGCATCAAATCTTGGACATCTCGCTTTTCAATCCGGCTGGGCTCGAGTTGCGCCGGCTGCACATCGCCGTCCAAGAGCGCGACAGCCATGAGGTACGGCAGGCTGTGGTCGGCATCCTCCTTGGTGTGAACATCGTGCTTGGGACCGAATCGCCCGCCCCCGGTGAAATCGTAAGCGTCTTGGAAAACTTCAGCCTCGACGCTCACGATGTCCGCCGGATTAAATGGGTGTACCTTATGCAACGCGATCGTGCAGAACACGCCCGATTGTGCCGGAATCGCGGTGTTGTAAGTCTTTAAGGCCAACCGATCGAAGCAATCCAGTTTCACGTTCTTCCACTCGATCTCGATCGATTTGCCCAGCGCATGCGCCAGCCCGTTTGTTCCCTCAATTACATACTTCGGGCCGGTCACCCCGCGGGACGCTAGAAAGACGCCGTGCATAGACGACAACGCAGTTTGGGACGAGTTCAAGCCCTTCCATTGCGAGATCGGCGTGGTGCGCACGACCAACAGCGGAATGACGTCACCGCAGATTTCGACGGCCGCCGCGGTTTTTGCCTCGTCCAGTTGGAGTGCCTTGGACGCCCCGGCTCCTATTGAGAATGAGAGCGGTGTTGTTAGGTCAAACCCCTCTTCCATGAAGGGAGCGACAGAAGTCAGTTCCGACTCGACTTGGTAGGCAACCGCCAGTGCGGTCAAGAATTCTTTGCCGGATCGCCCCGCGTGCTCGCAGGCGGCCAAGACCGCTCCAACGTTGTCCGACGGGTGACACAGCGACACCGGACCAAGATAGCTGTCCATTAGGTCGACGTACCGCACCAGTGCCGTGTTGGCCGAAGCTGCATAGATGACGTTGGCATTTCCGCCGCCGATCAAAGTGCATTGCGCGTCCGAACCGCCGAACTGTTTGGCCTGTTCCACGCAGGCCACCGTCGGAGCCGCGCCGAGAGCGTCGATCGCGCATGCCAAAGAATCGAGAACGCTCACTTTCAGGCGTTCCCGCCGCTCGGGAGTAAGGTCCTCGTAGCTCGTTCTGTATGAGAACATCGCGATTCCCTGCGCTTGGCTTTCGCCCGTGATGATCGGCTTAGGCTTCGTTGCATAGAGACCGGCGGTTTGGCCCACAGCTTGAACTGGAACTCCTGACTGCAGACGAGGATCACTCTTGGGGCCTGCACCTTGCGTGCTCATTGAGCTTTTACCTCCTGCACGACGCGGACATTTTGACTCACGTCAATCTCGCCCCGGCAGCGACCTTCGCGCTGCTAGCGTCGGTTTTGACGACACCTCGCGGCCGAGTTGTCGCAGAAATTTTATTCCTGCTAAATCGGATTCTCCTCGAAAAGGCGGGCAACGAGGACGGAATCGAGATACGCTCGAACCTCAACGATCGTGCCATTCACAAATCGACATACCCAGCAATACCGGTTATCGAACCTGAAACCGTTTTTGGCGGTGGCGTCGGAATGCAGCTCGACCACCGCCCAGTCACCGCTTACGAGCGCATGTTCCACTTGCAGTTCCGCGCCTTTCGGTAGAACCTTTGCCAACTTTTCAAATGTATGTGCGAGGAACTCGGCCTTGCTGTGGTAGTGACCGGCAAGAGGATGTGTTCCCTCGACGATCCAATCCACGTTGTCCGCCACATGGTCGAAGAACCCTTTGCCATCACCAGATTCCAGGTTCTTGAAAATCCCGCGAACGTAGGCAATGCTCAACTCCTGAGGTACAGCAGATCGTGCAGTAGACATCTTAAGTGACCTCCTTCGCATATCGTGATCCAAAGGTGTAGGGCCTTCGGAGCGCTAATCTGACCAGCTACATAACTCACTTCTCCACGGTGCGTCGGGCAGTTAGCTCGACCGAACGTTGTATCTGAGCACACAGGGCTTGTCGGCAGGAACTTCACCGACGCCGAGGCCGTCGGTTTCTTTTCGGATGTCAGGCATGCTCTCCTCCGAGATGTGAGTTTGAGGAGGTTGGTCAGTTGACGCGCGCGGGCTACGACACCGATATTTAACTCCCGCCCGAAGCGCACGTCAAGGAGTGGATAACGGGCAAACTGGAAGCTATCAGCTAGCACGACGGGTTAGTACCGACAAACGCGCTAGCAGTGACTATTGCATCCCTGGCGAGAAGCCGACTACTCGGGAGTTGCCAGTGTTTGCGCTACCACCCGTGAGTCCCAGGTCAGCTACCAGTCGATATCGCAACAGATGGAAAGAGCGACTAGCAGTCGACCTACCGGAGCGAGATGCCAATCGCTGCATTCTCGTCAGGGGACGCAAGCCAGTATTTGTACTTCTCTGCGACACTGAAGAGCTGCTGCATCTCCTCCGGAGTTGGCGGTGCGGGAGGCCTGTTCGGATCGAATGGCCGTGCGAGCTCGCGGATGAAGCTGTAGAGTTCCTGCTTGCTCACGATGATTAAGGTTATCGGGCTAGGAGAAGTATTTCGGAGTGCGTGTCTGACATTTCCCGGGATAGAAACGACCTCGCCGACAGTCACTGTTTGCCAGCCCTCGGCCTGGAATACCTCAAGCGAACCATTCAGCACATAAAATATCTCTGGATCGGCGTGGCTATGGAGTGGAAAAACGACTCCGGAGGGGACCGTTCCGCGCATTAAGCTGATCTGGTCGTTGATTTGTTCTGGTGTGGAGAGAAACTGAAGCAAGACCCCGAGAACAATAAATGTTTGCTCCTCGGCGCCCCTGTTCGTGCCCGTCTTGGTTTCAGATGTCGCGTTCATTGAGAAATCTCCTTATGTGGTCGAAGTACCTGCAAGTCGATAAAAACACAAAAATGAATGAGCGAAGGGTCAAGTCCTTCGCTTCTGTATCTAATCGTTTGTGTCTTTGTAGGGTTCGTTTGTGTCCTTGCAGGGTGTAAGGCCATCCAATCCCATATGGATGCCGAACTCCTTGTTCAGAGGATCGCCAACAAAATCTCACCGGAACCGATACGTCAGATTTTCGACAAACAGGTGTTGGCGAAGGTTCTGACCCCGGGCGAGTTTGAGTTGGGTCTTGGATCGCACAGTCTGTCGAGATACTGCTACGCGCCTGGAGAGATGATTCTCTGCCGGAGGAACACCGAGGAATGGGTGCGTTGGCAAAGTCCCATTCAAATGCTGATGATCACCGTGCCGGACCAGACGTTCCGTTCTGTCGCAGAGGAGATGGGTGGGAGAGCGCCGGAATTGAACGGAACGCCGCAGCTTAAAGACGAGCGAATTCGCGCGTTGGTGGCGGCAACTGAAGCAGACCTTGCAAATGGATCTCCAGCCGGGAGAATCTACACGGATTCAATCGGGCGCGCTCTGGCAGCCGCGCTGATGCATTCGCAGGGAGTATTGCGGAGCCCGATGCGCCACTACCGTGGAGGTCTCTCCCCAGTGCAACTTCGCCGGGTGACCAGCTTTGTTCATGAGAACCTCCATGAAGACGTGAGCTTGATGCAGATGGCCGAGGAAGCAAAGCTGAGTCCGGCATACTTCTCTCAAATGTTCCATCAATCGACGGGAGTTGCTCCGCACCAATTTGTTTTGAGGACACGTGTGGAGCGAGCCAAGGAGCTGCTGGTAAAAGAAGACGCACGCGTCCTCGATGTAGCCATTGCATGTGGATTCCAAACCCAACAGCACTTCGCAAGGGTGTTCCGGGCTCTCTGCAAGATGAGTCCCACGCAGTTTCGTCAAGCGAGACTCGCCTAATTCTTCACCGCCAACGGGCGGGTGACCTCGGGGCAGCAGAATTAGCCGACGGTGACGCTTTTCTGCTCGATGCGGAGTATACGCAGGCATGGCGGGCATTCTAGAATGAGACTCCTGAGTCACGGACAACTCGGAAGTTATCGCTCGTCCATCGGATTAGTACCCGCAAACGCGCTTGTGGTGATTGACAGACCGACCCCCGGATTGTCGGCCACTCCGAAGTTGGGGTTTGGAGCGTAAGGCGGCCATCGCAGAGGCTGACCCTGAGCGCCTCCATGGCCAGTGTTGACACCACCCGCCGCGCAACATAGACTTCGTTCCGACATTTTGCAGGCTTGGGAAGCGGGGGAAGGCCGTGAGAATCGGCCACGGTCCCGCCACTGTGATCGGCGATTACGCCGTAAGTCAGGACACCCTCCCAGCCGCCGAAGCCGGCACCCTTCGCGAGAGAGGGTGGGGCGTGAATAGCCTCGTGTCTCTCGCGAGGCTTTTTTATTTTTATGGCCGCGAATTTATGGGCGCGAACTGGAGCTATGGCGACCGAACTCATCACGAGGGAACGGTGCGGAGGCGAAACGCCGCCGCGAAAGCTGCGGCTTGCCGCACCCTGGGCCGGACTTGCCCTTCTCGCCGTGCTTTCTTGCGGCGGTTCGGCGGGGGCGAGAGCAGGCGCCACACAGGCTGCGCCTGCGCAAAATCCGCAGCCGCCGGGGCGCGAGCTCACGGACGAGCTCGGCAGAAAGATCCAGCTTCCGCAAGAAGTGAAGCGCGTCGTGTCGCTCGCGCCAAATCTCACCGAGATTGTCTTTGCTTTGGGCAGGGGTATTCGCCTCGTGGGTGACACCGACTATTGCGACTATCCGCCCGAAGCCGAGCAGAAGCCGCACGTGGGCGGGCCGGTGAACCCGAACCTGGAAGTGATCGCCGCGCTAAAGCCGGATCTCATTCTCGCTTCCGGGTCCATCAACCGCCCAGAGACCGTACACGCGCTGGATCGCATTGGCCTGCCGGTGTTCGTTACCTATCCTCATTCCGTGGAGGGCATGATTGCGTCCGTGGAACATATCGGCGCGGCCATCGGCGCCGATAAATCGGCGGCCGAGATGGCCCAGGATTTGCGCGATCGCCTCGCCGAGCTTCAGAAGCGCGTCGGCGGCAGCGCGCCCCGCCGCGTGCTTTTCGTGGTGTGGACCGATCCCTTAATTTCGATCGGCACTGACACATTTATCGCCGACGCGCTTCGGCTGGCAGGCGGCCGGTCGGCTGTGGAAACGAAAGGCGAGTGGCCGCACATCAGCCTTGAAGAAATTGTCCACCTTCAGCCGGACATTCTCGTCTTCGCCAGCGCTCACGGGTCGGAGACGCATCGGGAGATCGACGAGCTTCGCGACCGCCCGGGCTGGAAGGATTTGATCGCCATGCAGCAAGACCACGTCGTGGTGGTGAGCGACGCCATCAATCGCCCCGCGCCGCGCATGGTGGACGTGATCGAGCGCATGGCTCGCGCGTTTCATCCTGAAGCGTTCACCGCCGGCGCCACGTTAGGTTCAAATTCGAGCGACACGCTCGCCGAGGTCTGCGCATGCGCCCGTTGACGGTTCGGCGGTTGCTGTGGACCTGCGGCGGGCTGGCGGTGTTACTCCTCGCCTGCGTGGTGCTCGCGCTGAAGCTCGGCGCCGTGCCGGTCTCGGTAACCGACCTTGTTCTCGACCTCGGCCGCATCGGGATTGGCAGGACCAACGAACTGCCTACCGAGTACCGGCTGATTGTTTTTGACCTGCGCTTGCCGCGGATCATACTCGGGGTCCTGGTCGGCGCGGCTCTTTCTGTGGCGGGCGCGAGCTATCAAGCGCTTCTTCGCAATCCGCTCGCGGATCCCTATGTGTTGGGTGTGTCCAGTGGGGCGGCGGTCGGCTCGATCCTCTCACTTATCTTTGCGCGGGGAATCGCGCTGGCCACGCCGCTCGGGGCTTTTGTCGGCGCGGGCGCGACCATTGCCGGCGTCTACTATCTCGGGCGCCGGGAAGGCCAGCTGGACACGACGACCCTCCTGCTCGGCGGCGTCGTTTGCATGTCTTTTTTTTCCGCGATGGTCATGTTTTTGACGACGACTCTTGTCGGGCGGGATCTTCGCGGCGTGACCTTCTGGCTGATGGGCGACCTTTCGACGCCGGTGTCGGCGCCGATGCAATGGATTTTCACGGTGGGGCTGCTGGCGGGCGTCGGCGCGATTTACAGCACGTCCGCGGATCTGAATCTACTGCTTACGGGAGAGCGCGAGGCGGTCCATCTGGGAGTGGACGTAACGCGCGTCAAACTCGTTGTGTACGTCAGTGCGTCGCTGCTCACGGCGCTGGCCGTTTCCACCAGCGGTGCGATTGGATACGTCGGCTTGCTTGTCCCGCATATCGTGCGGCTCATTTTTGGTTCGGACTACCGGCTGCTGATTCCGGCCTCGGCACTGTGCGGAGCGATTGCCGTCGTTCTGGCGGACACGCTGGCGCGCACGATCGCGCCGCCGACGGAATTGCCGGTGGGCGCGATGACGGCGATGGCCGGCGCGCCCGTGTTCATCTATCTGCTTCGGCGAGGGCTGCGATGAGCGCGCCCAACACGTTCGCGCGAACGAACGGGGAGCGGCAGGAGCGGATCGACCGCGAGGCCGCGGTGCGGCTCAAAGTGGAGCAAGCCAGCTACGCCTACGCAACCAGCGCGCAATCCGCTCCTACATTTACTCTGAACGCGACCAGCTTCGAGGCGCGCGAGCGCGAAATCGTGGCGATCCTCGGTCCGAACGCCAGCGGGAAATCGACACTGCTGCGCCTGATCGCGGGTACTATCGCGCCGCTCTCGGGACGCGTGGAATTGGACGGGGAGGAAACAAGCCGCCTCGATCCGCGGACTCGCGCGCAGAAAATCGCGGTCGTGCACCAGGAGAGCCCAATCATCTATCCGTCACCGGCGGGAGATTTTGTGCTGCAAGGGCGCTATCCGTACGGCCGAGCGCTGCGCTTTGCAAGCGCCGAGGACATCGAGATCGCGCGCAACGCGCTCGCGCAAGTGGGCGGCGAGCACTTGTCGAGGCGCATGATCGGCGAACTCTCCGGCGGTGAGAAGCAACGCGTCATCCTGGCGCGGGCGCTGGCGCAGCAGCCGCGGCTGATCCTGCTCGATGAGCCGACGCTGCACCTGGACATCGGCGCGCAGGTCGAGCTGCTCGAGCGCCTGCGGCAGCTCTCGAAGGAGAATCGCTACGCGGTCGTGGTCGTGACGCACGAGCTGGGACTCGCCGCTGAATTCGCCGATCAGGTGGTCCTCCTGCATTTGGGACGCTGCCTGCGCGTGGGCGCGCCGGCAGACGTGTATCACAAGGAATTGCTCGAACAGGTGTTTGAAGCGCCGCTCGACGTTGAGCTTGGACCCGCGGGGAGGCCGCGCGTGAATCTGCGCGCTCGCCGCGGGGACGAAATGTAGGACAGGCTTTTTACCCTGAGGCCACGAAGGGTAGCCTGTCGGTTTCCACCAGATCTTGGCCAGCGCGCAAGGGCTGGGCTTAAGAATGGAAACCGACAGACTAACAGTCTGTCCTGCTGAAAAGCACCACGCAGACTCCGTGCCGGGAAGACGGTGCAAAACCGTCGCCGCCGCGCGACTGTTAGGCGGGAGAAATTCCGCGTGTGCCACTGCCCTGACGGGTGCGGGCTGTACTTACAGCCCGCCTAAACCTTGTTGGGGCGGGAAGGCCGCGCGGCGCTGTTCCGCCGAGCCAGGAGACCGACGGAGTCCGCAACCGCGAAAGCCGGAATCGATCCCGGATACGCGGAGAACCTGCCTCCCGCGCGAGTCGGGAGAGGAGGCCCTCCATGCATCTCTCCGTTCGTCGTTCTTTATTTTTATTGTGCGCCGCGAGTCTAATCTTTCTTTTTTTTGCTGGAGCAGATTCCGCACAGTCACCGGCGGTCACTCTTTCCGGTGTCGTTACCGATCCGGCCGGCGCTTTCATTGCGGGCGCGCAAATTGTTGTAGCGAGCATTCCGCCCGCGGGTGAATCTCAGCACATTGCTTCGGGCAGCGACGGGCGGTTCACGATGAAGCTCGCGTCCGGGCGGTATCGCCTCACGATTTCGCGCGATTCTTTCGTGCGCTGGGAACAGGAAGTCGCGGTCGTCGCCGGCGAGGCGCGCGATTTGCAGATTCGCCTCGCGCTCGAGCCGCTTTCCTCGAAAGTGGACGTCACCGCGCAGGCGCTCCCGCTGGACGCGGAGTCCTCGCCTGCGCCGCTCACCATTCTCACGCGCGAGCAAATCGAGCAGCGCCTCGCGACTTCACTGCCTGATCTGCTCGAAACACAGCCCGGTTTCAGCCTGGGGCGCACGGGGCCCGAAGGCGGGTCGACGTCGCTGTTTCTTGACGGCGGCAATTCCAATTACACGAAGGTGCTGGTGGACGGCGTCCCCGTCAACCAGCCCGGCGGGCTGATCGATTTTTCCAATTTTACGGTCGATAATATCGACAAGATCGAAGTCGTCCACGGCGCGGAGAGCGCACTGTACGGCTCGGACGCCATGGACGGCGTGATCCAGATTTTCACGCATCGCGGCACAACACGCATTCCCGAATTCACGGCGTTCGCGGACGGCGGCAATTTTTCCACGGCACACGGCGGTGCGGAACTTTCCGGCCTGCTGGGGCGATTCGACTATTCCGCCGCGGCTGCCAATCTCGAAACAAACGGCCAGGGACCGAACGACGCGTTTCGCAACCGAACGCTCTCCGGAAATTTCGGTTGGCGTTTCTCCAACGAGGATCGAGTGAATCTGGTATTGCGGGACAACTTGAGCGACGCTGGAGTGCCCGGCCAGACATTGCTCCAGCCGCCCAGCCGCTACCAGCGAAATAGCCTGCATGATTTCACTGCCGGGGCAATCTGGGAATTCGATACGACCACACATTGGCACCACGAAGTCAGCGTCACTGAACTTTACAGCCGCCAGCACAGCTTCAATCCCACACAAAGCTTCTACGCCACCGACCCGGCCGCATTCTGTCCCCAAACCAATCCATCCGCGGTTGCCACGCCGGAACTCTGCGACTTCCTATTCGACGACCGATATCAGTACAACCGGGCCAACGGGCGCGCGCAGTCCACGTATCTCATCTCGAGCCTAGCCTTCACCGCCGGATACGAATACGAGGTGGAAAACGGCTTTCTCAGCTTTCTTGGGATGCACGCGCGCCGCAACAATCAGTCTGGCTTTCTCGATGTGCGCTGGCAGCCCCTGCACAGGCTGACGCTCGACGCCGGAGCGCGCGCCGAGGACAACTCCTACTACGGAACGCGGGTCGTGCCACGCGCGGGTGCATCCTACGCGCTGCGCGTTGCCACTGGTGCACTTGGCGATTCGCGGCTGCGCGCCTCGTATGGACAAGGAATCGTTGAACCTCGATTCGACCAGTCCTTTGGCAACGATCCCTGTTTCCCCGGCAATTCCGCCCTCTCACCAGAAGAGAGCCGGACCATTCATGCGGGGATCGAGCAAAAGGCAGCCGCGGATCGCCTCCTGATCACGGCGGATTATTTCGACAGCCGCTTCCACAATATCATCAGCTTTATCAACAGTCTCTCCACGGCCGCTTGCCCGTTCGGCACGGGGACCTATTTCAACACCAACCTCGCGCGGGCCCGCGGCGCAAATTTGTCGGGCGAAGCCCGTATCACACGCTGGCTGACCGCCAGCGCGAATTACATGTACGATTCCACACGGACTCTGTCCGCCCCCACCGGTCTCGCCAATCTCGACCCCAACTACATCCCGGGCAGCCGGCTGCTCCGGCGTCCGGTGAATTCCGGGAACGTCATGTTCAACGCGAGCTTTTTGCGGATGAACTGGAACCTCTCCGGATATTTCACAGGCCAGCGCTTCGACTACAACTATCCGTCGCAAATCGTCGATCCCGGCTATGCGCTGGTGAATCTCGCGGCAACGTACAACGTCGCTCGCGGATTCAGCGTCTACGGCCGCATCAACAATCTTGCCAACAAGCAATACTCGGAGGTGTACGGCTATCCGGCGCTGGGGCGCGAGTTTCGCATCGGCGTGAAATACACGACGCGCCATGAGTGAGGCTCGCTCGCCTGAAGACGTGCTCTTCTGCTGGAGCGGCGGCAAGGACAGCGCGATGGCGCTGCACGCCTTGCGCGCGGCGGGCGGCCGCCGCGCCGCCGCGCTGCTCACCACCATCACCGACGAGTACGACCGCATCAGCATGCACGGCGTGCGGCGCGTTTTGCTCGAGCGGCAGGCCGAATCGCTCGGCCTGCCGCTTCATCCCGTGCTGATTCCGCCGCAATGCGTCAACCCGATCTACGAGGCGCGGATGAAGGAAGCGCTCCTGGAGCATTTCGCACGGGGCGTACGGCGCGTGGCGTTCGGCGATATTTTCCTCGAAGACCTGCGCGCGTACCGTGAGAAAAACCTGGCCCAGGTGGGCATGGAGGCGCTTTTTCCCATCTGGAAGCGCGACACGCGGGAACTGGCGTGGGAATTTGTGCGGCTGGGTTTTCGCGCGGTCACCGTCTGCGTCGATCCGCGCGTTCTTGACGCGTCCTTCGCTGGCCGCGAACTCGATTCATCGTTCTTCGCCGATTTGCCGTCCGGCGTCGATCCCTGCGGGGAGAACGGCGAATTCCACACCTTCGTTTTCGACGGTCCGATTTTCAGGATGCCGATCGCCTTCCGTGTCGGAGAAATCGTGACGCGCGACGGCTTCTGCTTTTGCGATCTTTTGCCGGATTGAAAGGAGCATGCGATGCGTGAAAGCCAAATTGAAAAACAGCTTCAGCCTCGAGCGGCGTTGATCGCCGGCATGGTTGTGCTGGCCGCGGCGCTGAGGATTGTTCCGCATCCGATGAATTTCGCGCCGATCGGCGCCATGGCTCTCTTCAGTGGAGCCTATTTTTCGTCCAAGCGCACCGCGGTTCTTGTTCCCCTGGTCGCGCTCGCGGCGGGCGATTGTTTCACGGGCTTCCACCGGCTGGTCCTGTGGGTATACGCAAGCTTTCTCGTGAGCGTCGCGATCGGTTTCTGGCTGCGCAGGAAAAAATCCGCCGCGCGAATCGGGGCGGCCACCGTGGCGGGCGCGATTCAGTTTTTCCTGGTCACCAATTTCGCGGTGTGGTTCTCCGGGATCGGAAGCTATTCGAAAACTCCGGTCGGCTTGGCGGGCTGCTACGTCCGGGGTTTGCCGCTGCTCGGAAACACACTCGCGGCCGATGCGTTCTATGCCGCGCTGCTGTTTGGGGGAATGGCGCTGGCGGAGAGACGGTTCCCGTCACTGCGGGAGCCGCTCCCCGCCATGGCCGGCCAGGACTGACCGCTCGGAGCACTGGCGCGGAACTATTACTTCAGCTTGTCGGCAACTTTCTCGATGCCTGCATTCGCGCAGGCTTCATCCTTATCGCCGCCGGGAGCGCCGCTGACGCCGATCGCCCCGATGGTCTCCGTCCCTGCCTTGATCGGAACGCCGCCCTGCATCATGACGGTGCCTGGCACGCTCGGCGGAGGCGTCATCGCTCCAAACAACTTGGCCGTTTCCCCAGACGTCCTGCGGAAAAACAGCGCCGTGTAAGCCTTGCTCCGGCTGAGATCGGGAGTGCCGGCGCCGGAGCCGTCGTCACGGAGAAAGGCCTTGAGCAGGCCACTGTTGTCGAGAATCGTTACACTGACGCGATAACCATTCGCGCGGCATTGCGCAACGGTTGCCTGCGCCATGGATTGCGCCAGTTCCATGGACATCACTTTTTGCGTGAGCAGGTCCTGCGAGAGCGCAGTCATCGAGAACGCGCCCACGAGCGCGAGCGTGGCAATCGCCAGCACGGAAAAACGTTTGCGTGACATTGGATTACCTCCAAGGATTCAGACTTAGACGAGGGCCGAATCGTACAAGCATGGCGAACCGCGAGTCAATGTTTAAGCGCCAGCGTGCCGCTGCCCTGGCTCGGAAATAATTCCTTGTCTTTCGGGTGGAGCGGCGGTACATAAGCTCACCGGCTCAGCCCAAAGTCATTTAAGGCTTTTCACTGGCCTGCCCTTTACGGAAAACGATATGTGTGGAGGACCCTATGCGGACACTTTTCTCAACGAGTTTCCTGTTGGCGCTTCTGATCGCACTGAGCGGATGCAAGAATTCTCAGCCGGCGGCTCCGGCCGGTGCCGCGCCCGCAGCCGAAGTTCCGCCGCCGATGATTCTGACGGCGTCGGTACCGCTGGAGGGCGTGAAGGGGCGCTTCGATCATTTTGCCTCTGGCAAAGGCAGGGTGTTCGTCTCCGGTCTCGGCAACAATTCCGTGGAAATCATCGATCTATTTCAGGGCACGCGCGCGCACGAAATTACGGGCGTGCCGAATCCGCAGGGCGTGGCGTTTTCTCCCGAGGCGAACAAGCTCTTTGTGGCCAGCGAAAAGGGCAAGGTCTACGTTTACGACGGCGATTCTTATAAGCTACTGAACACTTTGGATTTTGACGGCGGCGCGGACAACCTGCGCTACGACGCGGCGACGAAACGCGTGTACGTCGGCTGCGGCGATGATGAGAAAAATTCCGCGATTGCGGCCATCGATGCCATGACCGGCAAGCGAACAGATGAAGTGTACAAGCTGGGCGGCGAGCCGGAGTCGTTCCAACTTGAAAAGTCCGGACCGAACATTTACGTGAACGTGCCGGACCTGAAGCAGATCGTGGCCATCAACCGCACGACGAAGGAACTGACGCGCTGGACCGTGACCAATTTGCAGAATTTCCCGATGGCGCTCGACGAGGCCGATCACCGGATCATCGTGGGCACGCGCGAACCGGCCACCGTCTCCGTTTTCGATACCACCAGCGGCAAGATGGTCGCGTCCGTGCCGACCGTGCAGGATACGGACGATTTGTACTATAGTGCCGAGAAGAAGCGGCTCTTTGTGCCGGGTCGGGAAGGCGCCATCTGGGTGTATCAACAAAACGATCCCGATCACTTCAGTTTGATCACCAAGGTTCCTACGGTGGTTGGAGCGGGCACGGCGGGATATTTCGGTCGGCAGGGCAAGGGTTTTGACCGCTTTTACCTGGCCGTTTCAGCGACGGCGAACTCGAATGCCGAGGTCAGGATCTACACGTTGAACGACTAACGAAGTTGCGCGAAGGTTTTCGGCACTGTCGCGCGGACAAGCAGATCAAGAGTGCTCGGGTGGAATGGCGGTTCCTGTAGCCCGGGTCTTTAGACCCGGGGTCCGTAGCTGGAAAGAGAAATTCCCCGCCTCTAAAGAGGCAGGCTACAGCGGCATCGAATCAGCGAAAAGACATTTTTTGATTGGGAGGATCGATCTCATGGGAAGCATCAGCGGAAAAATCATCACGGGAGTGGCTCTAGGTGTGGCGTTCTCTCTCCTCTTGCTGGCCGGGTTTGCGCGGGCGTTGCCGGCAGCGCCGGATGCATCCGGCTATCACATCGTCAAGAAAATCGTGACGGGCGGCACGGAGGGGTGGGATTACATCTCGATGGACGCCGATGCGCGGCTCGCCTACATCGGGCGCGAAGATCACGTCGACGTGGTCAACGTGGACACGGGCAAAGTTGTGGGCAAAGTCCCCGGCCTCGAAGGGACTTCGGGCCTGCTTCCGCTTCCGGAATTTGGGCGCGGCTATGCGATGAATGGCGATGCCGGCTCAGTCGTCATCGTCGACCTGAAGACACTGGCGAAGATCGGCAACGTCAAAGCGGGCAAAGACCCCGACTCGTTCACGTATGATCCCGTCACCAAGCGCGTCTTTGTGATGAACAGCTCGAGCGCCAACGCCACGGTGATCAACGGCAAGGATGGCACGCTCGCCGGCACGGTCGCGCTGGGAGGACAGCCGGAAGCCGCGGTGACCGACGGCAAAGGCAAAGTCTACGTCAACCTGACCGACAAAGACGAAATCGCCGAGGTCGATGCGGAGACGATGAAAGTCACGCATCACTGGCCGCTCATGCAGGGCACCGGTCCCTCGGGCCTCGCGATCGACCGCAAGAATCGCCGCCTGTTTTCGGCCTGCGACAACCAGCGGATGGTGGTCATGGACGCGGACAGCGGCAAAGTTCTCGCCGCGCTGCGCACGGGCGCCGGCACGGATGGCGCCGGCTTTGATCCCGACTCCATGAACGCATTCGCTTCCGCGGGCGGAGCGGGAACGCTGACGATCATTCATGAGGACTCGCCGGACAAGTTCCGCGTGCTCGAGGAAATTGACACGCAATCCGGCGCGCGGACCATGACCGTGGACCCGAAGACGCACAACGTGCTCGTCGTCACGGCCCGGCACGGCCACGGCGCGACTCACGACAAGGTGCTGCCGGATTCGTTTGTTGTGCTCGTAATCGGCAAGTAGTTCAGGCAATCCGCGCTCTGTGGCCCTCTGTGTTCTTTGTGGTAAGCGCGTTTGGTGTCTCGCGAAAAGGCGCTCACTACAAAGAACACAGAGGGCGCAGAGAAAGACTCAGAGGAACCCGGACCTTCTAACGATCGCCTCTCGATCACCTGCCCCGATGTTCCATGCCTGATTTTGTCCTTGCGTACAGTTATCCCGGCCTTTTCCGTGGGGCATAGTCGTAAGAGGGGGAAGTCCAACCAGGGACCACCCTTATCGATCGCCAAGTATGAACAATCTCAGGAAATTCGCACTGCTGCATCCTCCGCTTGCGCTTTCGCTTCTGCTCGCTGCTGGGCTGCTTTCCGGGTGTACAGGTACAACAACAAGTTCTTCTGGCTCCAACTCGAATCCGCCTCCGTCGCGAACAGGTGTCACGGTCAAAGTGTCACCACCCAGCGCTAACGTGCGCGCCGGCATGATGCAAACTTTTAGTGCCACGGTGTCCGGAACATCGAACACCGCCGTGACGTGGCAAGTGAACGGCGTGACCGGCGGCGGCTCCGCAACGGGGACAATCAGCGCGTCGGGCATATACACCGCGCCGGCCGTTGTACCGACGAGTAACAACGTGACGGTCCGCGCGATCAGCGCCGCGAGTTCTTCGGCGACCGCGGGCAGCACCGTCGCGCTTTGGAATCCGATGCCGGTCATGACCAGCATCGCGCCGCCATCGGTTCCCGCTGGTGCGTTCGCGATCACGGTAAACGGCAGCGGATTTGTCAGCGGCGCGCAAGTGCTCCTCGCAGGCGCGCCGCTGGCAACCACTTTTGTATCGGCCACACAGCTCACGGCGACGGGCAGCGAGAACGCGGCGGGAAATTATGCCGTGTCGGTCGTGAATCCCAATCCCGGGAGCGCTACGTCCTCTTCGCAGAATCTGCAGGTCACCTTGACGAGCGGCGGCGGGAATCCGCCTCCAACCTGCGGCGCGATGACCCTTGGCCAGGGCGGCAGCCTGAACGGATTCGTGCCGTTCCCAAGCGACAATTTGTGGAACAAGGATATTTCGTCCGCGCCCGTCGACGCCAATTCCGCCGCCATCATCAGTTTCATCGGCGCGGGAATCGGCCTGCATCCCGATTTCGGCGCGGGCCTATACAACGGGAGCAGTATGGGGATTCCGTACTTGGTGGTTGGAGCGCAGCAGGGAATGGTACCGATTAGTTTCACCGCATATGGCAGTGAAAGCGATCCGGGACCGATGCCGATTCCCGTGACGGCGCAGATCGAGGGATATCCCGCGCCCGGAAGTGGCGACCGGCACGTGCTCGTCCTCGACAGCAGCAATTGCTGGCTGTACGAGCTGTACAGTTCGTATCCGAATGCCGCTAGCTGGAACGCTGCTTCCGCCGCCGTGTGGGATTTGACCGACGACGAGCAGCGGCCCTACACGTGGACCTCGGCCGACGCCGCGGGCCTCCCGATCTTCCCAGGCCTCGCGCGCTACGACGAAGTCGCCGCGGGCCAGATCAACCACGCGCTGCGCTTCACACTGCAATCGAGCCGCGCGGCGTTCGTCCTGCCGGCAACGCACTGGGCCGCGAATTCCTCAAACGCGATCGCACCGCCGATGGGCATGCGCCTGCGCCTCAAGGCGAGCTTCGATATGTCCTCGTTCTCCGTGGCGAACCAAGTGATCCTCAGCGCGCTCAAGAAATACGGAATGATCATGGCGGACAACGGCTCGTCCATGTACATCAGCGGCGCGCCGGACGACCGCTGGGACAACAGCGACCTGCACAACCTCGGCGGCGTAACGGCAGCGGATTTTGAGGTGATCCAGATGAACCCGATTTACACGGCGGCGAACGTTCCGAGCGGCGCAAGCCCCACGATCAGCAGCTTCACCGCAAGTTCGCAATCGGTTTCCGCAGGCACACCCGTTACGCTCTCCTGGAACGTCACCGGCGCGTCATATTTAATCGTATCGCCGGATGCGGGCGCGGTCCGTGGCACAAGCGTGACCGTGACGCCGAGCCAGTCCACCACCTACACGCTCTACGCCACCAACGCTTTCGGCCGAACGACGGCAACGGTCAGCATTTCCGTTCATTAGACTGCGACATGCCACGGATGCCATCCCTCCGCAGAATGTCCGGGCCGAATCTCACGTTTGCGTTGCTGCAAGTTCCGGATGCCGCTCGACCAGCCAATCTGCAATCGCGCGATCCACTTCTTCCAGATGCCCCGTGAAGAAGTGATCCACGCCGCGAATGATTTTCACTTGTGTTTGCTGCTGGGCCGCCGCCGGAAGCGCATCCACGACGGAGCGCAGTTGCGCGGGCGGACCGAAGCGGTCGAACTCGCCGCTGACGAATAGCTTCGGCTTGATGCAAGTCGCCAGATACGAAAAGCCACCTCGGCTAGGTTCAGCGACGGGAAGGCCCAGGCAGATCAGCTCCTTCACGCGCGGGTCGCCGCACCCCGCGCGCGAACCGACCCAGGAGCCGAAGCTGAAGCCGGCGACGAGGATTGGCACGCCCGGATACTTCGCGGAAACAAAATCGATCACGGCGAGCACGTCGCCCATTTCGCCCTGCCCGTTGTCGTGCGTCCCTTCACTTCGGCCGACGCCGCGAAAATTGAAACGCGCAACCGGCAGGCCGAATCGATGAATTGTTTTAGCGGTTTGATAGACCACCTTGTTGTGCATGGTCCCGCCAAAAAGCGGATGTGGATGGCAAACCACCGCGGCGACCGGCGGCGCTGTCTGATCTTCCGAAGTAAACCAGAGCAGCGCCTCGATCTCTCCGGCCGGGCCTGGAACCGTCAGTGTCTGATGAAGCTGCGTCGGCATGCGGGTCTTTATCTAATCATAGCGGGACTCGTCACGAAGAGAAACATTTTGCGCGCTTTCGTGCGTTTCTCGTTGCGATTTTCATTCGGCGATGCTAGCTTGTCTCGAACCGGGACGCCCTCTTCCGGGGGAATAATGGAATCGACAAACGAGCGCCGATCCTCGCGGCGATTTACGATGACGCTACCGTTAACGGTTCGTTCCAGTGAACCCGGCGGAGGCGAGCAACAGGGCCAAACGCGGGACGTGAGTTTCCGCGGCCTCTACTTCTTGAGCGATGCGGACTACCTGCCGGGATCGCCGATTGAATTTATTCTCACCTTGCCCCGGGAAATCACGCTCGCGGGCGACGTGCACATTCGCTGCTTCGCCGAAATCGTGCGCGTTGAGCCGCTCGAACAAAAGCGCGGTATCGCGGCCCGGATCGACCGTTACGAATTTCTCCCGACCCCTGCGTGATTCCTCCCGACTCGCATACCAATTTTTCGCGGCACCGTTCTCCGAGCGGCACGCTCCTCCCGCGCGGCTTTCTTTTGATTGGCGCGCGATTCGCAGTAGAATTGATCCCGTCCCGAAGACAGTGGTGAGGAGGAACGATGGAACCTTTTGACGTCAAGTCGGCGCTCGAGGAACTCAGGGAAGACGCGCTGCTTCCGCACCCCGTGCGCCTGCGGGATATGATCCTCAGGACGCCGCTCGATGCCGGCGAAGCGCTGGAATTGAATCGCGAGTTTCAAACCTATCTGACGCAGTACGGCGGGACGCAGAAACTGGCGCTGGAAATTCTGGAACGGCTCGCCGCCAGCGAAATGAAGAAGGCCTAGGCTGCGAATTCGGCCCCAGCTCGAATTCTCGCACGCGTGGAGGGAGTAGACGGGCGCACACACAACGTACCGGCGCGCCTGAACCATGCCCCGAGAAACGATTCTGATTGATGCGGACGACACCCTTTGGGAGAACAACGTCTATTTCGAGCAGACCATCGAGGAATTTCTCACGCTGCTCGAGCCTTTCGGTTACCCGCGCGAATACGCCCGCCACATCCTGAATGAAACCGAGCGCCGCAATATCCGCCAGCACGGCTACGGCGTGCGCAGCTTCGGGCGGTCGCTTGAAGAAACCTATATGAAGCTTGCCGGCCACCAGGCCGAGCGCCACACGGTCGAAAACATTCATCATCGCGTGGCGGAGCTGGAGCGCACGCCGCCGAACGTGCTCGACGGCGTTGTGGAGACGCTCGACTATCTGGCCGGGCGGCATCGGCTGATCCTCTTCACCAAGGGCGAAGCGGCCGAACAGGCGGCCAAGGTCGAGCGATCGGGTCTGCAGATTCACTTCGACGCCATCGAGATTGTTGCGGAAAAGGATGTGGCCACGTATCGCGATCTCGTGAATCGACACCACGTGGTGAAATCGCGCGGCTGGATGGTGGGCAACAGCCCTCGCAGCGACATCAATCCGGCGCTCGAGGCTGGCCTGAACGCCGTCTTCATTCCGCATCACGCCACGTGGGCGCTGGAGCACGAAGAGGTCCGCAGCGGCGCCGGGCGCCTCCTCATCCTGGCAAGCTTCCGCGCTCTCCGCGAGCATTTTTAGCCCTCCAGCAGGACAGGCTTTCAGCCTGTCGGTTTCCGTCAAATCAAAGAGAGACGACCCATTCTTGATTGCCTGTTCCATGACGGCCGGTCATCGAATCAGCGCAAGACCGACAGCCTGAAGCCTGCCCTACGTACCGCTTGCCGTTCGAGCCGTGATTTGCCACGATAGGGGGCCTCAACGTATTTCCGGACGCTAATGCCGCCATTGCTGCCCGGGGAATGAGAGATCCCAAATGACTGACGCCCCTTCCGCCGGCGCCTCTTCGCGCCGTTTTCCCCGTTGGGCCAAAATACTGCTCGGGATCGCCCTGGTGTTGATCCTGATTGCGCTGGTCCTGCCGTCTTTCCTGAATGTCGATCACTACCGGCAATCGATCAACGAAGCGCTGACCAAACAGACCGGGCGGAGCGTGTCGCTCGGCCAAATTCGCGCGCGCATCCTGCCCGGAATCGGCGTGACGCTCGACCAGTTGCGCGTCGGGAACCCGGCCGGATTTCCTGCCGGCGACGTCGTCAGCGCTGACGAGATTCGCGTGAACGTGGCGCTCGCGCCGTTGCTCCACGGCGTCATCCACGTGAACTCGGTGGATCTTGTACGCCCCAAACTGACTCTTCTCACCGATGCCGCCGGACGAAACAACTACACGTTCACATCCTCCGAGCCCGCGACCAGCGCCCCGCCGAAATCCGGCGACTCCTCGTCCGGGACGTCGATGTCGCTCGACCAGATCGATGCCATCAACTTGACCGGCGCGGAGATCGTGGTGGGAAACGTCATCCGCGGCGAAGTCGCTCCCCTTGCGGACACCAAGGGTATCGGCATCACGCTGCACAACTTCGTGATTAGCCCGATGCGCATGCATGACTGGCAGGCCGAATCCAATCTTTCCAGCGTGACGCTGGCGTTGAGCGGTTGGAAGGACCCGATCGCGTTTCACACCGGCAAGTTCACGCTTTCGCAGGGGAAGCTCGACGCTCAGTTCGTTGCCGATCTCGCCACCGCCGCGGACGTAAAGGGAACGGTGAGCGTGCCCGACTTCGAGCATCCTGAGGTCAATTTTGAGATGAGCTCGTCGCAGCTCGATATCGACAAGCTGATCGACGTGGCTGGCGGCGGATCGAGCGGTCCTTCCACCCCCACTCCGGCTGCCACACCTACTGCCGCGCCTCCATCGGCCGCCTCAGCTTCGCCGAAGGCGCCGTCCAAGGCCAAGCCTGGAGCAGCTTCCACGCCCGCGCCGGGTGCAGCGGCCGCGCCCGCAGGGAAGAGCGAACTCATCGCCCACGGACACGTCAACGTGGAAAAAATCGTGCAGAAACCCTATACGGTTGGGCCAGCCAACGTGGAGATTCGCGTCTTCACCGATCGCGCGGAATTGTGGCCGATTTCGATTGGGATGTATGGCGGCACGCTGCAGCTCTCTTCACGGATCGATCGCGTGACGGAGCCGGCCCGCTTCACCGCCAACGTGCAGCTGCGAAATCTCGATGTCGCAAAAGTGTTGGAAGTAAACCCCGCGGCGCGCGGAAAAATGGGCGGCACGGGAGAGCTGGACCTAGCACTCCTCGGCAACTTGAGCGACGCGTGGAAGAAAACTCTCTCCGGCACGGGAAAATTCGCGGTGCGGGACGGCCATTTGCCCGGCGTGAATCTCGCGGGGGCCGCTGAATCCGTGATGAAAATGGCGGGCGTCGGCGGCGACACGCCGTTTTCCGTTCTCCAGGGCGACATCGCCATCGCCGACCAGCGCGTCTCCAGCAAACAGATTCACCTCGATTCGTCCGCCGGGATCGTGGATTTGAAGGGCAGCCTCGGCCTAGACGGCACGCTCGATTATCAAGGCACGGTGACGGTGAATCCGGCCAGCGCGCTTGGAGGCAGCAAAGTAGGCGGCGTGGTCAGCGGGCTGATCGGCAGCCGCGTGGGAAAGATTACGGTTCCGCTCGCGCTCGGAGGCACCGTCGAGAGCCCGAAGGTGCGCCCAGGAAACGGCGCCCCGAGTTTCGGCGCGCCGTCCACGGCGTCGGGCGCGTCGCCGTCGGGCACGCCCGCGAGCCAGCAACCTTCGGTCCAGGACGACGTGAACACCCTCAAGAATTTGTTCAAGAAGAAGAATTGAACGTTCGCCGCTGAGCATGATGGTGATGGCGCGCTTCAGGTGGCGCAGGCTTTCAGCCTGTGGGGGTTAGTTACGCCCGGGCCGGTCATTCCAGCGAGGCCGCTCGTTGCGGCAACTTGGTTGATCGAACGAAACAGCGACCCTGGCGCGACTAACCTCCACAGGCTGAAAGCCTGCGCCACTTGGTTCCGGATCCCAGCTACGCGGCAAGCGCGAGTCGATAAAAACTGAGCGCTGCATCCCCCTGCTCGACCACGCGCGCGAGTTCTAAGTCTCCCACACGCTCGGGAAGCTCGCGCTTCTTCAGGTGCTCCACGACCACGCGTGCCTCCGGCGCAACAATCGACGACTCTCCCAGCACCTCCAGAGTGCGCTCATACTCTTCGCCGGCGGCGTACGGTGGATCGAGGAAAAGAATCTGAGCGTGAAACCGCCGCGCCTCCAGCCGTTCGACCGCGCGCTCCACGTTGAGGCTGAGGATTTCCGCCTCCGCGCCGATTCCCAGCGATTGCAAATTGCGCCGGATCAAGGCCACCACGGGCGCATGCTGCTCGACAAAGACGACATGGCGCGCGGCGCGGCTCAGCGCCTCGATGCCCACCGCGCCCGTTCCCGCATACAAATCCACAAACGTCGCTCCTTGGATCGCCGGCGCCAAAATATTGAACAGCGTCTCGCGCAAGCGATCGCTCGTCGGCCGCAGCATCATTCCCTTGAGGCTGCGCAAAGGGCGGCTCCGGTATTTGCCTGAGATTACCCGCATGGAAAGTCCCTTTGGAACCGCGGATGAACACAGATAAACACGGATAGAGACAAATCGCACGGCTCACAGCCTGCGTGTTGGGAGACGATTGGAACGACGAGATGGCGCAACCTAGTCAGCCCTTCAAAAGCTACCGGCGATTAGACGAAAATCGCTTGCTTTATATCCGTGTTCATCCGTGTGCATCCGTGGTTTCAAAGACTTATCCGACTGACGCGAGGTGATACCTCCGCTGCCACTCGGCCGGCAGGCTGGCCAGGAGGTGCAGGCGCGCGGGCGCGGCTTCGGGTGATTCGACGAGCGCGAGCGCTTCGCGGCGCGCGGCCTCGAGCCACTCGAAATCGCGGATGGGATTGGCGACGTGAAAGCCGCGGTCTCCGTGCTGCCTCGTGCCGAAAAATTCGCCTGGGCCGCGCAGCTTCAAGTCCGTTTCCGCGATCTCGAAGCCGTTTGTCGTGCGCACCATGGCTTCGAGGCGCACGCGCGCATCGTCGCTCGGATTTTGCGGCGCGATCAGGAAGCACGTTCCTTTTCCTCCACCTCGGCCGATGCGTCCACGCAGCTGGTGGAGTTGCGACAGGCCGAACCGGTCGGCGTGCTCGATGACCATCACTGTTGCGTTCGGCACATCCACTCCGACTTCAATGACCGTGGTCGCAACGAGAAGGTCGAGTTCGTGCCGGCGAAATGCCTCCATCACGGCTCCCTTTTCCTCGCTCTTCAGGCGGCCGTGCAGCAGGCCCACGTGTCGATTCGGAAACACCGAGCTGCGCAGCCGTTCGAATTCCACGATGGCCGCCTTCAGCGACCTCGTGTATTCCTCGGATTTCGATTGCTCGATCACAGGGTAGACCACGTAGGCCTGCCGCCCCGCATCCATTTCGCGCTTCAGGAAATCCCACACGCCCGGCAAATTCCTATCGGAAGAGATGCGGGTGATGACGGGCACGCGTCCCGGCGGCATCTCATCGATTACGGATACGTCCAGATCGCCGTACAGCGTGAGCGAAAGAGTGCGCGGGATCGGCGTCGCCGTCATCACCAGCACGTCCGGCGCGGCCCCCTTCTCCATCAGCTCCTTGCGTTGCAGGACGCCGAAGCGGTGCTGCTCGTCCACGATCACAAGCCCCAGGCGGTGAAATTGGACTTGCGGCTCGAGCAGCGCGTGCGTTCCCACGACCAGCTGCGCCGCGCCGGAGCGGACGCGATCGAGTGCGGCCCTTTTTTCTGCCGCTTTCATGCCGCTGATCAGCAGCTCGGCGCGGTAGCCGGCGCGCCCGAAGATTTTCTCCGCGGACAGGTAATGCTGCACGGCCAGGATTTCCGTGGGCGCCATGAGCGCGGCCTGGTAGCCGTTCTCGATGACGATCGCCGCGGCTTCGAGCGCCACGATAGTCTTGCCGCTGCCGACGTCGCCCTGGAGCAGGCGGTTCATGGGCACGCCGCGCTCGAGGTCCGCCGCGATTTCTCCGAGCGCGCGAAACTGGGCGCCCGTGGGCTTGAACGGCAGCACACGCTTGATGGCTTCGCGGATCTTCGGTTCGCGCACGAGAAACGCGATCCCCGCCTGCTGCTGTGCCGATTTTTTCCGGAGCGCGACGCTCAGTTGATAGAAGAAAAACTCCTCGAAAATCAGGCGGAGATGCGCTTTCGAGCGAAAGGAATTCAGCGCATCGACCGATTCCGTCGCCGGCGGAAAATGCACAAACTGGATGGCTTCCCGACGCAACGGAAAATTATGGCGCTCGAGAATTTCCCGCGGCAGCGGGTCCGGCATCTCGCCCGAGAATTTTTCCAAGGCGAGGTACACAATGCGCCGCATCGAGCGCGAGCTGATCCCGCCGATCGCTTCGTAGATAGGGACGATGCGCCCGACTTCGGTCGAGTCCGCGTCTCCCTCGCCAAGCATTTCGAATTCCGGATTGATCATCTCGATCCGGCCGGGCCGCGCCGGATCGAGGTCGGCCTTTCCGTGCAGGACCAGCTGCTGCCCCACCTTGAATCTTTTCTCGAGATATTGGCCGTGAAAGAATTTGCAGGCGAGTGCGCCGCTCGCGTCGCGCACCAGCAGGTGATACACGCCGCCGCGCGCCCGCGAATAGCGCACCAAGCTGCCGCTGAGCACCTCGGCGCGCACCGTGTAAACCTGGCCCGGCCGGATGTCCCGAATTTTCGCGAAGTGAATCCGATCCTCGTAGCGGAAGGGCAGGTAGCTGATCAGATCGTGGAACGTGCGAAGCCCGCGCTCGGCCAAAAGCTCCGCGCGCTTCGGGCCCACGCCTTTCAGGTACATCAGCTCTGTGGTGGACGCAACGGACATGGAATGACTAACTAAGCATAGCACGCGCATCCTGTGTCGAGACGCTCGCAGTGGCGCAGCGGTAGTGGGTCAGTTTCGGAGAATCCCGTTTATCAGTAGTTGGCCGCTTTTGTACAGGAAACCCCCGTCAAGACTCAGGTAAAGCCCCACTATTTCTATTGGCTTCGGTATGGTACCTGCATAGATGATCGCCAGGTAGAAATTGAAAATCTGAACTCATAGGAAAGAGGGGAATAGTCGTGCATCCGATTATCCAAGGCATTCAGGTTTCGACTCATGAGGAGCGTCGCCGTAGTGAACGGTCAACTCTGGGAGTTCCCTTGGCTGTTCGCGGCGTATCCCTGAATACAAAGCCCTTCCAGGAAGACACCTTCACACTTTCTGTCAGCGCCCATGGAGCGCTGGTAGCACTGGCCACGACCGTCTCGCTCGGGCAGAAACTCTATCTGCGAAATCCGCAAACCCAGGATGAGGTTCAGGTCTGGGTTACCCGCTTTGGTCCTGTTCGCGGTTCCTGGAAGCACATCGGGATCGAATTCGTGCAACCCAATCCGGAGTTCTGGTCCCCCGAGCGACAGGTTGGCCCTCCGTCCGAGGGCAACGGGCAACAAGCCGAACAACAGGCTGAACACCAGTCGGAGGGGCAGACGCAAGCCTCGCCTGATCCTGGCGAGAGCTCCGCTGCGGAGCCTGCTTCATCCAATGACAACAAGTCGGCACCCCAAACGGAGACAGCTTCGCCCCATTCAAGCGTAGCCGGCGAAGCAACCTTGCCGGGCATTTTGCTCCGCTCGCTCGAGCAGACGTTGCACCTGGCCGCGGAAAACGTGGTGGCGGCGGCAACTACAACACACCTCCGCGCTGCGGTGACTCAGGCGGCGGAGGCCATCGAGAATTTCAGTAACGGGAAGATTCGTCAATTCGAAGAGCGCCTGGCGCAGTACCTGCAGCTCGTGAAGTCCGCCAACGAGGATTTCCTTTTCCGGATCAAAACGGACATTGCGCAAACTGAGGAACACCTGCGCAATCGCGCCACGGAGCTTTTGGAAGAGACCGCGCGAAACGCGCACAACGATTTCGAGGGCAAACTACGCGAGGCGGTGAATCAAGCTGTTGCGAAATTTGGCGAGGAAGCAGCAGGTTCCTCGGCTCAACATCTCGCGAATTTCTCCGAGCAGGTGCAGACTTCAGTGAACGAAGCCCGGTCGCAGGTGGATCACGCGGTCACTACCCTCAATGAAACGCAAGTGAAAATTAGCGGCGAAGCTGACCGGGCAGTCGCGGAGACAAAGCAAAAGATCGAATCGCTATCCTCGCTAAGGAATGAGGTCTACGTTGAATGGGAATCTCGTATTCAAGCGTTTCGAGAAGACCTCGCTCACTCCGCGGAAAACGAAATCGGGCGTTTCCGCGAGCGCTTGCAGAGCGGCTTTTCCTCTTTATTTTCCCATCTCGGATAACGTGGGCCGATTTCCAAGTGTGCAACTACTTTTTGAGGATTTGGTCGAGGGCAGTGACTTGCGAGTGTATATGAGTTGCATAACAGCAGCAATGCGGCGAAAAGCGCCGGGGCGGAAGTTCAGCCGAGCCGCCAGCGGCGCTCGTTCTCATGGAACCTTCAACACTTCCGGAAATCCTTCCGCCGCGCGGCCCACGGCGCGGGCCAGACTAAGCTTGGCGACGTTGTAGGCAAAGACGCCGTTGATGTAGTCGAATTCGGCGTTCGTGACCTCCTCCTGTGCCTGCACGTACGCCACGTTGTCGATCACGCCGGCGTCCACTTTTTGCTTGGTGAGGTCGAGGGCTTCCTTGTTGACCTCGACATTTTTCTGCGCGACTTCCACCTGGCTCGCGGCGGCCTGCAAATCGAGATAGGCGCTGCGGACGTCGCTCTCGATCTGGCCTTTCAGGTCTTCGTATTCGGCGCGGCGCTGGGCGAGCGTGGCGTCCGCCTCCTGGATGTCAGCCTCGGCGCGGCCGCCCTGCCAGATGGGAATTTTCAAGCTGGCGGCGACGGTGTAGGTTGTCTCGAGCTGGCTCGGATTGACGCCGATTTTACCCAGGTCGGCGGTGGCGCTGAGCGACGGGTAACGTTCGGCGCGGGCGGCGCCGTGGGCGCGCTCGGCGGCTCGCATCTGCGCGTCGGCCGCCTTCAGATCGGCACGCTGCTGATAGGCCTGGGCGAGCGCCGCGTCCACTCCGCCATCGGCGGCGGTAGCGAACGGAACCACGTCGGTGATTTCGTACTGGTCGTTCGCCCGGAGACCGATCATCCGCGCCAGATTGATCTTTTGCTTGGAGAGGTCGTTCTTGAGCGACAGCAGCCGCTGCTGGTGCGTGAGCGCCTGCACCTGGCTGCGGTCGGCGTCCACCTTCGCGATGAGTCCCTGCCCGTATTGCTGATTGCTTTGATCGTAGCTGGCGTTGGCGCTATCGAGCTGGGCCTGCTCCGAAGCCACGCGCGCTTTCGCGGCGATTGCCTGAAGATACGCGCCGCCGACCGCCAGCACGATCAGCTCGCGCGCGTCCTGCGCCGAATAGCGGTTCGCGTTCGCCAAATCGCGCGCCGCGCGATAGTTGTCGATGGCCGCCTTGTCAAAGAAGGTCTGCGAGAGGTGGGCGCGAAAATCGATGTAGTTAAACGGGCCGATCACCGACGGAATCGCGAAGCCGGGGAAGCTGAACCGGAAGCCCTCCGCGCGCAGGTCGGTGGTCTGGAAGTTTTCATTGATCGTTCCATTGACGTTCGGCAACAGGCTGCTCAGCGCGGCCTTGCTTTGCCCCTGCGCCTGGCGCAGCGCCTGCGTCGCGCCGGTTTCGCCGAGGTTATACGCGAGGCCGCGCTCGATCGCATCGTGCAGGCCCAGCTTTCCGCTGAAGGGCGCCTTGCCCGGGCCCAGCGTACTTCCCGCGTAGTTGCCTTGCACCTGCACGCTGGGATTGAGCGTGTTCACCGTCGCGGTCGTGCTCGGCGCGGGCGCTTCCGACGTCTTCACGCTGCCGCTGGATTGCGCGGAGCGGCCGGAGAGCGGGAGCTGAACGGCTTGCGCGCCCTGCGACGATCCCGCCGGCGGGCCGAACTGCGCGAAAGCCGGCGCGGCGAGCGTTAGTGCCGCGACGGCTACGCACACGCAGATGCCGAATTGCCTGGCGCCGTAATTTGAGAGACGATTCATTTTTGTATCCATAGAATTCCCTTAAGAAATTTGCTTGATCGTTGTTGCCGAGAACTTCAGCGGCTAAAGCCGGTTTGAATCAGTGAGCCAATGTCACGGCTGAAGCCGTGACCCACAAATCGTCAACCCCAGATCTTTCCCTTCTTGAAGATGCGCCTCGCACAAAACGGCGCACAAAATCCCGCCTAGCTCAGTTGTTTCCGGAATCGCCAGATGCTCAGCGCGACGAGCACGACCGTAAACGCGAGAAGCGCGAGAAAATTGGGCCACAGCGTCTCAATGCCGCTCCCCTTCAACATCGCTCCCCGCGAGATTTGTCCGAAGTGCTGGATCGGGTTGAATTGCGCGACCGGCTGCAGCCATTTCGGCATCGCCTCCACCGGCGTGAACGCGCCCGAAAGCGAAGTCAGCGGCGGATTAACGAAAAAGAGCGTGAGCTGCGCCTGCCGAGCCGATCTCGTAAACGTGGCGATGAACGTGCCGATGCTGATTCCGCACAGCAGGCACAGCGCAGCGGCCGCCACGACCAGCATCACGTTTCCGCGAAACGGTATTCCGAATACGACGCGCATGATCACCACCGCCATCGTTCCCATGATGCAGAGCAGGACGAACAGCGGAAAAAGCTTGGCCACGATGATCTGCGTCGTCGAAGCAGGCGACATCAGGAGTTGTTCGAGCGTGCCCGCCTCGCGTTCCTTCACGATGGCCGCCGCCGAAATCAGCGACCCGTTCAAGATGAGCAGCACGCCGAGAATTCCGGTCACGATGAACCAGGAGGGCTCGAGTCCCGGATTGTAAAGATACGCGGGCAGCAGCAGCACCCGGCCGAGCCGGCTCACGTTCGGCGCCGCGATTTGCTGAAACCGCGCGTGAATGCCTTCGCCCGCGAGCGTCTGGTTGTACGACGCGATCACGCCCTGCGCGTAGCCCTGGCCGATCGTCGCGGTATTGGAGTTCATCGCGTTCAGCAGCACCTGCACGGTGGCGGGCTGGCCGCGCTGCAGGTCGCGCGCGTAGTCGTAGGGAATTACAAGCCCGGCGTCCAGATCGCCGTCGGCAATTTTCTTGCTCATCTCGTTCAAGTCAAAATAGGTTCCGCCATATTTGAAGCTTTTGCTCTCCGTCATGACGGCGGCTAGCTCGCGGCTCTCAGGAGTACGGCTGTCATCCACGATCCCGAGCTTCAGATTGGCGACGGTCGCGTTCAGCGCGAACCCGAAGAGCAGCAACTGCAGCGTCGGCGGCAGAATGAGTGAGAACGCCAGGCGCCGGTCACGCAGGATCTGGCGAAACTCTTTGCGGATCAGAGCAAGCATTCGGTAACCGATAAATGATTGAAATTTGTTCATCGCCTAGTCCTTCAACTGCATGCGCCGCATATTGCGCCACGCGATGAAATAGAAAATCGAGCCGATCGCGGCGATCGCCAGCACCTTCAGCCAAACCGACGGCCAGCCGCCGCCCGCGAGCAACGCGTCGCGCACCACTTCGATGTAGTAGCGGCCCCAGACAAAATTCGAGATCCACCGAATGGCGATAGGAATATTCGCGACCGGGAAGAGCAAGCCGGAGAGCATGTACACCAGCAGGAAGCCGGCCAGCGCCACCGCCTGCATCGCGGCCACCTGACTGGGAATCGCCGCGCCGATCATGTTTCCAAACGTCGTCACGGTAAACATGTACAGGACCGTGGCGACGAGGAACGGAGTCGGATCTCCCGCAAAGCGCAGCCCGAAGCCGAAGAACAAGATCATCATCATGACGATCGCTTCCCCGGTCGCCACGATCATGAACGCCGCGATTTTTCCCAGCAGAAACTCGTGCGCGGAAATATTCGACACGTAGACCTGCAGAATCGTTTTCTGCTCGCCTTCCTTGGACATGGCCAGCGTCGCGAGCAGCGGCGGGAAAAGCGACATCGCCATCACGTAGATTCCCGGGCCATAGAATTTCTGCGACGAGCGGCTCGGGTTGTACCACAGCCGGATCGCGGCGTTGACGGGCTGCGGGCGCGTCGCTCCCGCGTTTTCCGAGTTGTAGGCGTTGACGATTTGCGTCGCGTCACCGGCAATGATCTGCGCCGTGTTCTCGTCCGAAGCGTCCACCAGAATTTGCACGTTGGCGTCCTCGCCGCGGGCGATGCGCCGGCCGTAATCCTCCGGAATGATCAGCGCGCCGCGCGCCTTGTTGGACGCGAAAGCGTCCTCCGGCTGGCGATCCGTGGGCCATGAAGCGACGTGGAAACTCAGCGATTGGCGAAAAGCGTCCACCAATTTTTGAGAGGCCTGCGATTGATCGAGATCCTGCACGATGATCGGGAGGTCCTTAACGGTCAGGGAAATGGCGGTCGTCTGCAGCAGGAGCAGTATCACGGGAAGAAGGAGCGCCAGGGCCACGGCCAGGCGGTCGCGCAGCAGCTGCGTCAATTCCTTCCGGGCTTGTGCGATGATTCGCCGCATGATGCCTCCCTCCTAGTCCTCGGAACCGATCTTGCCGAGCTCGCGCGCCTGCTCGACCACGCTGATGAATACGTCCTCGAGCGAGAATCGCCCTTCGCGCGCTTCGAGGACGCGGATTCCGGCCGCTTCGAGCCGCTGTGTGTTCTCGCGAATGCCGGTCTCCACATCGTTGTCCGTGATGATGTGCAGGCGCCGGCCAAAGAGCGCCACGCGCCAGCGCTGCGTCTCGGATTTCAGGAGATCGGCGGCGCGCTGCGGCTGGTCCACGCGGAACTCGAGCAGATGGCCATGCTGCCGCGCCTTGACTTCACTCGGTGTGCCTTCGACCAGAAGTTCGCCCGCTACCATCAGCCCGAGCCGGTTGCACTGTTCCGCCTCTTCGAGGTAGTGCGTGGTGACGAGCACGGCAGTGCCCGCGTCAGCGAGATGATTGATCATCCTCCAGAACGCGCGCCGGGCCAGCGGGTCGACGCCTGAAGTCGGCTCATCCAGAAACACGATCCCCGGCTCGTGCATGATGGCGCTGCCGAACGCCACGCGCTGCTTCCACCCGCCGGGCAGGCTGCCGGTGACCTGCTGCTCCTTGCCCTCGAGGCCTGAAAAATCGAGCACCCACTTTTCTTTTTCCTTCAACTCTTCCGCGGGTACTCCGTAGACGCCGCCGAAAAAGTCCAGGTTCTCCGCGATGGTCAGGTCGTCGTAGAGCGAGAATTTCTGCGACATGTAGCCGATCTGCTGCCGCACTTCGGTCGAGCGGAAGGCGCCGCGCTCGCCCGCCAGTTGCATTTTCCCCGTCGAAGCATCGAGCAGGCCGCACAGCATTTTGATCGTGGTTGTTTTTCCCGCGCCGTTGGCGCCAAGCAGGCCGTAGATTTCGCCGTAGCGGACTTGCAGGCTCACATCATGCACCGCGGTGAAGGAGCCGAATTTCTTCGTGATGTGCTCCGCGCCGATCGCGATCTGCCCGCGCTTGTCCCGGTGGTCGCGGCGCCCGGGAAACGGCGTGTCGCGCATTTCCTGGCTCAGCGAACGAAGCGTCGCAACAAAGGTGTTTTCAAGCGTGGGCTGATCGATCCGCACGCTGTCGATCGTGATTCCCTCGGCGCGCAGAACTTCCTCGACCTTTCGCTCGGCGGCTTCGGGCGAGTGCGAAAGCAAATCCAGGCGGTCGCCGAATCGCTGCGCATCGAAGATATCCGCTTCGCGGCCGACGATTTTTTGAACGGCTTGCAGGCATTTGCGCAGATCGGGTGTGCGCAACTCGATGCGCTTTGCGTTCAGGCTCTCGCGAAATTCATCCGGCGTGCCGATCTGCTGAATCTCGCCTAGGTGAATGAGCGCGATGCGATGGCACCGCTCGGCTTCATCGAGATAGGGCGTCGCGACCAGCACGGTGAGCCCCTGGCCCGCCAGGTGCGCCAGCGTGTCCCAAAATTCACGGCGCGAAACGGGATCGACGCCGGTGGTCGGCTCATCGAGCAGCAAGATGTCCGGCTCGGAAACGAGCGCGCAGGCGAGCGCCAGCTTTTGCTTCATGCCGCCGCTCAGCTGCGCCGCTAGGCGGTTGGAGAAACGGTCCATGTCGAACATCTTGAGATACCGAGTCCCGCGCTCCTCGATTTCTGCCGGCGGCACGTGCCGCAAATCGCCGAGATAGCGGATGTTCTCCCTCACGCTGAGGTCGGGATAGAGACTGAAGGTTTGCGAGAGGTACCCGGTGCGAGCGCGGGCCTCGCGCGCCGCTTTACCGAAGATCATGGCGGAGCCGGCCGTCGCCTCCATCACGCCGGCGAGAATCTGAAAGGTAGTAGTCTTGCCCGCGCCGTCGGCGCCGATCAGCCCGAAAATTTCCCCGCGCTCCACCTCAAATGAAATTCCGCGCACCGCTTCGAGCGCGCCGTAGCGCTTGCGCAGGGCGTGAACTTCGATCGCGGCTCCGGAATTCCCCGCGCCTGTGGCGAGGGCTTCGGGCCGGTCCGTAGCAGTGGCGTTCACTGCGCTGCCCTCCGGTGCGGCGGCCAGGTGCTGCCGCTGGTCAGAATTTCGCCGTCCGCGGGCATGCCCGGCTTGGCGAAGCCGATGCCCTGCGTCAGTTGCACCTTCACGCCGACGACCTGCTTCACGCGGTCATCGCGAAAATAGGTGTTTTCCGGTGTGAACGTCGCCTGCGGATCGATCCGCAGCACGTAGCCGTCGAGCGCCTGATTCGTGCTCGAATCTAGAAACACGTGCGCGGGTTGGTTGATTTTCACCTTGCCGATTTCACCTTCGGGAATGAAGCCGCGCAGGTACACCTTGGAAAGATCGAGCAGCGTGACGATCGCAGTGCCTGCCTGCACGACTTCACCGGGCTCCGCCGCGCGCGTCAGCACGGTGCCGGAGAAGGGCGCGACCACGGTCAGATCGGAGCGGTCGGCTTCCGCCTCCGTGAGTTGCGCCTGTGCCTGGGACGTCTCCGCTTTCGCCGCGGCGATCGTCGATTGCTGCTGCTCAATCTGCGCCTCGGTGCTGGAAATCTGCGCACCGCGAATTTTCGGATTGTCCAGGTTTGCTTGCGCGGTCGTCAGAGCGCCGCGAACCGATTCCACGCGGCGCTGCGCGGCGGCCACCGCGGCAGCTTGCTGATCGGCTTGCACTTCGGCCTGCAGCCCTTGCAGTTGGGAAGCCGCGCCGGTCTTGGCCAGGCGCTGGTATGCATCACGATTGAACTCGGCGAGCCGCAAGGCGGCTTGCTGCTGCGTTAAATCGGCTTCCGCTGCCGTCAGGTCGGCTTGCGCCTGCCGAACGCGGCCATTCGCATCCATGGTCGATTGGCCGGCTTGCAGTTGATTCTGATTCAACTGCTCCTGCAGCACGGCAATTTGGTCGCGCGCGCCCTGCATTTTCGCTTGCGCGTCGGCGAGTGCCGCCTTTGCCTGGTCCTCGCGGGCGCGCACCTGGGCGTCGTCCAGGCGCGCGATCACTTGTCCCGCCGTGACGGTGTCGCCTTCGCGCACGGTGACTTCGAGAATCTTGCCGCTGGTTTTCGGTGCAACTGCCGAATCGTCGCCCTCGATTCGTCCGCTGAGACCGATGATACTGGCCGGCAAGTTGGGCGAGGCAAAAAACACTTTCCAGATCAGGAGAGCGACGAGAATCACTGCCGCGATTGCTAAAATTCTGACCACAACCGAGCGAGGCGCTTTGTTTTCCGCGGGCGGCGCGGCGGATTCTTGTGACGGCGGAGTGCGCTGCTCCGTGCGTGGAGGCCCTTGAGTCAATGCGCTGGTTCTGGTTTCAGACATGGTGGTTGCTTTCCCCTACTTTTTTCAGATATGAGAGAGAAAAATCCGCGATGTGGTCCGCGATGCGGTCGAGCTGTTCCGGCGTCAGCTTGAGTTCCGGCTGCAAATGCGATAGCACCGGCGAGGAGAATGTGTAAAAGAGAATTTGCCCCACGATGCTGTTCACCGACAGGCGAGTCGTTTCGTGGTCCGGCGGCAGGCCGATGACCTCCCCGACCGCCTTCCGCATGCGGTCATAGATCGGCCGCATGCCCTCGTCCACCACGCGCGCCATCGCCGGAGTCGGATGCGAGAATTCGTGCATCACCAGGCGAATGTGCCAGTCGGGCCGCGCTTCCCGGCAGAGGCTCATCAGGCGCGCGCGGATCACGCCGCGAATGGTTTCCTCGGCGGACAGGCTGGTATCGAGGGCGGCGTTCATCACCGCGGTTTTGGCGGCGCGCACCGAATAGCGCAGCACTTCCGTGTAGAGCCCCATTTTGTCGCCGAAGGTGTAGTTCACCGCGGCGACGTTCGCGCCCGCGCGGCGGCAGATTTCGCGGATCGTGGCGTCGTTGTACCCGCGTTCGGCGAAGACGTGCCCGGCCGCCTCGATCAGCTTGTCGCGGGTCAGCTCCGGGGCTTTGCGCTTCGGGCGGGAACGGCCCGAAGACGGAATTGGCTTCGCTATAGCGGCACGTTTCATATCAAACATATGTTTAAAACAAGTGTTTGAATGTGTCAAGGGGAAAAATTGAGAGGTTTCGGCCTACCGCAGAGGGATGCGTTTCCTCGAGGTTTTGATGCAGGCGATTTCAGGCTATTTGAGGGCCGCGCCCTTCCGGGCGAACCATTCGTGGCGCAATTCGCCAACGAGGTACAGCGAACCGGTGATGAAGATCACATCGTCCGTCGAGGCGAGTTCGAGAGCGAGGTCGAGCGCTTTCGCGGGATTGGGGATCGCCTCGGCGCGGCGCGCGTGGTGGCCCGTCATCTCGGCGAGCAGCGGCGCGGAAATGGCGCGGGACTGCGCGGGTGCCGTAAGAATCACCGCGGCGGCGCGCGGAAACAGAAGTCCCGCGATTTCATCGACCGCCTTGTCGCGCATCGCCCCGTAAATCAGATAGATATTTCGGCCCGGCAGGAACTGCTCCCAGAAAACCGCAATTTCACGCGCGCCCGCCGGATTGTGCGTGCCGTCTACGTAAATGTCGGGGCGCTCGCCGATTCGTTCGAGGCGTCCGGGCCAAACCGCAGCGGCAAGGCCGCGCGTGATCGCGGCGTCATCGATGGGCGCGCCGCGCTCGGCCAGCATGCGCGACGCCGCGAGAGCCGTCAGCGCGTTTCGCACCTGAAACCGTCCAGGAAGATGCAGCGCAATCGGTATGCGCGCACCCGAATCGTAGGAAATCGCGGTGAAGGAAAAGCAACCCTGATCCGCGCTCACATCCTCCAGGTAGTAAGCGTCCTCAATCTCAATGAGAAACGCGGACTGCTCGGCGCACCGCCGCCGGATCACCACTCGCGCAATCAGATGCTCGGCGGCGCTGACCACGCGCGCGCCCGGCTTGATGATCCCCGCCTTCTCGCCGGCAATCTCCTCGATCGAGTGGCCGAGATAGTTCTCATGGTCGAAATCAACCTGCGTGATCACCGCGACTTCCGGCAACAAGATGTTCGTCGCATCGAGACGTCCGCCCATTCCCGTTTCGCACACGGCAAACTCCACGCCCGCGGCCGCGAAATGCACGAAGGCAATCGCCGTTACGCACTCGAAAAACGTGGGATGCGCGGCGAGGCCGCCCGAGGCGAGCAGCTCCTCGATGGCTTTTTGAACGCGCCCGAACGCGGCCGCGAAATCCTCATCGGAAATTTCCCTGCCGCCCACTCGAATGCGCTCGTTGATGCGCTCAAGGTGAGGCGAAGTGTACAGGCCGGTGCGCGCGCCCGCCGCCCGCAAAATCGAATCGAGCATCGCCGACGTCGAGCCTTTGCCGTTCGTGCCCGCGACGTGCACCGATTGAAACTCGCGCTGCGGCTGGCCCAGGTGCTCGCAGACTGCGGTGATATTTTTCAGATCGAATTTTGCGGTACTCGCCTGCCGCGGCGACGCAAGTTCCCGCCCCAGGCTGAAGAGGTATTGAACCGATTCTTCGTAGGTCATGAACTCAAGCCATGAAAAAATCGAGGGCGGAGGAAATGTAAGCCTTCAGGTCCTTGCGGTGCACGACGGCGTCGAGAAATCCGTGATCGAGCAGGAACTCCGAAGTCTGGAATCCCTTGGGAAGTTTCTGGCGGATGGTTTGCTCGATCACGCGCGGCCCGGCAAAGCCGATCAGCGCGCCGGGCTCGGCAATGTTCAGGTCACCGAGCATGGCGTAACTCGCGGTTACGCCGCCGGTCGTGGGATCGGTCAAGATGGAAATGAACGGCAAGCGCGCTTCGTCCAGGCGAGCGAGGGCGGCGGAGACTTTCGCCAGCTGCATCAGGCTAATGGTGCCCTCCATCATGCGCGCGCCGCCCGAACTCGAAACGATCACCAGCGGGAGCTTTTTGGCGATGCACATCTCCACCGCGCGAGTCACTTTTTCGCCGACCACCGCGCCCATCGACCCGCCAATAAACGCAAACTCCATCGAGCAGCAAATCACGGGGCGGCCGGCGAGCAGTCCCTCCGCCGTGATGATCGCATCGGCCTTGCCCAGCTTGCGCCGCGCCTCCTTCAGGCGCGCTGCGTAGGGCCTCGTGTCCGTGAAGTGAAGCGGATCGCTCGAGGCAAGCGCGGCGTCATACTCCACCCAGCGCGCATCGAGCAAGAGCTCCAGCCGCTGCGTCGCGGTGAGCCGGAAATGATGCTGGCACTTGGGGCAGATCCGCCAGTTGGCGTCCAGATCCTTCTTCCAGACAATCGCCCGGCAGTTTTCGCACTTCGTCCACAGCCCCTCGGTTTTTACGCGACGTTCGTCGGGCGGCGTGGGCTGTTCGATCCGTTTTTTTTCTCGCTTGAACCAGGCCATGTGGATTCAGTCTTACGAGTTGCACCCTGAGTGCTGCTACGTGCCGCGTGTTTGCCGCTGGTCTTCCGTCTCAACGAACCCCGCCTCTAAAGAAGCGGGCTACAAATGCTGTAGCCTGGGTCTTTAGACCCGGGGCTGCATTCCGCAGTGCTCGCGGAGCGTGTCGGGCAAATCGTCTTCAAAAATTGCGCAATCCGGCAATTATTTTACTTCAGCGGGTGTGGCGGTTGCGGGTCCTTCCCCTACGATTTCCAGCACCGTATCCTCATCCTTCGCGCCGTCATAGTGAATCTGCTTGCCGTAGTGCGTGACAGCGCTCCCGGGCGGCAGAGGCTTGGTGCTGTCCGGATCGAACTTCGGCCCGGTTCCAACCCACCACGTCCCCGAGATCACGGTGATGAACCGGTCGTTCGGATGAAAATGTGGATGGCTCATGTGGTGCGCATGCCACTTCACCAGCTCAACGTAGAGACCCGGCTTTTCCGGATCGCCCGCAAGGATCGCCGTGCTTTCGCCCCGGGCCATGTTGTCGTCCCATTTGATTTGGTCCGGAAGCTGAATCTTGATCGCCGCAGGATTGAGATCGGTCGCCTTCGCCGACGCAAGTGCCAGCAGCACCAACGCGGCGAATCCCACCGCCGCAAATAGATACCCGCGCACTTTTACAAAGGTGGACATCCGTCACCTCGCGAATTCAGAATTTCGGCTCGGATTCCAAGAGAACATGCGCCATCTTCGAGCGCGCCACACCCGGTTCGGTCCAAGCCTGACGCCAGTACTCTACGCCGAGGGGCAAACACATGCAAACGGGAACGCTCCTGGGAGCGCGGTTCGATCCGCGCAGGCTAGTTTAGGTTATCCGGGTAACGCCGGGAAAGCGGTCGAAACCGGAATCGAAACTTAAGATTCGCTCGATTCCGTGGATTTCCATGATGGCCAGATGGAGTGCGTCGCGCGCGGTTAAGTCGGACGTGCCCAGGATAATTTCCTTCGCCCGATTTGCCGCTCGACCATCCACGGGCAAGATCAGATCGACGATCCTCAAGAGGGCGTCGAATGCGGGCTGGATGGCGTCCCGGCGATTGATGGAAGCATAGCGATGCAGAATTTCCTGCAGCACTTCCGCATCCGAAACGAGCCGTTCGCGATCGCTGATCAGCCTCTCGACCAATCTCTGGGCATCGGTCTTATGCGGATGATCTACCCCAACGAGATACATCGGGATGTTCGAGTCGACCAGAATCAAGATGTTGTTCCGCTTCCGTACCCGGCTTCAATCTCGGCCAGCATCGTTTCGATGTCACCTGAAGGAAATTGATGTCGAGCCGCCGCGCGCACTGCCGCGAGCTTCTTGGCTACGCTGCCGGAGGGTTCATGGCGCCGCGCAACGTCCAGTGCTTGGCGCACCCACTCGGCGGTGGACATGTGGCGAGAACGAGCGATGCGTTGAATTTCGCGATAGTCGGAGTCGCGAAGAATGACTTGCAGCCGCTTAGCCATGGAAATAGTATAAATGACTCATACCTATGAGTCAATCTGACTCATCTCCGTGCCAACGTGACGGGCGCTTCGACAATCGTTGGCGCTGCGTTCTTGCGGGTCAAATTGCCTACTTTTCAGAGAGAATCCGGGTCCTCGTCTCGTCTTCAGGCGGTCGCGTGGCGCGGCTATGGAGGCTGGGAAGCTCAGGCGGAGTGAGCGGCAAGCTTGATCCGCATTACCACTCTAACCAATTTTGCCGGTCTCTGGGGGTCGTCAGACCGTCGGCGACACGGTTGTGGTCTGCGGATTTAGCGCCTTCTTTGCATCGGCAATGCCCTTTTCGATCGTCGGCTGCCAGTCTCCGTGAGGGACCGAAGAGGCAGCGGCAGCTTCGTACAGCTGCAGCGCATCCGACGGACGGCTCAGGCGCTTCAAGTAGAGGCGCCCGGCGGCCATCTGCGCGAGCAGGCCTTGTCGATCGGCGGGATACGATTTCGCCAGCTCCAGGTATTCGTCGGCGGCGTGCGAAACGTCCGGCTGGTTTTCGAGCTGGCGGCAGAACTCCAGCCACAGCGGCGCCGGCAGCTTTTCTCCGCCCGCGTTCCGGAAATCCTGGCAAGTCTGCGCCGCGCCTTCGAGATCGTTGGCTTTGATTTCAAGCGCCAGCAGCTTCGTCAGTGTCTCGCGATGCGCGGGGAGATCGTTCTTCTGCCAGTAGATGTTTTGGAGCATGCGAAGGGCTTCCACCGAATCCGGCTTTTCGGCCAGGACTTTCTTCAGTGACGCCGTCGCCTCATCCAGCTTGCCCTGCTCCATCTGCTCGCCTGCCGTAACCAGCAGCGGATGACTGACCCAGGAAATCTTTCCCTGGATGCCCTGCTCCGCCATCTGCTCGAGGCCGGATTTCTGGACGCCAATCGCAATGAGCGCTCCGAAAACAAACCCGCCGACGTGCGCCCAATGCGCCACGCCGCTCATCGCGCCGAACACCGAGCCATAGAAGATCTCGAGCACGAGCCACAGCGGCAGCAGCCAGTACGCCTGCATCTTGAATCGGTAAATGCGATAGAAAAACAGCCAGCCCATCTCGATTTTCGTCGTGGGGAAACGCACCAGAAAGGCGCCCATGAGGCCCGCGATGGCGCCCGAAGCTCCGATCGTCGGCGTAAGGCTTCCGGCGTTCACCATTCCATGCACCTGCAACGCGAGCACGCCGGCGATCATGTAGAACACCGGATAGATGATCCGGCCCCAGGTATCCTCCAGCACAGCACCCGCAAGCCACAGGAACCACATGTTGCCAATCAGGTGCAGCCAGCCGCCATGCAGAAAATTCGCGGTCAGCAGACCGAGAGCCGTAGGATGCGCGGGTATGTACGCATACTTGTTCAGGATGGAGACGGGCTCCATTTCATCGTATTGCTTCGAGAGATCGTCCATTTGATCCTGAATGATCTCGGGATGCTCGTCCGCCATCATGCGCATCTTGGCGTCCCAGGCATCGTGGATGTCCCGGTTCTGGTCTCCCGCTTCCTTCCACAGCTTGGGGTTCTTGGCTTGGACCTCGGCGATAAATTGCTGCGCCTTGCCTGTCACCTGGGCTTCCGGGTGCGTGGCTGCAAGGATCAGCAGATGGACCTTAACCTCGCCGAATTCCGCGCTTTGCCGATCCATCGTCCAGTGGGTCCCCAGAAACACGATGACGTTCAGCGCGATGATCCCGAACGTGATGAGGGGCAATCTGCGCCCTTGCATGTTTTCGTGGCGAAGCGGTATCAGCATTTCAAGGACTCCATCCGGGAAGCGTGCAGGCCACTCTCCGACCGATCTTCTTGTCCCAGTTTAAATGGGCCTGGCCGGCAAGATTGGAGGGTATTTCGAGGCGGTTTGGGAATCAGTTACAGCTTATGATTTGGACAACGCGGGCAAGAATCGAGAAGGCGGGGCGGCAGTTTGGCATCTATCTAACTATTTGAAAACGCGACGGTTAATTTGAGCTAGCCTTCTCTGCGGTCCTCTGTGCCCCTCTGTGTTAAAAGCCTCCAAAGCGTTCAAAAGGCATTCGCCACAGAGGGCGCAGAGGGGCACAGAGAAGCCCAACGGAAGCCTACCGGGCGGCGAGCTGTTTCCCGGCAGCGGGAGGGGGCGTGATCACGGTCGCCAGGATTCGGATCATGCCGTCGGATTTGCTGAGCACATAAATTTCGCCGTCGCCGCCCATCGAGAGCCGCACGTCCGCGCGGCCTCCCCCGTAAGGAACGTAGTAGGGGTCGGCCTTCGGGGTTACGAAACTCTTGCCGCGCCAGCCGCCCGTCGTGTTGGCCGCACCGGGAAGCACACCCAGATGAGAATCCGGATCGATGATGCCGTCTTTGTGCGCGAAAGTCTCCGCGACGATGTCGTACATGCGCCGCTTGACCGGTTCCTTCTGTGAGGAGTCATACGGGCTCTTGTACATGACTTGAATTTCATGAATCGGCGCCTGCTTGCCACGCCCGCCGCCCGCCGCGATCATTTCCGCGAGATCGCTGTAGAACAGGCGGCCCGTCGTGAGATCCGTGAAGATATATTTGCCGGTCATCTGCGGCATCCGCTTGCCGCGATACACGAAGCCGCTTCCAATAGCATCGCCTTCCTCGTGGCTGTAAACGGCGACCGGGTAGATCGGCGCGACCGGCTTCTCCAAGCCCTCGACGGTGAGCAGGTCTGTCTCCGGAAACGCCACCGCCGGGCTCAATTGCGTGCCCGTGTTGCCTCCTCCGGGGACGACCAAAATTTCGTTGCCCTCACGCTGCGAATAGCCGTAGTTGCCGCCCTTGGTGACGATGTCCACCTCTTCCCAGGAATGCAAGCCGATGTCATTCACGAGAAGCGTGTTGGTAGGAATATCCCAAAACATCCGGTGCGGATTGCGCAAACCGTAAGCGAAAATTTCCGGCCGCGCTCCCGCGATATTGACGAAGGGGTTCGGGTCGGTGCCGGTGCTGGGAATGCGATAGCGCCCGTTCTCGCTGAGCTTGTCCTGTGGCCGCAGCGCAAGGTCCGGCGTGATCCTCAGAATTTTCCCTTGCAGCGCGTTCAGCAATTGCGGAATCACCTGAATGGCCCCGGGCGTCTCTCCCGATCCACCATCGCCCATCGACACGTACAGGTTGCCGTAATTCGCGCTGCCCGGCTTGGCCAGCGGATCGAACACGATATCGTCCATCGGGTGGATGACGGTGTTGAAACCCACGCGCAGGATTTCCCGCGCCGTCCCCTCAAACGTGGAATTTTTGATGTTCGTGTCGGTCCATTCGATCAGGACGGACTCGTTTTGAACGTCGCCCACCGGAGGCTTCACGACCGGCGTTGCCGTGTACCCACCGAGGTTCAGGCTGGGCATCTGGGCGTTTGTCGGCTGGACGGCTCCCTGCTTGGCCGGATCTTCCGTATGAACGGTATAGAACCTTCCGTTTTTCGCATAATTGGGATCGAACGTGATCGCCGCCACACCGGTCGTCAGCCGGTCGGTGCTGTACCTCGGAAAAACTTCGGCGAAATTGAGGTACGGAGTAAATTTCCGCGTCGCCTTTTCCAGGATATAGAGATTGCCGTTCATATCGCACACGAAGAGCCGCCCGGAGGAGAGCGGGGCATTCGCCGGCTCCGAACGCAGCGAGACAACGCGGCCGAGTTGTCCGTGATAGTCGATTGGCGGCGGGTAAGGATGATCGTTCAACTGGCTCGACAGCGGCACGTTCGCGTAATCCTCGATCAAAATGGCGGTGCCGTCCTTGAATACCTGCGGGGCCGAGGGATACTGGAGAGGGTATTGCGCCCAAACGACGGGCAATATCAGCAGCACTCCAATACAGACCGCGACCCGCACAAACGGCTGCGCCGTCCGACACTGAGTTCTATCTGGATTTATCATGGCGACTCCTCTTCCTTGTCCCATAACAATCTCCATCTGCAAAATATGCCGATATGCTCGTACATGCAGTAGGGGAATGCAAGTGCCGACGTCACCCCTTGGCGCGCCTGGTTGTTGGAAGTGCCGTGCTTTGCTCTGCCGGCAGACTCTGGTAAAATACCTTCAAGCAATGGGCTGTATCCCGACGTCAGGGAGCGGCACCGGAGGCGGTCATGAGTGTTGTGCCTTCTGCGGGCAACGGTAAGATTACCGTGCCGAGCATCCTCGAACGTAAGTCTGCACCGCAATCACAAAATTCGCGGGCGAAAATTACCTGCCTGACGGCGTACGACTATCCGACTGCGCGGCTTCTGGATGAAGCGGGCGTTGACGTGATCCTCGTGGGCGATTCGCTGGGCATGGTCATGCTGGGATACGAGAGCACGCTGCCCGTCACGATCGACGAGATGCTGCACCACACGCGAGCCGTGCGGCGAGGCACCCACCGCGCCTTGCTCGTTTCGGACATGCCCTATGGCAGCTATCACGCCGATGCCGCGGAGGCTGTTCGCAACGCCATGCGCTTCGTGAAGGAAGCAGGCGCGGAAGCCGTGAAGGTCGAGGGCGGTGAGCGGCGCATGGAAATGATTTCGCGCCTGGTGGACGCTGAAATTCCGGTCATGGGGCATATCGGCCTGACACCGCAATCGGTGAACGCCTTTGGCGGATTCCGCGTGCAGGGGAAAACCGCGGAAGCGGGCGAGCAGCTTCTCCGCGACGCGCGCGCCGTGGAAGCGGCCGGCGCATTCTCGATCGTTCTCGAATCGATTCCTCGCGAACTGGCCGCGCGCATCACGGCTGAACTGCGCATCCCGACCATCGGCATCGGCGCGGGGCCTGACTGCGACGGCCAGGTTCTCGTGATCCACGATCTTGTGGGCCTCGCGTTCGGCCACCAGCCGAAATTCGCGCGGCGCTACGCCGATGTGGGCGCCATGATCTCCCGCGCCGCCGCGGAGTATTGCCGCGATGTGCGCGAGGGAACTTTCCCGTCCGATGAAGAGTCCTATCACGCGCGCCCGGCGCAGACCGGTGCGCTCGTCACCCAACAAAAATAGACTGCCTTGCAAAACCATGAACTAGAATCCGCACGGGAGGAAATCGATGGTCACGCCAGAACTGTTATGCTTTCTGTTCCAGTACAACGCCTGGGCCGATCGGCGCCTGCTCGACGTCTGCGGCCAGCTCACGAACGAACAATTCACGCGCAGCCTCGGCTCGAGCTTCAGTTCCGTGCGCGACACGGTCGTGCACCTTTATGGCGCCGAGTGGGCGTGGAACGAGCGCTTCCACGGCAATTCTCCGAGTGCCCTACTCAGCGGCGCGGGGTTTCCCGATCTCGCCTCGATTCGCGTGAAGCTCGAGGAGATGGACCAGTACTTCATCGACTACGTCTCGAAAATGACGCAGCAGGATCTGGATCGCATGATCGTCTACAAGACATTCACGGGCCAGGAATTCTCGAACCCGCTCTGGCAGAGCCTGCATCAGCTCACAAACCACGCCAGCTATCACCGCGGGCAGATCGTGACGATGGTGCGGCAGCTCGGCGCCAAGCCGATCTCCACGGATTTGATCGGCTACTATCGCGAGCAGGTCGGCGCCGCGCGGGCGTAGCCGGCGCCGCGCATCCCGTTTGGAAACCATCCGCACAATCGAATGGATGAAGCAGGTCGCGCGCCAGGCGCGCGCCGAAGGCCGCTCCACCGGCTTTGTCCCCACAATGGGCGCCCTGCATGAGGGACACCTTTCCCTCGTCCGCGCGGCGCTCGCCGAAACCCAGCCGGTCATCGCTTCGATCTTTGTGAATCCCACGCAATTCGGCCCGAATGAGGATTTTCAGAAGTATCCGCGCGCGTTTGATTCCGACTGCGAAAAGCTGGAGCGCGCCGGTGTCGATTATCTGTTCGCTCCGGACGCCGCGGAGATTTACCCGCCGGGATTTCGCACCTGGGTCAATGTCGAGGGGTTGTCGGACCGCCTGGAAGGGCGCTCGAGACCGGGCCATTTTCGCGGCGTCGCCACCGTTGTTCTGAAGCTGCTCGAAATCGTTCAGCCGCAAAAAGCGTATTTCGGAAGGAAGGACGCGCAGCAGGCGCGCGTCCTGCGCCAGATGGCGCGCGATCTGCGCCTCGATTCGGAGATCATCACGTGCCCGATCGTGCGTGAGGCGGACGGGCTCGCGATGTCTTCGCGCAACGCGTATTTATCTCCCGCCGAGCGCCGCGCGGCGACAATTCTTTTTCGGACTCTCGACGACGCGCGTGCGTCCATTGCGCGCGGCGAGCGCGACGCGCTGCGCCTCACGGCCGCGATGCGCGAAACGCTGAGGACCGAGCCGCTGGCCGCCCCGGACTACGTCGAGCTTGTCGACGCCGAGACGCTTGAGCCGGTAACAAGGCTGCGCGGCGCGTGTCTCGCGCTCCTTGCGGTGAAAGTCGGCGCCGTGCGCCTGATCGACAACATGCTGATCGAAGAGAACGACAGCGCAGTTCTGACCACGTTGTGATTTCGGTTTTAGTGGCGCAGGCTTCCAGCCTCTGGGGTTTAGTTATAGCGTGATCGATCAAGCCCCAACGAACCCCCACAGGCTGGAAGCCTGCGCCACTCTTATTGCAGCGACTTCAGCGCGTCCACAACCTCAGCGGCATGGCCTTTGGATTTCGCCGTGGACCAAATTTTTTCCACCTTGCCGTCGGGGCCGATCAGCACGGTGCTACGCACGATTCCCAGATACGATTTCCCGAGAAAACTTTTCATGCGGCGCGCGTCGTAGGCCTCGATCACGTTGAACTCCGGATCGCTCAGCAGCGGAAAGTTGAGTTTTTGCTTGGCCTTGAATTTCGCCTGCGACTCGACCGTATCCGCGCTGCAGCCGAGCACGATGGCGTTCAATTTATCGAAATCCCTTTTCAGCTCGCGGAATTCAATCGCTTCCGTGGTGCAGCCGGGCGTGCTGGCCTTGGGATAAAAATACAGCGCGACGTGCTTGCCGCGCAGATCGTTCAGCGCGATTTCGCGGCCGTCATCGGCCCGCAACTGGAACGCCGGCGCGGGATCGCCTTCCTTCAACATGTGCTTACTCCTTTTGCGTGACGGACTGGTTTTGGAACGAGATGATTTGGGGGCCATACCGGTTCACTTTGCCCAAAAGAAGCACGAACGCAAGAGCCATTTTGTCGTCAGGCCAGCAGTCGCTTCAGCGTATCGTTCACAGTCTGAGGATTGGCCTGGCCACGCGAGGCGCGCATCACCTGGCCCACGAAGAACTTGAACACGCCTTCGTTGCCCGCGCGATACTTCGCCAGGTTCTCGGGGTTTTTCTCAATCACTTCGCGGCACCAGCGCTCGATTTCTCCCGTGTCGCTGACCTGCGCGAACCCCTCCGCCGCGATGATTTCCGCCGCGGGCTTTCCCGTCTCAAACATCCGCGTGAACACCTTCTTGCCCGAGGCTGCGTTGATTTCGCCGCTTTCCACCTTGGCGATCAGCGCGGCGAACTCCGCGGGCGGAACGGGGCTGTCCGTGATTTCCTTCCCCGCGTCTTTCAAGAGGCGCAGCAGCTCGACTTGAATCCAATTGGCCGCCGACTTGCCGGCCGCGCCCGCGCGAACCACGCTTTCAAAATAGTCCGCCAACTCGCGCGTCGACGCCAGCACGCCCGCGTCATACGGAGTGATGCCGTGCTCGCGCACAAACCGCTTGCGTTTCGCGTCGGGCAGCTCTGGCATCGAGCGCGCGATTTCCTCGCGCCACGCCGCGCTGACGCGCACCGGCAGCAAATCAGGCTCGGGGAAATAGCGATAGTCGTGCGCGAACTCTTTCGACCGCATCGGCTCGGTTCGCCCCGCAGCCACGTTCCACAGCCGTGTCTCCTGCATCACCCGGCCGCCCGATTCCAGCACGCCAATTTGCCGCTCGATTTCGTATTCGAGCGCACGCTGCAAAAACCGGAACGAATTGAGGTTCTTCACTTCGGCCTTGGTGCCGAATTTTCCCGCGCCGCGCCGCCGCACGCTGACGTTGGCATCGCACCGCAGCGAACCTTCCTCCATGTTGCAGTCGCTCACTTCCGTATACAGCATCACTTCCTTGAGCGCGGTCAGGTACGCGTGCGCCTCGACTGGCGAGCGCAGGTCAGGCTCGGAGACGATTTCCGCAAGCGGCGTGCCGCCGCGGTTGTAATCGACGTAGCTTTTTTCCGTCGAATCGGGGAATCCTTCGTGGAGATTCTTCGCGGCGTCGTCCTCGAGATGCAGGCGCGTGATGCCGATGCGCTTCGTCTGGCCGTCGTGCTCGATCTCGAGGTAGCCCTCCGTGGCCAACGGCAATTCGTACATCGAAATTTGGTAGCCCTTGGGCAGGTCGGGATAGAAATAATTTTTGCGCGCGAAGCGCGAAAATTCCTGCACCTTCAGGTGCAGCGCGAGCGCCGCGCGAATCCCCAGCTCGACGGCCTTCTTGTTCAGCACGGGCAATGCGCCCGGCAGCCCCAGGCAAACGGGGCAGGTGTTCGAATTCGGCGTGTCGCCGAATCGCGCCGAGCACGAGCAGAACGCCTTCGTCAGCGTCTTGAGCTGCACGTGCACCTCAAGCCCGATGACCGGCTCATAGCCCGCCATCACATCCGGCGAAATTCCCGCGCCCTCCTGTGCCATCTTCGCCATAAGAGTTCGCTAGTATATCATTCGACCTGACCTTCCGGTCCATTGCCCCTCACGGCACCTCGCAAGCGCGCTTGAGAGACATTTTCCCGCCACCCGTGTTGAACTAAGAGGAGAACGCCCGGCTTAGGTTCCAGGCAGCGGCATGGGGCAATTGGGGCTGCTCACAAAGGCTACGGGTTCCACAGCGTGACCCGCTAAGGCCTTCATTTCGGGACGTTTCATGGATTGGGGAAGCCCCGTGGAGGGGCTCTTTATGCGAAAGGCTTTGTTGCCAGCGATTTTCGCGGTCTTGATTGCGTTGTTCCTGCTGCCCGCGCCGTCATCGGCGCAGGTCGCGGTCGGTATTTCGGTGCACATCGGGCCGCCGGTTCTGCCCGTTTATGCGCAGCCGCCTTGCCCGACGGAAGGCTACATTTGGACGCCGGGTTACTGGGCCTGGGGACCGGACGGATATTACTGGGTTCCCGGTGTTTGGGTCGCTCCGCCGCGCGTCGGCCTGCTCTGGACCCCCGGCTACTGGGGATTCGTGGGAGGCGCGTACGGCTGGCACGCCGGCTACTGGGGACCGCATGTCGGCTTCTACGGCGGGATTAATTATGGATTCGGCTACGGCGGCGTAGGTTTCGTCGGCGGGCGCTGGGGCGGCGGCCACTTCGTCTACAACACGGCTGTGGTGAACGTGAACACGACCGTCGTCCACAACATTTACGTCGACAAGACCGTCATCAACAATACGACCGTGGTCAACAACCACTACGCGTTCAACGGTGAAGGCGGCGTTGCGGCGCGTCCCACCTCGACAGAAATGTCCTACGAGCACGAGCAGCACGTCCAGCCGACCGGCAACCAGCTTTCGCACGAACAGACGGCTCGCGCGGACCACAACCAGCTGGCCTCCGTCAATCACGGCCGGCCGGCGACCGCGTCAATGGATAAGGTCGATGGGCGCCGCTTTAACCAGCAGGCCCGGATCGGCCAGGGCGTTCACAGCGGACAATTGACGCCCGGCGAGACAGCTCACCTCGAACACCAGCAGCAGAACATCAATCAGCAAGTGAAGACCGACCGCCAGGCGAACGGCGGCAAGCTGACCAACACGGAAAAGAAGCAAGTCAACCACGAACAAAACAACGCCAGCCGGCAAATCTACAAAGACAAGCACAACGACAAGACAGCCCCGAAGTAAGGCCGGCAACACGTTTCCGGGCCTCGAAAAAAGCGCGGCGGTTCATCAATCGATGAACCGCCGCTTTTTGTAGGACGGGCTTTTTTACCCTGAACCAGTGAAGGGCAGCCTGTCGGGTTTAATCCTTACGAGATTCCACAAAAAGCGCATACGCATCCTTGAAGATGGGTGTGCGCAGAAAAACTTTCGGATGTGGAGATCAGCCCTTGCTGAATCCAGGCGCGGGCCGCAACTCGGGACGCGGCGCGGGCTTCGGTTCCGCCCCGGGCAGAGGTTGCGGCGGAGACGGCGGCGCAGGGCGCACCTTCTCGGGCAGCGGCTTGTTTTCCATCAGCAGACGAAGCTCGGTCGCGTCGAGAACTTCGCGATCGAGCAGCGCGAGAGCGATGCGCTCGAGCGTGTCGCGGTTGTTCTCGAGGACACCGCGCGCGTTGTTATAGGCAGTTGTGATGATGCCATGCACTTCCTGGTCGATGCGGATCGCGGTGTCTTCCGAATAGTCACGATGCTGCGCGATCTCGCGGCCAAGAAAGATCGCCTCTTCCTTCTTGCCGTAGGCCAGGGGCCCGAGCGAGCTCATACCCCAGTCGCAAACCATCTTGCGAGCGATGTCCGTGGCGCGCTCGATGTCATTGCCGGCGCCTGTGGTGATGTGGCCCAGGAAAATTTCCTCGGCCGAGCGCCCGCCCATGAGCACGGTGAGCGTGCCCTCGAGATACGTCTTCGTGTAGGTGTGCTTGTCGTCGATGGGCAGCTGCATGGTCAAGCCCAGCGCCATGCCACGCGGAATAATCGTGACCTTGTGCAGCGGATCGGTGCCCGGAGTAATCGCTGCCACAAGCGCGTGCCCCGCTTCGTGATACGCCGTGTTGCGCTTTTCTTCCTCGGACAAAATCATGGACTTGCGCTCGACGCCCATCAGGACTTTGTCCTTGGACATCTCGAAATCGGCCATCATCACGAGCTTGCGCCCCTGGCGCGCCGCCCACAGCGCGGCCTCGTTCACCAGGTTGGCGAGATCGGCGCCGGAGAAGCCGGGCGTTCCGCGGGCGATCACCGAGAGCTCGACGTCATCGCTCAGCGGAACCTTGCGCGTGTGCACGCGGAGAATTTCCTCGCGGCCCTTGACGTCCGGCCGCGCCACCACCACGCGCCGGTCAAAGCGGCCCGGACGCAGCAGCGCGGGATCGAGCACGTCGGGCCGGTTGGTCGCGGCGATCAGGATCACGCCTTCGTTCGATTCAAAGCCGTCCATTTCGACGAGCAGCGCGTTCAGCGTCTGCTCGCGCTCATCATGCCCGCCGCCAAGCCCGGCGCCGCGATGCCGCCCCACGGCGTCAATTTCATCGATGAAAATGATGCAGGGCGCGTTCTTCTTGCCCTGTTCGAAAAGATCGCGCACGCGGCTCGCGCCGACGCCCACGAACATTTCCACGAAATCGGAGCCGGAGATCGAAAAGAACGGAACGTTCGCCTCGCCGGCAATTGCGCGCGCGAGCAGGGTTTTGCCCGTGCCCGGAGGGCCGACGAGCAGAACGCCCTTCGGAATGCGTCCGCCGAGCTTCTGAAATTTTTGCGGGTCCTTCAAAAACTCAATAATTTCCTGTAGCTCTTCCTTGGCTTCATCCGTGCCCGCGACATCCTTGAATGTGGCCTTCTTTTGCTGCGCGGTTAACAAACGCGCGCGCGATTTGCCGAAGCTCAGCGCCTTGTTGCCGCCGGCCTGCATCTGCCGCATCATGAAGATCCAGAACGCCACCAGCAAAAACAGCGGCGCCGCATTCAGCAGGAACGTCACCCAGTCCGCGCGGTTCACTTCCTTGACGTTGATCAGGACATTCTTGTCTCGCAGCGTTTTCGTCAGGTCCGGCGCCGATTCCTTGAAGATCGTGGTGCGGAATTTCTTGGAGGGCTCGCGCCATTCGCCTTCGATTTCATAGCTGGTGGGCGAAAGATACAGCGTGACTTCCTTCACGTTGCCGCGGTCCAGCTGCGCCATGAATTCGCTGTAGTTGGGTTCCTCCTCACGGGCCGATTGGCCGCTCTTCGAGACGAGCGTCCACAGCAGCACAACCAGCATGATAATGAACAGCCAGAACATCACGGTTTTTAGCGTCGAACTCGGGTTCACGTCTTTACCTCACCTGCCGGATTTTCCAGCCGGGGGCTTTCTTCCCAACTGCCCTACCTACTTAGATGCATGCCGTGTGCCAAAGTAATCGAAGTATATTGCTTCCGGGACTGCCATCAGCGCCGCTCCGGCCGCCGCTCTGAACGCCCGGACTTGCCTCAAAGTTCTTCCTCGCCAATCATTAAGCCGATTTGCGTTCCCCGGCTCGCGGCAACCTCTTCCGCGGCCGGATATCCCAATGCCCAAATCACGCGCCCCTCGCTGGCTAGAACGGGCCAGCCTGCCCGGGCGTTGCGGGGCACTCGCGATTCCAGAAGCAAGCGTTTGAGTTTTCGAACGCGCCGGCTCCCATGTGGGCGATAGGAGTCGCCTGGTCGCCAGTTGCGCAAGACCAGAGGCCATTGGACACGGTCGAAATCGAGGGCACCCCCACCAAGTACAGTGTCGCTCTCGACCGGAGGCCAGTCAACCGTTTTCAAGGTAAAGCGGCGTTGGATTTCCGTAACCACAATGGAAACGCCGCCCCCTCCACTTGGTTGCGAAACGGTGTAGGTGAACTCGCCGATTGCGCCGCGCTTTTCGGACTCGCGCGCGGCTCGCGTGGCGGCGAAAGAATTTCTGAAAACCATCCGATCGAAAATTCTTTCGACCTTGATCCCGGGAAGGTCGACGCTCGCTCCGCTTTGAGATTTGGCGGCCAGATCGATCACGGAATCCACGTGCCGCGAGGTCAATTGTTCGCGGCTGCCTTTCAACTCCGCATAGATTCGGCGCACCAGGCGGCGAGTGAGCGCCATCGTTGGCTCGAACGTGACTGCGGGCGCGGAATTCGCTTCGTCCGAAACAAGAATTCGGAGGGGCGCCAGAAGGTCTTCGACGCTCAACGAAACTGCGTCCGAGGATTCCCGTGTGGCGAGCGCACGAAGGCGCTCATCTTCGAGGGCGCGCCAGAACTCCTCCTCCTCGCGCGCGTGCGTCGCCAGACGCGCCAGACGCGTGACCGTCGCGCGATCGAAATCCCTCTTCAGCAGCGGGATCAGCTCGTGGCGAATTCGAGCGCGCGTTCTCGATGTGTCTTGATTGCTCGCGTCTTCCCGCCACGATTGCCCCAGCTCGGAAAGGTATTCGCGCACTTCCTCGCGCCCGAGTTCCAGCAGCGGACGGATGATCAAACCGGCCGCCGGGTAGATTCCGGCGAGGCCCGCAAGACCGGTCCCGCGCAACAAATGGGACAGCACCGTTTCGGCCTGATCGTTCGCAGTATGAGCCACCGCGACGCGGTCCAGGCCGCGCCCCGCCGCGACCGTTGAAAAAAATTGATGGCGCAAGCGCCGCGCGGCATCTTCGAGGTTCCAGCCGTTGCGCTTCGCTTCCGCGGCGACGTCGGCGCGGCCACCTTCAAATTCGAGACGGAATTCCGCGGCGAGCGCTTTCACGAATCGCTCGTCTTCGTCGGCCTCCGCGCCCCGCAATTGATGATGAAAGTGCAAGACGAAGATCGTGATCCCGAGCCGCGCTCGCAGCTCCGCGAAAATCCGCAACAGCGCCACGGAATCCGCGCCGCCCGAGACGCCAAGGCCCACGCGGCTGCCGGGACCAATCATGCCGTGGCGTGCGATGGTTTCGAGGACTCGTTTCTGCAAATCGTTCGGCATTGGAAGATGAAAGCTCGGAAAATTCTTCCAGCGGGGCGCGGGGCCGGACCGCCCTCCGAGAGCTAAAGATGGTAGCAGCGCATGCCGCCTTCTCACAATCGGCGGCGTTCCAAGAAGGCTGGGGGAGTGAAATCGGCGCGGCTGCGAGAACCGCCTGAGATTTAGTGGCCTGCTTGCTGCGCCATGATCGTCCGGTTGTAAGCAATCCGTCGATCGAGCGCCACGGCCGCGGCGTAGGTGCAGCAACCGCGCTCCAATTCAATCCATCCGGTGGCGGAGGGCACCATGAGCCAGCGGAAGACTCCCAGCGCCAGGCTCAGCAAGCTAAAATACAAAGCGACCGCGCGAACTTTGAAGCCGTCCCCGCTGTTCTCGGGGCACAGCTCGATCAGTTGCAGCAATCTCGGAAATTGATCGCCGCGCGCCGTTTTCGCCGTGAAGCCGCAGATCTCACGCGTCTGATCGGACAGTTCATGTTCTCTCGATTCGGCGATCAGCGATCGCGTGTACGAGACGAAGAACTGCAACAGCGTCAGGAGTGAGATCACGAAGATCATCATGGGCATCATGGCGCGGGCGCCAGCACCTTCGCCGTGGCTAGGCGAGTCCCCGCCGGAACCCTTAGGAACGTGTAGGCCCAGGAAACTGGCAGCCACATCGAGGTAATCGGGAAGTAATACTTCCAAAACCCGGCGTGGTTTGGGTAGAGGTTATTGACGGCGTAACTGCCGGCCGAGAGGCTGACGTACACGCCCATCGAAAGAACGAGCTGCGTCACTCGAGCTCTGTTCTCCTGAAGCTTCGACATGGCGAACCAGAGTAAATAAGTCAGAATCACTCCCACGAAATACAGGTTCTGCCCGAGTTCCACCGCAAAGTGCGTCACGAGCCGGTTTGACGATGACGCGACCATGTAGTAGGAAATTCCCGCCGTTCCCGCCAGGATCAATGCCGCGCCCGCGCGAATGTACTTCCCCGCTCCCATCTCCGAAAATACGTGCGAGTACAGGTTCATCAAGACAAAGTACAAGCAGATGATGAGGAGCGATTTGGCGTAGAAGAAGAAGTAACGGTAGGTGACGGAGTCGTAGCCGGAGGTTTTGATGATGCTATGCGCGCCAACATCCGCGGCGAAACAGCAACACAGGTAGAGCACCAGGGTGAAGTGCGCGGCGAGCGCCTTTCCCCGGATCATGCACACCAGTGAAACAATTTCCGCCAGAAGTACGGCGAGCCAAATGGCGTAACTGACTGGGTCCAGCACGAAGGCGCCTCCGCGTGGACCCAGCCTTATGCGGGTACCACGCTCTGGCTATTTGCCGCCGCCGCCCGCCGGTGGCGGGAATGGCATGCCCTGCGCAGAGAGATAGGAGCCGGAGTTATGCGCGGCAGAGGTCGCTGCGATATTCCGAAGACCCATCGCCCCTGACAGCACCAGCAACGCAAACGCTACTACCGTCAACCATTTAGACATAGACCCTCCGAACCGGAAGCTAACCCGGGGAGGATCATATGAACTTCCGTTCCAAATTGGAACAGAAATGTTACATTGTGTCTAAACGGTTACTATACTTGGGCCCGTTTCCTGCTCGGCGGCACTTTCAGTCCGCCGGGGACGGAATCCCTCTTTATCGTCCACTTTTGAGAGTATGCGCCAGTACCGGCGAGGTCAACGGTACGATGGTACCAGCCAGATTTGCCGATAACTTATTTGATACGAAATACTTGAAGGCCTCCAAGGCAGTTACTTCGCGCATTTCGCCGAGACCCCCGCCGAACGGAGCTAAGGTATTACGCGTATCGATGTGACTGGATCCGCGTCGGCGCATCTCCCGCTTGACAGTCCTCAGAACGCATCCGTAACATGGAGCGCTCTTGTTTCGCCGGCGTAGCTCAGGGGTAGAGCGAGGGTCTCATAATCCCTAGGTCGTGAGTTCGAGTCTCACCGCCGGCACCAGTCTTAACGTCCGTTAAGCTGTCCGACGAACCAGCTTGGGCTGGGCGAGCAACCCAGAGGCGGGTTCTCGGTCACAGCCTTTCTTACTAATGTTGTTAATATCTTAGTTTAAATGGCCCGCACGGTTTTTGACTGCTTGACACTCGATCAAGCCGCGTTGTATTAGCTCGAACCGCAAATCAAATCCGATCTGAAATTTCAAATTTGAGATTTGAACCGAAGGGCACGAAGCCGCCTGGGGGAGCTTGCCATGAAGACGTTCCGAAACGCGATGATTGGAGTCGCTCTGTTCGCATTGCCGGCTCTGCTGCCGGTCGCGGTTGGGTGGGCGCAACGGGCGGTAGAGGACGCTCCGGTCGTGCCTCCTCTGACCTCGGTGCCTACGTTCTCCACGGCGAACATCGCGCGGCAAGGGCATTTTTATGTGGGCGGTAAATGGGCGGGCGAGCCGGGCAAGGAAGTGATGCGCGGCGCGATGTACGTGGAGACGTGGGTGCCGAAGAAGATTCGGTACAAGTATCCGATACTATTCATCCAGTCGGGCGGCGGAGAAACCAACGTCGCGCTCTTACAGACGCCGGATGGGCGGCCGGGCTGGGCGTACGATTTCGTAAACCGCGGCTACACGATTTACATGATGGATCTGCCCGCGCGCGGCCGCTCGGCCTATGTTCCCGGGCTGGACGGCGACCTGCTTCCGCCGCGGTCCGGACCGCTGATGGAAGAAGTCTGGTCCGGTGCGCGGCCTCCTTCCACTCCGCAAAGCACCTGGCCGCAGTACACCAAGCACACGCAATGGCCAGGCGACGGGCCGAATAAGGGCAAGATGGGCGACCCGATTTTCGATTATTTTGCGAAGACGGACTCGCAGGCGCCGACCGGCAAAGACATGGAGCAGCTCGCCGCAGACGACATCGTGCAGCTCACGGACTTGATTCACGGGCCGGTCGTTCTGCTTCTTCACTCCGGCGTCGCGCCGTCCGGCTGGCTGGTGGCGGATGCCCGCCCGAAACTTGTGAAGGCCATCGTTGCCGCCGAGCCGGTGTCCCCTCCGATCGAGAACGCCGAGCGCGGATCGACCGGCCCTGCGCGCCTGTACGGCCTGACAAACCGGCCCATGACGTACGATCCTCCCATCAAAGACCCGTCGGAGCTGCATCCCGTTCGCGAAGAAAAAGCGGATGGGACGGACCTGATTCCCTGCTGGGTGCAGAGCAAGCCGGCGCACAAGCTGGTCAATCTGGAAAACATTCCGGTGCTCAACGTGTCCGGCGAGGCGAGCTACCACCGGCCCTACGCGCACTGCACGGCAAAGTGGATCAATCAGGCAGGCGGAAAAGCAACATTTGTGAGGCTCGAGGACGTGGGGATTCGCGGAAACGGACACCAGTTCCTGTCCGAAAAGAACAGCGCCGAAATTTCAAAATATTTTATGGACTGGCTGGAAAAGAATGTGCCGTGAATTCGGAAAGCCGGCGATCACAAAGCGCTCAAGCCGCCGCTGATCGACCCGCACGCTGCAGTCAAGCGGGTGCCGCGGGGCGCCCGAGCAGGTCGGCATTCCGGGCCAAAGCGGCACGACGGAAGCCGGCCCGCCCCGCCGCTAGTGCTCGCAGCGAGGGTGGAGGGCGGTGAGGACGCTCAGGTCCGTGTTGGTGAAGAGCCAGAGCTCCGCGTGGCTTCCCGCGGCTCCGGCTGCGCGGACGGGAGAACCGAGATGCTTGCTGCGCGCCACGGCTCGAAGGTGCTCCGTGCAGATACCCGTCAGCTTCGAGATTTCAGCTTCGGTGAAAATTTTCTGAGTGGATTTGACAGTGATCATTTTCTGGCCTTTTTCTGAACCTGTCTTGAGCCTTGTCTTGCTTCTCCGAATCGGCCAAGTCGCGCTTGACCTCGTGCCTTCACATCGGCAGACACACGCAATCGTTTATTTCTGCGAGCATTTCACCTGCCGTTCGCAAGTAATGCCTCTGTCCGGCATCGCTGAATTTGCAAGCATTTCGAATCAGAAGATTTAGACGAAATTACCTCGGCACAGCGGAAGTCGAGCGAGGAACCAATTGGTGTTTCAAGATGAAAAGATGTGCCATTTTTTGTAACCACCTATGAAATTTTGGGAGGTAGGGGCCGGCTCTACAGATCGTTGCCGCCGGCTTGCTCGAATGCGTGAGCGATTTGCAGGACGCGATCTTCCCCGAATGCCGGGCCGTAGATTTGCAGCCCGACGGGCAGACCCGCCGACGTTTTCCCAGAGGGCACGGAAATGCCCGGCACGCCGGCGAGCGATCCTGTAACCGTGTAGATGTCAGCCAGATACATTTGCAGGGGATTCGCGGTGCGCTCGCCCAGGCGGAAGGCCGGGACGGGCGAAGTTGGCGTGACAATGGCGTCCACCTTTTGAAATGCATCGCGAAAATCGCGCGCGATCAGCGTGCGAACTTTCTGCCCCTTCAAGTAATACGCGTCATAGTACCCGGCGGAAAGAACGTAGGTCCCCAGAACGATGCGCCGTTTTACCTCCGCGCCGAAGCCGCGCCCACGCGTCTTTTGATAAGTCTCGATGAGCGTTGCGCCCGGGACCCGCGGGCCGTACCGTACGCCATCGTAGCGCGCCAGATTCGAGCTGGCCTCGGCCGTCGCGATGATGTAGTAGGCCGCGATCGCGTAGTCCGTGTTCGGCATCCGGATGGAGATTCGGCGGCAGCCGAGCTTTTCCAGCAGCGCGATTCCCGCTTCGACTTTCTTTCGCACCTCGGGATCGATTCCCTCGCCGAAATAATCGTCGGGGATGCCGATGCGCAATCCGTGTAAGGACTGCTTCAAGCCGGCGGCATAGTCCGGCACTGACACGGAGGCGGAGGTCGAATCGCGCGGGTCGCGCCCGGCGATCACGGACATAACAATGGCAGCATCGCGTACGGTGCGGGTAAGGGGTCCGATCCGGTCGAGCGACGAGGCGTAGGCAATCAGGCCGTAGCGCGAGACCCGGCCATAACTCGGGTTCAGCGCCGGGACGCCGCAAAACGACCCGGGCTGGCGGATCGATCCGCCGGTGTCCGTGCCCAACGCCGCCACACTGAGATTTGCCGCCACAGCCGCCGCGGAGCCCCCGCTCGATCCCCCGGGAACGTGATCGGGCGCGACGGGATTGCGCACCGGGCCGTAGGCGGAGTTTTCGTTCGAACTGCCCATGGCGAACTCGTCGCAATTCGTCTTGCCAAGGATGATGGCACCGGAACGCTCCAGGCGCTCAACGGCGGTCGCGTCGTAAGGCGGGCGATATCCCTGGAGGATGCGCGAGCCGCACGTGGTGGGAATGCCGTGCGTGCTGATGACGTCCTTGATCGCGACCGGCACGCCGGCAAGCGTAGGAAGCGCATCCCCCGCAGCGATGGCGGCGTCAATCTTGTCCGCTTGCGCGTAAGCGCGCTCTGGCGAGAGTGCGAGGAAGATGTTGAGCTCGGGGTTGCGCTGTTCGATGCGGGTGTAGAAATCCTTGACCAGCTCTCGCGCGGAAATTCTGCGCGCATCGAGCGCCGCTCGCACTTCGGGAATCGTCCATGTGGCAGGCGCGCTCACTTTTCGATCACCCGCGGAACACGGAAATAGGGGGCTTCAGGATCGGGCGCTCCCCGCAGAACTTCCGTGATCACGTCGGCGCGAACGACGACGTCTTCGCGCAAGGCGGAGTCATCCTCGGCGGCGGCCACCACCTGCGCCAGCGGCTCGACGTTCGACGTGTCAACTTCGTTCAATTTGTCGATGTAGGTGAGAATGTCGTCGAGATGGCCGCGATAGCTGTCCACTTCCGCGTCGGACAGCTCCAGGTTCGCCAGCGCTGCCACCTTCAACACGTCTTCCTTACTGATTTTCATGGTTCTTTTCCACGCAGCAATTGCAACCGTGGGATTTTAGCACAGGCGGCGGGGCGGGACTTCCGTGCGATGAGGGGGCGGATGAGCAGGAGAGCGCCCCGCGCTGGACTGCGCGGGGCGCTCGCTTTGCGAGTTGATTGTTGCCGAAACCTAGTCCTTATCAAACTTCAGGCAAAGCTCCAGCTGGCGGATGGCTGCGTCCGTGGCCGCAATGGCTTCCACGCGGTGCCCGCCGAAGTCGTGGGCGGCGTGCTGCATATGCTCCTTCGCCCTGCGCATTGCGCCGAGGGCTTCCCGAATCTCTGGGTGCGGCTCCGGCAAAGCTGCGGGAGTGGCGGCGGGTTGCGGAGCCGCCGCCGGAACCGCGGCTGGTGCGGGCGCTTTGGGTGACGCGGGCGTGCTGGTCACGAACAGGCACAGCGCCAGTGCGAAAATCACCAGCGCCGAAAGGCTCAGAATCTTAACTTTCATCGTATGCTCCCTGCGGATCGAAGTTTTCTCGCCGGCGCCGATCTTCGCCGGGAGAAGACCATTTTAGCCTCCACGATTCTTTGCGGGTGCCGCGCGAGCGGGCCTTTGTCGCAACGATCAATGTTCAGTTGGCCGCAGCGCGGAATGCCTGGGAAAGGGCGCTGTTCGCAAAATGCGACGAAAACATACTGCGAGAAGCGGAATCCCCTGCGGTCCCTCTGTTATAGCAACGTAAAAATGTCACCCTAATGGCAACGTAGAAATGTCACGCCCCGCGAGGTTGGAATGCTCGAGCCGGGTATCGCGGTAGTAGAGCGAGACGCGGCCATCGAGAGCCTGATAGAT